>Ga0210059_1001562_pt1 | contig 34767 bp, 14 predicted proteins | sample Ectturendosymbi2_FD_188042 | JGI IMG/M metagenome (GOLD analysis project Ga0210059, IMG submission 188042) | Ecteinascidia turbinata endosymbiont from Florida, USA - Sample 2 (SPAdes) (version 2) | ecosystem: Host-associated > Tunicates > Ascidians > Unclassified | place: Key West, Florida... | reverse complement strand
CTGGTGATGAACATTTCATAGCATCCTTGGGAATGAAACGCCGTGGCAAACTTTGAGTCAGCTTCCATCGTATGCGGTTTTTCAATATAATAGTTTGTGTTTTTAGTGAAAACATAAAGTTAGAGTCTTCCTGCTCATGTAGAGTTTTCGTTGCATAAACGTAAACTTTTACCGCTATTTTTTCAACATTGTGATTTATTTTCATTTTTGAAAAAAATTAATATACTTATTTTTATGGCATCGTATGTATTTAAAAATTTTATGCTTGAAATAGACAAAAGCAGCTCCACAGTCACGCGCAATAAACTTTTTCCGCAGGAAACTGTGCATGACTTTTTTTAAACCACGTCCGACATCTTCACTCTAAAAATATAACAAAGCTCGGTGGCTATTCCTTTGTGTTCATCAGCAATGATCAGCAAGCACAAGCTTCGATTTATTATCGAACATCACATAACGTGCGTCGACTTCCGGTGTTGACGAAAAGCAGTTCACAGCATTTTTTTCTGTCACACATCAATTCGCTGATCGATCATTTGCACATATGCTGAAAAGGACGTGAACCGGCCTTTGTTTCAAAACGGGTTGCCAATCGCATGCATATCGCCTGAACACGCAACGAAATTTGTATAATTTTTACATGATGCACTCGGATCGAAGCAACTGTACTGTACTAAAGTATATCTCAGTGAAGAATGAACATGACTGCAAAAAAAGCTACACAAACTGATAGCAATATAAGTTGTTTTGGCAAACCAACCGGCCTCTTCGGGGCATAAGATCTCATGAGCGAGATCCACCAAAGATCAAAATGGCCAGCAATTACAATGGCATCCTTGGCAGATAGAGAGTGTTTTTCAAGGAAATTTTTAACCCAGTCTCTGTCACTGCAACATCGACGAGTCGCGATAAACAATATTGTGGTTAGACTGCCTTAGAGGCATTGTATTAGATCGTAGACATTCATAGCACAATCACGCTTACCTAGGTCGGAGTCATAGATAGTCATTCGTATCGCACTTCCCTGTCTTAACTAGATTACTAGATAAAGCGAAAAAAATTGTGTGTATTTTCTGAATGCATTAACGCAATATGCATTGGGTATTTTGATTGTTAGCTAGAAATGTAAGCCCAAACGAGACAAGGTTAGAGTTTCATGATTGTTTGAGCACAATAAAATCTCTTTAAAGAATTGATTCGAATTGTTTGCAGTTTATGTTTTGTGTGTTTAACACATAGACAAGTGTTTTCCAGATTTTAACTATCACAAACGTCAAAGAGTCAACCACGGCCTACTTCAGATATCTCAGTAGGTTAAGCAGGTCGTGGGTAAACAGGGTAAACATATACTGATATCCTGTGTTAAACGCTGGACTCTTAATAGACTTACACTACGTACTGTTACTTCAAGAAAATTTAGAAGCCAGATGAGTTCACTTCTGGAATTTAACAATGTGATTATAAACTCGAGCATGTAATTTCTCGCGCTGGCGTTTGTAACAAAAATCTATTTCATTTTGATTGTAGTGAAGACATCTCCATTGCTGTCTTAACAACCTTTTGTGTGTCCGTCCGTCCCACCTGTCCATCTTTTTTGAAATTCCTCCTGACCAGTGACGTGCAGAGGGGGGCGAACGGGGCGCCGGCCCCGGGCATCCAAGGCAGGGGGCATCCAAAGAGTGAAATAACAAAAACCTAAATGCTGTAACCAGTTGATTTTTCCTATTGTAAGTCTACAAGGGTGTACGCAAGGGGGGTTTGGGGTTAACCCCCCACCCCTTGAACTTGATATTTTACGAAAACTTTATTACCTGCGCAAAGGAGATTAACTGTTTTCGCAAACTTTTTGCTTGTTAATTTGTCGACTTAATCCAAATACCACGGAATGAATTTGCATGCAAATTTCAAGGAACATTGTAAATGGTCCAAAAAGTAATAATTATGTTTTGGTGGGTATTCGAGCTATCGTCTGTGTCAAAAACCACCTCACCACTTTTTGCAAACTCTCCATCCACTACGCATGTTTAAGATTGTGTTCCGCGACAGTTGACTTTATCCGAAACTATTGTCTTTATTTTGTCTGCTAAGGCTGATCAGCGCAAGCGCTGACGGCATTGGCTACATTAGTTATTTCTGTAGCATGATAGAACTGTTGCACGAGTTCAAAAACAGCTGCTTTTTGCTAGTTAGATTTTCGACGTAATGCAAATACCATGGAATGAATTTGCATGCAAATTTCAAGTAAAATTGTAATTGGGCCAAATTGTAATAATCAAATTTTGGGGGAATCTTCGTTGTCGTCTGCGTCCAGAAACCATCTCACCAGTTTCTGCAGATCTTTTGTCTACTACGCATGTTTAAGATTGTGCTCCGCTGTGTTCACTTTATCCGAAACAATTGTCTTAATTTCGTCTGCTAAGACTGATCAGTGCGAGCGCTAAAGGCATTGGCTACATTACCAATTTCTATAGCATGATAAGAACTGTTGCAGGACCTCAAAACCGCAGTTATTAAAATAGAAGCATTCAGGAATTTGATAATGTCTCAGCAGGAAAGAAGGAAAACTAAACGTTTGCTGGACTTCCAGGCCAGCAACCAGCCTGGGACACCACGGGGGGAGAAGAGCTTTCTGAGATGGGGACATTTTTTTAGGTATGTCCAATAATTTCAAAATACGTCCAACACATTTTTCCTGTGGGGGCGAAAATTTTTCTCGGGGAGGCTTTGCCTCCTCCTGGTTACGCGCCTGTGGACTTCTATACATCACAAAAAACAAATGTTTTATTGCATACTTTATGCGCATTCTCAATTCTTGTGTAGTTTAGTAAAATTCGATCTCGCAAACCAGGGTCTGCGCCAGCCAGTCCAGCCGCACACCTTCAGTGCTCAACTGCTCGTATTTGACGAGACCTAAGCGCAGCCTCATTTTGCAGTTTTAAATTGCTCTGACGTAGTGATGAGTGTGTTTCACTCCACTGTTTTCACGCGCAGACTGATATTTTTGCAATTATGAACTGCTGTGTCGTAGCATTGACTTTATTTTCCTCCGATAGCCTAACTTGAAGGGCTGATAGTTTATATTCAGTGCAATGACACATGAAATAAGTGGAGTGGATGTAGAAAAATATGCATTATTACGTCAGCAAACTTCGCCAAAACGTTGGTTTGGAAACATGCAAATGACGTCAAATTGTGATGTCACAAACAGCGCACACCAAATGCAAATGACCACCATATGACCCTTTACCAAACCCCCCCATGAAAATTTTCTGCGTACGCCAGTGAAAGTCTACTAAAACATGCTGAATGGATTTAATGTTTCGAAACTTGTTTTGCTATCAACACTAATTTTTACGTATTCACAATGCCAGTAATTCTCATCTTCTTCATTACCAGGGTCTTTTACTATAGGTGCACAGCGAACGCCCAATCAAACTGATAGTGACGTGACTTGTTCCAGATCTTGCGATCAAGGGAAAATCACGAAAACGTTTTGAAAAATAGTCAGGGTTGAAAAACACAGATTTTTAAAAAAAACTCACCCCTCCTGCTTTGCTTTTACAATCCGTTTTTTGGGGTTTTATTGAAAAGAAATATGTTTTTGTTCTTTTTTCAAAAAAAAACGCAAAAACCCCATTCTGAAGATGTTTTATTGCGTTATGCAATATCATCATTTGCAGAATCACACAATAGTAAATTGTTATAGCTATTATGGCATTCTAATTTGAGTGGAAAGAAATTCACCCCGTCTTTGTTTTCGCAAAGTGTTGGTGGTCAGTACACTCCAAAGTGGCAAAACTTAGCCAAAATCCGCACAGCAAACAGAGAAAAGCCACTCCCACACAAATTCTTGCAGTTTCACGTGAAGTTAATGCACATGCCCTGCTAGTTCAGAGCATCTATAGTTTATTTTTTCAATGTACTGTATGGTTTAATATGGTCCAACATCAGAAACAGCTCAGATGCAGAGAAGGCAGAAAAATTGATTACAATATATCGGTTTTACAGAGCTGAAGAAAATAACCAGTAGAATTTACTCAAACTGTTACAATTATTCTTCTCTTTTTTTCAAGTCCTTCAAATTTCATTGCTGTTCGTTTTGCTTCATTCGAAAAAAATGCAGTTAACATAGAGTATGCTGCTTATTTTACTTTGTACTTCATAGTACAATTTTCAAAGGAAAAGTTAAGAGCGGGATTTTGGAGGGTTTTATTGCTTTTTTGTAAGTGGACTTTTTGAAATGAGTGATTATTTTGGTTGGGTCCAATTACATCAACACTGAAGATAATTATTAACGTTTTGATTTTATGAGCCAAATTTCAAAACTGTCCTATTTCAACGTGCTTGATTTAGCTGATTTTATGATGTATCCCTAGTGTCCCGTTTCATTCTTTGTTCTAATGCAGTCGCACACCAGTGTTTGCCATAAGTGCTTCGTTTCGAGCTTCGCCATCAATTGGCAGTTCAGGCGGATTGATCATAATGGCTCACACAAGCCCGTATCTGTTCTTTCTACTTAGTAATTGTACATATCACAGCCACATAATTAAAAACGAAAATTTTCTTGCGTATTTTATGCGCATTCTCAATTCTTGTGTAATTGACAAGTTTCAAACTGTCAACCCTGGGTGTCCACCATCCCAGCCGCATACCTTCTGATCGCTGCAATTCGCCGAGACATTCGTGTAAGCTTGTATTTTTGCAGTTGTGAACTGCGCTGACGTAATACTGGGTGTGTTCTACTCCCCTGTTTTAACGCGTGTTTTGCACTTATGAACTGCTGTCTTAGGATACCGCTGATAATTTATGTTGATCGCAGTGACAAATTGCAGCTTACAACAACGAGTAAAGAGTGCGTGTTTCCTGTAGAATAATATGCACAGGGACGCCGGAAGATTGAGGCATGGCGGGGGCATTCATCCCTCTGTACTTTCAAAAGGGAAGCAACAGGGGGAGTAGCGTTTTCTTCTTAGGTTTAGGAGCAGGCAAAGGTTTGGGGATGCGAAGGATATTTCCCCTAATTTCCCCAAACTCCCCAAAGAAGTTTTTGTGCAACTTTTGCCTACAAACTCTCTCCCACAGAGATCATTAAGACGTTTTTGGTGTGACCCCTCAAAGGTCTTCATGTTTGTTCTGCAAACCTTGGGCGCCGTTTTTCAAAGTCAAGCAATGTTGGGCGTCATTTTTACGCGGATGTTCAGGGATGTTGCCCAGATTTTCAGCAAATCAAAACTTTTGGGGTGTGCGTGCACCACCTACACCCCCACCACCACTGCTTTTCATAACAGCATAGGTAATTTCGTACTTTATCAAGATCCACTTGAAACATAGTCATTGCAGCGTTCCGAGCACCCAGAAAATTCAGAATGATTTTCTATCATTTCTGTTATTATTTCTGAGGTCAACATTGTTGATGAACAGAAACAAACATTACAGGTAACGATTTTTTTGTTTTTTGTAAGTTTCTATTGCCCTAAACTGTTTTACTGTTCCCCCTGGCCTACCGCTGCTCCGGCGTCGCTAAATATACATGTTGTGTTAACAAACTTCGCCAAAACGTTGGTTGCAAACCTGAATATGACGTCATATTGTGACATCACAAACAGCGTATATCCAGTAACAATGACCACTATACGCCACTGCTCAATATTAGAATTTAGTAGGGGGGCATCCAATCAAGCAGTCGCCCCGGGCATCACCAGACCTCTGCACGCCGCTGCTCCTGACTTAAGGATATCAGTTAGCCACAGTGGTGTCAACGCTTCAAGAGATTTCGAGCCGCTTCTGGCCTGGAGAATAAAGACCAACCCTTTCAAGTTTACGCGTTGCTTTATACTATGGGTCCCAAACCTAAGGACAAAATAGTGCCTTCTTTAGTTTTGACCGTCGACAAGATGAAGGCTTACGCTACAGTAACCAAGCGCCTTAACGATTACTTCGTTGCACGTCGAAATATCATTTTCGAGCAAGCGCAGTTTAACAAACGTGATCAACAGGACGGCGAATCGGCAGACGCGTATATAACTGTGGTGTATAGCATGCCTCAGCACCTGCAATTTGCCGAACTTCATGACGACCTTTCACGAAACCGGAAGTAGTTGGTATCAAAGATAAGCGTCTTTCGGCGAAATTGCAGATGGATCTTGCATAGATGTTAAAGAGCACTGTTGGTCAAGTCAGACAAAGCGAGTTGATGAAACGCCAACAAAAAAAGCTTGCATGAAAAAGGACAGTTTCATAATGCTGTTATAGCGGCAATCAGTGCACCCAAGAAGTGCCATCTTCGCGAATGTAAGTAGTGCGATCGCAAGCACGGAAAATATCAAAAATGCCCCTCCGATGGCAAGCGTTGCATTCGATCTACTTATGGTCATTTTGCTAGGCCACTGTTTCTCAGCCCCGAGCCCGGGGACTCAAATGAGTCCGTGCAAGGCTCTGGTTGAGACTGCGGAAGGCTCTCGATGAGTCCGTAAGCACTAGGAACAAACCACTTTGCTGTAATACCCTCACACAATGATAACTTTATCAACTTCATACCATAGACGTTTTTGTTCGCACAGCGATTAAAATGCACCTAACCATCGTGAAACAGGCAAAATTTGCTGTTCCACATGGCATTTACACTTTGAGGTACTGTGGGCAGCAGCTTAAGCTTAAAGTTGTTATCTAAACTGCCGTTTGTTTTTGTCGTCATTGTTTAAAATTGCTAAATGAAAACAGGCGTTTGTGTATAACGACAACTACTTGAAACTTGGATTTAATTCAGTCGCGGTAAACGGTGAAATCCGGCCACAGTTCGTGTTATGCTCAGAAGTCCTTGCTCACGGACCTCTCAAAGAACCTCAACTATCGAGTAAACTGTGTAAAATACGTTGGCGAAATCCTTGAGCTTTTCAAAGAAAAAAACACCAGGCAATATGAAGCCCCACTTATCGTCTATCTACTTCTGGAGTAAAAACTTACTTCCATCCGTGGCGCGAACAAGCAATAATAAGAGAGATTGCGACATATGATCTCTATTGTTGCTTGCTGCCGCGGTGCGAAGCTTTGAGCACATGCCGCCCGGGATTTCCGATCGCAACAATAGTAAAGCAGTGCGTGCTTCCTTTTCTGTTGCTTGGAAAAATGCAAGAGCAAAAGTGCCTTGTACAGCAGGAAAGAACTTGTTCAAACCAGCAGCCGTGAAAATAGCCAGGATAATGTGCAGTGATGCCGCAGCTCAGGGGTGTGCAACCGAGCAGCACTGGCCGGCGAAATGCACATAACCAGATTGGTCCACGGGCCACAGCTCTATGTGTCAAGTTCTGCGGGTTAGACAAATCGCTGGCCGCCCACTGAAGATCTGTGTGTTTGTTTGATTAATAACCATTGTTCCACGAGGTGTGGACATCACAGCGGTTCAGGTTTACACAGAATTGCGGTCGGGCGCTAAGCTTGAAGAGTTCTGTCGCTATTTCGTTAGTTAAGACTAGTTGGGTTTTCCTAACGTAACCAGACACCAGGGCAGCCTCAATTTTGGTTTATTCGCATGCGAATTAAAACATCACGATACGATAAAAACAATCAAGCAATACACATCGTACTGCGCATCCCCAATCGTTGATGTGTTGTTCACAACAGTATGTTCGATACCACACGTAACAGGGTTAACTGTTTTCATAGTGAGGACAGTTTTCATGTGTAAACATTGAAATATAAAGTGAGCCTTATATAATTGAACACACTGAAGTTGCTGATGAATTTATCACTCCAAAAAGCACAGATTTAATGCGATTGTTCATAATGAAACCTAAAGACCCAGGTCGACTAAAAAAACAGATCTGGGTGGAAAATACCATCAGTGGGAGCCCTGGTTACATGCAGAAAAACGCTTACTACCATAACTTGAAGCGAACATTTGAAAGTTTCTAGCCGTGTTATTGGCACGCAATAAAGACCAAAAGTAGAAACAATCCGCTAGCAAGTTTTGCAACCTGCCACTGCAGGCAAAGGATCGGACATGAGCGAATTGCACAGTTGCGCTAAGCGTTTCGGGGGCCTCGTGGTGACGACTTTGCCCTGATAGGCCTCGCGTTCATTTATCTAGCCCTGCCTACATGCCTAGTTGTATACTTCCAGAAGTCAGACTTCCACTTGATCGACGTGCTTTGTGTAGTGATTGTTGTGAAAAATCTACTATGTCTCGCCCAGGCAGTCTTTTATTTTGTACTGAGTAGCAGCAAAACACCTTTGGTGCCTACGACCAAATTTACACATTGGGCAGCCTGCTGTTCAGACAGCCACATAGAGTTAATGGTGTAGTTAGAAGAGTCTATTTAGCAAACATTGCTAAGTTGTCCCAAAAGAGAGTAGTACAGTTAGTGGATTATGGATGTTAACCGTCGCGTTAACGTAGGCCTTAGTCTATATTTGTTAGGCCATTTGAGATATATAATGTTATAAATCTGAACACATGTTCGGATGCACCAGGAGATTAACAAGTCCAGGCATCAGCAAGGTTTATGCATGCGTATTTCGGCCAGTGAAAAGCTCAATGCACACGCTTTATAAGCAAAATTCACTTTAGCTCATGGTAAAGTTTATCAATTTGCGCTAATTAAGGAAAACGTTCATTGCGGCGTACATGCTTTGACCGGCCTCATGTTTGCTCCATCGGTAATGATGTTTTCATAACTGAACGACAGGATTGACTCTGAGTTCCTGCAAAATTTTTTACATTTCCATTTCATCACGACATCTCTAAATAATCGCCTTCAATTCAATGACAATGATTTTACAATCCATTTCTTGTGTTAAGGGCATTCAAAAATTTTTAGTTGGCAACTACGAGCCTATTATGGGTATTTGCGGAAAAATAATTATAATTTGCACGATCTGCAAATGCTGTTCATGTTGTGAATTAAATAAAAATTTTCAGAATGTCTACCCCCTGAACAAACATGAAGCCCCAGTGGAAGGCTTACTGGCGACGGTTCTGCCCACGTCCGCAGACATGGGGCTCATTCGGAGGCAGTTCCCCCAAATCTTTTTTGTGCCCCGCAAACTTCGTTGTGCTCAGAAAAATTTGTTTTAAACATATGATAAAAACAAAAATATTTGCCCTTAAAATTGTATTTTGCCCCCCTAAACCTTAAAACCTGGTCGGGGTCTGATTCTGTCAAAACTGTGTCTGCAATTAGGATATGTTGTTTCAAAGGCCGTTCGGCCTCGAGATGTAGCATAACGTCGAAAACATTTTTTACAAATCATCATTAGTGGGGCCCCTGCAAGCATTTTGGGGGAGGCCCAAAGCTGGACTGCTTCGGCACTGGTCGGCAGGCAACAAAAGCTCTTGTTTGTTTTTCAAATACATACAGTTATGAAGTTGTTTTTCAACGATATAACTATTTTTGAAGCCAGGCACCGATGCCAACTTCAACAAGAAGACGACATCAGGTGTGCGTTGAAGATTACAGGTCCTTATTTCGATAAACTTGGAAAATAAACTCAGAGACAAGATTCTCCTTGAAATTTGTGAATGTGGGCGATGAACTGAATTTGATAAAACTAGTGTTTGTATCATTCTCGTAGTCTTAATCTATCTTGCGTCCACGAAGATTTATACTGGTCTGAATATAGTCTGTGTCTTAAAAAGGTTGAAGAACACTGTGCTAGGCAGTGCAAGATCCCTGTCGGTGAAAGTAGTACCACAGTAGCTCTAAGCTTTGCACCAGCGTAGATGCATGATGTCGTGGCGTTTCTTAGCTAGGTGAAATTAAACCTGATACTACCGTCGCTTGGGTTGCTACTCTTGCAGTGCAAGACAGCACTTTGTCTTAAATTTTGACAAAGCAACGCACAAATCAGTATTCAAAGCATGATCCTCCATCTTGTGAAATAATTCTTGTACCCAGTGGCATACGCAGAAAATTTTTAAGGGGGACTTCATTCAGTGGCATATGGTGGTCATTTGTATTTGGCGTGCGCTGTTTGTGACGTCACAATTTGCCGTCATGCTCACGTTTACAAACCAACGTTTTGACGAAGTTTGTTGACATACTATGCATATTTTTCTACATCCACTCCCCTCATTTTATGTGCACTGAATATAAACTATCAGCGGTCCAAGTTAGGCTGTCGGAGGAAAATAAACTCCATGCTACGACACACAGTTAATAACTGCAAAAATATCAGTCTGCGCGTTAAAACAGGGGAGTAAAACGCACTCACCAACGCGTCAGAGCAATTTACAACTGCAAAATGAGGCTGCGCCGATGTCTATTGTCGAACACGTGTAGTCAACCACAGAAAAAGTGCGGCTGAATTGTCTGGCGCACACCCCGGTTTGTAAGATCGAATCTTGCTAAACTACACACGAATTGAGAATGCGCATAAAGTACCCAAGAAAACTTTGAATTTTTTGTTATTTATAGACGTCCAGCAAACTTGTAGTTTTTTTTTTTCCCTGCTGAGACATTATCAAATGCCTGAATGCTTTTACGTTAGCAACTGCTGTTCTTGAGCTCGTGCAACAGTTCTATCATGCTACAGAAATTGGTAATGTAGCCAATGGCGTCAGTGCTTGCGCTGATCAGCCTTAGCAGACAAAAAACATAGGCAATTGTTTCGGATAAATTGAATAATGCGGAACACGATCTTAAGCATACGTAGTGGACGAAAGGTCTGCAAAAAGTGGTGAGATGGTTTCTGGATGCATACGATAACGCAGATTCTCCCCGAAATCTATTTATTACTTTTTTGTCTGTTTACTATATGTTCCTTGAAATTTGTATGCAAATTCATTCCGTGGTATTTGCATGAAGTCGAGAAAATAACAAGAAAAAGTATGCGAAAACAGTTAATCTTCTTTGCGCAGCTAATAAAGCTTTCGTAAAATATCAAGCTCAAGGGGCGGGTTTTAACCCCAACCTCCCTTGCGTACGCCCTTGCTTGTACCCTTTTGCTTTGTTCATTGATTTTGCCACTGGGCTGGCTACGCCCATTTGTTTTGACCTTTCCTCCACCCACGCAAATACAGATGCTGATATCTTTCTTCACGACGTTTAATATTTAATCTTATAATTCGTCCCTTAGTACCGCTGCCAACCTTACGAATGCAATTCTGCTTACACATTCTTCAGAAGCCCTGTTTATGTCCTATATGGACATAATTCCATCATTGAGTGTTTGTTGTGTTCCTCGATAATTGGCGTCAGATAGTTGTCGAGTTGCAGCGAAAGCAATTTTTGCGAACGACGTATTATTTTCCAGTTATGCTTGCCACAGCTGTTATTTTGATTTATTCATTTTAGTCCATAGTATGTTTGCTTTTTCTGCTCTTGCATTAGCCTTTCAACGTTTCACCCGTAAGCATTGCTTGCAGACTGTAGGACTGGGGATATGTAGTGTTACGTGTAACTGATTTCCTTATTGCTGATTGATTCAAGCCCGTCGACTTCGTGGAGACTAGTTACTTTGTTTTCCAAGTTCCTTTAATTGGAAACAATGATTTTGAACAGAGAACACAACAGTCAACAGCAAGCGAGAAATATCGTAATACAAACGGTTTTTGCAAAAAATGCACGTCTTTACAAATGTCTATGAAGTTGTGATTCCAAAATGTATCTATTACTTCATAACCAATGCTTATCGTTAAGGTTGAATGACTTTTTCGTGTTACCACATCATTATGATTCTCTGAACTAACTCAACACAAAACTCAAATTAAAATGTTCACTGGAACATGCTCTGCACCACAAGATGTTTTGTTAAAAACATACAGTTCATTATTCTGCAGGGGTGCATAGCACGATGAATTCATCCATTAAAGTTATAAAGTTGTAAACACTTCCGTTTGCGCTTCAATTGGTAAATAACTAGAACCATGTACGTTTAAGTATGAGATGTTATAATCACCACGAAAAAGTGTACATTCCTGCTGTTAGCTCTCAAACAAGCAACAATAGCGGATTAAATGGGTTGAGTGGAAAATGTTATAGGAGCATGGGCGTCCGCAGGGGGGTTCAAAACGGGCGTTACCCCCTGGAAATGAGGACTATGACTCAAAAATTTATAGAAAACCTGAAGTCAGAAGCTTTCCGATTAATTGATTTAATTCTTGCATTGACAGTTTATTTGGCGGTATGGCACTCACACTGCACAAGAACCAGGATCACTATTCTGCTTTCATACAGTGATGAGCTTGCATTTCACTCATGTTCGCTCCTTTGCCTCCAAAGGCAGGTTACGAAACTGGCAAGCGGATTGCTTTATCGTTGGTCTTTATTGCGTAACAATAACATGCCAGCAAATGTTCAAAGGTTCGCTTCAAATAATGGCAGGCGTTTTGCCGCATGTGGCTGTTGAACGTAGATATCTTGGCAGGTAATGCAGCGAGATGGTGACTGGTAATAGCGGTAGGCATGGGCGTCGGAGGGGGGACATTGGCCCCCCTGGATTTTGAAATTTTTAGGCAAAAAAGGTTGTTTTCTTAGTTTCGAGTTGGTAAAAATCAAATTTCACCACTTTTGGCCCACCCTGGAAAAATTTAGGAAAAGTCCCCTAATGCCGCCCCCCTGGAAAAAAATCCTTCCGGCGCCCATGGCGGTAGGCCTAAGACACGTAATTTTATATGTGTGAAAAAAAGCATGCTTGCTTCTGTAGCAAAGCTTCCACAAGTTTAACAAGTCCGTTTTGAGTGTGAACAATGTGCCTGATATGAGTGAATAGCTTTATCAAACTACTCTTCCGCAAACCTCTTTTCACCAGTGGCGCAACTATAGTATAGAGGTTTGAACCAAGGTGGAAAATTTGCAGAATGGGGCCCACTTGCCACTGTAGGGGGCCCACTAGCCAACACTAAAAAAAACTGAGAAATGATGGTGAACCTGGATGTGGATGGCCATACCAAAAACCCTACATCACCTGAAATACTCAGAAAAACGCAAAAAAACAAAATAATACTAAAACCGAAATAAAGTTAAGTGGGGGCCCAGTTTTTACCATTAGCTTTCCAGGGGGGCTCTAGTTCCCCGTCAGTTATGACGCCACTGCTTTCAACACAGAATAAAACTACGTGGGTTGTTAGACGTGCATGCAGGCTTGTGGGAACGCGTTCTTAAAGTTAGGGTTAGACTTCTGAATGAGTACTGACTGCCAAGCTACATTTACTGTGGTGACTTTTCAGAATTCATTGCTCAAAATTTTTAATGCCTGCATGGTGAGTTGTGCGATAGTGCTATCAACACAGTCTACTTGTCCGGTTTATGTATGATGAGCTTGCCCCATGAAAAAATCAGCAAAGACAAGCAAGTTTCATTGAAAGGGTGATTGATTGCTTTGGAAGAGATCCCAGACGTTTGCAGCTATTGTTTCTAAGTGACGCTGATAATTATTATTATATTTTATTATTATTATAAAAGACTTATTATATGCTAGGTAAAATGAAGCCATAATTTGTGCTTCCTTTAAAGACCATGGCAATGCTGTGAAAAGAAGTACCCTGTTTTGAAAATCTGCAGAGGGCCTATTGTGAAAATAATCGCAATATACTTGGCTACGGTTGGCAACGAAGTGCATTTTTTGTGACAGTTGTCGGAATATGGCGATCATTTTCTTCTTTGTGGTGTAGTCGTTTACAAACGGTAATTCGTTTCGTGAACGTACTTTTGCATTGCTTCGCCAACAATATGACAAGGATTAACAAAATGTTGACGTTGCCTCACCCTGGAAAAATTTTTGCGGACGCCCATGTGTGGGAACAGAATTAATCTGGAACATAAGAATGGATTTTATGAACAGTAATTTGCACTAGAAAAATGTGCGTACGCTGCAACACACCGTCAGATTCAAGTAATTCATCAAACCATGGTCAAACAGAGAAAATCAAAAGAAGCAAACTAACGATTATTCTACATTGCACAAGCACTGGGCAAAATTCACATAATGAAACAACGACCACTAGTGCTCCAGAAGCACTGAACAACACGTATGCGAAAAGTAAATAAAAACAAACATCTTATTGCAAAATCATCTTGTTTTGGCTAAAATTCATGTTTTTATATATATTTTTTGAGTCTTGGCGAGTAATTGGAAAACAAGTCTATTATCAAGTAAAATCTTCCTATTACAACGCAAAACAAGCATCTATTATCAAATTAACTCCTGCTATCACAACACAAATCAAGCATACGTTACATGTTGCCTACTAAAACATTTGTGTAATGGATTGATGGGGAATTCTATTATCTTACTTATAGTTAAATTCCATGAGCTATCAATTTATATAGCTGTTAGGAAACGAGGTTTATAATTTTCAGCACCTGCTGAGATGTTTAGTGAAATGTTTGTCAGTTCTCACAATGAATAATTTTTTGTGAATGTTGATTCCTTTCTATTTCTCAAGATTGGTGTTGAAAGTTTTTGTACAATTATAATCAAACTTTGCATTATTTAACCTATTCAAATAAACGCTGACAATACTGATGTCAGATGTGATGAATCTACATTTAGTAGATGTTGATTGAGCAGGATGATTAATTCAAAATGAGGAATCTAATTCATTGACAAATGAATTTCATGGCCAAATATACAACTCATGATAACTTTATTGATACAAACACCAAAAGCAAAAAGCTCACGAAGCGTTGATGAAACTATCTACAGTAAGTCGCTGGAATATGTCAAAGTGATACAACACATGTGCAACCGACAACGATATCTTCTTGAACCTGCTCAAAAATTCCAGTTCTTTGGTGTCGGCGTAAAACAAGTACGGGAACGGATATATTAGCTGAGTTGTACAAGGAGTTCTCCTGAAACACTTCCTTGTCTTTTAAAGGCAGAAGGCAATGGTTGCACAAGCATCTTTTTCTTAAAATATACTGTGGAATTCTGGAAAAAATGTTTGCATACGCTGTTTAAAGAATCGTTTAAGTCAGTCAAATTTTATTTAGCTTCTCGCTAAATACTTCAGACTTTTCGTCTACTCATGCCAGCTTAAGCGATACGTACTGCGATAAAGGGTCTTGATCCAAATGCTTTTGCTTTATAACAGAACACAGTTTAATATATCAAAGCGATCGTGATAGCTTTGAAAGGTTGTGTTAAATTCATTGAGATAAAAACGTAAAAACTCCACTAAGCTTCATGTAACATGATGATACTCATGTCATAATTTACTTTAAATTTTGACTTTAATCTGTCAGAAACGCATTTCGATACGAGGCAGATCTCAGCCATCCATCAACGAGGTTTGATTGCATCAACCATTCTTTGACCCTGGTTAATTAAATTATTTTATTTTTTTGTCACCCAAGACTGAACAAGCGCCACTCAGTTGCCAGCAAAATACGTAGGCTCTTTATCAGTAATTTGTGACTCACCGGTTCTTGTTAAAATCAATGAAATCGGTGAAAGGCGACACACTTCGTTGCTCAACTGTTTCTCCAGAGTAGAACTGGAACGCAGGAATAGTCGATGGACAAGAATTAGTCCGGGGATTCCTAGCAGCAACCAGATCGTCTTCACTCACCAGTTGCAAATTTTCGTGAGACCGCTTCAGAAAAGGGTCGTTTAAAACCTCTCTGCACAAGCTTCACACAAAAATATATTGCCGATTGTTTTGTTTCTAGGGACGAACAAGAAAACTGGAGAAGTCAAAACTGAAAGATGATGTGCTTTCTGTCAGCTTTTGAATGATGCATTGAGCCAACCAACTTGATTCAGTTTGGGAACAACCGTCGAAACCAAACAATAATCTTTCGAAACGAGTGAAAAAAACAAAAGGAGTGAAAACAGCAAATCTTCAGTTCGCTGAAATAACAACATGTTCAGTGGTAGTTTTTTGAGGAAGCAGGTTGATTCAAATGGCTCGCAAGGAAATTTTTTTCTGCAGTCTTACGGGCCAAGCAAAATGTTGCTGACCATTTCTACATGCAGCAAAAACTGCTTAAATACTTTCTTATTTTTATGATAGGTAAAGTTTTTTGAGACGGGTGAGAACTATGTTGTTCTTCCCCTGCTTATGGGCATTTTAAAAGAAACAGTAAAAAATATAAATTATAAAATATTTTTTTATCATATACAAGTGTTTTTTGCTTAATTAAATAGATAATCTGCTTCAAGCGTTTCAGTGGGAAAAAACTTTTTCTAGTATTCAGATGGATCGGTCAACTTTTTTCAAACCTGTAGAGGATTACAGGCCTATCTGCTACAACGTGAAACATCAAAAAGGTTTTCGAAAAAAATATTGTGATTTCACTAAATCAAAATGAAGTTACCAACACACTTATAAAAGACTTATATAGACATTGATGAAATTGCTCGTGACCTGCAATCGAGCTTGAGCCCGCATGGAAGATCAGTCCTTCAATTATTTTCAAATTATGTGCTATTCGTGAATAACAGAAAAATGAAGAAATTGTATTACGTTTTCAGATTTTGTTGGTCACATTAAAACTAGCTTATAAAATTATTTTTGTCTTGAACATAGGATTATTGCCTATTTGTTGAAACAGTGCAAATATTAAACCAGTTTTCCCAATTTTGCAAACATTTGATGTAATGGATAATTTTGTTCTTTGTTACGATATACAGCATTGGTAAAACGTCCTTGGCATTTTATGAAAATTTGCCGATAATGGTTGCAATTAGGAAAAATGCAATTTTGTATATTGTTTTGTCAAACTCTAGTAATCCAACCATTTATCATCTTCAGGATTAAAGAATATCATGGGATATATCAAAAGTCTGTTGCAATAATGAAATGAAAATTAATTACCTGAGGTACATAATCTTGTCTACTTACTTTTCCTTGTTATTTTAGACTATTGGCACTTATCCAAAGTCCTTGTGGGTATAATTGTTTGGTTTTAAGGAAATTTTCAAAGTATTTTCCTGAAATAGAAATTTGAGCTTGCAATATTGGAAAATCGCAAACATCTAACCAAATTTGATTGCTTCGAAAATGATTGATTCTGACATGTTTAACTGCTGTTTGTAGCATATATTCTCACTTCCTCTTTTTTTGTTACAGATAGAACTGATTTGGAGACATCATTGGTGAAAAGTTTCTGACATCAAAATATTATATATTCTTATAACTATAAAACAGATTAATAGTTGCTTGGATTTTTAATGTTTCAGGAGTTAAGAGACTTATTCATATATTGGCAAGAAACGTGATCAAAAAGCTCTGTCTTTTGTCTAATCCAACGTTAAGCCAACAAATCGCTTTGTTTGCTGTAGGGAAGCGTGTCTGAAGATAAATAGATTCGATTTGCCTTTGCAGATATACCCAGTTTATTTGGTATGCAGTTCAACTTTTAAGCGTGAACGTATGACTCCTGAAAGACATCTATCCACTCGTGCCAAAAACGATTAGACTATCCGTGGATATAAACCCATTTTATAGTTAATGCTCCAAACTTTTTCTTATGGCAATTGTTTCAGATAATTAGCACTTAATTGCTGCTTAGATAGTTTCACAATTTGGTGCTTCGAGTTTTTCGAATACTGGTTATTTATAAGTGCATTTCTGTTCAAAAGATCTTCAAAAGTCTTATAATGAAATTCATTTCACTAAATTTTATTTTTCTAAATCAATCCGTATTACATCACTGGTCTAACAAAACATTTAAAAAACATAAATTCGGATGATCTCAATACTTACCGCATGTTGACTTCGTTCAAAAGGCATTGATATTCATCTTCAGTTCGAGTCTTTCGCACCCACTGAGGAAAAGCAGCTTGACAGAGAAAAAATATCGAATAGACCACCAAGTTGAACCCAAATTTAACCATATTAGCTGTGCAATGCAGATGCATCTATTTGGTGACACGGGTTTGATAGTTGTGCATGGGTAACTGGTCCTTTTATATCCTTGAGTGGGTGGGTTTTTACAGAAAAAGTTTCCCTAGCCACCGAATGCCAAATTTTGAAAAAAAGGCAGCATATTTTTCTGGCCCTGTATTTCATGCGAAACCAATCCGTTATCAGTAGAGTTGATTTGATTTCTAATAGTATACTTGCTTCATCTGTATGCAGTACTACCTTCGATGCATCATTTCATCAGCAAATTTACTGATAGGACATTTGATTATCTCATAGAATATTCATGTTGATCGCCATTGCCCTGTAATTTTAATTGCAGATTGTAATTATGTAAAGCTTCTGACAGTGAAGGAGCCTGAGCAAAGTTTGATGCATTGTTGATAGGCAATCATCTGTAAATTATGAAAGCAATTTCAGATTTAAATGTCTCTGCTCTTGTTCAGGACAAGGATACCCTCCTGTGTTCTCTCTTAATATACGCAACAATGTTTAGCCAAACGTAAGAAACACAACAAATTTCTAGAAGTGGTTTGGTTAGAAACAATTGAATTTATCAAAATATCGAGATTCCGATGCAGTGAGATTTCCTTACCCACCCAAAAATCAAAAATACCAAAATCAATCATTGTTAGAATCAGAACGCACGATGCAACCGGAGTTACTCTAGCTCTCTCCATAGTGTTAGTTATCTCAGGTAACCGAGACTGGCATTTCTGTATCCAATGCTTATGTTACATGACCTGCTAAGAGACATTAAGTGCATTCTGCAAATGGGAACATTTGAAAGCGTTAAATACATAACTTCTTGTGCCCACGCAGAGACGTCTTATTCGCAGGATGACTTGAAATCCAGAATCAGCGCCCACCTATGTGAAGAATAACATTTATAGTAACGGTGACTTTGCTTAGGTGAGCTGTTTTTGAAACATGCCCAATGAACGTCTGAACTGAACACTGTTAAAGGAAATACTGAACAATATTGGAAAAGAAAGTGGCATACTGCTTCTGGCAGAAAGCTTACGATCATTCCTGTTCCTGCACTGTCACCATATTGCAAATAAAAGAATGCAGTTGAATACAGTGGTGTTATTCATGGGAGTAACGATTAGATTCAGATTATTTTCAAAAGCCAGAAACCTCATTTCATATATACAGTTTCGCATTAAAATTTTGAAAATCATAGCAAACCAATGACTTTGCATTCGCAATCTTAAGTTTGTTTTTGTTGCATGTATTTGTCCTGGCACCTGCTCGTTCCAAAATTTGTGTAAAATATACTAAGAAAACATGAAAATGTCTAATGACTTTTTTGCAAGAGCGTGGCAATAGAAAATGTTTTTGATCCTTACACCCTCACCAAAGATAAGGTATTGCAAAATATAGCATTTTTTCAATATTTAATTTATCTAGGTGATATTTAAAGGGCATTGTTCAACAAAATTTGCGACATTTGTAAACTCACCTTGAATTTGTTCGCTAATCATAACGGGACTTCAACTGCTTTGCTTCCAGTGGCGTTTAAATAGGTGTTAATATACATTACTGTTGAGAGCATTTCAACTGTGCTGGCTCTTCGTCCTTTACAAGAGGTGCTGGCTCTTCGTCCTTTACAAGAACATGTTTCTGAAGAGAGCAGTTCAAGCTGAAACTGGCCATCAGAACCAGTATTAATCAACTTAACACCTTCAACGTCCATGCAATCAACTCCTTAAAATATCATTGAAAATGTTGTTTGATGACATTACAGACGTAAATGCGAAGTAATGTCAGATTTTTCTCCATTCCTGTATATATATACCGCATATGGCAAATCAAACCTGAATTTTCTAAAATCAAGTTGATATAATTGCCTTTGCATGAACTCATGCTCTTCACAGTTGAAAAACACCACGTAAAACTAGCAAACACGAGTGATACGTAGCAAAGTGTAGAAAAATCGTTGCTGAAGATAGCTACATATTTGTTTTACGTAGCAGAAGAAACTTTTGTACCGAAATATGTTGATGTGCTGTATTCCGTATATGCTGATGCAGAAATAATCCACACACAAATAATATCAAATGTGTTTGTAGAAATTATACGTTGACTATATTGTAATTAGCAATCAACCACATATTGAACTTGGTGCACACGGCAGATCAATCTTGAACCTGCCACACAGGAAGATTAAAAAAATTTTTCAGAAGGCATGTGATGGATGTGGGATGACAAACCACAAAAGAAGGCAGAGCTTATTATGCGAAGTCAAACGTGAAGTATCGGTTGAAGCACTTCAGGACAGTTTACTTAGCTAAACTTTGTAAAGATAAGAGAACTCTTAAAAGTGTAAACACTTTTATGCAAGCAAATATTGCTATTCTACCCGTGCATGCTTGTTAATTGTCCAAACGACTGACGTGAAAATATTAAAACAGAGTTAGGTAATCCTTTGCGAAAAATGTGGTTGAAACATCCATTGCCTTCTTCAAAGGATCAAACCACCTGTTTGATAAACTGTGAAATGGGCAAATACTTTTCAGCACCTTCAAACCTTTATCAGAAAAATGAAAATGTGAAACTTTCATACGCAGCTGCGCTTACATAAGTCGATTGTCAAAGTGGAATAATACGCGTTCAGCCAATAGCTATGTCGTCAGAAACGTTCTGAAACGTTGCTGAAGGAGCTTATTGCCGAAAATCAGAAACTTTTACTGTGATGTCCACTGAAGTGCACGCATAATTTTCGCGGTAGGTTCACCTGTTTCCATCAAAGACATGATGCATTGGCTGCACAAATACCTTATGCGCAAATGGTACTTTGGGATTGTGTAACGCTAAATTTAAAAAATACCGATGACACTGAAACTTTCAAGTGATACAATCGTTCTATCACAGTCCTTTCAAAATCAAATAGGGCAATTAAAAGTATTTTTTAAACGTAGACTGGCGTTTGTCGCCGCTCTGTACAGCAGCGGTTGTCTCGTGCTGCCAACGTATAAAACGAATATGCTTCAAAATACACGTTTCGTGCCAGTCGCTAACGTTTGACACGAATTGGCGTCAATCGATTTGCGCATCCAAACTTCATCAATATCCCGTTAGCTTGCCCCGCCCACGTAGAATGATATCTTGTTTGCAAACTGTAGATTCTTCTACTAGAATATTTTATGCATAGATGAATCCATTATTTGGCGTGGCATGTGGGGTTTGCATTATGCGGTTTATAAAGTGGTGTTAAATGAAGGCTACCCGTCGATTTTTGAAACGTATCTGCCTATTAAAATGAAAGCCACGTCAACTTCAAAACTATGTTCTAATCACCCATAAGCTAAAAAGGGTAATTCATTATTTCTGATAAAGATTTACAAAGAGAAAGCCATAAAAGCTGTACACCCGTTCCCATCAGATTCACTGAAGCCAGGAAATGGCGTTAAACTTGGTTCACGTAAGGTTGGTGTTTCTGCATCAGTCGAAAATTTATTCGGCGGTGGTATTCAGCTGATAATGGCTATTTGGATCGTGCACGACGGTCTTCACTCTTAAGTTATAGGAAAGGCACGCTTGTAGGATTTTTTCGGAAAATAATATTGCCTGATCTCCCTGCACGCTTTGATAAGCAGAAATAGAAAGAATTAAACCAACGGTGCTACTGCTGTGGAAGCGCCTTTCAATAGAACAAAACATATTATGTCAAAGTAACTTGTACCTGCCTTACTTGTCTTTTGTTGGCGTCCACATATGTTTCCATCATTTAAAGTCAAATTTCTAATTCCAAATTGAAAGTAATATTTGAACTTTCGAAACATGCTCTGTGGCCCGCACAAATGTCTTTACCTAGCACCCAGACCACGACGACAAGATGTGTTCAGGAATGAAGGGGCAGAAAGCGACTGCAGCAGCTATCATTGGGTCACTGCCCCGACATATTCTTGTAACACAATAAAATACAAGTGAAATACTATTGTGAAAAACAAAAAATTTATAAGGAAGACAAGACATTGCAATAAAGTAACAACACCACACAATGAACAAAAATACAAACTCTCAATCAAATAATTTTTAAATGCAGTTAACTGCAACAATCCGCATCCGATAACCCTCACCCTACATAAAAGTTACCCTCCGCAACAGGTCTATCTGTACAATAATACAACATGGTAGCTTGCAGAAAACTAAACCTTGTAGCTCAAGGTTACCCGCACAAAAAGTTAACATTGCAGCTCACAGCCGACCACGTCACTACAGTACAAATTAAATCTTTCATATAATAAAGAAAATTTACCAGGGTATAAGTTTCATATAAATATATTTCGGAAACCATTTCACCGTTAAATGTTTATTCCATTTGTATGTGTAAACAATTGGGCGTGTGCTTCAGCGTTCCTTGTTAGATTTTCTTTTCAGCATTCCGCTAACACCAAATACAAGGTTTATATCAATATGTGTTTTCGAATAATGTTGCAACTTTCAAACATCGTAGACTGCGCTCTAATACTTTCACCAACTGTATTGTTACTGAGTGACGATTTAAGCAGGACGTTTGACAACGTCGAGTGGCATTCACCAGTTTGCTTGGCAACATAGTCAGCTGATCTCTATTCATATGTGGTACTGCGAGTCATGCAATGTGCTCAAAACCTACGTAGAATACTTGAAGTATTACTGGGTGCACTTAATTCGTAGCGCATATTGTGAAATGAGTTGAGTCTGTAGATAAACAGTCCGAGTGTTTCGCTAAGTGTGTAAAAAAACTGAAAAAAGTTTTAATGAATCAAATTTTTGCAACATCATGACTTTTGTGATCAGATATACCACTGGTTAGGTGGTACTATGAGATACAGCATTGCATTGAATATGTCATTTATATAGATGTTCCTTAAAGGGCAATGTTCAACAAAAATTTCGACAATTATAATCTCATCTGTAAAGGTTTTACGGTACTAACCATAACTGACTAAATTGCTAATTTCGTTTCAGTTTAGGACACCACTTGATTCCAATGGTGTATAGGTGTTATTATCCTTCACTGTTTGAAGAATTTCAAGTACGTTGGCTTTTAAAGCTTTTTAAGAAGTGCTGCTGAAATATTTTTCTGGAGGAAGAAAATCAATCTGAAACTAACCATCCGAAATCCATATTGATCGGCTTAACACCTTTGAAAACCTTTATGCAATCAGCTCCCTACAATATCTTTCAAAATGTTGTTTGATGACCATGCCTCTGAGAGAAATTTTACCAGGGTGTACAAAGACCGATACCGGGCCCTCCTAGCTTCTGGGGTCCTCGTAGAAACGTGTATAGCTTGCTAGTGTAGTAATCAGAATATAGATGAAACAGCTACCATGCTAAGATTTAGAAATATGTTAATTATTATACTGGCAACTGTCTTACACTAGTAATTTTGGGGTTGATTACAGAAAAACTAAATGTGTAGTGTGTACTGTCATTCTCCCCGGTCCCAGTAGCTACCAGGCCCGGGTACCTCTTGTATGCCCTTCTCGCAGGCCTTTTTGATGACACCACAGACGCAAATACGAAAACAATGTCAGATTTTTCTTCATTCCTGTAGAATGATGATGCTATTGTTGCGCAAACACTTGTTTCCCAGCAGAAACTTCAACATTCTAAAATACCAAGTTCAAAGAATTACCGATGTAGCCTATCGGAAATTTTCAAGTGACACAGCGTTCTAGCTTAGTCCTCTCGAAATCAGATAGGGTATTTAAAAGTATTTTTTAAACGTAGACTAGAGTTTGCGCCACTCTGTGCACCAGCCGTTCGCTAGTGTTGCCATCGTATAAATTGAATATGCTTCGAAATTCTCGATTCGTGCCAGTCGCTAACATTTGACACGAATTGACATCAATCGATTTGCGCATCCAAACTTCATCGATACCCCGTTTGCTTGCCCCGCCCACGTCGAATGACACCTTGTTTGCAAACTGTAGGCTCTTCTATTAGAATATTATATGCATAGATCCGTCCATCATTTGGCGTGGCATATGGGGTTTGCATTATGCGGTTTATTAAAAGTGGTATTAAATGAAGGCTACCCGTCAATTTTTGAAACGTATCTGCCCATTAAAGTGATAACCTTCGTCAACTTCAAAACTATATTCTAATCATCCATAAGCTGAAAGGGGTAATTCATTATTTCTGAAAATGATTTACACAGAGAACGCCAAAAAAACGCGCACTTGTTTTCATAGAATCAATGAAGTCAGTAAATGGCGTTGAACTTGGTTCATCTACTTTTGGTGTGGTGGCGAAAGTGGAAATTCAATCGGAGTTTGTCATTCAGCTGATAATGCTGTTTGGAACCTGTACGATGGTCTTCGCTGTTGAGTTGTATGAAAAACAAGCTTGTAGGGGTTGATCAGAAAATAACGTTGCCTGATCTCCCTACACACTCTGAAAATAAAATAAAGATGCTACGAATGGGCAAGCGCCTTTAAATAGAACAAATGAGAGTATTTTAATGTAACTAGTAACAGTCTTGCTTATTAGTTTTAGCTTTTGTAGGCTTTGACCTCTGACTCTTTCATTCCAATATCAAGTTTCTAATTCCAAATTGAAATTTAGATTTGAACCGTCAGGACATGCTGAGTAGCCTGCACAAATTGATTTGTTAACATCCTTATTTTTCAATAATATTCACAATATGGTCTTTATGAAAACCATATATTTTTTTGTATTTTCTACTCTGAATATTTTATGAACAAGGTTAATTATGAAGTAATTTTTAAGGGATAGGTTCAACAAAAGCTTTCGTCTTGGGTGCTGATGCCTTAAGGGATTTTTCACATTGCGTACCATATGCTACGACTCGGCATGTCGATACTCCAAACTAATTAAACTTTTTTCCCTCAAACTTCAACATGTTGATGAATTTGAAGTAGGAATTTGGAAATACATTTAAGTTGCGAATAAAATTTTACGGTTTTAGATGTTTGCAGCAAAGTTACAACTGCTGCATTCTAAAGCTCTTGTATCTTTCACCTTCTTCCTATCTATAAAACAAATAAAATGTAAAACTTTCAAGCAACTTTTTTCGAAGGACAAAAACTCCAACTTTATCTTGATTCCAAAATAATGAATCACTTAAGTTCCACAATAGCAGCTGATAATTACGAAACTTGTACGTTCGTCAAATTGTTGCTCTATTCGTTTTCCACCGTGCGTTTTTCCACCACAGACGACAAAGCGAAATGACAGTAAAGATTCAGGAAATAATTGAAAAAGTTACACTACGTTCATTCCTATTATAACGTCAAAGCCCCGTTTGTTGTCAATTGCTTCTAGAACAGTGGTCTTCAACCTTTTTTGTTCAATTGCTCCCCACTTACGATTTTAGTGTTGGCAAATATATTACAGTATATTAATTTGAAAACTTCCATGCTAATGAAATAAAGGGAAAATTTAGTTAGTGCAAAAAACGAACAACAAAAAGAATGCAATTGCATTTGTATAAAAACAAACTACAAAAACACTTATTCATTTCCAAAAACAGTTGGTACCAACCTGAGCTGTGGAACCGGAGCCCGGAACCGGAGCCAAAATTTTTGAATGACGGAGCAAGAGCCTGAAATTTGAGTTCCCATTCAACAGACATATTTTGTGTACCAACTAGCAAGTACAAATAATGCAATGGTTTTTAGTTTTTCAATGGACCAAATCGTTCTGGAGCCGGAGTGAAGAATTTTGTATGCTTGGAGCAGGAGACAAAAATTTGAGTTTCGGGTCCACAGTCCTGGTTCCAACTACTGCGAACCTTGCACCTGGCTTTTATCTGCAGATTTTTTAAAGCAGGTTTCAAATTGGTCAGCTTAAGTCGTATGGCGTACCAGTGGTAAGTGCGTCCGCTTCGGACGCACTCGAGAGTTCGACTCTCAACCGGGTCTTACCAATCCCTTGTAAATTGGTACTGTAGCCTTCTTACCAGGCGCACGGTGTGCTGAAGAGCTGCAGGGAACACACCCAGAACACAAACATAAACTGAGTGAAATGAAAGCAGAAATTGTACAAACTCAGTCGTGGCGCTACAAGACCATTGCAGTTGTAGAGCGCCAACAACAAACCACCATATCAATACAATACAAGTGTATGGCGTTTCCACCGGTATTGTTCATGTCAAGACGATTGCGGTTATTATTATGCAAGTGCAGTACTTGTGTTGCACCACTTGCACCAAGTGCAGTACTTGGTTGAAACTTGCTCAGCAACATATTTTGTGGGAAACTTCAGTAGTAATATTAGCTTAACTTTCCGCAAAACTCCCGGTAAACGCTCACTGCACTTGATCGAAACGTCTGACCATCAATGATAATAAAATATGACACAGGCTTTACCATCGCTTTGGTAGCAAGTTCCTGGATGTGCACTCGCATGCGCTTATGCTAGTTAACTGACTAAACACTTCAGCCAGTCACTTTCTATGCAATCCAGCTTTTGGAGTTATTTCCACAACAGAAAGACTTTTTGACAAACCTCAAACAGGTGACGGAAACGATTTTATTGGAAATTTTTGTTTAACCAAGATGGGGGTTGTTGGATTTACTTGCTAGTATAAGCAGGGATGTAGTGCTAACAAAAAGGTGTGGGAACGCATCCAAAAATAGCCATTTTAAAACAGCTTAAAACTAATTTTAAAGCAAAACGTGAAAAAGGTGTAGGAACGCCGTTCCCACGCGTTCCCGCCCCAGCACTAACTGTAATTAATTTTGCTAGCCATTAATTGCTGCGTGAATCGTCTCATAACAGTTGTTTTTCATGTATTTTTGCATAGAAGACACTATGTTCCACTGTTTTACTCAAATTACGAACCAAAGTTTATAAAACACATGATAATAGACTATGACTGTTTTGCCTACGAAACAATGTTTTGGCAATGTTCTACCAAAAATTATATGAATGAAGTCTTGTTTCAAGGCAATTACAATAGTTAATAATAACACATACAGTTGGGGGGATTTGTGTCAGTTTACGGGGAGAATTAATTAGGCTAAGCTTAATCACAACTTTTTATTAATCTTCTCAATCGCAGCGAAAGTCGATGTGATGACTCAGTGGTAGTAGTATTGTGATTGTTGGACCATTTATAGTATCTTCAAAGAAACTGACGTTTTTCGTTTTTAAGAAATGGAATTCGGTCGGTAAGGTTTTTTCCTATGGCTATGTCAGTATTGATTGCTTTCAACCAACATAAATACAATAAAACGAATCAATGCATACTAGTGTACGGATGCGAATTTAACCAATGTAAGTATCACAAAACAAACTAATCCATACTACCAGGGCCGCAACCAATCGATATTTTCGGGGAGGGCAAAATGATGCAAATTGTTGCTGTACCTAACAAATACATACGTTTATGAAAATTTCGGCGTAGGCAATTGCCGGATTGTCCCCCCTCTGGTTGCGGGCCTGCATACTACTCCATACGAGAAAAGTCCAAAATTCCGCGCGTATTGACATGCCTGGAGACTTGCAAATGTTATTGCTTAATGTCGCTTTTTTGACGCTGCTCATGCAACGACTACCAGGTCAACAAACTACCAAAATACGTATTGCAACAGTTTTCCCTCTATTTTATCTTGTTTTAAACATTAGCAATATACGTGAAAATTCGTCAGAACCGCAGTGCTTGGCTCCCAACCAGTAACACTCTCCATGGTCTTGGATAGTTAGTGCAGTAATGCGTTACACAGGACAATGCTAGTTTGATTGTTACATCATCAGTCCTATATCTTGTGTTTAGGGTTTCCAAATGGCCGATATTTCACCGGCCAGGCCGGTATTTTACTGCTAATTTAGTAGAGGTCGTTAAAAAAACGGCATTTTGAAAATCAGTGCCCGAAGCCGGTATTTTGAAAATAAGTAATTTGCCTCAACTTTGAAAAGAACAAACGCCGAATTTCTAAAATTATAATGACTCTGCTAATGAATTTTGTCAGGAGTTCCTTCAGCGAAGCTTATTTGCTGCTGTTGATGCAATCCTTGGTGCGATTGTCACGTCACACACAGAAATGTAACGAGCCAGCCAAAATACGGGCAAAAATTGTGGCGTAACAATACTCATTGTCTCTCTGTTTTTCCTGTGCCGCTTACGAATTACGACAGAGTTCTGATCTGGCGCTGTTGACAAAATGGCCGGTATCTTTACAAAACGCATTCGGCAACCCTACAGTCGTGTTTTATAATCTTTTCTACGAAACATGAAGTCGAAAGTGCATCAAATGAATCGGTTCCAAAATGGCAAATATAGTTTTTATTTTTGGAATCAATTCAGAATTTCAGTATATTCTTATCTGCAGAAATCGCCCCCCTGGAAACTGAAATCGCCCCCCAAATCTGGTCAATCACAAAATCGCCCCTTAACGCATAGATTTCGCCCACGTTGACTATCATTGTTCTAGAATGTATTGCAGTGCTGGAAGTGCATTGCAGTCCGTTATATGCCGCTCTTTTGCAGCACTCATGGGCAGACGTTTTGGTGAATACGTCAGAATGAATTACGAAATCGTCCAGCATACGGGACCACTTACCTTATCCAATCATAGTTATACACGATAAGAACAACTGGTCAATTCTCAAATACTGTAGTCTTCAATTTGGTATAAAAGTTATTAGAGTTCCTGTCGTGGAAAGGTTAGTGCAGGATGACTTATCGGAGCACCTAGAAAGAAGCCAATTTTATTTTTAGCATTTTCTAGACTAACGATCTTGATCTTGTCATGATGAACGCAATTCATTTAATGACGTCTCGCCAAGGACAATAACAATTATCTTAACTGTGAAAAAGAAGTTTCAAATAACTCATTGTGGCAAAAGCTGCAATATTTCGCGATTTTTGCCCGCTATGAGGGCATATCAGACATTTGTCTGCATGAAGGTTTCCGGATAGAATGCAGATAATAAGCAGTAACTTCATAACACATGTTGACACCAAGTTGGACAAATCGAAAGCAATTTCTTCCAACACTATGCGATGTTCAGTGAATGACTGAGAAATTAGTTGCTTTAAAAACCCACACATTATTTTCACTTAAATCATAAACTGTTGCATTTTGTTACGCATACGTCTTTATGACTCCCCACGGACCTAAAATTTCAAAAATACTCACATCATCATTTTGATGTCAAGTCGGAAACGTCATAAATAAAGTTCAGCATAGTTGTATCGGCATGTCGTTATTCATATTTGTCTTGGATTTTATTGTAGGAGATTGTGAAAACAAAGCAAATATTAAACATTACTAGACTTGTATGCTCCACTTTAAAACAAGGTTTTCTTGAAGAGTGATATTATTTGTGTAAAAATGTAATTTAACATATGTAAAGACTAATCACAATGCGTCTGCTGCGGCAGCGTTTGCAATTTCCATCAAATGTGTTTCAGACAAAGTTTGTTTCACATTTTATGGGAAACTGTACCAAACTCCTTGAAAACAACGAGAAACTCATAAAACGATGTCGCGGAGCAAACGTTGTCTTCTTTTACGAGGGTTTTGGTTGACGATCATTCAAACCCCGTGTTACCGTCACGGTGTGTAATGAGGTGAGTCGACGAAAAACAATGGAAACCAGTGGGCACTGACATGAGAACATCAGGCTAAAAAACGTCAGGTCAACGGGCATATCGGAGATTTGTCTGCATGAAGGTTTCGTCATCCTTCGTCAAAAAACGTCATCCTTCATCATCTTTCTTCGATGAACAAATGCAACGTGGTATTTTAAAATCTGCAACCAACGGTGGTTCGCCTACAGCGCAGAAACACAGTTGTTGTTACTTGCATAAACAAAGAGCGATCTGTACAAAAGAACGCATTCTTACTTCGCATTTCCACAGGGGCTGTGCTTTTACAAGCTCCAAGCTGCTTTTGCTTTATCTTTGAGCAAATACTTTCCGAGTGCATCATTTGATTTGCATCATGAATAATAAATTGCATACTTTAACGTGCAAGCTACAAGCATAATGTGTTTGTGGGATATAGTTTGAGACCTTCCAACAGTTTGAGAAACAATTCAGTTTAAAGCGCTTTGAAGTTGCCCGTGAACTTCCTGCATGAGTTGATTGCACACTTAAGAGTCGTAGTGTTGATAAAGTAAGTAAATTATATAAATTGCCATAGTTTGGAATCGTAGTGATGATCAACTCAACTCAGTAAGTTACATAAATGTTCATAATTAAGAATGGCATTGGTGAAAGGCCAGTAAATTCTATATAAATTGGCATAATTGAATAATTTTTCATCACGTTACGTAATGCTGGGTAGCAAGTAAATTGAATCAGTTTCAATTGCCATGACACTGACGAAAAGCACTATCGAAAAGTTAAATTTTGTGTGTCATTGAGTCAATAGAAAAAGGTGTTTGCATATATAATGCTTAGACTGTTTTGTATTTGGGACTGATATGCAAATAACTTGCAACGGATCGTTTCTTCCAAAAAAAGAAGTACCCATAGTTTCGAAACATGTGGGAAGTCTAATTTTAAGGTAGTTCTAGGTTTCAAACATTTCATATGAAATATAATGGCATTGCAAGAAATACTAAATGCAGTTTTTGGAATATTTAGCACATCATCGGCTGAGAGCAACTTTAAATATCTTGTATCTCTTGCACAAGGGTAGCTGCTGAGGTATTGGTCTGATGCACCATTCCCGCCGAGTTGAAGGTTGCAGATCAGCTCACTGTTTCACGTTCAAGGTTAAATATTGTGAGAGAGTCAGTGCTTTTCCCAAGCTGGACTGCTTACCGACGTAGTTGGTTGGAGTAAGATTTCCTACAAACCACACGCTTATCTGATTTTCGATAAGAAACCTATGTGCCCAGAGCCGTATATCAGCCGCACTCCATACCCCCCAATTGGGGGGGCACGCTGTCAAAAGGGGCCCAAAATTCCAGTCCGTCACCACTTAGCACCCTAGAAAGAGAGAGTCTTTCCCAAACTGAAATATGAAGCACTAGAAATCAGTTAATTAGGGGGGCCTTTGAAAGAAAAGTGCATTACAGTTATTTTGGGCCCCTTTGAAAGCAAGGTATTTTCACATTGCAACTGGGGGCCCTCTGAAGGGAAAGTAGCCCACTTATACATTGCAGTTGCTGTTGGGCCCATTTGAAAGTAAGGCAGGCTACTTTGCACATTACAGTTGCAAAGCGGGATCCGAGGTAAGTGCCTCGCTTGCCTTCCTTTAAACACACCACTCTATATAAGCCTGACAATGATCTTATATGAAAATATGAAACTGATTGAACGCGTTCTACTTCATCCGATATGCGTACTTTCTCACCTGATGTGCGCATGTAAACACTGTAATGTAAAATTACTCCCATAACTTGAAGCGAACCTTTGAAGATTTATTGCCGTGTTATTGTCACGCAATGAAGACCAAGAGTACAACAATCCGCTAGCAAATTCGCAACCTGCCTCTGCTGACAAAGGAGCGAACTGCGCACTTGCGCTAAGCGTGTCGGGGGCCTCGCGGTCACGGCTTTGCCCTGATGGGCCTCGCGTTCATTTATCCGGCCCTGCCTACATGCCTAGTTGTGTACTGTACGTCCAGACGTCAGATTTCCACTTGATCAACGTATTTTGTGTAGTGATTGTTGTAAGAAAAGGTAAGCTACTATGTCTAGTCCAGGTAGTCTTCTCTTATTTTGTACTGCATAGCAACAAGATAGCCTACCTTTGGTGCTTACAACCAAAGTTACACATTTGCGCAGCCTGCTGTTCAGACAGACAGATGTAGTTAATTGTGTAGCTAGAAATATATTTTGGGGAGTGTCCCAAAACAGAGTAGTGCAGTCACTGGCGTAACTAAAGGTTTGAGCCAAGGGGGGAAAGCTTAGCTGAAGGGGGCCACTAGCCAAAACTCAGAAAACGGTTAAGAAATGAAAGTGAATCTCTGGATGTCGTGGATGTCTATACTAGCTAAAAAAACACAAACACCCCGAAAAACGCGAAAAAGACAACCCCTACGAAAATTACATATCAATATGTCAACTAGAGGGGGCCCAGTTTCTACATTTAGGTTGCCAGGGGGGCGGCTCGCCCTCTTGCTCTCCTGTCAGTTACGCCCCTGAATGCAGTTAGTGGGTTATTGATGCTAACCTTTTCGTCCACGTAGGCCTTAGTCTATATTTGTTAACATTTATAAGGGATTTGAGGCACAAAATATTATTAATTGAAACATGTGCCATGCACCCAGAGATTATCAGTCCAGACATCAGCAAGGTTTATGCATGCGTATTTCGGCCAGTAAAAAGCCCAGTGCGCACGCTTTATAAGCATATTTTACTTAAGCTCATGGTAAAGTTTATCAATTTGCGCTAATGAAACAAAACGTTCATCGCAGCGAACATGCTTTGACCGGCCTCATGTTTGCTCCATCGGTAATAATGTTTTGATAACTGGACGATAGGATTGATTCTGCTTTCCTGCAAATTTTTTTACATTTACATTTCATCAGTACATCTCCAAATAATCGTCGTCAATTCAATGACAATGATTTACTAAACAAATTTCTCTTGTTAAGCTGGTTCAAAAACTTTTTGGTTGGAAACTACGAGCCTATTATGCGTATTTGCGGGAAAATGCTTACTATTAATTTGCACAATCTGCAAATGCTGTGCACGTTGTAAATTAAAAATAAATTTTCAGAATGTCTAGCTCCCCTGCACAAACATGAAGGTCCCCAATGAAAGACTTTCTGGCAACGATTTTTCCCAGGCCCGAAGATACGGGGGGCATTCGGGAACAGTTTCCCCCAAATCTTTTTTGTGCCCCCCAAATTTCGTTGTGCTCAGAAAAATTTGTTTCAAACATACGATAAAAACAAAAATCTCTCCCCTAAAAGTCTATTTTGCCTTTCCCAAACCTCAAAACCTGGCTATCGGGCTGGTTCTGTCAAAATTGTGTCTGCAATTAGAATATTTTGTTTTGAAGTCCACTCAGCCTAGAGATGCACCATGACATAACTTTTTTTATAAATCACCATTAGTGGGGCCTTTGGAAGCATTTGGGGGGAGCCCAGAGTTGGGTTGATACGGCACTGTAGGCTATGTGACGACTGGTTCCACCCGTCATTTCTTTAACTTATTCGTCCAATTTTTTTATTTGTTTGTAATGAGGTCCTTCTGTCAATTCTTGACCAATATCAACTGCCTGCATGCCATTTCAACTCAAGATGCAGAGTGTAATATTTATTTTTTCAAACATAGCGAAAGCGTGAAAGATTTTTAAAACGAGGAATACACACTTCATAAATGTTGAAAGCTGAGCAGAGATAAAAATCATTTCACATGAATGCACTGAAAAAATGTATTGTTTCATTGCACTTATACTAGTTATTCTTAACGTAGACCAGCTGGACCACTAGTGATCCACCTGGAATTCTTAGTGGTCCACAGAGAGTTCCAGAAATCCTTGATAAAACATTCACTGACCTGTGTGCAACTGACTAGTTTTCCATGAGGTGTCTGCACAGCACAGGGGTCCATCGGATATTTTTTGAAGATGGTCCAGGGCCAAAAACGTTGAGAACCACTGAAAGCCCATGCAATTAGTTGGAACCTGAAGCAGTGTACTTGTCACGTAACATTGCGGCAAACCAATCGCACCTTACATGCGTAGAAAGGAAGCCACGTTAGAACAGACTGGCAGGAAATCCTAGACTGCATCATGCTGCTACCGTAGAAAATTACGGAGCTTAGGAAATAATTTTGTTTATTTTTTCACTTGCTTCTTTCAGACTTGAGGACGGCATCACACATATTGTTTCAAAGAAAATGCGAAAAGCACCACACCTCTTTTATAGGCCGGTTAGACATTGGTCATCACTAGCCAACCCATATATTAACATGCGGCAACTGAACAGAACGCGCACTTCGGCAATTGTAACTGATGTGAGAAACTTCTAAGAGGTTGTGTGTGAGTCGCAACCTGTTCGTGGCAATAACTTTTATTACAAGTTTTTTTTAAGCAACTTAGAAAGTGACGTGTGTGCATCTTGACAAAAATATGAGCATGTGCGATCATGGTCAAAATTCATTTAGAGAAACCAATCGATTGACTTTTTTCTTCCTATGTGTATCAAAGACGTAGGCTGGAAGTGTAGGTGCTGCACACTTTGCTTTCTACGTTTGGAACAGCAGACATTTCTGTCCGTTACAAGTCAAGAATTTTCACATACTCTATCATGATTTGTGAAACAACAATTTTTCAGCAGAAAGATTTTTTACCCTGTTAAGATGTATGCATTTGGTCGAAAAGTACCGCCAACATAGACAATCATTTACGGTTCTCGCCATAAATGATGCCTTTCACCTCATTCGTCAGAAGTAACTGAGCGGACGCTTGCATGTAATGGATGGGCCACCATTCGTATAGTTTGCAAACGAACGAAACTTGTTTTGTGAGGTTCTCAAACTAATGAAAAGCATTTGAACCATGTCAAAGCGATTTGGTTCAGTTAGGCCTGGGTTTCAGTTGCTGAAGACAACTTTTTCAAGCTCAAATAAAAACAAGGCTTAGGTGTAGTCGTTGCTTAAAAGCTAATTTTACAGTCGTGACATCTATACATCAACACATCCTTGTTAAAATACGCGTGAATTTCAGCGTTGACGTTTGCAACAATATTGTTGAAAGATTTCAGAAATGCTATGTTGGAAAACATCAGCCAAATTATATTTTTCTAAACAAATAGTTTTTTTCATCCAAATTCCAGTTTTAAGTTATTAGCTGTGAAAGCAATAAACAAAAGACAGAAATGCTTTTGTTGTGCGTAACACTACGCAACAAAAAAATTTTTATGTCGAGGTTGGGATGTTTTCTGGATAATTTTTGGCCGCTGAATCCGAATTTGGCGTCTTGTTTCTCCTGCTGTCAGTATTTTTCAAGATATTTACAATATTATATATATTTTTCTCTAAATATCTAATTAGTCAAATATTTTTACTAACTTACATCACAACTT
>Ga0210059_1001561_pt1 | contig 34770 bp, 18 predicted proteins | sample Ectturendosymbi2_FD_188042 | JGI IMG/M metagenome (GOLD analysis project Ga0210059, IMG submission 188042) | Ecteinascidia turbinata endosymbiont from Florida, USA - Sample 2 (SPAdes) (version 2) | ecosystem: Host-associated > Tunicates > Ascidians > Unclassified | place: Key West, Florida... | reverse complement strand
TTCAAAGTGTGTGAGTAGTCAAGCATGTGAGTAGCGGGAATTGAGAAGTAGTCATCTCTGTCATCAACAGAGCCAAGAATTCAGGAGCATGTATCTCATAAATTGCTAGAAACCATTTCGCCTGTTTTTGTGTTAAATTTTCATAGTTTAAAGATTGTTTGTGCCCAAGCTTTACAGCACGTGGTGAGCCACGAATCGCTATTAAATAAACATTTGGGCCACAGACCAAAAAAGTTTGGGAACCACTGTCATAGAGGGTGTCGGCAATAGTTTCTCATTGCAATACAGAGAGATTGGTAAATTCCAACAAACTTCGGCTCAAAAATTTGAAGAACGACCAACTGCAGACGCTGCAAAGACAAGAAAACGGTCACTTTTCCTTCCTCTATATCTGTCTACCACCGGCCTTATAACGCAATAGTAAATTCTGTTGTTAGATGTGCAGTTAGCATACCTTTTATAAAGTCCACAGTTAGCATGCCTTTTGCACATTACATGGCAACATCACATTGCCTGCTCTGCGTGAAGTCAACGGAGTAATTTGGTGTTTCAAAGATAACGGCGTCCATGTAATCGTGCGCATGACAAGACCGTTTGTTGGTGAAACATAAGCCACAGTCAACCTTTGGCAGAAATCTGATCTAGGTTCTTTCCACAAAGCCTCACCATGGCTTACTTTTAACGTACCATGCTCACTGTTCTTTTTCTATTAGATTCCAAGAGGGTGACAGCCGTTTATGTCATAACATTTGAACCAATAATTGCGCGCTGCCCTGCTCTGTATGTTATTGGTGTACAGTTATAGTAGCATTGCAAGGTCCTTGGCTAGTGGGAACTAAATTTTGTTGAGAGTTCTGAAAACTTTGGTGGACAACTGTCCTCGTCCGAAGTTGTTTTAAATCAGGATGTTGTTTTAGATTCATCCAATAGCTTCTAGCATTCCTAAAACTTGAACCAGAAATAAAGTTCACGACTGACGAATATGTCTGGGAAAGTACCTTGTTTATCTGCGATGCACACGTCTGCTGTATCTACTGTAATCAGAAAATTTAACTTGCGACCTTGTTACCTAACGCAACTTTTTCAAAATAAAAAGAAAGGTTTGGTAAAGATTGATGAAAACTGTTTACCCATTCAGTTTCACCACTAACGTTGCAATTTGTACCTGATGTTAAATCACCCATTCAAAGTGCAGGTTGTGTTTCGCAAAGGGAGAAATTCAGTGAACATTCGAGCTAAGCACATTTTTTCAACATTTGAGACTTTTGTGTTAATAGTCGATACCGTAATTATTCTTAATTCTATTCATAACGTTCACTTTTAGATTCCTATATTTCAAAAATCTTTATGTCAAACCTTTCGTTTTTGGTCTATCTTATGCAGTGCATGTAAAAAATGCAAAATGTGAAAAGCAGTTGAAGGTAGTATTTGTTTTTTAAAGTAGCTGAGAGGTAAATGAGGATAAAAGGTTTGTTGAATCCCGCAGAGTGAATAGAAAACAAATGCAACTTTGACGAGAAAATTGACGAAGGTGTCACAACATTTATGCTTAATCTCCACCATTGTGATGTAGACAATCACAACAAGATCAGCCAGTGACTCGTGGAGAACGCTGATTTTTGTGTTAAATGGGGCCAATGTCAAAAACTCATAATAAGCAAAATAGGCATCATTCGTCAACAAGAAAGTCACTTCTGTTGGCCGGCAGGTCGTCTCCAGGTTTTCAGACTTCAAAGGCAATTTAAGGTTGGTTTCAAACGCAATATTACAACTTAAGCCTTGCAGTTCCCACACCAACCCCGTGGCTAACTTTCTAGACTCTCTAGGTGTTCTCACATTACTGCTTCAAATTTAGCGTGAGCGTTGTTTTTTTATCTATATAGTTTGTCGCTAAATTGCATTGCAGTGTCAGCGAACAGAGATGAAGCAAAAAACACCAGAAGGTCAGTTTCAGTCGCAAACAAGAAAACTTGCTTAACGCTTTGCAACTTTCAAACTCCTCCAGGTGAACTCACATACGTTTGTGAAAAGACTAATGCAAAGCCTTAATTCTATGCAATCAATATGATTAAGTAGCTGCAACATTCAACCACAGCTGGAAATAAGTTCACAATTCCTGTGTTTTGAGCTCTAATATGTTGATTGCAAAGCAAATCAACATGACTTCAACTTTTACACCACGAGCGAACTGTCCTAATCATCACAACCTCCTTTCAGCAAAGAGTTGATATTTGCAATAATTGCAATTGCAGCCTCAGTTTTTGTGGAAAGAGATGAACTTCTAACGGCACGACAAAGAAATGCTGGGGAGGAAGGATTAGTCGTTTTCCTAAATGCGTAATTTAAATGCAAAAAAAAATTGTCACCAAATACTTTTAAAACTTTTCACCTTCACCACAAGCACAATCTAAATTAACGTTGTTATGGTTATCGACAAATGTTGATGATGGTCATAAACAACAACTTCCAAAACAATTCGAAATCGAAATGAAACCGTCATTCTTGTATAATTTTCCAGTAGTTTTTGAGAAAACGTGTTAGAAATCTAGGAAAAACGTTTTGTGCTTTTGAAAGTTCAAACGTTTTCGTTATTTTATAAATACGGGTGCGGCAAAGAGACACTTTGTTTTCGGTGATGGTTGTCTTGGAAATGGTTGTTTTAAGCTACAGTTGTTGCTCAGGGCGAAACTGCCAAGACGAATATGTTTGAGGTGACAACGGATTCGGTGAAAGATGTTTTCTATCACTTACACATTAAACATCGCCAAAGTTGCCTGCAGGCTATTGATTCAGCGCCGTAACGTGAACTGAAATCCCTTGTTCTACATAAGCAGCTGTTTTTCAAAAATGCCAGTGACGAGCAACCATTTGCAGCAGGAGCATTGCGCGGCCTTTCTAAATCGGCATTGCGATCACGCTTTGAGTCGTGATATGTCGATGAACTACGCGATTTATGGTTCGTGCTACTGCTGTGAATGGACCCGTTCCATACCAATTAGGGCTGGTTGACCTCAAGTAATTTCGGAAATTGGTCGAGTGCCTGACTGCATAGATTAGTCGTGCAATGCGTACAGTTCGGTCAACGCAAGATTTTCCTTTTTAGAGTGTTTAAAATCACTCACGTATTCTTCAAAGGAACTTAGTGAACCCACGAGCAGCGTTTGTGTCTATTATGACAAACATTTTCGTTCGAGCTATTCGCGACAACAAATGAAGCTAGGATATTTAGCGCCAAATTAAGTTCCCCGGTGGTGTGCATGTGTTGCTAGGCTAGATTATTTTGTGTGTAGTGCGTGATGTAACAACCTTCACCAGATAAAGTCTAAATGCCGCAATCTTTAGCCACTCACCGACGGCACTGATAGCAAAAAAAAAACAATTGTCAAAATTACAAGAAGAAACGCCACATGCTCATTTCTTTAGTTGATCGCAAAACATTCATCGCAACTAACGCTTTTAAAAGACGCTCGTAGTGATGTTGTCTTGGTCCGCAATGGAAAACCCTCTTGCGTAGATCTTGAAAAGCTGTTTGTTTATGTTATTTTAACGTCTAGCAATCACAGGCGTATCCTAACCTAAAGTGACGTCATGTTTTTCCCTGAAATGCCTTAAAGATTAAAAAAATTGTCGATTGCTGGCATGCTCTTATGAAAAACCCCAAAAATCAAACATTTCACACACTTTCAAGAAAATTGCAATGCTTGTGAGATGTGGGCCTCTCGCCAGTCCAATATCCCTCTGTTGGCGGTTTCTAAGGTGCATGTTGGAGCTTTCAATGTTCATCTTACACAGTTCTTACACCCACGGAAATCACCTCATGCGTATTTAAAGAGTCAAAACCGCGCCAAAAATCAAAAATACTGAAAAAAAGCAAGTCGCTCCAAGTTGAAACCACCACCGATACTATTAATCGCCCTATAAATAAGAAAAAGAAACCTAGTCCTAATCGCTCTCGAATCAATTGTATGTATAATAGCTGTATTTCGTAAGACAGCAGCCTAATTCCCAGATGATATCGTTTTTCGCCACGTAAGCACATAAAAAATATCATGTCAGCAGATGTATGAGCTCGTATATGCGCTGCACCGCTTTCAAACATTTCTGCACATCTCCTGTGTTGCAAATAGAAGTTTTGCTTCAGTGCTACTAAATAAAAATCATTTGAACGTAAAAATATAGTTTGGCAAAAGCGCTGGTATACAGACGTTAGGCGTTGGCGACGATTAAAGTTAGAAAATGTGGCAAATTGTGAAGTGGAAAATATGCAAAGCCACAACACACAACATTTCCTTCAGTATATTTGTGGAAGCTCTTGACTCGGCCTTGTTGGAGAGTCATCGTGAACTGCATCTTTGTTAGATTCTCAAATATCGTGCGAAGGTCGCTTATAGTCAGAACCTGCTCTCAAAATTAAACAAAAATGCAAAATCGTGGAGACAGTAAATCAGTTGATAAATCCCGTTCGACAGTTGAATGTCGAAAGGAGTTACCAGTAAACGTCGGATTTCGTTCAGAACCGGCTACTTCTGATGTCATGAAGCAACATTTGAATATCTAAAGTTAAAAATAATTGAATCCTTTGCGACATATTTGTTAAAAAGACGTTCCCCGGAGATTTTAGTCTTCAACAACAGCAGCTTTACCGCATGAGGGAAGGATAGCTCCGAGGAGATAATTATGTGCTGCGAACAGTTTCTGGTTCTGACTGCAAATCCAGTTGTGACTTCACTGAACTCAAACATAGACTGATTGCGGACAAGTTGCATGGTGCAGCAGCAATGTCTGTTATGGATCGGGGCCGCCAGACGAAGACAAATATCTTTTAAAATTTACAGAATATCTTTACAAACCCGCAATACGTTGTTTGAAACGTCACGTATTTACAAAGTTCATGAGGAAATCTTCTGTTTAACCTTCGTGGCTACGACTCCGCCATAAGGTATCTTTGACAGTACCGCATTGCAAGACTGACGTACGCGAAAACAACTACCGGTAGTTGCAGAAAAAAAACTAGTTCTAACCTAAGCAGTGGCAAATAATTGGTTGCAGACAGAACTTAACACACAGTTAAAGCTTGATTGGAGTGACAATAATCGTAAATCTACATTTAGATCTTTCACTACCTAGCACTCCTTTAAAGGCGGATTGCGGGTTTTTCACATTTTTAGAATCGTTATGTGTCGTGTATCATCCACAAAAGAAGGCCAGCAAAAACTTGTTAGCTTGTAGAAAGCGTCGAAGTGAGTGTGTGGCACAATAATAAAGGTACGAGCGGTGCTTTCTTTCAGAGAACAGTATGGGACGTTGGTAAACAATGCACGGAGTTGCTGTAGATTCTTATTGCAAACAAAACAGCCACAGCATCCCCTGTTTCAATTGTCCCACCCAGCTTCCGCGTTGGTTAAGTTTGATGTATGCTGAAGATTTCGATGAAATCCATTTTTAACCTTCTTTCGGGAAATTTGTATTTTTGTTAAGCCAGTACTCGATCTCATGACTGGACAAACCACAACCATTCTGAATTTCAGAGAGGCGATGCCACAATATAACCTGCTGACTACTGAAGCATACGCAACAACTTTATCGCCTTGCTTTTTCTTGTTGAAAGCAACATTTGCAGCGAAAGCTGTTCTTAAGTTTTTGGCAGCTACTTTATAGTGTGAACCGCACTGAGAACAGAGGTGAGGCTATGATCAGTTGCGTGTACGTTGTTAACAACATATCTACGTGAGGTGACATCGTTGTGCAAAAGAGGATATCACGGCTTCACGAGCAGGGAAGAAGCTTTTGCAAGCTCTCAAAACAGAGTTGTGGGCGTGCCGCGCTTTTCGGATCGGGCCGGGTTTTGGGCCGGGCTCGGGGCGATTCGGGCTTGAGTTTCTCAAAATGTTTCGGGCCGATTTCGGGCCTGCATACAAAACTTTTTACAACATTAACGATTTTTTTCTTTTCTGACGTACATTTGTTGCGCTCACAGCGATGACTTCTGGGATTGAAGTGATTGTGAGTTTTCTTCAGCCAATTACATTTTGCAAACACAGTTGTGTTCTTTTGTTCTCTGCTCAGATTAGTCTCACACTTCTTTTGAGAAGGCGACAGCGCAGTCCCGGCACCACGGGGGGCTTTGGTGAGCTTAGCCCCCCAAACAAAGCTTCAAGCCCCCCAAATTGAAACGTGAAACACTATAAAGCAGTGGAGTTTTGGTCAATTTTATAATGTCAAGGCCCCCGGCACAAACGCGAAGCACTCCCGCAGAGCCACGAAGCCCCACCATTGAAAACTTTCTGGCGACGGTTCTGCGACAGCGGTGAGGAAATTAGCACGCGATGGCATTGCTTCGAAGAGATCAGTCACTCCCGCGATTCTTGGCTTGTTTCAAGAAACGATGGCCTACAAACAGGCTTTTCATGCCCATAGCCCTATGCTAGATGGTTTCGTTTACGCCTATAGCGCCATCGTGGATAGTTTCGTGATAGTTTCATTTTTTCTTGAGAAACATTACACTCTGCAGCATTATCCTTGACTAACAAGCTAAGTTTGTGTTTGTTTAACCAATGTGTTGGTCAAGGTGTGATAAAGCCGTGCAATTGCAACTATACCTGTATACCACATTTTTTGATACTCCGCAGTTGTGCTTATCCTGACGCACTCGGTAAGTTCGAATCGGGATCCAAAAATATAAATGTCGGGCTCGGGCCGGGTTCGGGCTTCAAAATGAGGCCCGTTTACAACTCTGTCTCAAAAGCAATATTTTTAGATGAAAGTGAGATAAAATGGGACAAAAAGATAAGACTCGAATTTCTCCTCTGCATGTCACCAGGAGAAGTTTAATATGCCGTATTGATCCTGGGAACAACGGATATCCAGAAATCTTTCTCCGGCCAAATTGGATTCTTAATTTTTATTCAACGAATTTCATGCAGTTCTGAGTTTCATGATATGTTGAGTTTTTTTGTCAATTGTTTTTAGAAAAAGAGAGGTATCAGGTGTTTGGAATGAAGTTTCATACCTCTGCATTTTGTTTTCATCATGAAAATAACAAAAGAATTATTTCTGTATTTACAACGAGATGTAAAAGTCGGTTCAAACTACAGTAATCGGTTGGTTAATATCATTTTCAGATTTGCTATATCTTCGCATGGGAAAGAGATTCGAAACATTACTTCTATAAAATATAACAAAAGAGATTTTTGTACGTTTCAGAAGTAACAACAAAATTTTAGCGTAATTCTCATTTACATATAGGACACTTTTGGGGGATAGTCCAGTCGCAACCCTATTTTAGTGTCCCAACCCATCTTTTCCCCGTAATAGATTGTCCCTTTTGACACTGCATGGCTAGTTTCAGATAGTATAAATTATCAACGCAGGCCGGTCGCCAGGATTTAGCAGGAGGGGCGACCAAAAACAAGATGGAGGGGCCAAGAAACAGAAGGGGGGTCACATTTTTACATTTTTCAAATACAGTATTGGATGTATGCAGCAACCGAGAGGCCAAACGTGAAATGGGGGGCCACTGGTTTCAAATGGTGGGGCCGGGCACCACTGGCCCCCCGCTGGCGACGACCCTGTATCAACGCGTCAACTCATGAAAGGAAGAACTGTATGATGCTGTGCAGTCACGATTTTCGTTATGACTGCGGTTAAAGCCACATAAGGACGTACCCGTGCTGATCAGACCAACGGCCAACATTTTATCGAGAGAACAATTTATTTTGGAGCAACGACGCGTGAATTTGAAGAAAACCCATTCCAAGTACTTTCTACAGAGAAGAATAAACATTTTGCTGAACGTCCGTGTACTGGATTGTAATTTTTAGCATTGACTGATTGACTGATATTTCCATCACTCACATGAATCCTCACTTAAAAATTGCTCAAAAATATTCGTGCTGGCTCAATAAATGGAAGCAAAAAAATGTGTACCAGTTGTTTGACTTTCGTTGAATCCACATACCAGAACTACAGCATAAACTTCAAAAACTGTGTCATCAGTGCAACAAATAGGTTGTAGCTGAGGGACCAATAAAATAACTTTCCCGATAGGTTCATCATCTTAACCTACTGCAGCTAACTACAGCCAACGCAAAAGCATAACTGTTCGTGAACAAGTAGAAGGTATTAGCTTCAGGAGTTTTTCTGGGCAGCTAATTCCTCACCGATATCACCACGCGTCGATGCGAAAACTTGGCGGCATGACGATTCAGCGATTACGGAATTTCTGCCACCTGGCATTTTTTTGTAGTATGAAAATTCGGGGACAAGTGCACCACAGAAGTATTTGATGAATTGTTGCTTTGGCAACAGCTCTGTTTCATGCAAGCATTCTTTGGAATGACACGGCGTCAGATGTGATGACAACGAAGCTTGTGGTCGTGCCACGTTTGACTGCGGCAGGGTTTTCAAACAGCAGCAGTTTTTGCCATTTTAGCAAAACGTTGACTACTCTTTATGTCACTCCAAACGTTTTTAAGGTAAACGGCAAAACACGCGCATGGCGGAGACTAATTATGCATGTAAATTTCGCGTATGGCATTTTATACCCAAAGCCCTTTTACGTTATTACATCTGCACTGAGATCGAGCAAGATTATTGAAATATTGGACTTTTTTTCATTGGACGGAGCTTTAGGAATTTAAAAGCAGTGATAGAGATGCGAACCTTTGTACACATGAGTTTGTTGTGGAACAACATCACTGAGACAAACATTAAAATTGCAAGAAAGTGATTCCTGCTGGAAGTATATTTCAATTTTTGGCCTGGGCTGACCTTCCACACCCGTTATTTTCAAGATTGAATCTAAGAATTTCTGGATGTTGGTAGTAAATGTCATGTTAGCCTCGCACATGCATTACGCTTCTGGCGACATTTCATCCTGAGATAATATCCTTGTTGTCAGCAACGCGAAGAATCTCCATCCAACGTTAAGTTAAGACCTCGTTTTAAAACCCAAACTGCGCTGTTGCAGGCATGTAGGCATGCAAAAGCGTGCACTGCAGAGAAAACGTTGCAGAAACGTGGTGCAGCATTGCATGCCTCTGCTAAAGTCACACGTTTTTGAGAGTTCTTCAAACCCTTCGCACGTATAGGGCGGCATATCAAATTGTGTTGTTTCCAGATGACAAGGCGTTACGTGCAAGTCGTCATTACACGCAAACACCAGCTTACAGTATTTTCCCAACGATAAAAACTCATCGCCCTGCGTACTTGGCTTCGCTGGTTGGACATGAAGAGAAATCTAAAGATCAGCAGAACAATGATGCCGGTCACAGCATGAACACATTGTTGCTGACGCTTTATTGACAACGTCGCAGTTGGGCTTCTGCCGCATATGGCATCGCACTGCGCGATCTATAAAAAGCTGTCGTGTTTTCTGAAAAAAATGTGCAAAATGCCTATTGCCGAGTTATGCATTCCTTTGAAGAGCGCCACTGCTCATGACATGTGACAAAACAAAACGAATTAAACTCTCAGTCGTCAGAATAGTGACGCAAAACCAGAAGTCTTCTGAATTGCCTCCAGCTATAGGTGCAGGGCGTTACAGATGGCGGCTCGCAGTGATTCATTTGTTTGGACACGCTCCGACAACCTGAAACTCAAGTTTTCAAGTTATCAATTTTTGGCGAGTTAAAGTCTTCCGCGTTTTGTGTATAAAACATTTCAAGGCGCAAGCTGTTTTTATAGTCGAGGCAACTTCTTCGGAATTTAGAAATATTTTTTCGATTATTTTGCCACTAATGCCAACCCTTGGTGTGCACCCTACATCTATCTTGTCACTGTCACCTATAGTGATATAATGTCGATTCCCCAGCACTCGTGAATCCAACAAATGTACTTCTTTTTATCTAGTCCAGATGATTGCAAAAGCTGAGCCAAAAATATGGATTGTTTTTCCAGCATAGCAGTGCTGAGACAATCGTTAACACTCATCGGCCAGTTTCAAACGGTGGCTTATTGCAAAGTGAACTGTTCGCAAATGGAAACGGCAGCCTTTTCTTGTTGAAGGCAAACTCTGCCAAATAATAATAATTATAAATGCTTTTTGCTTTGATACGACGCATCAAAAATTTAAACTCGTAGAAGATCGCAACTGGCCAAGGTAATCTAAGTTCAGCTTTGAGCGTAGGTGTTCGGCGATAAAAAGTAGTATAAAATCTAGACACACCGACATACATGACACTAAATGACACCAAGTAATTGAGGAAGTATTAGATTTGCACTCTTATGTATGCCACTTGCATTCGATAATGTTGGAGTCAATGTTTTGCTGACATCCCAGCCTTTTAGTGTGCCAAGATAAGCAACGGCTTGCTGTCAACTGCATCACTTGTAAATCAATCTTGGAAAATCAAGTGACACCCCATTGAACTTTTCCAAGTACATTATTACCAAAGATATCAACTTACCGACCAAGATTAAAATCTTTTGCTGAAAAGCCAAAGCTAGCGCGGATGATACGGAGCGGCAGTGGTTTCCTTTAAACTTCTGCAACGGTTTCTCAAAATACACTAAAACTTCGCTTTACGCCAAACTTAATATTTAGATTAAATAGTTGCGGTCTCTTAAAATTTTTCGAAGATTGCCGAAGTCAAACCTCAACAAACACTACAGATCAATATGAGACTGGTTTGATTTTGTGATGAAGAACATTTTGAGTTGTTATTTTGAAAGAAACAAATTTTAAGAGACCGCAAGAAAAAAAATTTTTATCACTTTTAATAAATATGAAACTGATTTCTTTTTTAATTGTTCTACTCTCAGCACTGTGCGGCTGCATCAAATATTGTCCTATCGTCAGTTGTGGTCAGATTTTCGGAAAGAAATCTCCAGTTGCCAAGCAGTAAGCTATTCTAATTTTGCCACGCACAGAAATTCTTTGCGAGTTCAAATAGAGAGTCATTTAGTCATTTAAGTACAGATCACTGTGAAGGTCGACAAGATATGTATCAACATCAATTTTGACAGCTAACTCATCTGCATAGCAAAGACTGACGCGAGACTTGCTGTTGATTCATCAAATTCAATGACAAACTGATCATAAAACAGTTGTTCTTTGATTCTTTGAAATGTTTCGTCACAATGAAAAGTTAATGCTATCGTGATGCTATTGTGAAAGAATTGTTTAGCATCAAACAGTACGAACAGTGCGAGGAGTCAGTACTGCTACGAACCGCCCTACTCACTGGCAGATCAGACCACCTTCAATTCGGTGCTGTTGACTTCGTTTGTGAGATGTCAATGCAGAGATTTAAATTTTTTGGTGGATGATTAATCGAAAAGGTTACGAAAGTCCTAAAAGAAAACCACGAGTATAACAATTACAGTTCAAACGAAGCACGCTTTTTCTGGTAGCTACCGTCGACAACCTGAACTACGTGTCGCGAATGAAACACAGAAAAAGCATCTCGAAAGCGAAGGATTTTGATGGGCAACAATCCATAGTTTCCTTCCACGAACAAGTCAGACCTCCGTGAAGATAAAAGGAGAGACGATACTGAGAAACGGCAATTTTGAGTAGCATCGACGCATAGCGCACTTTGACCGAGAAGCGTTCTTATTGCCGTTCCTTCAATTGGTACGAGTTCGCCGATTTGCTGACGAGGAAAACTAAAAATGCTTCTGACACTGCCAACAACAACGTGTGCTTTCCACATTTTTTCTTAATGAAGAATTGAAATGAGATGAAAAAGGATATTTCCGCATCCAAACGTGCTGTTGGAAATCATGTGGGAAAACGTGGCCTCGCAATTAAAGAGAAAAGTCCTTTTTCGCTCTCGCACCGCTGGCTTCGATTTCCAATCGTGATTAAGCAGGATTAAGGCGATGGTGCGAACGCACGATTCTATTTGCAGAAAGTGCTGTCTAAAAATGCACTAGCTGCGCACATAAAAGACAATTTTTAACCGAAAGAGAATTAGCCGTGAGCAGGTTCAAAGAACAGGCTTTTGTCATTTTCGCACTAGAAACAAAGCGCATTATTATCTTCGAAAGTTTTCTAAAAACGCAATTCGACCTAAAGCCCACAGTCACAATGCGAAAGCACACCAGCTGTTTTTTGTCATCGCCTTTCTAAGGCACACCTGTCAGCTGCATTTACAGTACTACTTAGAGTATTGTCTTATTTACGAAAAGCATTTCTCAAATAGCGAACGCCAACGGCGCGAGAGATGGTTACGGTTTCTGGATGGCGAGTCTTTTGTCTGAATTCATTCAAGTAGTGGCTGTTGCAACCTTGTCAGAGTAGGTGTCGTCTACTTTCGATCATAGCATTGTCGACGTGTCATACAGTTGCTGTATGCAGTTTATAAAGAATTGAAACCAGACGCTGCAAAAATGGTAACAAAAGCAAACAAAGAAAACAACATCCTAAACCAAACCTTAGGAAAAACATTTTGCTAACGATTTTTGGTGCTTCTTTATGCAGGCTCAGTCAAACTGTTTGGGAAGACATGCGTTGGAATTTATTTCATGCTGGCGGAACACATACGAACGCAAACTTTTCACGCGCTGGCAATAACACAAATCGCTCAAACCATGTCAGGTAATGCTGTTACCGAATGAACATGCAATTCCTACCATTAACTGAATGTGGACTACGTGGCTAAGGTTTTACACAGGCAATGAAACGAATGAAAGTTATTACTCTAACTTACCCTTCTCAGCAAAGGTAAAGCGTAAAATCTTTTGTAGGCATCAGGTTTTGAAACGTGTACTGCAAGCCACCTCTAATATGAAATATAAGTGTGCTTATGTAAAACTGCTGTGTTTATCCAACTGATCTGTATGGTTGCATTGGAAACTCTAACAGTAGAAGTCGAAAAACAAAAACTTCGAAGTCCTTCTACTGTAGATTCTGCGCTAAAACAAAACGCGGTCACGAAATGCCCATCTGGATATCGCATTTAAAAAACTGAGCTTCGCTTAGGGTTGATCCTCAGACTACATCTAAATGTTCAAACTAAATCTTCGGCTGCTTCCTAGACACCGTGTCCAACAAGCTTTCTACATTAGATGTATTTCAACCGCCCTGTAGTGCAACTAGACCTTGAGCGTACGATTTTTGCGACTTGTCCACGCGATAAGGATAGAATTGAGGCTCAGCACTGTTCGACTTTAAATGATTTTAACTTTAGGAAATATCTTTATGAAAAAAACGCTACACTTTTGTAAAGCACGCCCCTAGTTGCGATCACAATGCCAATTAGTTACGTAAAGGTAGACCGCCCACACTCAAGCCAGAGCAAGTTTGTCTTTGGATGACTTGTGTCAGACGACGTCAAAGCGATTCACATTCAGGCAATTAACGACAGCAATTAGCTTACCTCAGCCACGCGACTACGAGTTCTGGTGAGTGCATAAGAAACACAAAGCCAAACAATCGATCTCGCAAAGTAAACAACACGCGGTATTCTTGACTGGCTGACAGAAACCTTGAAATTTTGAAACCGACAGATTGTTGATTGTATGGAGAAATCTATCATGCAGCGTAGCTTTGCCAATGTTGAATTACGCAATGGACATGTTGACAAAACCGCTATTTTAAGAGGAAGATGTAACGTTTACTTCACGGGATTAATTTTTCAAACCTTGAACAGCTATTCACATAACGTTTTGGGAAAGAAAATTTTTTATGAACAAATACGTAAAAGAACAACAGCATGTCCACTGTCATTGTACATAGTTTTCAACTTGATTTGTTTATCTTTTTTCCAAAACAATACGTAATAACTATATTGAAAAAATTGCAACACAATCCTAAAACGACACAGAAAGAATATGAAATACCAAAGAAAATAGAAAGAACTAAAAACACCAAAGAAAATAAAAACCCAGAGCAAACATTTGGAGAAAAATTGCCACTTCCCTTGGAAAAACCGTTCAAGTTTAGCAACTGCTTTTCTGTGTTTAGAAATCAGTTTATTCTAGCTTTTCGTAAACTTATTAGTTATTTTGCTCTAGATTTTTGGCAAAATTGCTAAGCTTAAAAACCATAAGCTTTATGTCCTTGTTTGCTTTTCATCAAGATGTATGATTTCAAACTTTGTGATGAAATACTTTCAATGTCCAAAAATCGTTTGCCCTACGTGAAAAGTGAGAAGATGTTGTATTTTACAGTCAGGGCCGGCCTTAAGCCGGTGCAACCGATGCAGCTGCATTGGGCCCCGCGCCTCTGGCGGCCCCGCACCATGGTGTTTGGGTAGATTGTACATTTTTTCCAGATACCACTTGTGTTCGGGAATTCAGTGGAAACGGTTTATAAATCCCATAGTTAACAAACAACGCTCTCGTTAGAGCTACCGATGACTTCCTCTATTATCAAACGTTAGCAAACGTGCTCAATTCTCGTGCTAAGGCTTTATATGTACGCTTTACCGTGGTCGTATAGCACGGTTGACTGAACACGATGACGTCATAAAACCACTGCTCAGAGTGTCCCGCGCCTAGGTCTTGCATCGGGCCCCGCACCTGCTAGGGCCGGCCCTGATTACAGTGGCGGCATATTCTCACATGACAATTAGCTTTTTGCAACAATACTACTCTGGAAAAATACTACAAACAGTTGGATGAAAATAACAGGAAAGGCAACACTTAAAAGCACTAGTGTTTCTGTATGCTTTCGAGGAATCAGTCGACTGCCATCTGCTTTCGTCTTTTTGCGATGATTCAAACTTGCACATATCTCTATTCAAGTATGTACTTTCCACGATGGGTGCAAGCAAGGAATCGATCAGCAAATTTTTTTCTATTTGAATACGGACTTTTCAGCAAATTCTATTTGAATAAGGACTGAGGATGCGTAATTTTACGTGAAATCGATTTCCTGTTAAAAATTTGCTGATCGATTCCTTGCTTACACCCATCGTGGAAAGTACATACTTAACAAGAAAGGCTGATAACTTTGTGGTTCATCCACGATCACAGATGGCTTGCTAAAGCCTCTAGGCCTCGGTAAAAGATCAAAAGAAGAGAATGTTCAGAGCAAAAACTGAATTCACTCACTGCAGCTCAATGATTGCAAAGCTTTCAACCAACAGAGGTACGCAACTTGACATTTTATCAAAAGCAGAACCACCAAAAAGGCCGCATTGTTTGTGGCAACTATTTGTCCATATATTAATAATTATATTGATAGGATACTATCATTTATATTATATATATTGTTTTGCAATACTGTTTGAGATTTTTGCTTCTACTCGAGTATATATCACACTGTCGTTACGCATTAGCTGTAGTGAATTTGTAAAGGGGTATTGTGAATATAAGGTTCGAGCTTTGGCCTACCATGGGAATGTTTGCCATACTCGACAGAAATCTTGTGCGTTTTTCAAGTAACTGATTCGTATCACTGAAAGATTCCTTGTTACTGAAAAAAATGACAGTTCTATTAAAATTATTTTATCTCATTTTTCACGCTCACAAGCACAGTGAAAGCTGAAGAAATAAATTCCTATAAAATATGACCAGCAGTAGAGAGTGAGTACATCATATAGAGATATTTTTAGAGAAATTTTAAAGAAATTTTTGAGTCAAACTTTATTTTAACCCAGAGTAAAATTTCCATTGTTTAAAAGTTGATGCAAGACAGCGGGCACTTTGTAGGGACATTTCTCCTTCCGGCCTTTCACAAGAACAACTGGGGCGGAAGTACTTTTTTTCAATCTACAGGAATTTTTCAATTTCGGGTTACAATGGATTTTTGGCGAAGGTTGGCACATTAAAAAAATTTTTTTGTGATTTATTATTTATGAACTCACTTGTAACAGAATTTGTAAAGGCGACAATCTCCCTGATGATATGTACATTTCTGCATCGATAATTTCAGTGGTCAAATGTTTTGAACTGAAAATAGTGCGTAATTATTCATTATGTTAAGTAAAAACGTAGTAAGGCACATTCTAGCAAAAGATAACCACTTCTCAGCCGCGTTAGTCATTTGCGAAGCTTCCTCAGCTCCTCACACACCACCCTGTCCTCTGCATGCAAATTAAAACAGTTAATATTTGCTCTGCGAACTGATCAACCGATTTGTAATGTGGCAGTTGTTGATTGCAAGACCTGGACATGCTGAACAGAAGGCTGAAGTTTGCCGCTCAATTTAAATAAAACAAAAGTTTTGATGAAAAGTCCATCGAAGATATATTCGCGACTTTGCTGCACAAATGGAGACAACCGCGAGCGACTGTTTTAATCAACCAACACAAGCATGTAAATGAACAAGTGTTTGGCGAGAGAGATGGCAACCTAATTTGCTAAAATAACTTGCCGAATGCCGCTAACGCTGAAGCCCGCATGATCAAGGATCAAGACAAAAACATAAAATTAAGCGTGCTGTTTATCTCTTTTTCAAAAAATCACAGTTCCCTCAGATAATTACTTAATCAATGATGCACACAACAGTGGCGGCACAGCAATTACTATGATTTTGCAAACGTCAAAACACATCCAACCACGTGTGAAATCTTTGAAGAGTGGAACAAATGCTCTTATAAAAGTAATGCCAGCGGTAAGGGACTTTCTCAGTTTAATAGTTTGATGAATAGTTTTAATTCACCGCTGTGTAGTCATTTAATGTGTATTCGGGCTCCATTAAATCTGAGTTAATGACTTGGTTGCTCTGACCAAGCTATGCATTGGCAAGGTACCTTCGCCTCAAATGGAACGATTGCTTGTTTGTGTGGGCGCTGTTGAAAGCTCTGGATCTGCGCTGGCCTGACTTGTGTGTAAAAACAAAAGGCCTCTTTAGCAAGCCCTGCGGACACTTTCCAAATGTGAACTCTTTTTTCGGCTTCTTCCAAGGCGCACGTAAGAGCTTTGCGTGCGCGCCAACGTCACAGTCATTTGGTCGCCAAGGGCTTCGAACGGTATATAAGCGCGTGACATCTGCTATTGGAGGCAGACTCAAATCGAGCTACAAGCAGAACGGAAAAAGAAAGTGGTGCGACGATTTACTTGAGAACCGTTTTTCAAGAAATTTTCTTCGATCGAAGAGCTGAGACCAACTGATAGCGAACGTTTCTTTACATAGCGTTAAAGAAGGCAAGGTTTTATCAAAGAATATGAAACGATCATCTTGCACTATGCTGCTCGTCGCCATGTTGTCATGCTTTTTGCAAGGTAAGTCAAACCGATGAGTTGCCATGTTGGTAGCATATTAACAAACCTGGCTACTATTTTTGTTCTACATAAGTTGTTTTGAAAACTTCATGTAGAGTAAATTAAAGGTACCACTGATAGCTAACAAATTGTTGCAAACTGAAGTTTTCATATGACTGTAGGCCTTTAATGTGTAATTGAACTTAAAACCTTTTTGAAAAAATTTATGAAAATTGCTTAAAATCAGATCTGTCAGCTGATACTTCGTCAGCTCTATGCTGAAATCTCTCAACAGTTCATATTCCGCAATACTAGCATTTCTAATAGTCTGTATTGAAGACTGTAATATGATTGTTTGCAAAAACAATGCCTTGATTAGATTGCAATCAGGTGTGCTCTTACGACACAAGTCATTGCCCGGGGCTTAGTGCAGCTTTGCTGCAGCATAGTACGATTCTGGCCACCAACCACAACATGTAATTCGACAGTGGCGGAATGTAAGAAAATTTTAGGTTGTCAACGTGCGTTACATGATGCCTTGATTTTCGGCTCACTTCACAATCTTTACCTGATTGGAAATGGGCTTATCGGCCCTTGAAAGTTAAGTAGAAATGCTGTCGCTGCTAGATTCTCATACACTGTGTAAAACTGAAATTGGTTTAAGCATTTAAGTTTTTTGGTAAAACGATAAGTTTCTTCATTATAAAAAATTTTCAATAGAACAAAAGTTTACCATCCAAAAGGAAAATAAAAATCACTTGTTTCAGTGACCTCATCATTGCCCGTCCTGAACGCTGGACCAAGGAATTACGACATCGGCTGCTACAAGAAAACTTCCGAAGTTTTGTCGCGGTTCGGTCTTCAAGCTTTCACATACAACCTTCTACCAAGTTGTACGGAAGGTGGATTGTACAAGGTAAGCCCGGTTCATTTACCCAGCGAACAAACAGCTTTAGCAGTTTGACAACAACTTTTCCTAAGTATGGTAGGGGGGCAATCCACAAACTGAGAGCAACCTACAAAAAGTCCGGAAAGTGTAAAGTAACAATGTCTTTACGTCTTCAGCTTCAGTCAAAGGCCAATGTTGTGCTTCCTTCTCGCAGTAGGTGGCACCTACACCCGTGAAATAAGTTATCAAGCTACTTTATGCTTCAGCAACATTTAGCCTTCTGCTCATTATATGAAGATGCTAGTTGTTAGTTACCTTAAATCGGAGTTCAAAAAATGAATAGACACAATGCCGTTGAAACATCGATCGGCTTAACGCTTGCTTGTGGATGAATACATTGCAACTACGGTCGTTTTCACGTTTCAGGGCCTTCAGTGCCGCGGAAGCAAGTGCTTTTGCGCCTACGTTGACACTGGTTTGAAAATACCGGAATATCCCCTCGACCAGTACTCGTCGTCGTACAGCGAAATGGAAAGGCAGTGTCCGAACACGACAAGCACGAAATCCGACAGATGCAGCAGCCCGCACCTGCAGTACCCTTGCAAGGTGGCCGACCCAAAGTAAGCTTTTGCGCCATTTGTTTGAAGTGTGCACGAATGCCTTTCCTGATGTTGAGGCGCGGGCCGTCAGCATAATTTTGATTTCTACTGGAAGAACAAAGGGATTAAATGTCTGGTATTGTGAGTGCACCGTAACTGTGGGTAGGACGCAAATCTTTAAGCGCTGCGACCGCAGTTCCTTAAAGTAAAACAGCTTTTTACTGGCGCTCCAGTGGATGTATTGAGTCTAAGAATGTCTTCAAGTAAACTTCCGTAAAAATAAAATCGTAGAACTTGCTCGACCAACCTTCAGCGTTATTGACACATGATCTTCATACGCAGATTCAAGTACAACCCCGCGACCAAGTCCTGCGAAAAGGTGGCTTATGGCTGCTACGGACATCTCACCCAGCTGGAATGCGAGTTCGCTTGTGGTAGGTCGAACATGCGTTTTCTCTGTTCGAACACTTTGTCTGCGAAGGCAGCAGAACCAGTTATTACTGAAGTCAGTAGGGTCAAGCGAAAATCAGTGTTAAAAAATGGAAGTACAGCAGCCGTTCACGCAACTACAAGCGAATGAATCATCTGCGCGAATCGCGAATATTTCGCGCATTCACTTCTGAATCAAATCGTCATTAGAAGTCGTTGGTGCTGTCGGCTCGTGGCCAATGCACAGCGTTATACGTCAAGACTGAACTGTTGGCGGCGCCATTTACAGAAAATCCCGAAATAGCTCGTGACGTGCCGGCGACCGTAGTGCGTGGAACCTCTGATCTGTCTGAATCACTTTCTCCACCTCTTGCGCCAATTCATTAGCGTAGAGGAAATTATCGAATTTAAATTCCATGACACAAGTAGTCTTTGCGAACTTGTTGCTTTTTTACATCGCCTTGTGCTTCAACGAGGTCAGAACCTTGCCCCGTCGTTAACCGACGTACTGGCGTCGTGTTTAGGGTTTATTGAAGGTTTAACCTTGGTGATTGAGACATTTTGAGAGACCACAACTATTTCATCTGATACCGAGATCTTCACAAAGTGAAGTTAAGTGTATTAATTTAAGAGACCGTTTCGGTCTCTCATAAACATAAAAAAACTGTTCATAGATTACTGAAACATGCAAAATATGTATGAAGACAAAAGCTAAACAGTTGTGTTTTTCTTTGTGCAGTTCCAAAAGTTTACGACCAATGCTCGTTCCCAAAAAACAGAGGCTACTATTGCACGAAGGGACTAAGCTTGCGCTGGCGCCACGACTCAGTCACCGGAAAATGCCAGGCCTTCATTTACAGAGGCTGTGGAGGCAACTCAAACAATTACGGAAAGAAGTGGCAATGCGAAAAGCAATGTGGTGAGTTGTTAAAATCCCTTAGGAATTTATCGTCACAATGCAAGGTGGTTAACTACAGCAACCGTTTTGTTAGTGCAAACTGTTTTGTATTCAATACATTTCCCTACCTGCTTAAGTGAGTTGTGCGAAACACAAAAACAGCATCACTTGCTTTATTTTACAGTTGCCGAGGAGTTGGTGGATTTTCAGGTTAAGGTGGACATGAAGATCTATAATTTCACAGCTGCGCCGTGGGTGTTGGACAAACACGGTCTCAACGCATCCGAAATCAACCCTGTCACCCAAAAACAGTTCACTGGTCTCAAAGAAGATGCTAACTCATATAAATTTGTGAAAGAAAGTAAGTGAAAACAAAGACTAAACGTTAAATTGTTTTTCTGTCTCTCGGGAGTTGGTACTTAAAACGCTTGAAATATTTCGGCCAAATGGGCGACAAATTCTCAACATCCTTGGCCTCGTGCCTATCATGCGTAGACTTGGTTGTTCCCACGCTAAATCATGTCTATTGCTCTGGAAGCAAATTGTTGGTATCGCAGTAGTTTCACGTACTTCTCTTTCTTCCTCAGACGTTGACGACCGTTCTTTCATCACCGGTGGTTACGGAAACAAGCCAAAGGTTCCTAGAAACGCTGTTTGCTTCTTACCAGCCAAGACTGGACCCTGCAGAGCTCTCTTTTATCGTTGGTGAGTACTGCATCTTTGATCGTAGCTAAAAGTTTAATGTCAAAATAACGTGTGAAGTTTGGGCGAACTTTCGCTGTTTTTTTGTTTTAACCGTAGCTTTTCGTTAACTGGTTGTAAATGACGTGATTTAATTTTGGCGTGTACAGAAAATGCCACACAGCTCTTCGAGAAAGAGATGGCCGTTTGTGGAAATTTGAAACAGTTCTATTTAACTTAGTTCTTTACTTTTACACCAGGTTTTACAATCCAAGAAAGAGCCAATGCGAGAAGTTCGTCTATGGCGGTTGCCTTCCCAACCGCAACAACTTCGTTACTTTGGAGGAATGCGAAAACTTCTGCCATCCGGATAAGTCTCCATCCGAGGACGAAATCGACGCCCCTCCCAAACCAGGAGCGGGAAACATCAACGGCAAGGATCCGTATTTGGAACAGGGAGCAACGATAGTCCACCGGATCGGTGAAGTGGAAAATAGCAGTTCAACCAATCCTGTTAGCCCAAGATCCCTGCTCTTAAGTGATGGTCCTTCAGGTGAAGTGGAGTCGAGTTCATGATGGACTAGCAGTTTCAAGGGGACTCAAATGTAGTTTTGTATCGTTCGTATGACTTGACGGTAACGCATTTTAAAGAAGACGGTTGAGGAGAGTGGTCGGTAGATAATGGCAAGCGCCATATGATGCCCGAAGTGACTTGAGTTCATTTTAGCTCAAGCAAGCATTTTGCTGGATACGGTACTTTTCGTAATCCTCGTTTCCTGTCGAAAATTCAACTGATTTTACTTTTTGCTTTGATCACGCATGTCTTAAACCACAACCATTAAAGACGTCCTCAAAATATTTTCGAAATCGTCTCTGGAAGAAACCTCAATTGTTTTCCAAATTCTTTCGAAAGAAACGCAGTGACAAGGACAACAAATCTATCGCTCATCTCCTTGGGTGAAAGGTTCTGTGCATCTGTGTTCAAAGCATTTTCTTGCCCATACGACTGCCGTGGCTGCTTGAGCGTGCGCATGCAGCAGAACGGTGAATTTGCCATGCCGCTGCTTGAGGTCGCGCCGATTTTCGTTTTGTCGCGGTTTGAACGATGCAAATGCAAGTGACGTATTTGTGAATGTTACTTCAATTCGTTGTTTTGAAAAGAATTTTATTTATCTCTTGTTGACAGACATTTTTCTACTTGTTTAATTTCTGTAAGTTGGTTTTATTTATGCTTGCGACAGTGTTACTTGAGTTGGTCGAATAAAGTCTCTTGACCTTTAACAAATCTTGCAACAGTGCTTTTTCTCCAACTCACAAAGCACACCGAAAATTTAAAGTTGTTACAATCAGTGGTAAGCAATCCGTGGCAGTGTAAAGGCAGTTCACTTCATCACAAAACACACTCAAGCTGCAAAAACAATTGGATTGATTGGAGGATCCAAAGAGGCAAAACATTTTGCCAACTGCACTGGATTTTGACATCACTGCGAAAACACTTGCCTTGCTTTTTTTCTAACCCCGCCGACAAAGGCTTTTTACAGTCCCAGAGCTGTAAGGTCTGCAGCAACCTGAAACCCCGTACAGCCCACATTTCACGTAATCTGAACCAAATGCCACAACCTAAATACGCCAGTTTGAATCAGACAGCAGGAATATCTTTGCTTTAAGATACATCTGCCGGCATTCTGTAAAATATGTGCTTACAAGTTACAACATAAACACGCCGTCCACTTCGGTCGTAGCACACGCTAAAAATTTTAACGGGGTTAGAAAAGCTTTATATTTGTCGCTGAACCTAATCGCTAACATTGTTTAGCCTACTTACCCTAGAATATACTTTAGGCGCCTTTTTTTCGAAAAAAATCAAAATCAAGATACAAAATCGGATGAGGAACCAGTTTGTGTTTAATGTTAAGGCAATTGGCGAGTCAATACGGAGTCATGCAAATCATTCACTGTTGTGACTCAAGTGGAGCTCCCGAAGAATGTGTGAGCCTTGTAGACAGCCTGACTCTATAATCACTGCAAATTTTCAAAAAACGTGAATCAAAACGTGAATCAAACAGAGTCATTACCTATGTACCATGAAGTACAGAAACAGCGCCAAAGTGAAAACAATTGTTGTGGTACAGGCATCAATTTCAGACCAAACTAATGGTAATACGTGGTTAGGTTTCACACATGATTTGTCAATCAGTGTGGGTCTTGCAAGGTGCTTTTGTGGACATGGCCTGGCATTATCGCTTGTTTGTACGTTGCAGCAACAGGGGCTCTCAGCTGATATTTTTGTATTCATTAAGGTTTGGTATATCATAACTTGTTCTGTGCCGTCATAAAAAATGATAAAACGAGCGGTGACTTGCAAATTTATGTGCAGCAGTGCAGCGTTGCGCCAACCTTCTGGTTTTCCCTCGAATTTGGGCTTATTTTTTCAGAACTTATGTTTTTTCAACAAGACTAGTGAGTTGCTTGTTTTGACTTGTTTTTTGTGGGTCACTTGTTTTTCGAATGTTATGAAACTTCTGCTGTTTCAATGCAGGCCTACTTCAAACCGCAGTTTGCGCTTGCTTTTGTGTTAATCTACTTATTTTGGGTTTATTTTTCAGATTTAGGCTACTTGTTTTACTTGCATGTATTTTATTTTGTTCAATGTTCTTTGGAAACCCATTTTGCGCTTGTCTGTCATAGCGTTTATTTTGGGCTTGTTTTTTCAGATTTACTCAGGGCCCTTGAGAGAAAAAATGTGTGCTGGTGCGAAAACTGTTTCGGCCCCCCTTATAAATAACTGATTCGGAGCTTCATTAGTTTCCAGTATTATAACAAAAATGATATGCTTTATTTGTTATTTTAGATTATAACTAATGCAACCAAAATTTAGTAAAGACAAAATTTCCTGCCTTTTTGAAAGTTTATGGAACGTCCACAAACTAAATTCCACACTAATGCCATGAGCGACTCCAAAGTTATTAAGTCGAAAAAAGTCAAAATTTTTTGTTAAATCAAAATTTACTAGCAGAGTTTTTCTCTTTATCAGTATTTTATTAGATATACAATAACACATATTGCTGCGCTTTTGCAAGTTTAGTTGCAATTCTGAAAGATAATCTTTTTTGCGACTTTTGACGTAATGATGTTGTTTTGCCCACTACTGGACGATTGAATATTAAGTAGGCTAGGCGAAGTAAGGCAAGAAACCTGGTCTTACAGTACTTGATTTGGTAAATGCTCCATTATGCACAGAGAAACTTTAAAGGCAGTGAAGCAGTACTTATGTTAAGGTATAACAACGCAAAACCTTCTCAGTGACTTCAATATATTTTTTGACACTGGATATGTCTCTTGTGCTTTCAGATTAATTTTCGTCCATGGTTTGTTGCATCTTGTTTCGTTGGCTCTTTCACACTTTGACTATTGTTAAATTTCAACAGAAAAATTATTTTTGACTTACCGGTTTCACATTTAATATATGTTTCGTGTTCTGCATTTCAGTTGCAAAAGCAGGAATTTAATAGGTCAAAATAAAGTCTAAATTTTAAATTATAATGTCAACATTTTAGGTTTTTAGGTCAAAAATACTGTTGTCCTAATTATAACCATTTATCAATGTTATTAGTTAATTTCAAAAATCACAACCTGATCTCCAAGAATGCTCAGTAACACAATTGCTTTGCGAATTTCACAACTATGCATCTAATTTCACATTTATAATACGCTATAGAAATTCTCATTCGCAAAGCCAATTTAATAATTCTACAAACGTAATACAATAATAGAAGGACAAGAATTTAGTTACTCGCTTTAGCATGGTTTCTAACAGTTTTTGACAGTATTCCTTGAGTTACTGTCCCGATGCCATACTTGAATGATGGCCTCTATTAGCTTGTCCATGGGTGGTGCAATCCAACTTTTGTAACCGCGATTTTGTTATTGATCACAAATTTTCAATGGGGTTAAGATGTGACGAGTCTCTAGGACAATCTAACGATTTTTGTTTCCTGAAAATCGTCTTCACTTCTGCAGATGAAAGACACGGGGCAAGATCCTATTGGAATTTTCTTCCATCAGGAAATGCCCTTCTCATATCTAGAATGCCTTTTTTTCAATTACATCAATGTATTTGTAAAAATGCGTCATACCTTCACTTGGCATAAGTCAACCTACTCTTGAAAAGGTAAAACTTCCCGAGAACATCTTCTTTTGAAGGTTTTTTACTAACTAATTGAAATGGGCAGGACTTAACTGCTCACCCTTCCTGATCCGGAAAAATCTGCTGTGCTTCCCTTGAACGAAAAAACGATTTTCATCTGAAAACATAACTTTTTCTCGGTCTTATGCAGACCAATATTTTTTTTTTGACTTTGTAATTCTTTGTTTTCATTTATTGAGTACGAATCTGCTTTATTAGCGGTTTCTTAGCCTTTCTGCCAGCCTCCGCTGGCCGACGTCGCACTGTTCGTGAGCATATGTGAACACCAACATGCATCAAATATAATAACAACATGTAGCAAATCAAACTAAGTTTTATTGTTTAGTCATTATAATAAAAATACAATCATAAAGAAAACCCCAGAATTTTGTAAAGCGCGTAAACTAAAAATGGGGGCCCCTTCAAAGTGCGTAAATTGAAAACAGGGGCCCCCATTTTGCACACCCTACACACTTATAAGACCACTACTGATTAGAATTTAGGGTCCAAGAAAAATTATCAGAAAGTGGCCCCAAAACATCGCACAATTTTTTATATTTCGTGTGCACAAAATATGGTCATAAAAAGTGCTCACCCCTGAATTTGTTTAAATTATATCAAAAGGGACCCTTTATTTTGCAAATGCTATAAAAAATTTTATTTGCTAAAAGCAAGTTAAATTTTTTCATTTTGTCTGGGTATTTGCTTCTGTGTGAAAGTCCATTTCACACTGTATATTGTTTAGAGTCATTTCATTTTACATTTTCTCTGCCTACAAATTAAAATTAAGGGGACCCTTTGGCACATTTGCACATAATTTTTGCTTTATTTTGAAAAACATACGACTTGCTTCAGAATTATTAAACGTGTCTTTAGAGTAGTTCTTCAGCTTTTAAACAAAACCATGCAAAAACTAAGTGTGATACTCTCAAAGAGGGGCCCCACGGCATCTCTGGAAAAAGGGGGCCCGAGGCGACCGCCTAGTTCGCCTCCCCTAATATCCACCCTTGCTCTCACCTACATGCAAAAAAAAGATTTGGCTTCATTCTACAATATAACACTATTGCGCTGATAAGTAAAGTCCTGTGTAACGTCATAAAAATATTTTTTGATTGTTCCCTACTTCCCTCACATCACGCAGTACTTAGTGCATTGGGCTAACAATGAAAGACCAGCAAAGGAGATATTCGCAAACTCACACCAAAAGAAATAGCGATACATTGTATATCGACTTAAACAACAACTTTAGTCAATTAATTTGCACAAGATTGTATGAATAAAGTTATAACAATAAAAACGTTGTGCATAAATGCCCATTTCAATTTGAACTTCGAAGTTCATGGGCCCCCCAGACTCTTATGGGACCCGGGACGACGTCCCGGCTGCAACCCCCTCTTGAGGGGCCTGGATTTACTTGCTTGTTTTGTTACACAACTTGGCATCACTGATACGCAGACAAGCGCCATGCCACCGTCCTTGCAGATTAGAGGAAGTGCACATCGATCAATATGTTTTTTTCTTTACTGTGTGCACAGAGCAGGGGATAGCATATGAAAGCATTTCCACTGCTGATGGGCCACAGACCACATGTTTATTTAATCCGAACATGATCCCAAGCTTGAATTTGTTGAGAATTATGCCTTTACACAGGTACACCATTTGTATAACAACGATTGTAGTGATCAGTGATCGTAACACTTGTTTGGTTTACTTTAGCAACATTTGACAGATTAGATGAGCCAACATTGACATTCGTTTTCTATATCAATTAGAGTCGAACAGTTTAACACCAAACTCCAGTAGCAGCATTCCGTTAACCTACCATGAACAGTGGGCTATACTCAGGGCTACCGTCGATTTAGAACCAAAAATAAGGACGGCTGATGAAAATTTGATTTTGTTACCTAAAAAGAAAACAATTGTTTCTGTTGGCACGACGAACGTCAGATCATATGTTTACCTATTTATCTCCAGGAACCATTTGCTTAAGCATTGCCTGATTCTCGACTTCCTTCTTGTAATTGTCACGAAAAACATTTTTTCGCTTGCTTGTTTCTTTAACCAATTAAATGCTAAGCCTTCGCTAGAAAACCAGCTTTCCTAAGAATCCCCACCAGAGTAGACAGCTTTCACGCTAACAATGCCTGAGAGTGCGTTACATCTCTGTCCTGCAAGATTACACTAATGTTATGACGTCACAAAACCGTAATTACAAAATGTTTACAATGAGGTAGTAATGGTCTTTCCGATATTGCTTATCTAAAATTTTTATGCTACAGAAAATAAGAAAAAATACGGACGCAAGTCGCAAATATGGACATTTCTTAAAAATAAGGACAGTAATATTTTCTAAGACGTAAACTGCAGAATAAGCACAAGTCTTAGAAATAACGACAGTATGGTAGCCCTGGCTATACTACACAAGAATGTTAAAACAAGCTTCAGGCGCGTAGCCAGAAAAAATGATTTGGGGAGAGCGCATTTAGAATCACTGAAAGCAGCGATATTCTGCAGCTTTTTGCGAGAGTCAAAAGGAAAAAATAATGGTCATGATTCCAGTAAATATATTGCTGTGGTCATGATGTTCCAAGACTATATATTTTCGATTGCAACTCGATCTTTTGAATAACTGTGTGTTTGCTGCTGTGCGAATCGAGTCTTACATGCTTTCATCGATTTTAACACTGATTTGAAATTCAACAAACAAAACGTTTATTATTTCACTTCAAACCACGGCCCAAGACATTGCATCAGTGATTACGCAGCGCTTTATAGCAGTTAACAGAAATGCAGTGCTTGCATCTAAGGTTTAGCAAAAATATATTATCAAGATAGCTGTGGATCACAGAAAAAAAAAACAAGTCTACTTTGTGGCAACAGGTATTGCTGTATCGCCAGATCTTTCCTTTATTCCGCAAGATGCCTTTGGCTCAGAAATGCGTGTACTGATCACGTGGCCATGCGGTACTGCCAGTTTATTGACGCCAGTGTTCTGTATGGCAGCGTTTCATTTTGTGTTGTGACTTTGTCAGGTGTGCTGATGCTAGATATCACGAAGCTTTGTTATAAACCAGCCCGTGGTGTAGTGGTAAGTGCTTCTGGTTCGGTGCTGGTAGGTCGAGAGTTCTCGGCCGGAACTTACCAAGACCTTATAAATTCGTACTGTAGCCTTCTTACCAGGCGCACGGTGTGCAGAAGAGTTGCATGGAATACAACAAGAAAACCAAACAAACGAGATCAAATAAAAGCAGGCTTTGTACAAACTCAGTCATGGCGCTACAAGACCACTGTAGTTATAAAGCGCCATTAATATTTAAAAAAAGAATCTTTGCTATTGTTTCAGAGGGTCGTATTTTTCAGTTGATTCAACCTTTCAATAAGGTCATGTTTGATTAGTGCATGTATCAAAACATTTAAATCAACTGAATTCTGAATGAATATCAAAGACTTGCGAGCCAAGGTTTTCGCAGTGGACCCTCATTGCAAAGACGCAAAAAGGCAGTGGCTGCATTGGTACAGGTTGTTACGGTCGATCAATTACTCACCCGCTCATACCACGGCACTTCAGTTGAAGCGCATTCCCCTTGAATGCCGGGAGCGAAGCATCGTCGCCTGGTTCCTTTGCCCGCAACGCCATGTTCAGTTATACGCTTGCAAGTTTTAATCGTCGCAGAAGAATGAAAGCAGAAAGCAGGCAGATTCCTCAGAAGCTTGCCGCAAAGCTAAAGTTTGTTTACTGTCTTTGTTCGCCATGTCAGAATTACGTGGCCGTTGTGCGCTTGGGTAAGTCGAAGTAGTAGTGATCTTTGCAGTGAGTGGTAGTGAACTCAGCTGTCAGAGTATCAGCTTGGCTTGCGTTAACATGCTTTGCTTGTTGTATTTGTGACACCATGTATGTGGTTACCAGGGATAACTGCCATCATCGTTGTATCTACGCAGGTAAATTTGCGTTGAACTCCCTGGTGCCGTGAATGTTTGTAAAACACCACGACCTTCTCTCTAGACGTGCCTCGATATTACACAGTGCTCTTGCGAGTGTAATTTGGCCTTCCGCAACACTGATCGTCGTGGATCGTTTCTTGCAATTGTATTCTGCGAAGCTTTGCATGATTCTAGTACAAATGCACCGTAATGAGCTGTTGTACTGAGAGTGGGTTGTGTGCTTTCACAAGTCGCAGCCAGTGGAGACTTATCCCTTTGAAGTTGAACTTTACACCTAACACACGCAGGCCCGTCGCCAGGATTTAGCAGCAGGGGGGCCAAAAACCAGAAGGAGGGGCCAAAAACCAGAAAGGGGGGACCACATTTTTAAAATGCAGTATTAGATGTATGCAGCAACCGGGTGGCCAAACGTTGAATGGGGGGGGCCGGAAACCACTGGTTCCCCGATGGCGACGGCCCTGAACACACGTCGTTTACCACTATGTTCACCGTCTCGGGAACGTTTCCGATGCAAATACGCTTAGCTTGCTTGTTAATCATGTTGATGCAGTCGTTTATGAGCTCATAAACGAAGCTATTACATGTGATGACGGTGTTAATACGTTACAAAGGGTGTACGCGAACCACCGGATCCTCTTTTTGCACGGTATTTGTTAAAGTCCTATGAGCAGCAACCCGACGAGACACTCGAGCAATACGTGCAGAAACTCAGAAGGTGGAGTACTGATTGTAATTTTCTAGCCTTGCCTGCTTCGCAACACAAGGAAGAAGCTATACGAGATGCCTTCATTGGTGGAGTTGCATCCTATGAAATCAGACAGCGATTATTGGAAGAAAATAATCTCTCACTTGATAATGCGATCTCTGAAGCTCGGTGCCTAGAAGCTGCGCACAAAAATGCTGAACTGTTTAGCGCTGGTTCCCCTTACGGTTCTTTCGTTCATCAAACTGCAGCTGCCCTTCATCTTTGGAGAACGACAATTACAAGCCGAATAAGGATTCACACAAAAGTGACATGGCCGCAACTGTCTGGAAGAAATGTAGTTACTGTGGAAAGAAACGTCACCCACGCAACCAATGTCCTGCTCGCGACGTGTTTTCTTTCAGGTGCCAAAAAGGGACATTTTTACAAGGTTTGTCGTGCACCTCGTGTGGCTTGCAATAGCAAGAGTTGCAATGCTGTACTTATGGAAATGAAAACGAATGCACAAATTCTAAATTGAATATCCCTGTGTCTGTCAATGGTGTTGAGGCTAATGGTCACGTAGACACCGGGTCAACTCTGAGCCATGTAATGTAAGTGACCGCCTTGTGAAGCGTTTAAGACTAAATCTTGAGAGAAGCGATCACTGCGTCGGAGCAGCGGTCAAAGGCTTAAAATGGCAAAGTTTGGGAACTTGTGAGATAACTTTAAAGCAATCTGCAGGTTGCAGTTCTAAAAGATCTTCTAACTGATGTTACTGTGGGTCAAGATTTCATGCAAAGGCACCAAAATGTGAACATTTATTTTGGCGGATCAGGCCTACATTGAATCTTAATGCATTACAAGCTGCTGTCACAAATGCTCCGGTCCGGCTGTTTAAACACCTCAGCGACGACTGTCACCCTATCGCCACGAAGGAAAGGCGGTATGCGCATGCTGATCGACGCTTCATTTCTACGGAAGTAAAGCGTCTTTTTGGCGAAGGCCTTATATAGGCGAGTACTTCTCTTTGGCGTGTGCAGCCATCGTCGCCTGGTTCCTTTGCCCGCAACGCGTGTGCAGCCTCTACCGTTCGGGTTGACTAATGCCGTCCATTGCTTCCAATGCATCGTGGATGACCTGATCAAACGTACAAATTGCGAAGGAACATTTGCATACCTTGATAACATCACCGTTGGCGGCAGTACGCAGGAGGAACACGATCGCAATCTGCACAAATTTCTTGAGGCCGCGAGAAATAGTAATTTGACCTTTAATCGCCCAATGTGTTTTCTCGACGGACGCGCTTGATTCGCTGGATTTTATAATCACTAAAGGTTGTTTGATGCCAGATCCTGACCGTGTAAAATGTCTTGAATCTCCCCTGAGGCACGAAATGGCAAAGAACAGCAACAAATTGCTGACTTATTCGCGTATTGTGCCCAGTGGATTTCTAGGTATTCTGATAAGATGAAACCATTAATCCACAACACCAGCTTCCCGCCTAAGGATGAAAGCCTTGTCATCGTTCCAAGCGTTGAAAAAAGGAACATGCCGAAGTGTCGCTTGGTGTTTTAAATGAAGACATTCCCTTTGTTGTGGAAACCGACGCATCGGACATTGCAGCTCCTCTGCGACTTTAAATAAGAATGGTTGTTGCTGTTGCTTTTTATTCAAGATCCCTCAACAGAAGTTAGTTGAACCTTTCCAGTGTCGAAAAGGAAGCAACAGCTATTGTAGAATCCGTGCGGTATGAAATCTCGTACGACGTACAGGGCCAGAAAATGCAACGCTGTCCTCGACACCTTGTCCCGAGTATATTGCTCCAGTCTGTCAAGCTCTACATTGCATGATATTCACGCTGCTTTATGTCATTCCGGCGTAGCTCAAATTTATCATTACGTGAAAACGAAGAATCTTCCTTACGCAGATAAATTAGATCTTCTGGCGATTTTTTTTTATTGTTAGCCGACGTTTCTCCCACCTATTCAAGTGGGCTTCCTCAGGGCAATGTTTTTTAACCACACATAACATGCAACTTACTAATAACAAGAAACAATTAAAAACATTGCCCGGGGCAAAACTGACTCCCATTGACAAGTTGCCTTACGGCATTCATCAAATACATAATAGATCAGGTAAAGTACGAATGTGCCGCAACACATTTGTGCCACAACACAACACAGAATGTGCCACAACACATTCGTACTTTACCTGGTCTCGACCAGGGTTGGACTCGATGTCCTATACTCTGGATCAGTGTTTCGCAAAGACATTTTTAAAGGCAAAGGGGGGCGAGCTCTTTTTTCAGTCTTCGGAGCTCTTTTTTCATGGCTCCAGCTCCGACTTCTGTTCATTTTCACACATTATTATTTTGATTGTCTTGGTGTGCCTCAAGTTGAATGGAAAATGAATTAAATGACGTACACAAAACTAAGAGAATAAACCAAACCTTTTTGAGTAATTTACTCAGGTAGTTTTTTACAAGCAGCGCTGTTACCATGGGGAAATCGGAGAAGAAAACAACAATCACAGTTTCAGACGATTCAGAGAACAGTCACCAGCAGAAACGTAACTCAAGATAACGGTAATATAAACAATTTCTGGAAAGCTGGTTTTGCCGTCAATGCCTGAGGACCTTCTGTTATTTCTTACGACCAGAATCAAGGAAATGGCTGTTTGCAAAACTACATTTGTGTCCGAGCATTTAAACACAGACCAGTCCCAATTGACCAAGTGTTTTGGATTCGTTGCATGCTTTACGTGTTGCAGCCTTGACGATTCCAGCTAACAGCGCTTCCCTGGCAAACAATGCAAAGAGCGCAAAACGCACAGTCGAATCTCATGCGTTCTTTCAAATACGCACATATTTGCAATAACACAAATGCGAAGATGTGTTTAAAAGCTCTTTGCTCAAAGAAATAGCATGACTTCTAACTAGAAATTGACATGTGACTTTTAATAAATAGCTGCAAAAACTTATGATTTCTTATCTTTTGCACTCATAATAAGCAGTGATGACTCGCAGTTAAAGCACAGCAATTTAACACGCAAAGCTAAGGAGAAAATAAGATTGATGGTTACCGTGCTGAAAACATAGATTTTTTTCTACAGATGAAAACTTTAAGAAAAGTCCACATATTTTTACGTTGATTTTTATACACTCCTGGTAATGTACTGCTATGTAAAGCAATGCTAGTTCGTTACCAATTATTTATAACTTTAATGTTACGCTACTGCTTGTAAACGTAATGTTTCCCATTGAAATTGCCAGTTATCTGGTAAAACTTGCTGGTAAGTCTAATGGTTTATAATAAAAATTCCTGCTTTACTATGGCGTGCCGTGCATTTTACGCTTAAATCTGGAATGGTAACATCAGGGTTTTTTAAGGCGTTTTAAGGACCAGATTCGGGTCTCTAGAATTTCAAATCGGGTCCCTGGAATCAGAGAAAACTATCATCGGGTCACAGATCCAAACCGGGTTCCTAACATTTTCCTTAAAAAAACCCTGGTATCATAATCATATTCCCTGCTAACAGCGTGACTACACAGCTACAAAGACTTTGGATATTTTATTAAATACCTTTTCATTATAGCTCAGTTCTTTTCAGATCGGCACAATAGTACAGACCAGCTTTGATCATTCTGTCTATAAAGTAAGATGTTGTGGTAGTTAACGTTTTTCTTACTTCTACAATAGCGGTTTTTAACCATTTCGCTAAAGGGAGCAAAATGCAGACCTACGATTTTGTTAGAGAGCCGCATTAAAAAAATTTACCTAAAGTCAATTGACTCGTTTTGTTTTATTGCACGAATGAAGTCAGTTACACAAAATATTAGAGGTGTCACTAAAAGACACTGCCTAACGAAAGGAACCCTTTCTCAGCAAAGAATCAGACACCAAACTCTTTCAGAGCATATATTTCGCCTACGAAGTAGGCTTCATCACCTCTTTTCCAAATAGAGTCTGTTACAGAAGATTGCTAAAAGTTGCATAAAGAATGCTTGAGAGCTGCATGAGGCTCTTAAAACAGTGTTTGAGAACCATTGTTCAACAAGTAACACCACGCCTGCCAGCTACGACGTCACAGCCTTAGCGATTATTACACCAAATAAACATCAAAGGCTTGCAGATCCATTGTTGCAGTCTGGTGTTGTAACTCGTAACAATCGCGTTTAGTGTGCCATAAAGAGCACATATAAGTCTATTTGACAAAACTATTAGTATCATGGAAGGGACCGGAGCAGGAGCTACCTCTCAAATGGCCATAGCTCCGCTCCTAAATTGTAAACTGAGCTCCCGTGTCAAGCGAAATTTCTGACCTATTATTGTTTATCAGTTATTTTGCTTCTCAGAGTAAAGGGATAAAGTTTGGCGATTACTTTTTGATATGTGTTGTGTAAATTAAAAAGTTTTGGTTAGATGTCAGATACCCACAACAAACTACAGTGCGGGAAAACTATAACTACTGAGAAATATTGGACTTAACGTTAGACCTCAATTGTATATTTTTTTTCTAACCAGACACCCTTATCTAAATACTAAATCCAAACCCGGAATCAACAGTTTTCTCAGCGTATTTGATACGTAGAATATTACTCTGTGCATGCGCGCATGGCGTGAAGTCAGAAATTTCGCAAGTCAGAAATTTCGCTTGACACCGGCTCCTTCCGATTTTTTATTTGAGCTCCTGGTCCGGCTCCAGGCAAAATGCCCAGCTCCGCTCCTCCTTCTCGGTGGCCCTAGATTATTTTCACAAGAATTCTGAAGGTAACATTAGCGTCATAATACAATTGCTTAGTTCAGAATTTTAAAGCTAACTCCTTGAATAACGCTGCAACAAAATATCTGGCACATTGCCAAATACCAAGATAATAAAAATCATCTGAAATTTGTGCAAACGGCCAAATAATGCAAACGTTCATTTTCACTTTCCGCTTAGGAATTTACAACCTCAAGCCTGTGGCCTTATTTACAATTCCATGAAGAAATGCATGGACATTGAAAATGTTGGCAGCGTTTAGAGGGTCTACGCAGTTTACACTCGAAAAATGTCGGTGAACCCAGGGCCGGATTAAGGGGGGGGGCAACGGGGGCAATTGCCCCGGGCCCCCCGCTGGAAGGGGGACCCCCGTGATGAAATTTATTTGTTTCAAATAAAATACTCGTTTGAAAAATTCCGTGATTCAGAAGCGATACAAGAATACAACTTTATATTATATTCCTATGTTGCGTTAATTAAAGGGCCCCCAACAGGAATTGATTTCTCTACAAGTTTGACTTTCTGCCAGATTTAGTAATCGCTATTGAATAGCCTATTAGTATTTTCGGTTTTGTTCAATACAAATATATTTGATTTCACTGGTAA
>Ga0210059_1001560_pt1 | contig 34771 bp, 25 predicted proteins | sample Ectturendosymbi2_FD_188042 | JGI IMG/M metagenome (GOLD analysis project Ga0210059, IMG submission 188042) | Ecteinascidia turbinata endosymbiont from Florida, USA - Sample 2 (SPAdes) (version 2) | ecosystem: Host-associated > Tunicates > Ascidians > Unclassified | place: Key West, Florida... | reverse complement strand
TATTTCATTGATGCATAAAATGAACCACGCATTGGGACCTCCGCCCAACCCCTGGGACTCGATCCAACGCAGGATGAAAACCACTGCGCCAGGCATGTCCAGCTTTCCAGGCGTTCAGAAAAAAAACACGCAATTCCCGACTTGTTTTCTGCGCGACCATGCACCAGATCATGCTTTACAACACACAGTGCGCGCAAACACCGACACAATGTAGCTGCTACAGCTTTCACAGTAGGTGTGCCGAGTGGGTGGTCCACTAATTACTTCCGCGTTTACGTGTCGTGCGTTGGCGCGGTGGTGGGCATCCATGAGTTTGCTTGTGTAGCGTTTTTAGCTTTAGAGAAATAAATGCCTGCTTTCCCGAACTCCCCGAGCTTTCCCGATCACTCCGAAGCTTTCCCGATCTCTCCGGTGACCACAGACAACGGAACGAAAGCTTCACATGAAGGTTAAACAGACTCTGCACATCTCCCCAGGAAGCTACCAATCCCCGCATGTCGGCTTCTTTATCTGTGTAACGCTGTGCATTGCAGTTCTTGAGCGTGGGACACACCACAATAACGTTTGTATACGTTTTGCATTGAGAGTCGCATTTGGTTGTGATTAAAACAGGCAATGTTCATATACTTTGAGGTCAGAGCTGAACGTTCTTGGACCTTAACGTTTCTCTCACGCGTCAAATCTTACGTCAGTGGCAAGCATTTTATTGGCAAGCGTTTTCGCAGCGAGCACAACGCAGCTGCGTTTTATTTCCGCAACAATAAACTTTCTTCAAAGGGGAGGCGTCTTTGCCAGGACTAGGTAAGATGTCCGTGCCAGTTGCTTTTCCTGTTGCTGCATCTGTCCATCCGACGAGGATACGCGCGGTTGCTGGTGGTACGGCACGCCAGTAAGTTTCTGTTGGATTACCATCCCATTGAAGCTTAAAAAACGCTAGTCCAATTGTTCCCACCCAACCTCTTTACGCTTACGGCGCCCTACGGGAGAATTGAAAAATTTGTGGCACCCGGATAGCAATTTGCTGCGAGGCTTGATGACATTTTGAAAATGTAGTTTTAACGATTTGTTGAACAGTGCGACACCCCTCACTATTGCAAATGTCACCCCAGAGTGCCGCGGCATCCTGGTTCGTTGCACTTGACGATTAAAGAAGTTTGAGACGATCTTCCGCAGAAAAAGTTGACTTTACATCATCCGAAGCTTTTTTTACCAGAGCTCAGTACGTCATAATAGATCAAAGCGCTGACAATCGCGCGCGCTGGAAGCGAAAGCAAAAAATCAACCGGGCTTGACAATCAGAAACTTGCGCTCGACGCACCCGGGCGATGTTCTCTTGAGGAACTTCACGACACGGTTAAAAGAAAGCTATGCAGCCGGCAGCTCAACCTCCGCTTTAGACCCGGCACGTCTGTGCTGGAGCGATTCATAGAGCGCCTGTTTACCTGATACACGACGCCGTAGGCGTAAACATGTGTTAAAACGTAATCCGATGCTGGCGTGTGGTCGTTCGCTTGTTCTTTTTCGAAAAGTTCACTTTGACCAGCCCGTGGTCTGGTGCGTCCGCTTCTGGAGCTTGACTCTAGGTCAGCTCTTAATAAGACCTTGTAATTAGATGCTGTAGCTTTCTTGCCTGGCGCACGGTGCACTGAGGAGCTGCAGAGACGCTCTCTTCAGCGAATGCTAAATTTGCGTAATTCACTTCAGACGGTGTGTCGAAACTAAATTCGCTTTTCAGAATTTCAAACTTTCATCAAGACGCTGACGATTTTACGAACACCAAAGACGTCGAAATCAAAATTTATTTTCTAAACACATTTTTCGTGAATACAGTTTCTCTGAATGGTGTTGAACACGGACATGGCGAATGCCGATATACGTTTGCTGTACATTTCCAACTGCAACCGGGCTTTGATCAATGTAGCACAGGGGTGGCCAACTTGTCTTCGACTGGGATCGACTAGAAAATTTCTTGATAACTCGCGATCGACCGGTCGGTAATAAAGTCACAAGTACGAAATGTTATAAAATGCAAAGTTTTTCGTGTAAATGAATTTGTATGTACCACGGATTTACCAACGAGAGCCGTATTTTAATGTTTCGGGATATTTAGTACTTCACAATATTACACGAAAAGAACGTTCAACAAATTTCTTTCGAAAAATGTTCTTTTTGGGTATCTTGTCAATTCAATAAAAAATCAGGTGCGTTCGATCAACTGAGATTCGGCGATCGACCTGTTGGCCGCCCGTGGTGTAGTTCATGACGCGATTATGATACGTGTTCTGCAGGTCCTGCTCGCTGAACTGAAAGGCACAGACCAAATATTCGCCGTTAAAGTTTTAAAGAAAGACGTCATAGTCCAGGACGATGACGTGGAATGCACGATGATCGAGAAGCGCGTCCTCGCACTGTCCAACAAGCCCAGCTTCCTGACTCAGCTGCATTCCTGCTTCCAAACCAACGTGAGTATTCATCCGCCACCTGAGGACGCCAATCGAGCCGCTCGCGAAACTACCCCGAGTCGCTGGAAGCTGTTCTTTTTTCGCTGAGACATTTGGGTCATTTGTCGGAAAAAAGCTTAAAAACTTTGTTATTTTTTCGTTTTCAGATGTTTGTGAATGACTGAAAAAGGTCTTCATGTCCGAATTGACTAAATTTTTTTTCGGTAGTTAAAAAAAAATTAGGCCAGCGACCGAAAAATCACCAAAAAGAAGATGCCTGTCTGCAACAAACACAACTTCCTCACCCGGTATGTTGCGCTCGTGGTTTGAATGCCCTTTACAATCTCGTCACTTCTTACAAAGAAGCTTGCGCACGTGCTATATCCCTGACAAGACCTGCGCTCATAACGTTCCAATAATCTTGCAGCTGTTAAACTTTTGCTTTGCTGACACTCGGCTTCCTTGTGTTTCGCCGAAGTCGTTTGGGAGAATACCCGAGTTGACTGTGTACTGTGTCGCGTGACGGCTCTAAACATGCGGCTAGACAATGCCGATCTGATCGCTGTGCGTTGTTGTCGTTTAAACTCGCGCGTGACACGTTCGGTGATCGCGCTCGCCCAACAGCAGTACCCCGACCAGCTGTGGCTTGGACTCGTCGGGAAAGTTTCCAGGGTTAAAATTTTACAACCTGCTGCTTTAGGGAAACACTGCCAGATTTCTGTCTGAAGATGCTTTTGCGAGACCAGCAACTTTGAACTAATTTTTGAAAATGTGGCAACTTCAGCTAAGATAAGATGCTCCTTTGAGGCGAAACCAGCTTTGCTGTTTGTGCTTTAAAACTAGTTTTGACGTCTTCTGTATTTTTCTATTTTCCTTATTCGTTGTTTGACGGCAAATGTCGAACCATCTATGTTGTTACTGTTGTTGCTTTTTGCTGCACCGCCACGATACGCTTGTTGCCGGTCGTATCGGTCCGTGTGGCTACTATGCCTCAATTGACCCCTTAGGCCTATTTTGGTGTGATATGATGCCGTTGCAAATGGTGTGATATGATGCCGTTGCAAATGGTGTGATATGATGCCGTTGCAAATGGTGTGATATGATGCCGTTGCAAATGATGTGATATGATGCTGTTGCAAATGGTGTGATATGATGCTGTTGCAAATGGTGTGATATGATGCTGTTGCAAATGAGCGACTGTGAGACAGCAACCGAACCACACCCGGGCTTTTGACCCTCAGTGAACACAAAGCTGGCGTGGTATCCGCGCTCTGTTTACAGGATTACTGAACGTGCCTTGACTGCACGCCGAGATATGCAGGTAAATAGCAGGTAGTTCCGTTGTTTTTCAATCATTTTTATTCCTAAGACGTTAAAATATCACAGCAGCCATGACTTTTGCTGCACATCGCCATTTTTTGCGGGGAAATCGTCAAATCCTAGTTACACCTTTTAGTTTAGGGCCAAAAATGTAGCAGTTATGTCGGATTTGAAAGCCATGACTTTCCCGGACGTTAGCAATGACCGCCAGTTTTAGTTTTGTCTTGATTCTCCCCCTTATCCGCTACTTTCTTTTGAAAACAAGATTTGTCGTCATGAATGCCAATCTGTTTCGCCGCTTTGGCAAAACCAGTTTTTTTCAAGGAAAATGTTAGGTACCCGGTATGGATCTGTAGGGACCCGATTTCTCTGATTCTAAGGACCCGATTTTCTCTGATTTTAGGGACCCGACGATAATTTTCTCTGATTGTAGGGACCCGAATCGGGTCCCTAAAACGCCTCAAAAAATCCTGGCAAGACACAAGTCTTTCTTCTTGTTCCAGGATCGCTTGTTCTTCGTCATGGAATACATCAACGGCGGTGACTTGATGTATCACATCCAGCAAGTGGGCAAGTTCAAAGAACCGCAGGCGGTGTAAGTCGTTCCTGTACGCCAGAGTCAGTCGGCGGTCCGGGATCGCGTTTCTTGAAATTCAAATCCGAAGCAACCAATCGCTAACCACACAAAATCTCGAAAGAGAGCCAGCGGCGATTTTGAAAGCAAACAAACGCGTGTGTGCAAACTTAAGCCGAAAAACGTGGTGCTCGCTTGCCATGCCTCCAGCGTGCTCGCGTTATTCCCGTGAGAAGATTTAACAACGTTTGTTTTCGCTGCCAGTGTCTGACTTAAGCGTGCGCCGTCTTTGCGGCGCGCGCAGTCAACTGCCTTCGCGTTGAGCGCCGCCGGTCGCGCGTGTCAACGTTGTCCGGTTGTTGATACTTCAGCTTCGTCTGACGCGACGCTGCTAACCACAATGCTAAGCCACTGTCGTTTGCCTTTTGTTGCTGGCGGCAGCAAGAGCCGGAAGCGTGACGTGATTCTTCGTGCAACGCAACAGCAAATCGCTGCCCGCCTCACTCCGAGTCAATATTGCGCTTTCACTGTTGTTCGCACGCGCTTCTGCAAACAATAGCTGGCGGCCGGCGTGACTGAAACGATGTGAAAACTTTCTCTGCAGGTTTTACTCGGCGGAAATAGCCCTCGGCTTGTTCTACCTGCACGAGCGCGGCATCATATACCGGTGAGTAGTGAACATTCCGTGCATAACTGCGCTTAGTCGTTATATGTAGATCTTATAAAGGCAAGGCGCCAATCGAACGCCTGCCCGGTAATTTCTCGCCAACGTCTTGTCTATAACATTTGAATAAAGGTAAAAGTCAAAGACGATAGCAATTACAACGCTTCAGCAAAACAAACTTCAACCTGTTGGCAAGCTTCTGAGGAATCTGCCTGCTTTCTGCTTTCATACTTCAGCGATGATTAAAAATGATTAAAACTTGCAAGCATATCTATTTTTTCGTAGTTACAAGCCAAAAAGGCGGCAAGTAAATCGATCACAGTTTGCAACGCTTCAGTTTGAAAAATACCGAGTAGACACAAATTGGATGCTCTTTGCAAAACTCGCAGCACAACTGCTTATTATAAAAAGATGCTCTGCATTCACTTATGGACTGACATGCTTTCAAAAGTTAGAAACGACGAATCTGCCCAAACAGTTAACAACGAAGAGGTTGAAAATTCGGATCAACTGTTTGTTTCAAGAATTTTAAGTTAGCATTTCCTGTGTTTTCGTCTTCACACAGGCTGTTACTTCTCCTGGGAAGAATCCCCGGAAGCCGCTGTCATGTGTGGTGCGACTGGCTTTGCTTTGAGCCGCACCGTTTTAGCTATGCGATAATATGCTCCACCTGACAAGTGGTGCTCTGTCAGATTCGATTGACCCTCCGTAGAATTACACCCGCAGCTCGTTGACGAAACATGAGAATTGCCAGGGCAACAATGGCTGCGTCGCTTGGCATCAAACAAGGACGATATACAAGCGGCTAACGGAAATTTCATCAATTCTTAAAAACAGCTTGCCTTTTCCTGCCAGTAAAGTCTGCTCAGACCCTGAAGTGCTTCAGGGTACGATTGCGTCATAAGTAGCATCGTGTTATTTCAGGTTTGTCAACAGCTTGTTGACTGTGGGTGTGTTGATAACGGACCGCTGCCCGTTGCTCTCCTTCAAAAAGCCTGACCATACCCTGGAGTGCTTTAGGGTACGATTACATCATAAGTAGCATCGTGTTATTTCAGGTTGAGTCCACTGTCGGTTGCTTTCCATAATAAAGCGTTAATTTCTTACAAGGTTCAACTTGTCGGCCGAGATAATTTTAGTGATAGCGTAGTTACGACAGCAGCCAGGGGTTAATCGGGCGATTTCTTTGTAAAACTGGCAAAAATGAGCAAATTAAGGCAAATACTGTTGTGTTTTTCTGAAAGTGTTAAATTTTTGGGAATGCTTTACCCTCCTCCGAAACCCGTGTATAGTTCTTCCGTTGAACCCTCGTTAAACTGTCGCCCGTTTGTTATGCTGGCCTGTAGCCGTGGGAAAGGCATTCGGGGGCAGTGACCCCAACTGTTTGTGCCCTCCACCAAAGTTTGTTGTGCCCAGAAATTTGTTTATTGAACAAATAACAAAAACAAACATATTGCTCCCCTGAAATATATTACCCCCACTCCCAAACGCTAAAACTTGGCTACTGGCCTGTTAATGGCGTGAGACATACGCGCAAAGAAACTTCGCATCAGCTTTCGAATCGCAACGCGTTGGCAAACGCCCCTTCGACGATTTGCTTTCTCTAAGGCGGCGTTTCGTCGATGCAGGTTGTTTATCTCGCAATGCGATCGCGCGCTTCGCGTGCGTTATCGTCGCCGTCGCGTCGCGCGCTCCTCGGCACCGGATCGCTTCCGAACGCGCGAGCCACCGCCGTCGCGTAAATAATTAAGCGCGCATCGTCGTTTTGGCAGCGACTTGAAGCTGGACAACGTGATGCTCGACGCCCGCGGCCACATCAAGATCGCCGATTTCGGAATGTGCAAGGAGAACATACAAGGCGGGAACACGACTGGCACCTTCTGCGGCACGCCCGACTACATCGCGCCTGAGGTATTCCCCGCTCACCCCCCCGGGACGCTTTTCTTCGGCAGGTCCAACCCTCCCTTAACTCGAGGATCTGTCGTGAACGACGACCAATGCCGGTTTTGCGTTTTTTCGCGTTTGTGTTGTCCCCGCAACCGTCAAAGAAAATTCGCAGATCTGTCGAAGCAGGACAATGTTAATTGATCTATTTTATTTTCAGAAGCTTAACGCTCTTCGCATGTCGGACCAGAAAACTAAGAGTTCATTCGAAACCAAATTAACTGTTACATTTTTTTACCGCACCGGGATCTGACTGTAGGGTTCGTTTTTATTTGAAGCAATCACTAAAACTGTTCGTCTTTGAAAAAAACTTCTCTGTTTCATAGCACTGCCAGGAGCTGTGTCTGTTTTCCCGTTTCTTGTCAATACGTGCACGATGTGTACGTACATCGTTCCAAGAGTAGCTTTTTTTGTCCGTGATGGGCGGGCTAGTTGGTTCGCCATAAAAGAAGTGTTTGTGGTCGTCATAACAGGTTCCTGGCGTTAGTGCTTCTCGTAAAACGCAGCAGTTGTAGCGAGTTCGCACAAGATTGCTCATCTGAAGGTTGTTTGAGCGACAGCGCCATCTCCTAGCCGTCCAAGAAAGCCACCTTACCGCACAGATCAGATGTGCTTCTCCAACAAACGTTGTCGTTTGTCAACTAACCTTGCTTTTGAAGCAACACAGTGGGTGGCAAGAAGGGGTTTATCGATGTCTTAAAGTTTCGAGACGGTAAAGGTATTTTCAGGTCTTCTTTCGCTTTGAAGAAAACCGCAGCGCGCCATAATTCACTTTACCACTTAAACGGGACGGCGGACCGCGCTGGGACCCTGCGTAGCGCGGCGCGCTCGACTTCGCGCTCACGCTGCGTTTGCGGGACCTGCGCCAGGTCGTAACTGCTCTGCAGCGTTCCATGAATTATTCACGTTGATTGAAATTTGATGCCTCGGAAAGCTGCAGATTCCGCGCCACCGGGACGTGAACGTTTCTAATAAACGGAAAAATTGTCAGAGTCGCGTTCCTCACCTGATGTGTGATCTGTCGCTGGTTTTTTATTCGGTCATAGACCGAAACTTTTTTGAAATGACCGACAAAACTTAAGTCACTTCGGTCGGAATGTTTGAAAATGTAGGCTGAAAAACACTGTTATGGTGAGTTCTACCACAACTGTGAGGCAAATGACCGAAATGTTTTAGTGACCAAAATGTCTCAGCAAAAAATGATCGAAATGTTTCAGCGAAAAAAAAAACAGATCTGTAGAGCTGAAACCAGCTTAACATATTCGTTACATTGCAATGTAGTTTTTCGTGGCACACTGATACAGTTTCTGTTCGAAACATTTTGAGGTGGTTTTCTTGTGACACCGTGTTATAGTTGTTTCCCTGCGGCACTTTAAGATAGTTCCTTTGTATCCCAGCGATGGAGTTCCGGACGCACGTAATGCGCATTTATTGCTTTCACGCACCAACGCGGACACCAAACTCCCAGTCAATCCCTGGCACAGGACACGGTCCCCTCCCACACCTGAATCAAACGTAGAGTGGAGGCGCAAAAACGCATAGCAGTTGTCCTGGAAACGAACATTTGGCTCCGCCTTCTCCCATTTTGTAACGTAAGGCCTAAACTCTTCGCAGAACACCTTCTGAAGCACTGGTCAGCAAACTTTCGTTGTGGTGGCCCAAACTACCCTTTCAGTCGTAATTGAAGGCCCGTGCTTTTTTTTTAAGGCCCAATTTCAAACTTACGCTGTATTCAGTTATCTGTTACGTAACAATGCTATGTTAATGACATTAACCGTATAACGACCGAAACAATGCTTTTTAACGTCAAAAATGTTTGATAGTTCTTACAGTAGCCTATTTTTTAGCCTGCGCGACCGGAACATGATTGTTTCCCTTGCATACCATGCGGCCCACAATTACGCCGAAGCTCACAGTCTGCTGACCACGGTTCCAAATCTGGTTCTTAAACCGGCCAGTTACAATGTTAACCTGACAATTGCTTTCTGCTGCGACAGTTGAGCGTAATGCATAAGGTTGTCAGACGTCCTTGGCGCTCAAGACGTCCTTCAGCGCCAAGGACTTTCCCAGAATTTGCTGGTTATCAAAACTGGTTATGTCCTTGATGCTTGAAAAACATTTTGTTGCCCTTGAGTATTTTGCAGCGTCCTTGAAAGTTCCTGAACAGTTGTGAAATTGTTCATTACTGAACTATTTATTGCATTTAACATTATAGATTCAAGATTAAGCTGTGTAATTGAAAATAATATTGCGACGTAGATTTGTTCCATCTTAAACAGTTGTGTAGTAAAAAGTCCTCGTTATTATTCATAAATGTTTGTTTGAAAAAATTTGCTACGCCAGTATATCCAAAAAGCATTCAAAATAGGCATGAAGTAAAATTTCAATAACCACAAAACGACAAAACTTCCTTGAAAAAATTTCAAGCGGTCTGGCAACCCTAGCAATATATATATATATAATTGTAGTCATAGTGGAACATCAGAAAGAACGCTCTGGCTGCCTCTGCATTGCGCGGCCCGACCACCACCACTGCTGGTCTCTCTGCCTGAGCTGAGATTACAGTTGTTCTTGGCCGCCATCTGCTTCCACGTCATTTCGGAACTTCGTCACGCAGCGTGCAAAGCAGTAGTTTGACCCCCCCCAATGCTTCGAAGCTGACGATCTGTTTGTTCGGCAACTTTTTGCAGATTATCATCAACGAACCGTACGGCAAGTCAGTCGACTGGTGGGCGTATGGCGTGCTCATCTACGAGATGTTGGCTGGACAGGTGAGCGGGTTGCCTCTGAAACTGACGGTAGCGCACATGGGCAAAAACTAAGATGGTCGTAGAATGTTGCCCAGATGCTTTTCAAGCAGAGAGGGAAGAATGCGTCAAAATTGAGACAGAAACAGACAAGGAATTATCATGGGTCACAGTTTCCTTGTCTTTTTGTTTGTTTGGATGGCTATGTGTTTATTTGGCGCTGGTGTAGTGCCAAGCTGAGCTTACAGCAGACCGCTCCTAAACATCGGCTGTATGAGGAAATTACTACGTCGCCAATCCGTGGGTCGCGCAAAGCACCTTTGTGGTGCGAAGCCACGTGTTCGCTGTTTTCTTTAACAAAGCGGATAACTTGCCTTGCGTTTCGTTTCGGTTCAGTTACGTGACTCCAACAAAGCCGCCAGCAGTGTTGTGTCATCCTCAAGACAAACGTCTACACGCAAAGCATTCTAAGCAGCCGCGAGGTCACAATTATTGTGTAATTGCTGTGCTTGGTAGTTGCTGGATCGAGATTAGCTAGCCAGCTCACAATGTATCTTCGGGCGTTTTCATCGATTTTTCTGCAGAATTTTAAAGTAAGATCCTGCGCGGCGACATGAATTCAACATTATACTCGCTGATGAGGTCATCTTCCCTTGTTTGGCTCGTGACATGTCGCGCGAGCATTTTAATGAATAGTTTGAGGTCAAGGACTTCGTTTTGGAGCCTGTGGCCCTGATTTATGAACTTTCTGCGGGCACAGTTTGCAAGGCCATGGCAAAGCTATGTGCACATGTACTATCTGCGCGTGAACGGATAAGGCTGGCATTCAGCATTAAGTGTTCCCTTAATTCCGGAATGTTCATGTCAAGCTTTGGTTAATTATTATTAGAATTTTAATCGGTTTACAAATGCAGGGTTAGGTGCTCGTCGCGCCTTCACCGCCTAAGCCGTCCCGAACGAAATCCACTTCTTTTAAATGCGCATTATAATAATCCGAAGAGTAACGCAGCAAACGCCTCCGTTATGACGCCATAAACACGCCTTGAAGCGCTCAGTAAAAGCTAGCTGTCCCAGCCGGATACTTTCCCGCGCGAACCTTCCACCTTCCTGCGCGCTGGTGCTGCTCATTGTTACGCACAGCGCTAGCTCGCGGGCGCGTTTCTATCGCCTTCTGTTGCTCGCCCGCGCTGCCGTCGCGTGATCACCGGCACGCCCGGCGTCCCCCTCACCCATGTGAGTGACGCGAAAACGCGAAGGTAGTTAGAAAACGATAATGAATATTAAAAGCGAACGCAGCCTGCCTCGCGCAGTCAACATCGGTGCCTGCGACCTTTCGCCTCAGCCACATTGTCGAAATGCCACCGAGCTCACGCAGTTTCGAATCTAATGAGGCCGGCGCAGAAGCTCGATTTAGAAGGCGGTAAAACCCGAATTGCTGTTGTTTTCAATCTGGGATTTCCTCCATTTCAACATGGTAACGGGCTGTGTAGCAGATATTGTACGTTGAGATTTTGTTAAGTTTACCGTCAAACGGCCACACACGCTTGGACTTCTCAATTGGAGCGTGTGGGTTGAAAGTAGATGTCGCTTTAAGTTCCTTCTAGTACGGACATGCTGGCGGTCCCAAGAATTCGAGGCGAAACGTCGATTTGTCTTTCGCGACTCAAACATTTTTTGGCCAAGATTGCCGTCAGCTAAAGCCGTAAAATGATGGCCTCGATTATGAAGATAAACGTTCGCTACGCATTATTGATTGCTGAAAAGGCCACTCTTGATGTCGTCCCTGGACATGGTGGTCTCGCGCCGCTCCCCCCTAATCTCCTAAAGCCATCGCGTCGAACGGTCGTTTGTTGAAAAGTGATGCGATCGCCGAGGGGGGGTCCATCAACCATTGTGACGTATGCTAAGCCTTGTTCGCTGCCGCTTTGCGAAAACGTCTGACATTGCAAAGATTTGTCAAAATTGAGATAACAAGTAAGACAAGATGCGCGGCAAAAATCAAACTCTGGAGTTATTTGATTGTTACTTAACTAACTTGGCCGTTGACGAGGTGGCTGTTGAGCCTTTGACCTGGGGAGGCAGCAAACGCTCACATTTTTCACTTTTCGTTGTTGAAATCCCCCAATCTCATGAAAACGTCCGTCGCGTTTTTCGCTGATAATAACCGATCGATCATGTTCGTTCCAGCCTCCGTTCGATGGCGAAGACGAGGAAGAGCTGTTCCAATCGATCATGGAAGGCTCCGTGTCTTACCCTCGGTCGATGTCGAAGGAAGCGACTTCGCTTTGTAAGGCGGTGAGTCATTTTTTTCCAATCTCCAACCGCGGAAGTTGATCTTTGCCGACTGGGCTGTTTTTGCATTAGGCGAGTGTTTATCAAGCTTTCTATTTACATGGTACGGATATCTTTTGGTAAGAATTGCGTACTTGTCAGCATAGGCTATGCTTTTGTATGCATAAAACAGTGGTTCTCGACCTTGCTAGGCACATGTGCCATCTTTTCAAAAAAATATATCCGATGGACCGCTTTGTTGTACTGACCCCTTACATAATTTATTGTACAGTAAAGGTTACAATTTTCAGAAACGTTTTATCAGTGATTTGTGGAAGTCTCTGTAGACCACTGGAAATTCCAGGTGGACCGCCGGTGGCCCATCTGGACCACGTTGAGAATCAGAATAACTGCCATGAAGGAACACACATTAGTTTAAAGTAGCGAATTTATTCCTGTATGCCAGGGGTGGTCAACAAGTTGATCGCCAAATGTCAGTTTGTCGATGGCGCCTGATTTTGCATTGAATTGATAAAGATACCTACTGTATAAAGAACACTTTTCAATCAATATTCCAGAAAGTACATACAAATTATCCATCAATTGGTTGGTCACATGTACTTTTGGTGCCTTTTGCGATGGCTGACCATAGGCTAGCAAGGCAGATGCCGCGAAGGTGTTTGTGATATGTTTTCCTGTTATTGCGGGACAATCATGATTTGAAGACGCTGTGCCTTCTATCTGTGCATCACTTACTAAGGCGATGGTACACTGTATTTGCACGTGCGATACTCAACTTTGGCATTTTGTACCTGTGACTTCTTTGCCGACTGGTCGATCGCGAGTTAGCAAGAAATTTTCTAGTCGATCCCAGTCGAAGACAAGTTGGCCACCCCTGCTGTATGCCCCCCCTGCTGTATGCAATTCAGTGAGAATCTTGCCGCTGAACACAAGTCAATGTGTTCCCGCGCTGTAGTGATCAGATGTCCAGTTAACTGTATTCTAACATTTTTGTGTCCCAACTCCGTGGCGCTCTCAAACTACGCTGTTGCTCACAGGTTGAAAGACACTGTAATAGGCGGGTAATGACAGGAAGCCGGAATTCGATATTACGCAATGATAAAAAAATCGGAGCTTGGAACAAAGGCCCCATCTCAGAGTCCTGTACTCGTGTAAATTTGTTTTGTTTCTCTGAAACGGAAACCGTATTGCTTCTTAACGAATAAGGTCAGGCACTAACGGCTTATGACCTGATAGAGATTACCAGGCGTGTGTTGTTTTGCCGCACGTAGTATCTCGTGATGAGAAGCCATTCGCAGTGGCCGAGATTGCATTGCTTCTGACCTCGTCTGACACCACGCGTTGTTTGCACTGGTCTCAATGCGGCGTTTTAAGAGAAATGTCGACTTTCGGAAGAAAAGACCATCTGTGATCGAAAAAAGCGAATTGGATGGTTGTATGGCTTTTTTGTTTGACTAAACCAGGGGTTCTTAACTGGTGGGAAATTTCCCACTGGTGGTAAATTTCATCCATGCAGTGGGAAATTCTTTCTGATTTGGTGCAGTGAGAAATTGTTTTACTCCAGTACCTAAGGAAGGAAATCTAAATATTAAGTCACAAACTTATTTTTTAAAGAAACATCTACTTCTCAACTAGTGCATTGTTTTGCAATTATTGCGTTTTTAGCGTTCAACAATGTTCAAAAGTCACAATCGAATAACGGCCGTTGTTGTTTGAAGGTAGCCACGGTTGCTATAGGTAGGTAGTTGGGTTGAGCGTACTGCGTAGCGTAAGTACGAATGATATGTAAAAAAGCTGACTTCAATTTATCAGCAAGGTTGAATTGAAATTATACTTTGCTGAAGATGAGGTGATGTTATGTTGTAACAAGTTAGATTAAATTGTTTTGCGGTGAAACATGACAACCTGCTTCGAATCATTATTTTTCGAAGACATCTAGTGTAGTGCAAAAATGTCGGTTGCGAAGGCTAATAAGCGAAAATACAAGGAAGACTAAATCAGATATGGCGTTGCTTGCCTCCAGAAAGATGGAGAATATATCCCGCAAGGGTATGTTGTACATAAAAACACTGGCTAACAACTGTTTGAAATCATTCCAGCTCAAGCAGTATTTGAACAACGCTCACAAGGAGCAACCTAGCAAAATTTGATTGATCAGGCTACTTTACAGTAAGTCTAGGGCAGGTTGTCTCAAACGTGTCAGACTGGATGCAGAACGTGCATTTAACCCAGTAAATTTGTCCGTTGAGGCATCCTATGTGGTTGCACTTCGCATTGCTAAAGCGAAAAAGTCATGAGACTTTGCAGAACTAGTGCAACCATGCCTCCGGAATCGTGCTAAAATAGTTTTGGACGACAGAGCTTGCAACACGTTGAAACAAGTTTCCCCTTCTAATAACACAATCAAGATTTTTACCATTAATCCTCGCATCGAGATGTTGGTGAAGTGAAAGCAATCGCAAAAATCTCATTAAAAATGAGCACTTTACTTTTCTGTTTGATGCGATATGATGTAATGAGTGAAATCCTTGAGTGAAACCCATGGGTAGATCCTTTTAATTGTTGTATCTATTATGCGAAACCTATATACCACCGAGCTAATAGCTACTATGAGTATTGGCTAAATAGCGTTCCGTAAAACATCTTCACTAAAAATATCAGGAGGAAAATTCGAACTTGGTGATTGGCCTTAGTGGGAAACTAGACCGAAAAGGTTAAGAACCGCTGGACTTGACGGTTGTTTTTTTGACTAGAGTCTGCAGCAGTGGTTCTCAAACTGTATGCCGCGGAACTTTTTGGAATTTTTGAATATACAGGTAATCAATTCGTATTACAATTAGGCATGTAGGCAAGCATGCGAGACTTGAATGCACACTACCCGTTAGATCAGTGTTTTTCAACCAGGGTTCCGTCGAAACAGACGGACATTGCCTGGGACGAAATTCACAACCATGAACAGAAAAAGCATTTCTGATAGCCGAAGTATAGAAAACATGCCAGTCTAAACATTGAGAAGTGAGGTTCAACCAGCACAGGCTGATGACCAGGGACACCGGAGAGCGGCGGAATATAACGGAGCATTGCCCCCCCCCCGCCCTTTCATAACGGGGGCATTGGTACCTTTTCGTAACAACATCATGGGTCATTTCATTGTCTACAAAACGACTTGAAACAAGCTTATTGCAGCTATTCGTGCACCCAGAAGATTCAGAATGGTTTTCCATAATTTTTGTTATTATTTTTGAGGTCAACATTGTTGCTGAACAGAAACAAGCATTATTGGTAACGATTTTTTTGCTTTTTATAAGTTTCCATTGCGCTCAACCCTTTTACTGCATCCCATGCCCCACCGCTGCTCCGGCGTCCCTGCTGATGACATCACCACAAACGTAGTTGTGGACAGAAAGCACACCCTTCTTCCACCTGAATATGATTTTAAAAGGATACGAATGGAGCGCGTGCTTTCACGTGGAATTTTCTGCGGTATAGAAAGGGTAAAACTTTTTATGAACGTCCATTTGTCAGCAACCTGAATACGATGAACAAAATGTCGGTATTGCCATCGGCAGGAAAAATTTCTGCGGACTCCCGTGCAGCTCACTGATGTACGAAACGATCCGTTTTTTTCAAGCATTGTTTCCCAAAATAGCTTGGACGAGTTTTGGCGATCTGCTCACAAATCCTATTCAATGATCGGTGTCAAAGCCATCAAAATATCTTGCCAATTGCATCTTCATGGCTCTGTGAATATGGATTTTCTGCTCTGACAGAAATTAAAAGCAAAAAACGAGAGACTTGGAATTGACGACAAAATGCGGGTGCGCTTGGCAACGACGGAACCTCGTTTCAATCTTATTTGTTCCCGAAAACAGGCACACCCATCGCATTAATTTTTTTCAAAGCAACTTTGTTTTGTAGTAAGTGTGTCGCGAATTTTTTTATATTTTCTTAGTGCGCCGCAAGCTGAAAAAGTTTGAGAATCACTGGTCTAGAGTCTAGACCAGGGGTGGCGAACCTATTTGCTATCGCGGGCCACTTAGTCAGTTACCGCTGAGTAAGCGGTCCGCACAACTTTTTAGTCACACGATGAAACCTGTTAAAAACGAAAAAATTGTTCATCAATAGAAGCGGGTCAGAGAAAGTTCAAGACTGCTGGTCTGCCTGAATGCTTCGCGGGCCACATGTTCGTCACCTCTGGTCGAGACGGTTGTTGAGACTAGACTTTGTTTTGTTTGACTGGAATTTTGTTTCGAATCATTTGAATAATCACAAAATGTTTTCTTTTTTAAATCGAATTTCGATAGAAGACTTGTAAGTTCTACCGGACGCTGACCCTGCCCAGCATCCGCTTAGAAATCCAGTTTTCTCGAACCATCCTCGGTTCACGTTCCAAAGCCCATTGCGTCATTGTTCGAATGGCAACGTTGTGCTCCTGCTCTGGCGCATCGCGACGCTGTCCCTTGTTTCCTTGACGACCTTTGTTGGTGCGAGTGCTTTGTTGTTGTCAAAAGTTTTGAACACGTTTTGCCACCCACTTGCTGGAGAACTGGTCGTTGTTTTGTGGTAGCCTTAAGGTGCATGCATAGCAACAGTTGGTTACTTGCATGGCAACACATGGTTGCATGCGTGGCAACAGAAAGTTCCTTGCATAGCAACAAGATGTTTTTCGTGCGTGGCAACAGATGGCTGCTTGCAACGAAACAGATACATACGACCACAGCAGATGAAACGTTGCTCGACAAGAAAATACCTTTTCGCATTGGGTGGGGTGCTTACTGGTCGCTCGCTTGCGCCAACGCACAACGAAACGACGTCAGTCGAACTGAACGTTGTGTGATTGGCGGAAATGTCGATCTTGCCTTTCCGGAGCTGCAGCTTCATGTGCGATTATTAAGGCTGCTCGTCGTCGTAGGTTTCGTCAGAAAATCACGTTGAAAGTCGGCAAGCATTGTGTTGGCTTGATGCGTTTCGTCTGGTTTTTGACGTCGGGTCACGCCCGGGCATTGCTGCCATTTACGCATGCACGCGTGTGCTCGTTACGTTTCAGTATGTCTGACGTGTAATCGTAAACAGGGCCCAAGTCTGCGTCTTTTAAATTTCGATGGGTTTTCGTTGGTCGGGTTATTTTCGCACCGGTTGGTTCCCGTCAAGATCTGCATAAAACGATCTTTACAATTCAACGTCTCTCTCACGTTCGCATATAACCCAGGGGTTTAACTGCGTGTGCACGGCCGCGTGACTATATCAAAGACCGCAGGCTGCACACCCATGGTCTTACCGCACTCGGTCAGAAAATGCTGCCCCTCCTCCCCTGTCGGCGCCAAACTTCTCGCGCATCGATCTTCGCGGTCGTCGATCGACTGCGCTCTGTGGAAGCGACGAGCGAGAGTTGATTATATAATAACAACGGCCTTGGGACCGTTCCGCTCCTGTTGGGAAAACACGGTGTCCTTGCCAGCGCTGAGCACCCGCTTTTCATCTCGCGTTGCGTTTATTGATCAGCGCTGTTTCCATCAACAACCGGATCAGGTGCGTTCTTTCTGAGGCCGGAAGCAGTGAAATCAGTGCGATGGCCGCTTCAACCTTCTTTCGTATTATTATTATTATCATCATTTCCAGTCGCTTGGACGGTTAGGCATTGGTTGGTGAAAGGGTGGTGTTGAGAGCGTGCTAGTAGATATAGCAGTGTATCTAATGCTCTTGGCGCAGGTTTATTTGCAGCTGAACATCTCTATATGCAATCAAACTTTTACTGATCACTTCTTGCGTTTACATGGCACTTAGTAATTGGAGATTCTTAGATTATAGCCATCCGAAAAAATGAGGCCAATACATTGGCCACAACCCCGTATCCACCTGTACATCGGTCACAATCCATTGTGGTTTTCCGGTTCTGGACCACCTAGCAAGCAGGGCCGCTAAAAAACAGAAAATAGGCCCCACTCTGGACGATGACTCAAAAGTCACAACAAAACCACAATCGAAGCAAAGCCACAATGAAATGCGCCGTGTAAAAAATAGTAAATGTACTTTTGGTCGCTACTCATTACCCGGCACGTTGGTGTGTTATATGCAGCCCGCACCACATAGGCTTCTACTTTTCAATCCCACCTACAAACATTGTCAGAAATTTCCTGTGGCATTCAAAAAATAAGTTTTATATCACAGTACAGGGATGTTCCATGCGCGCCAATTTTTTTCTTATGTTTTAGACCCGAGCCATACATAGCATGTTCGAATAAATGCTGGCATTGCAAAGGAACTTTCATGTCGTCAAAAAATTGTTTTATTATGGTTACTTAGTTACTAGGTTTTGACAGCTCAGCCCCATGCGAATAAACTTGCTGATTGTTTCGTCACGAATGCGATCTACTGCACCAGCCAACACAGTTTTGGTGCTCATAAATTTAGACTGAATTTAGAGTGCTGGTTCCAAAAATCATACTAATTTTCTCTTATCAGGTCAACTTTTAAAGTTATTTTAGATTTTGTTTTTTTTGCAATGGTTCTTATTACTGACTTAGCCCTGCTTTATGTCTTCCTTATGACATCACAAATTTCAGGTCATTTTCTTTTTTGTTGGATATGCCAAATATCAAATGATTGTTTGTGACGTCATGAATACGACTTACGTAACCTACCTCATAAAGGGTTGCTTGCCATCTATTACTCCAGATTAGAAAATTGTAAGAAATACCCTCTTCGAATTAATGCTTTAAGGCTGCCAGCAACCCTGATGATTTGCTGCTGCTGCGGTTTGCTGCGCGTTTTAAAATGTTAAACACGCTAGAAGAAGTTCGCTCGGTCCCAAATATAAATGTGGTCAGCAGCAGCAGCAGCCTGGACATATCTTGTGAAATGCGCTGAAAGTGCGTTTTCTGTTTCCTGTTTCCGACGCTGAAACGACGGTTTATTGACTTCCTTCACTCGTAAAGTTTCAGTCTAATCCTTTGATTGTCGCAACTTTATGCAGTCTTGGCTACAACATGTGTAGTAAAATCACCACTTATTTTAGTTACTGATGAAAAAAAGGTTAATCGAAGCTAAAAAGCATTACGTTGCGCACCAACTAAAGCTTCAAACCGAACAGCATTTCGTGCTTTCTTAGACAGAAGATTTTCAGGGCTTAAGTGAATAAAATTAACAGTTGGTGTAAAAAAATAGTTTCCAGCAAAACCTCGAACTTGCTAATCGAATCCGTATAGATTTATACAGTGAGTTCGGGTTTGAGAGCCATTGATCTTCATGTGATTCAGAGCGGGTAAGTTTTTTCTTATCGCGATCAATCTTGAGCCACAGAAGCTTCCCTCCTGAGTAGGGCCTTCCGATGGAATTAAAAGCTGATTTTTCGTAGATCGACAAAGCACTAAATTGTGCTTGCCTGTTGCGCACACAGTGTCTGCAACGTTTTTTTGTAGAAATTTCCTTCCTTTGACTACAAAGGCCCTGCTGCGTAGAAGTGCGCGCTGATGAAGCAGGCGTTTTGTAAGTCTTCTGTGAAAAGTTTTCAAGAAAACAAAAGTCGCACTTTCGCAATTCGTTCACACGCACTTTTCACACACATACACGTCGAATGTTGTCTTCGATGATGTCGCTATGTGGTGCCTATGCTCAAACTATATTCTGGTCGACGCTTTATCTGCCTGGTTATGAAAAGGAAGCGGAAGCGATGCGTGTGTGAGCGACAGCTGAGCTAAAATTACACACAGTGTAATCACCTCACTTGGGAGGATGTTCTCACCTTGGAGCTGCCTTCGTTGCGTCGCCATGCAAATGCACAACCTCACGTTTTGCTTGTGTGGGCCAGCGTTGTCTGAAGCTTTTTTAGGAAATGTGAGCAACGAGGAAATACACCAGCCCTTGGAAAGCAGCAGCTTCTTTGTATGTAATCTATTGTATCGCTGGTGGTGATCGGCACGTTTCTTCATACGTTTTGACTAGTAGGTGATTAGTCAACAGTTTCTGTTGAAATCTATTTAACTGCAGCAACCGCAGAGATTGTAGAAGTTGTAAGCTTGAAACCTCTTTGTTTTTATGTTTTGGCAACACCCATACGCTGCATCAAGAATGCACTTTTCTCCCCATAAGCTTTCATCCGGTCGAAATTGGTCCCCGTCATGGAGCAATGTTCGGAGAGCTCTGTTGCCGCAGTTTGTTAGCAATGTGCTGCTTTTTAAAAATTAGGCTTGCAAGGGCTTTACATTGTTATTGTTGTTATTATTGAATTTAGTTTTAATTTGCATAAAATTCAAACATGTCGAAAGTGCGACACACACAGCTGTTTGTAAATTTTGCTGTCGTTGCCGGGCCAGAAAATGTGTCTAAAAAGTCGTTGCCGGGCCAGAAAATGTGTCTGAAAAGAACTTAGTTCGGTGATTTTTTCTCGGCGTAGTTTTGATTTTTTGAGATGGCAAACATTTGCTGGTGCCGCTTTATGTGAAAAATGTTCGTATCGATTTTACCTTCGGCGTGTTTCGGTTTCACCTTCGGCGTGTTGCTGTTCTGACAATGATTTCGTCGCGGCCTTTTCACATTTTCTTCTCTGGTCATTGTCGTACATGCATCATTTTAAGCCCTAAGTGGACGCAACAATGCTAAGGATCTCAGCTGTTCAAATTGTTTAAAGCAGTAATTCTCAACGTGGTCCAGGTGGACCACCGGTGCTCAACAGAGTTCCACAAGCCCTTGATAAAACGTTCACTGACCTGTGTGCAATTCACTTTCGATTATATGTTCATGAGATCTCAGCATAGCAAAGCGGTCCATCGGATATTTTATTCATAAAGAAAGTACATGGGCCAACAAAGGTTGGGAACCACAAGTCTAAAGCAAGTTCGTATGTGACATCAATAAAATGTGTCAATCGCACAGCAGTATTGAAACGCCATCTTCAAAATATACTTTTGTGTGAAAACAAAATTTTTAGTCGTTTTTCAGATAAAGGATTTAAATTTTTCTTTAAATAATCGCGTATGGTTAATTGAAATGAATGATAATGACATGGCGTCGTATTTGCAAAAACATTTGACGTTTGGAATGAAAGCGGCAAAGTACACCGGTCAATTCCCTTACCTTGCTGCTGTTGTGTGAAATTTACCACCCCAACCCATATACCTGAAGAGCTGAAAGAACCAAATGTCAGTTTGTTGGCAATTGCTGGGCGCCAACGTTCAGAAAGTAGTAAATATAATTTAAAAATAAAATATTAATAAAATATAAAAATAAATATTAATAATAATAATGTTTTTACAAATAAAAATAAATATACACAAAATAATTGAAAAAATTTGATGTCAATTTGAAAGAAAAAAGTGTGGAAAGAAAAAAAATTAAAAAGGAAATAACGTGTTTGTTCAGACGTTCCTCCCACTAAAAATCCCGACTTCTATTCCAGCTGCTGCAAAAGCATCCGAGCAAACGTTTGGGCTGCGGAGGCAATTGTCGCAAAGAGATTATGGAGCATCACTTCTTTCGCATGATCAACTGGGACGGCGTCATTGCCGGCGAAGTCCAGCCGCCTTTCAAGCCGAAAGTGGTGAGTTCGATTCTTACCGGCGACCGCAATCTGTGTTTCCGATTCGCAAGGTTGGGCAGAGTTTGACAGTGACCTTTAGAATTGTGTACACGTACACGAATGTCACGGCATTTGTGTTATACGTCGACCCAATACAACCTTACGGTCCAACTCTCAACAGTGTGAAGCGAAATGCCTTGCTGCTTGCACAGCATTGTGGTGCTCGTAAGTATAGTTTTCACGTCACTCATGTTTGGACGTTAATATACCTCGTCTATGATAGGTTGCCAATCGGCCGCACTCAGAAAGAGTTTGCAAAATTATCGTCAAAAAGAAAAAAAAAACGTGTTACAAACAGGTCGGCTCTTTTATCAGAATCGAAATCGTTGTATGATTTACTGATTTGAAATGGAATGGATAGTAGGGGGTGTCGGAAGAGGTTGTTCCACCTTGAAAAACTTCTAATATGGGCTCATTTCTGTGCATATTTCGAATGGTATATGTGAAACGCTTTTGTGCTGTTGAAAAACGTTCCTTCAAGATTTCTTTCTTTTCTATCCTTTGATTCGACACCGAATTGATGAAACTTTCAACCTGGTATGGAACACCACATCTCGGTGGCTGATTCCGAAAACGATTCTTTGTCACCGCATTCACTGTTTGGCATTTCCTGAATAACATTATTCCAGATCCTGATGTTGGGCGTGTTATCACGGTTGAGTTTCGGTCGTCGCCTGCTTTGAAGTTTGTAGGGAGTTGGCGAGACTACGTTGACGCGCATCAAGTAAACTCGTCGCTCAGCACAAGAACGAGTTAACTTGCGATGCCCACCCCCTTTCGGTAAAAGCTGCTTACTCGAAAAAAAATCAGCGTGCAACGTTAAAGTGCAAACCAGGGAAGCCAGGTTATTTTGTGAAAACAAGCAAGAAAATTAGCAAAACACGCCCAAAATAGGTAATTTAACGAAAAAACCAAGCCCAACTTGCGTTGGGTAGGAAAATTAAAAAAACATAAAACCATCAGATAAATTAGATACAAAAGCAGCGAGACAAATCCAAAAAAACAAGCCCAGAATGTGCAAATTTGCCCAAAAATACACGCCAAAACTTCGTTTAGCAGTAAATTGAAACAACAAAAGTGCCATAAAATTAAAAAAAGGAATCCACAAAACAGAAATCTGCAAAAAACAAGCCCAAAAACAAGCAAATTTTAATTAAAACAAGCATCCCGCAATTCTTAAAAAATCGCAAATCCACAAAAAAATAAGTCCAAATTCGCGGGAAAACCGCAAGGTTGGCAACACTGGCGCAAACGAAACTGCATCGTTCTCTTGTTCCGAACAACCCTGCGATTGATCAATAATCCAGCGCGTGAAAGCGCATCCCTCTGCGACCTGGCACGCGCAATTCGCCAATCCCGACGCTGATTAGAAACCGGTTTTTAATCTCACCAGCTGCTGATTTGGAGCGGAGACACTAATGGCGTTGACAACTGAAAACTCGAAATGACGTTGCCGGATATTTATTGCGACCGAAGCAATGTTGCCGTGGGCAACGGGCGCAGCGCCATCAGCCGCAGCACGGCAACGCCGAACTGTCAAGTCACATTGCCGATCGAATTACGATACTTGTCCTAATGAAGGACGCATCCGATAAGCTGCTGCTTGCAAACAATACTTCCTTGCGCTTCGGCGACCTCGTCCGTCTCTAACGCATGCCAGGCAGTTCGGGCTGCTGGCCAGGGATTTTTTCGTCAGTTAATTTTAGGACATTCTTGCGTTTGGGCGAGCAGGAAGGTTCGGGCAGTCTACTGCTTTTGAACAAGGGGTGACATTTGGCGGGAGCGGTAACGATTCCCGCTCGAAGACATAAGAGATGCGACCAATAAGGTGGCGGCACTGACGAAGCCACGAAAGTGTTGTGTTTGTGTTGAAAAACTAAGCCAAACGTGCTCGTCCTACCACAAACCCCCACGCAGCTGTTTGATGCGTGAGTACGGCGCGTGTGGAAACTCGCCATCCACTTATTTCTGAACAAAGCAGCAAGGACATTGTAATAAAAACGTTTTACAATGGCATGGACCTAAACGATCGGTCCACGTGCCAACGTCCTGTTCGACTGAGACGCTCTGTTGGTTTACAAGGTGATCTCTTTCCCGTTTGTAGTTGCAGCGTTTGCTGTCTTCCATTTCGCGTTATTTAGTTCAAGGCACAGCCACGTATCAATCCACTCATCGCTCACGAATCCAAAGACTGCGGGATTTCATGTTATGTGCTCGTTGGTTTTCGAACCACGAGCTCAAGTTTCAGCAGCTTTCCAGTTCGGGCAAAGTGCAGGCTTCCGCTGATACTGGACTTTCCGGTAAATAGCGTGCAAGAGTCGGGGAAGTCCCGCTTGAGCTGAAAGGTTAATGCTAAATAAAGCGAGATTGGAAACTTTACTGTTCGTTTTGCTTCTTTCTTCATTTCTTCTGGCCCAGTGTTGTCGTGTTGCTGCTTCAACCAAACCATTAACGCAATTGCTCGAAGCTGTGTTGTCCTTTACCGTCAAGGTCATTGTTGCGGCACTCATTGTAAGCTCGAAGCTCTTTTCCGGCCTCATGGTCATATTGCCAGTGGCGACCGGCTCTTGAGTATCACAGCCTGTCCCAGTTAGAGGGTCAGATCGTTTTCTTGCACCGGCCCTGATCAAGCGAAAGCTGCCTACGATGTCCGGAGCTTCTTGGCCCCCTAATCTGCGCACAACGCGCGCCCTGATAAATGGCGAACGATTCCAGCTGATTGCCGCATTCAGTCACAAATCTCACCATGCAGCGGAAGTTTGAAACAGCTCTGTTCGTGCCTGCAACAGAAAGGAAGGCAGTGTACGAACAAGGTGCATGCAGCTTTATTTACGTGAACCACCTTGTCCCACCAAACGTTGCGGCTTTTGCCGAAGCGCCCAACCCACTGTTTGTTGTCCGAATAAACCTATCGTGTTCTTTACCCCCTTCAAACGACGGACGCAAGGTGGATGCTTTTAACAAGTTTGCGTTTAAAGATCCACAAATAATATTATTTGAAAGAATTGTCTTTGCATTAGAAAGGATTAATCGGATTAATCAAAAAATTTTTATCGGATATTCGCGCCCGTTCGATCGTTACGAAATGGATTGCAAAGCGTTTTAATGGAACACGGGGATCAATTAATTTCGCTGCAGACCAGATTAAAATCCATTGACGCACTTTATTTTTTTGCCACTGCATTTATTTCATATTCTGTAGAAAATATACTCATCAAAAGTAAAAAGCCGCAGTGACGTTGCGGGCAAAGTGTAGACGGAAGATCGGGGCTCTCTGGAAAATAAGAAAAATCGAACGTCAGAAAATGGCTCATGTCTCAACATACGTTCGTCTGAAACCAGGTCCTTCGGCTTCATAAATAATGCACGAACATTTCGAGTTTCAAAGCATTTTCACGTGCAGGGTATTCGCGAAATTTTGCTTTAATGTTTTCTCGCGCCAAAGGGTTTCAATGCATTTTAAACTAATTCTCGATAACATCAGCCTGACCTATGCTGTTTTCGACGGTCCTTACATGTCACGGTCTGTAGGGAGAAACGCTTAGTGAAAGAGAAAGCGAGAGAATAAGAAGTTCATATCGAGAGGAGCTCCTTTCTTCAGGTTTGGATGTTGGTGCCACACCAGGGGGGCTGCCATACTTGACACCCACCCCCCGGTCAGGGACCAAACTAGAACCAGTGAAGCTAACCTGGCCTCAGATTTTTTTAACCGCATTATCTTATTGGGTTCGCTATTCCAGAAAAGTGCTAAAGAAAGCACCTACATTCGTCACCTACAACATGTGCAACATGTGAAAGCACCCACAACATGTGCTTTGTACAGCGGCGCAGAAATGCGGTCTCGCGCCGCGCGACCAAAAATTGTAGCGCGCGAACGAGATTGGCAGCGAAGTACCGGGGCCTGCCTGGTTTATAATTTTAAGTACAATATTATGGCAAAGCTCATACATGTGCGCTTCTATTAATTTCTGCGTGCTGCTAAAATTCACAGAAAATTTGCACCCTTGGTTTAGTGTGTTGTATGATTGGAGTCAAAACCACATTCTTATCAGCTTCTGTCACAGACGCCAAAAGCGTTCGTTTCGCTCTCACACTTTATGTTTCGCAACATGCGTAAACGTCGCCGGGTACACCGCGCTTGCGTCATCAAGCTGGCACGTCACACGCACGCGCGTCACAATGCGTGCTCGTCGTCGTCGTGCGTTGACAGTTTGTGTCACCGTGTAATGCATGTTGGTGTTTTTTTGTTTCCGTTTATTTTTACTACCCACGTCGCGGGACATCGTCAGAGCAAGAACATCACCGAGAACTTCGACAAGTACTTCACGCACAGCAAGCCAACCCTGACGCCGATCGACCCGATGTTCATCAAAAACATCAACCAGGACGACTTCGATAACTTCAGCTTCGTCAACACTGACTTTGAACCGGTCAGCCGTTCCAACCTCGTGTCCGGTTAACGTTCCGCCTTCACCGCTCTCCTGTCGCCGTTACGAGAAAACCCCGCGAGCTACTTGACGTTCGGGACGCTCGTGTGACGTAATCGTAACGTTTCGATGACGTAGGCGAGGCGGGAACTCGGATTTGCTGAAGTTTTAATTTCGCGTTCGGCAATATTCCCTCAATGTAAGCATGTGGCACCGGCATTCGGTTCGCCGCCATCTTGTTTTTTTTTCAACCAGCTGCAAGCACTTACTGCAATTGTGAAATCGTGACTGAAGCTCGATTGTCTTTGGCACGCTGTTGCTGCTAGGAATGGCCGCCGAGCTAACGATCCGCTGCCTGGACTTGCGCGCGGCCTTACGCAGTTAGTATCCGTCCGTTCGCTTTTATCCGTTTTTATTTCATCACATTCCGGATATTTTGAATCACGCGCACCATTCATTCCATCGTTCAAGTCCCCCCCACCACCTACGCGCTTGCATTCAATCGTCACGACTTTTGTACGCCGAGGCTTCACACGCACATACCAGCAAGGTTATTATTCAACTCCTATCATTTAAATGAGATTTTTTGTGCAATGTTGATTTTCGTGCATTCTGCACAGCGCACGTTTTTAAATATCCTCTGGCGTAGTGTTTGTTAAGTCGCCAATCATCCTTCGCAGAAACGACCCTTGTCATATGCAAGAAGCACCTGGCAATACTGTTTGTGTTTGATCGAGTGCGTTGTTGCGTGTGGAAAAAATCGTAATAACAGCTTTTTTCTTTTCTTGCCTTTGCGCCATTTCATCGGTGTACATTTTACAGTTCTTAACAACAGACAGACAAACCTTTAAAATTCTTTGTTGACTAAGATTTTTTTTTCTGTGAAATATCAAGTTGTTCCAATGGCGACCGCGCCGGACGAGTTCGCGAACGCTTCAACTCCAGGCTGTGCGTCGAAACCACGTCATCGGCGCTCTCGTCTGTGCGTTGTGACGTAGCGCGATTGTTACGCAATCAGTTCGCGCTTTGGTATCGATGTTCCGTTTCTATTATTGCGTTGTTTCAAAGGCAGCATGATGCCTGCTTTTTTGCCTAAGTCCGCAAGTTCCATTTTATGCATGGTTTTTAAGCAGATTGTACAGTCCGACCGCCGTTCTCTCGATCACCTTTGTTTGCGTCGCGTCGTAGCATTGTTTCGTCGCGACGGAGGAGCATGCTTTTCATGTAAATGTATATATCCATGTAGACAGTTGCTCGATGAGTTTTTATTGGTTCACGTTTCAGCGACACGTTAAATTCCTGTGTCGTGTAGTTCACTCTCAGAGTCTTGCCTGCGAAACGCTGTCCGTTTTGTTGCCATGGCAAATGTTTTGTTACCATGGCAAGACGTCGTAGTTGCTGCCGTGTGCTTCGCCATCGATTCATGCATCGACCTCTCAGCGACCGTGGCTGCGACGTCACCGGGTCGCTGGGGGTCCCGCGGTACCTGTTGTGCGAGCGGCCAAACGGGCCCCAGCACTAACAGCCGATAGCATGCCTTCGTGAGCAATCATCCTCGAAGTAGCAGGACCCCTCTCGGCCCGTTTTCTTGACCCAGCGTCGTGGCCGCGAAGGACATTGACTGGTAGGGTCGAGCGGCCAACTTGGAGCTTTTTCGGACCACAACACGTGGAGATAATGGCCTCAACAACGTCATGGCCCGCATTGATGGGTCACGCCGAAATAGTTCTCATCCGATCTCATCTCTGTTTCTCGTTGTGGTCCTGTGTGCCGCTGTTTTATATGGAGACGCCTGCAAATGTGAGCCTCGCTTATAATCATCCGCTCTCTCCTTTATGCTTCTTTTATCAGCTGCATAACTGCAGATTGCTACTTTTGTTTTCTCTCTATAATTGATATTAGATAACTTGTGTGATGTGGTGTTGTTTCATGTTTGAAATACATACGGATATATTTCCTGAAGCAGAAAACACTACCACAAAACGGTAACGACCTCCCCCCCTCTGAGCTGCAACGCGGTTTTCTTTTTCACGTTTCTGTTAGTAAGCTCGCTGTGAAGCTGCTGCTGATTTACCACAACCTCTGCGATGAGGCACCATCGGTAGACCGCTGTATAGTTTCAAGCATACGACTGCATTGAAACTGTTACAAGCACGGGCTGCCCCATCGGGCGGAATCGCCGGCCTGTGGGATCGTAATCTAATTGCTGCGTTAGTTCAAGCCTTTTTCGAATGAGCCGCATGAAGTTCAGCTTCGGCAAGAAAACGTCACGAAAAATTTCATGATTGGTTGAAGCCGAACCAGGCGCGCAGATCGATGTGAAACTGGTATCAAGTCGCAATCTCAGAATTACTGCCGTAGAGACTGGATTAGGGTTTTAGAGAGCGTTGCACATTTTATCACTCGCTTCATGTTTTTGTAAATCTTCATGCTTTTAAAGAACAATCTTTGTTGGTTTTAAGCAGGGTTGCGGAGTCGGAGTTAAAATATCCCACCCAGACCCTACCAAAATTTCCGACTCCGACCTTTTCAAAATTCCCGACTCCGACTCCTTAACATAAAGGGAATGAAATTTGGCTGGTTGTTTTAATCAATGGAAATTGTGGTGCACAGCAGAAATCTGTTTCAACAGAAGTTTCAAATGAAGTTGCACCATTTCAACAGGAATTCCCAATTTAGGAGTTAGATGTAATCCGGAGTCGGACGAAAAAATCCGACTCCGACTTCTTACGATTCCGACTCCGCAACCCTGGTTTTAACGTTAGCCGAAGGTGAACCTCCAACTTCCGTAGATCATCGCTTCTGCCGATGGTAGTTTTTTCTTGAACTGGTCGCTTTGGCTTTTGAGCTCTTCAAAATAATACCTGCAGGTGGGGGCAACCTTATTTGGGTAGATGACATGATACGATGGTGAAGTGGCAAACAAGCCATCAAAACGGTTTGCACGCTGTTGACCGAATACCTAGTTGAGCCAACAATTCGTGGTAAAATTATTTGTCCGGTTGATCAGGGAATGCGTGGACTGTGTTCTTCAAGTTAAGTTGAACAGATATATCTCGGCTTACGAACAGCGGCGTTGTTCAAATTTGCGATTCAATCCGGAGAAGAAATTTTGAGGTTGTATTGAAGCCCTCGCGTGAGACAGTCGTGGTGTTTCCACTTGAAAAATGTGGATCAACATGAGGAGTGCTAAATCTTCTACCAGCCTGTAGGTGACTGTGAGATCAGCTACGTGCAGAAGATCTGCGCTTTGCTCGTAGCTCAGGTTGGTCGAGTGGGATAGTGAGTGATTAAATTTCGCCAGATACATTAATATTCGTTTTCGTTCAAATTTCCTTTCGTTCTTTATCCTCTTCCATAGCCATAAACAAAAATCCGAAGGGTGATGTGGAAATCCACTAAGGATAATATTTGTGCTGTTGCAGGCAGATTTACGTCACCTTGGCGAATTTTGACATGAGCACTTGTGTCAGTGCTTGAGGCAGAAAAGATACCCGCTGTAAGAGACTTCATCACTGATGATCGCAGTAGTTATTACCAGTACGTTTGAATATCGTTTCTGAAAGAATATCACCATTTTGATCTTCAACTTGTTTGAATTTAAACAGACATTACCGAACGTGATTTTTTCGCCAAAGTTACATTTTTAACACCGCATAAACTTGGTCGCTTCATATTGAACATCCGTTTCCGTCAATACCAACTTGCAAAGTTTCTTCCATGTGCTTGGCGACTGTCGAAGTACTCGTCACGCAATCTTGCTCGAACGAGCATGCGTGGTTGGTTGTGGAGAACTAACGCAATACGGAGGTTAGCAAACGTAAATCGCCGTGTTGATGAAAGTGATGATCCTGTTCACTTCATCGAAATGGCTAACACCACTGCAAAAAAGTTAAGAAAAACGCTGCGACACATTACAGTGTGTTGAGGTTAGTCAGTAGTCACAGGTGATATTCCTGGAATGAGCAAACAAGTGACTGCCAAACAAAGGCAAAGTCACCTCCGAAAAATAGTGTGGTGGACTGTTGCTAGGGTGACTATACGTCACATCGACAGGGGTGGTTTCAGGTTTTGGAATCGTGTTTCTGTAATTTAATTTGTACCGGTTGCAGTCCGCAAAGAAAATATGACCGTTCTCATTGCGAACGATGCAGAATATGTTACAAAAGTATCGTTATGAGAAACAAAAGCGACTGCCCTTGTCTTTGCTCTTCACTTAATTTTTAGCTAAGATTTTGCCGAAAATCAGGAATTCTTACACCTTGTTCTGTTTCGAAATGAATTCAAATTGCAATGACCGTTAGTTGAAAGGTTTCAAAATATTAAATTGCGGTCACCGATACGCTTGGAAAGTTGGCAGGAGTGCAATGGAATGCAATAGTCATAAATTTTAATTTAGTCGAATACTGGCCGACCGTGTCATGTAACCTGCATGCGCCAAATAGTGATATCCATGCCCGTAACTGAGGGGGGCGAGGCCTGGAAAAATGTGTTGTACATATTTTGAAACAATTGTGCATAGCCTAGTTTAAAAAATTTGTCTCCCTCCCACAAAACTATTCGCCCCGTCTAGTGTGCCAGGCTGGTTACGGGCTTGGTGATATCACTTGTCTTTAGATGTTGTTTCCATTTTTCAATGGGGAATAAAGTAGTAAATATATATCCCATGCACTTCTTTCAGGTCGAGCTTGGTGCACAGTGTTACCCTGGAGTTTGAAGAGACTAAAAGGGTCGTATAGACTGGGACCATACATCACCAAACAGCATGTGGTTCACGACCGCAATTCGCATAAAATCTCCTGCTCTGGTTTCTCCCAAATCAAGGGGTAATTTGGTGCAATTTTCCTCAAAGTGACCACTGAGCCACTTTGACTTGGCGCCCCTTTTCCAGTAATAGATGATATTCTGGGCTTCCAAGAATACGTCACATGCGAATAAGGATTGTGTTCGTAAATTTTCAAGGCTGAACAAAATATAAGGGTAGATAGGATAATGCTATAAACGTCTTTTGGCAATATGTATATTCGGAAAAATCTATGACCGTTAATTTCCCATTCAAATGAAATGTTGCGAAGTGTTGTGCACTGATGATTGGTGAACTGTTCAAGTCAGAAAATGGTTGGAGGTTAAGAAGTGTTGACGAAACGTCCGAATTTGGTAATGTTTTTGCGCCCCTTTTCGCAACTGCTTTCCGCAAACACCATGTCTGTATCCAGCACTGGCTCTAGTTCAGGTCAGATGAATTTTGTTGCGAAATCTCAGTGGCGTGCTGCTTTAGTTGTGTGGTTTAACGTTTTCTTCCACTACTCAGTACCGTTTAATGTACAATTCCATTAATGTAAAGAAGATTCGGCTTTGTTCTGAAGCCATGCCTTGTAGGCCAGGGTCGTAACGACGGGGAGGAAAGGGGGCAAAATTCCCCGGGCGACGGATCATTATGGGGGCGCCGAAAAGTTCCAACAATTTCACAAGTACTTTCTTCAATACAGTAAATTTCATGGGGGCGCAAAACTTGCTTCTTGCCCCGGGCGCCGTCTAACCTCGTTACGCCCCTGTTGTTGGCCACTTCCTTTTTTCGAATAACATGTTTCTAATGGTCAGTAACGTAATTAGAGGTTGAGCCAGGGAAGAAACGTAGCAGATGGGGGCCCACTGGTCACCGTAAGAAGCCCACTGGCCACCTTATGAGTCCCACTGACCAACACTCAGAAAAACAATTGAGAAATGATAGTGAATCTGGATGTTGATGACTATACTAAAACACGAAATCACCGGGAAACACTCCGAAAAACGAAAAAAATGATCTACTGCAAACCAAAAGAATACTAAATACCGAAATAATGGCTATGTGGGGTCCCGCTTTTTACATTTAGCTTTCCAGGGGGCAGTTTTCACCCCTGCCTCCCTTCAGTTACGCCACTGCTCATAGTTCCACCGCGGGGCACTTTTTGCCACACCGAGTCGTTTCCATCCGTATACCTGAGCAGCAGATGAAGTTACAGATGTTGCACCACCTCCGCGTCCGCTGTGCATTCCGGGAGCTCTCGAAACAAAGACGATAGGTTATCTGCAGTGGTCTTTATTGCACCTTTATCCACCTGGGCCTCCCACTTTGTTCACTAGGACCTCCTATAGACCTGCTTGTTGTGTAGACCAATGGTTCTTAAAGTGGGTGGAATCGAACACTTGGGGTAGATTTTGAGGGACAAAGGGGCGAAAAAAACAAAAGTGGCGATGGGGGGCAATACAACACAAAGGGGGCAAAAATGCACAACCACGAATCCATCACTAGGTTAACTTCAGTAGCCTGCTATTATGACTTGCTCGTTTCTTGCAAATTTTACTTTACCATGATAATCGTTGGAGGTTGTTGCTAGAGCAATTTACCCGTTAAATTTTTACTCTGGGTCGTCTATGTGCCCGACTACAGTATGGATTATTTTCACAAGAATTCTGAACGTAATATTAGCGTCTAAATACAATTGCTTAGTTCAGCTGCTTACTGGCTTTATTCAGCTATTTAATACATACTTTAAATATTTTTTTTTAAATTACTACTTTGTGTTTGCTTTATCAGGCTTGGGTGGCGAAAACGACGTGTCGAGAGTGAAAAGAGGGCGATAGAATAAAAAAGTTTGCGAAACACTGGCGTAGACCCTGTTATTTTTTGGAAACAAGCTGCATATCACAAGGTGGTGATCAGCTAATAGTTCTGCACACCTTTTTACACGAACGTCCAACCAGTCAAGTAGCCATGTGGGGCTTTGGTGGGCTTATCCCCCCCAAACAAAACTCCAAGCCCCCCCAAATTGAAACCTAAGACCCCGCACAAACGCAAAGCCCCTCTATTCAAAAATTTCTGGCGACGGTTCTGCGTCCAACACTGATTGGAACAATTCAGCTGAAGCTATGCAGAAGTCAGTGAGTGACCGCTGACACAACGAATCTCTTCACTAGGTGTTCTGTACTTGTGCAAATCTGTGTGTTGGAAGAAAGGGTCCATGATGCACAGTGCGTTGTATCAGCACATTTGTAGCAAGAGCCTTCCGTTGTCATTAACATCAGCATCACCATGTTGTCCAATCGCTCCCTTCCATACCCCATGCAGCATGATTCCCAACATGTGCATTGAAATCTCAAAAAAGGATCGCGGATTAGTTAGTTTTAACCTTTCGCAGAGCATCAATCATTTCTTCCATGAATTCCGGGTACCGTGCACTTGCGTTTGGGGCGCATACCTGTATCAGACATATGCAGCCAGCGGTCTAACAACTTCAACCTCAACATGCACACCCTCCTCCTAGTGATATTCATTCATCAGCACAACTTGTTAGATGAGGGCTCACAAGTATTCCTCCCCTGCCTGGGCAAAATTTACTGGCTCAACACTGAAGTGGAAGAGTTTCCGCCCATTATCCGGCTTAATAGTGTGAGAGACACAACGATTAGTTGAAGAGATGCCAACAACATCCAGGAAACATCGTTTGGCTTCCTCGACCAGTTCATTCTCTTTGGCCGTGAGTGAAGTTTTGTTCCGGTTTCCATTCACTAGCTTATGGCAACATTGCCGTTTACGCGTGACTTTCAGGTCTCCCATAATAAAAGCGCTGTCACCGTTCGCCTAACAGATGAGTAGCGGACGTAGCTTGGGACCTCTACTGATGGATGCCTGATGAGAGAGACAGTCAAGAGTTTTTCAAGTTCGCGCATTTTATGGCATAGCAACTTTGCAAATTATGTTGTTGGGCAAACCGGTCGCGCCATTTATTCAGAAATTTTTACGATACCATAGGCACTACAGAAAGGCGTTGTTGTGGGGAAAAATGTGTAGGAGAGGCCTTGCATCGAGTCTAGAAGGCTAGGAGAGGCTATGCATTGCGCTATAACTATTCAGAGCGGACGACATTTTTGGTCCCTTTTCTGCCACAAACCCCCATGTGCACATGTGCATAGGCGTACGGGAAAGCATTTTAATGGGGGGGCGGAAAAAATTTGCCCTGAAAATAACAATTTGCCCTAAAAATAGACAATTTGTCCTGAAACTAACTTTTTAGTTTAATCCAAATGGGGCCTGAAACCTTATGTAAATCTGTTCTATACAGTTGAATTCGTTTATAACGGCTTCCTCTGTAACGTCAATTCACCCATAACGTTACATTTTGTTTGGTCGCGATGGCATCTTTTACATGCATTTCAGTTCGATTATAATGTCAATTCGGCAATAACGTTCTTTATGCAATCCTCTAGAGGTGCCGTTATAGGCAAATTCTGTAGTTACCTTGCTTGTTAACTAAAGGGTTTCAAGTTCCTTGCGTGTTTTGTTCTCCCAGAGAAGAAATTTTGCGGTGATTGCTTTTACTGATGCAAATATGTACGCGACTTCGATGGCGCAACGCAATGTTTTGATAGCGACGGTTCCAGATCTTATGGTCTGACTCCCTAAACCTGCCTGAGTTATCGCTGCTGGGCGCTTGAGCAAGTCACTTAAAGACGCGCACTCAAAGGAGCCAAGCAATCTGCACGTCCGTGCTGCCCGCTTCTAAAACTCCTGTTAATAAAAAAATCTATCATCTTAACACCCTGCACCTCTACCCAGCGCAAACTCGAAAACGAACAAAGAAAGAGTTACCGAATTCTTATATCAAGCTGTTGAACTACCGACATCCGACTGTTCGATTTTTACAGAAAACGAGGGCTTGGTCCAGATAAAAGTCACTATAAACAGTTTTTTTAAGGAAAATGTTAGGTACCCGGTATGGACCTGCAGGGACCCGATTTCTCTGATTCT
>Ga0210059_1001559_pt1 | contig 34788 bp, 26 predicted proteins | sample Ectturendosymbi2_FD_188042 | JGI IMG/M metagenome (GOLD analysis project Ga0210059, IMG submission 188042) | Ecteinascidia turbinata endosymbiont from Florida, USA - Sample 2 (SPAdes) (version 2) | ecosystem: Host-associated > Tunicates > Ascidians > Unclassified | place: Key West, Florida... | reverse complement strand
GTTATACAGTTATGAACGCCGAACCGGCTGAGCACCACGATTTGCTCTTACCACTTGGGCAAGGGAAGAGACAAGAAATAGCATATTTTGCAAATCGTTAAAACTTCTATCTCCTTGTAGATTGTTCTCGCGTTTCACCTTTGCCCCCGACTCCTCTTTCATGTCGCACGAGCTACAGCATATCAGGCGGTTCGCTATACAGCAGAAATAAAGCAAATAGACGATACAACGTGGCAATTGAGGCATAAAAGCAGAAAGAATGTCATCCTCTAAATCTCTCGGCCTGATGCGAACGTGATTGAGTTGAATTAGTCAAAGCAAGGCCAGAGGAGTATCAAAACAAAGGTCCTTTTGTAGCACCACCAGTTGGTGATAGCACGAAGAAAGTGTCAAGAAGTCTTTCTAAAGAAATGGTTCTACAAAACACTGAATGGGGATAGAATTATGAGATCTTGGTTTATTATACTCAAAATTTGAGTGTGGACTGTATTGTTTTTGCTGTAAGTTGTTTTGATTGGGTAATGATCATTCTTTATTTGTTGCAAAATCTTCGATAACTTTTTTGAATTTGTTTGGCTTGGGACTGGCGTAGCCTACTGCATTTCTGGTCTATTGACCAAAGCGCAAAAATAATTTTATTGCAAAACGATTAGGACCACAGTTGTTGTGGTCAAGTATATCGGTCAATTGTCTCAGTGTAGATTAATTACTGTTGGTTATTTTCTTCCTAGACACACTTGCTATTTGCATTTCCCCTTCGTTTATTTCTTTTTTATTTGCGATTCGGTTTCTTGTCATTCATTGTGAAAAGTTTTGTTTGGCTGTTAATCCTCTTGGGAGTTGAGTAACGGTGACGTCGGCCATTGCAACTCCCGCCCACTGCAAATCTTGTGTTTGATCGAAAATACTAATTGTTGAGTACGTGCTACAAAACCGTTGTTTTTTACGTTCATGTTTCTTAATTTGTTGTTGCCTTATAATCTTTTATTTGGTTTGGAAGCAGTCCAGCTTAAGGTTTTGTTTATAATAGTTGTTACTTGTTCGAATACTCTGTTGATATCATCATGTTGTAGCTATTACCAGCTGCAACTGTGCGTTGGGCTCCGCGGCATGGTGTTCGGGGAGGTTAAGCAGTCGACAATTTACGCTAAATTTGGCGAAAGTTCTTGCAAAAAGGCCTTCAAAAAACAAAAAATCATACCATGCTTGACTGAGCACGATGACGTCATAAATATGTTATCACTGCCCTCACCAGGGGGCGGCATTTTCTTCTAGGGCCAGGTGCGGCAGATTTTACTCCTACGTCACTGGACTTGACTACCAAATATTACTGAAATCAGCCCCCTAACCTTACTACCTGGATCCGACCTTGATTAGTTGAAGTGATGTTGACGCTGACGTCTATCTTAATATGTCAGCTATCATTATCTCCATATTGGCAAGTTTATTGGCTTGCACTAGTAAGTTGCAATTTGCAGGGGTAAACATATTTTACCATACTGGTGTTGGTAACAGGGTTTAACGAAATGCTTACGTGCCTTTTATTTCCTTTGTTTTCGCCGTTATTTTTATCATTAGCCTGTTCAACACTGCTGTTTTTCGTGTTAAGTTGATCAGTGGAAACGTTTCCATGAAATGATGGAAGTTCTGGCCGACTTACAAAACCATAATAGAACTACTTTTAAATTAGCGCATGACCGGCGCTGATGTATTTTTAGCTTTTCCTGAAGTGGTCTTGAGAGTGATAAAAAAAATTTATTTGCTGCCGTTGCCAGCCACTGCCGACAAAATGCCCCTAGCATCAAATGATTGTCCCGATGTGCGAACTTTTTCATGAGCGTAAGTTGCTGTTTACACGGACCCGCACCATATCCTCACGCCAAACTCCTTTCCGCACAGTGGGCAAGGAAGTGGTCCAGTCAAACACGTAGTTCTTGTCCAGCAGACAAAACGTTAAAAAAACGCAATATGCAAGTCAAGTTTCTCAAGGATGGAGTGTTAAAGGGAAAGGTCCACGTGTTAAACCGTCTTAGGCCTAAGTGGAGAGGATGCAACAGCGTTTACGAGTAGAGTGAAGAGTCATTTCAATTAAAAGGCTGTTCAGAACAATCTGTTCAAGCGTACTGTTGTGCCTTCGTAAGATATAAAACATGTTTTGGTTCACACAGGGTTTAACAGCCAAACTGTTTGAAAAACACACGAAAAGGAACAAATCACGCAAAAGATTCACACCTGAACGTGCAATTTCGCAAGATCGTAGTCTGCTCTGTCGTCAGGCTCACAGTCTGAATGATACTCGCTCTCGTCCGCCATTTGGATGATGATCTTCTTACCATCCGGACTAACCAGAACATTACGTGCGTCCCAGTAAAATCCCTGTGAAATGTATAACTAGTAGAAGAGCTTTTATTGTATAACCTGCTGGTTACATCAGCATGCTGCAGCGAGTTTGGTGCCGCTAGTATCTCATGGTGTTGATGATGGTTGCAAGTGCTTAGCGAAATGTCGACGCTAAACGTTCACTTCACGTGCTCTGACCGTTGTTTACCCCGAAAAGCTTGAAAAAAACGAATCAACAAAATCATGGCCAATGCACCTAGAATGCTGCGCAAGCTGTACCAGAGTCTGAGCGCCATTTCAAATCGGAATTTTGAGCGTATGCTGACATCAAACCTGCATTGAAGCGGTTATACACAGGCCCCAGTCATTCAATTCAATTCTCACGCCGCATGATCAATCATGCAGAAATCTTTGGTGCCAGCGTTTTACTCTCGAGGCATTACCAGCACAACGATTTCCCCTTCAGATAAAACACACAAAGACCCTTCGACGGAACATCCCAAAACCTTTAGCTGCACGGCAGGGTGGATGAAAGGCACATTTTACAAACAGGCAGGCTCTCAAACAAACAACCTAGTCTTTTGTCAACGCCGCTTTTTCAATAACAACATTTTTTATGGCTGATATAACATCAATGAAGTGGTGACGTGAAAAATCTTCTGCCGACATAAAAATGTCTGTTCACACGGCACTTAGATTAAGTATACGAATAGGAAAGCTGGGAAAAAAGACGACGCAAGCACATTTCTTTAAGTTACTTAGAACCTCCGAAAAAACCTGCCCTCTGTGGTTCAACGTGATTTCACAAGCAAATCTGGCGAGCATTTGTAACCAGCAGCTTTGAAAAACAGTTGATGAGTCTCGGTCTTAATCATAGACTCTCGGCAGGCGTAAACAACGGATTGCTTGGTCAAGACTCAAAGAGACATCTATGGAACTAAAATTCGTAATCATTTTTATTGTCCTTGAGGTGTGCTCTCCGCATGGACCAAAAATGCTTATTAACAAAGGTTTATAGCATTTCGTCGCAAACACGGTGGCACATTTGATTCAGACATTTCTCCAAGTAACCGAGAAAATAATCTTTCTTGGCAAACAATCGTAACCACGAAAATAGTTGAAAAATAAGCGCAGGCGTAGTCACGCACAAACACTATTAGTCAGCGCATTTACATGTAAATTATCCCATTAACTTTCGCGCATTTCAGCAGCAAGGTTCAAGCGCGTTCTTACACCTTTTCCGCCATGTCTTGGTTATCGCCGAGTGTGAATTACGTGCTTCAGGGCAACTCAGTCCAAACTGCTGTCCTGTTTGAACCTACTTCGTGTAATCAACATCTAGAGCAGTGGAGCGCAAAGCATAGGGAGCGCTCAGTGGCGATTCTAGAATGAAAAAACTGGGGGCCACTGCGGGGCCAAGGAAAAAAATAGGGGGTCAACATAAATGTCTATCTTGCATGGCGATTTTCCGTTGCAACGAAGATTGATCTACTTTGATTAACCTTATCAAACCCAACATAGGCTTGTGAATATCGTCAGAACCGTCGCCAGAAAGTCTTCAAATCGTTTGAAGTTTTGCTGGCTGAAAGTTATCTGCTGTATATGTCAATCAAACAAAGTTAAACGTGAAATTAAGCACAAGACTGGGGAGCCAAGCAGGAGGCCAGCCAAAAATTTGGGGGGCATGGACCACCCAGGCCCCCCCTTAGAACCGCCACTGGTCGTGCTGAAGCGATCCAGTCCTGGCTTGTATATTTGACGTTACCACTGCTTGTCTGTCTGTAGCGTAGATACAGGAGAAAAGGGTAGATTGCTGAAACTGAAAACGAACGTAGCAACTTACTGGCAAAAATCATCCATACAATCATTACTTTTTTACGCTGTTTGACGCCTGGGTCGCGAGGTGTTCACCAAACTCAGATTTGGGTTGCGCTCAAAAAAGTTTGGGAACCGTTGAATTCTATAACTATCTTGCCTGCTGTGACACGTGGCGAGTGACGTTTGCACCGATCTTTGCCACCAAGTCGAACATTTTTCAAAACAAAATTGGCGAACCTGGAAAAGGAAAAGATCTTCGAAACCTTCCATTTTCAGCCGAAACATCTTGTGTTCCTCGTCCCAAACAACTGAGTGCGCGAAAACCGTCGATAAGATCACGTACGCCAGGTGATCATCAGACATCAGCTCAATTGTTTGCAATCTGAAATCCAGTCACTTTTTTACAAAAAAGTCTTGTTATTTTGTAGTTGCAGAAGTTGTCAAAACGCTCAAATCGCACTAACGTGCTGTAGCATGGAATACAGCGATTCCGCTTCAAGCAAATTCAGAGACGAAACGGTGGACCAGAAAAAAATACACCGAATATGCTACTAATTTCATGATACAATTACGGTGGAACCGAAACAAATGACTTGGGTTTTGATGACTACATCTTCCTGGCCCAAGCCAAGCATATTTGCTCGGTAAGGACGTTCTGCACGCAATCAAATACTGCACTACAGTTGGTGGAAAACTGATGACGAGCCTTCGCAAACTACGACGAGGCTGCGTGAATCAGCAGTATTGTCGACTACTCAATTCACGCACGAGGCTGCGTGTGTGTGAGATGCATGCAATGCACAGGAATTGGCCAAGCACTGCGGCGAGGATGCTGCTTTCGGGTAGCCTGTACGATGTACCGATGTCATGCTACATCAGAGGCCGGCAACGAAGCAAAATCATCCGGCCCGCATCCTCTTTACAAATTGTAGTAACTGTATGGCCCGACTAGTGGTATTATATTTTGTTAATCTGCCGTCCTTCCAGCTTCTTGTATTGCATACTGATGAGAAACTATTTATGATCACCCGCACTGTGCTATAAATGTACTGTATGTCGCATTTTGGGTTTGGGGTTTCGTTAGGAACTGCGAAAGATTTAATAAATTTTTACAACATCATACACAGTAAAAGAAACGGAATTGCTGGTGGAAAATTTGTACGGCCCTCCACACCTTGCATAGTTTTCTTTACGGCCCGCGACTAGGGAGAGGTTGCCGACGCCTGTGCTACATTATCACGCGCTATCGCGACGTGCTGTTTTAATTTTGTAACTTCAACAAAAGCACGTTGAATATGGATATTTTTGTTGAATAATTTGCTTGTGGATATAGCGAATTTTTTGTTGATTTTTTTTCTTGAAATATAAATAGTGGGAGATTTTAAGAGGTGGCACCTACATTAGTCACATTTTCGGATCTTCAAAGTTCAAGTTATGACAGTCCGTTTGAAACATAACGTTCTGATTTGCAGCGGGGAAAAATCCATATAATCTTTTATCACATTTATTTAAATATTGCCTTCTTCTGCTAAACACATATTTTGATTTGGATTTTCTAAATCATTTGAATTATTCACTTACCCAATAGCATATCCCACTGACTGAAGTTTCAAATAAAGTATTTTGTAACTCAACACAAGACGCGCTTTTTTACTAAAGCTACAATGCCAACTTCGAATCGTTTCGCTTGTTTTTATTTTAATTTAATTGTCACGATGAAAACACATCTTATGCCAGTGGTTCTCAACCTGGGGGTAAATTATCTTCCAAGAGGGTAAAAATTCTAAACCATAAATTGCAGCAAATGGTAAACTGTATGAGTTGGTTAATTTCATATTTAAAAAAATGAGCACCATCGAGTGTATTGGGGGTAAACCTGGTAATCTTATTTGATAAATGGGGGTAAGATATGTAAAAAACGTTGAGAACTGTCCTATGACTTGCAATATTTGCGATTGGATTTCGTTTCGAGACAGAAGACGACGAAATAAACTCTTGAGTATGAGAGCGTCATGACCTTGATGTGGAAAGGCCTGGCCTTTGTTTCACTGGACGTAGGAGGTAGGTAAATCGATGAAAACCAAATACCAAAAACATTCTTTCCGAATCTTTTCAATACGGCCGAAAACAAAAAAACGTGGTGGTACTTCATTGTTGTTGCAAACATTCCCATTTTAAGGTTTTGTGATAGTTGTTTCAAAACAACAGAAAAACCTTAATGCAAACCTTGTTTTTTTTGGGGGGGGCAAAAGCGATGAGAGCAATCAAACGGCTTCTCACCAAACGCGGTTTGTTCTCGTGTGGTTCTGGCCAAGTTACCTCAACAACGTCTTCACCAACTCGCGTGGAGTCCACAGCGCCATTCTGTAGACATAAGCCAGGCTTCTGTTTGCTTGGAAATCTATTTCCTCGTCGGTTGAAACTTGGGCAATGTCGGTAACCTTTGCAAGGATAGTGTTTAAAAGAAACAAAACTGTCAGATCTTTTCTCTGGAAATACGTAGAAAAGTTGCATTGGACAAGTATCCAGCGATCGACTGGTTCCATGCCTTTTCAAACTTACAACTGGAGTCCATTGTTTGCCGTGCTTTTGCAAACCTAGTGGTGCATTGCTCATTTGCGCAACAAAACGTTTGTCTATTCTGCTATACTTAACTAAGGTTTTAATCGTCTACGATGCAAAGCACATTTTGCGCCACTACACACGTAGGTACGTAACGCAGATCCCGTATGCACGTAGGTGCTTAAAGCCCACGATGTACGCACGCACGCAAGTACGCAACGTGGTTCATGACGAAAACAATTATTATGGGTGTAACAATAAGACAGCAGTGAATCCAACGCAGAGATTTAGCGAGGGAATGTTAAATAAATATAAATGGAATCGTTGTTTGGATCCAGGGGGTTGGCCAAGGGGGGAATGTGAAATTAAGAGCGCCTGTTGTAAATCAATAAACTAAGTATAAATTATGCTTTTTGCTAAAATTCCGAGATGACAATTTTATATTTTTAGATGCAGGCAATCGTTACGATACATTCAGGTGAACAGATGACGTTATAACAGGGGTGAAAAAATGGGGTCGCGCACCCGCGCCGCGCGACCAAAAACTTTAGAGTGCGAAAACGGGATTTTCAGCGACGTAGCAGTGCCTAGTTTACAATTTTAAGTGCAATATTATGGCAAAGCTTATGTGTGCGCTGCAAAAAATTTTTGCACGCAACCAAAATTTACAGAAAATTTCCAGCGTTATATGATTGAGTGATGCTCATTTAAGTATAACTCCCGTCCCATCGTGTTTTGTGCAAAAGACAGCGGGGGATGCCCTCGTCGTGCACCGTACTCTGCCAGTTCCCAGTAACGCACTCTAATTTGCAGTGGCACGTATACCTTGCATACGTAACAAATAAAGGTCGAGATAAGTTTTTGCTTAACAAAATTCTACATTTTGAACAAATTTATTAGCAAACTAAAAACCACAATGCTTCAGTCAACTTACCCGACTTCTACGGCTGACTAGACCGAGTTTGGTTGAAGACACTTTGAACCGAAGAAGCCTCTTTATTTTCAAACTCAAGAGATTTTTTTGAATGGTTAGATAACCCATTACAAATATGGGCAAATAGATAATGAGCAGCAAGGAATAAACCAAACCTCCGACAACCTTCTGCACCTACAACAATTAAGATAACAGAAAAAAACGCTACAACGCGCAAATGACAGCGATAATGTCTATTTGAAAATTTTGAACTTCATACGTTTGATTTCATCACTATTATTGATTGATTGATTTTATAAAATTTAGATGTCGCAAGACATGCCAACATCTTTATTTTTGTACTTCAGACGGTCGCTCTCGCCTACAGTCAACAAAAACTAGGTTTACTTTAAGATTTGCAAGCTCTAACAAGGGCTGAAACGCTATGGTTTCAATAAATAATCATTCCTGGTTTCAGGTTTGACTTTAAAATGGCTTGGTTTAATAAACCAGATCTTTATGCAACCAGAAACAAGTTTTTTTAAGATGCCAAAGTAAACAAGAACTGACAATATTTAATTTGACAGTTTTAGGTTACATTCATTGGGCACCCAAACTGTACATCACACAACGTACTGTCCAGCCAAGCGCCGATAAAGTACATCTTGTAACAACATTATTCTCACATTTTTATCAGACATAGAAGCAAACTTACCACAAATTTCAAGGTCATTTTCAGGTCTTTTCGAAATCAGCCAGACAAAACACACTGCAGCGCTACAACACGATTTCCTTAGAGTAAGTACTTTTGCATGGCACTCAACCTGCAAATAATGATGAAATTCAGTAGTTGCTGCGTGGCCAAGCTTCAAGCGTAGGCTACTTGTTACCAAGTAAGCGAAACGTTTTTAGAACTCTCCTCTTCACACGTGTCTCGGCCTGACTGTCTCACACAATGCATCCATAGGGCCGATACTGCACAAGCTCTTGTCCTTTGTTGCTTTACTCATCATTCTACTGTACTTCCGATGCAACTGTCAATCCACCAACTTGCTGACATACGCCACGCGCAGAAAATACCGCGAAGCACTGGTCGGCACGGTGGAAAATGCACGTGGCAAAGGATAATGGGAGTCAGGGCCGCAACCAGCTGATATTTTCGGGGGAGGGGCAAACCGCTGGCAACTTGTCTTACCTAACAACAAAAAGTTTTGGGCGCTTTTAAAATGTATTTGAAAATTTCGGAGGGGGAAGTTGCCCGGTTGCCCCCCCCCCCGTTGCGGACCTGATGGGAGTGACTGCGCTGGCGGCGCAACGAGAAATACGTAAAGTACAAAACGGTGGAAATGCGGATTTTCGCAAAAAATTAAGCGGAGTGAAACCTTATTGCTTTGTTGAGAACAATAAAGTCTCTACAAAGGTAAGTGACGCAGTCAAATCAATCAGTAAACAATTTTGCTAGGAAATCGATTTCACATATTTTTCGCATCCTCAGTCGGCAAGCAAAGGTTTACAGGTGAAATGATGAATACACAAAAGCAATTATAGAATGCATGCGAACGGTAGTCTCAAACACAAGATGTGACCATAAAGCTGGCCTCACCAAAACAAGAAAAACTGACGCCAACTGCGCAACGATTGTTTTAATGAGATTTCAGGACTGAGGATACGTACAGTGTAACGTTAAATCGATTTCCAATAAAAAAATTTGCTGACTGATAAGACATCATAGCAGGCCCGTAACCAGGGGGTTCTCGCCCCCCCCCCAGAAAAATTTTCCCCCCCCCCTGGAAAAATGTGTTGGATATAGTTTAAAAAATTTGGGCCCCTCTCAGAGAACTCTTCGCCCCTCCTGGTGTTCCAAGCTGGTTACGGGCCTGCATCATAGCCTTTGCGAGCCAAGTTACTTGAAAACAGATGTGCAAAGTCTGAATCATCGCAAAGTTATCAAAACAGAGCCAGTCAACTGATTTCTCTAAAGCTCGCAACAAACTCAGAACTTTCAATTTTTTACGTAACAACAAGCTTCAAGCAACGTGGTGATTAGTAAACCGCAGCCGTTCGCGGCAAATCGAAGTATTTCGGTTTCCTTGCCTTCAGCTGAACAGCGCAAGAGTCTTTCTTTAGAATTATCGTCATTTCACCCGTAAGCCTTTGCTTCACAATTTTCATGCTTGAAGATGGATAAAATACGTGAAATCGATTTCATAGTGAAACAATTTGCTGATCCATTCGACCACGTCATCTTTGCGGAGGCTTATTATTGGAATGTCGGTATGTGACAGGTGCGAACAGGCCCGTAACCAGCTTGGGATACCAGAGTGGGCGAAGAGTTTTCTGAGAGGGGCTCAAATTTTTTAACTATGTCCAACAAATTTTTACAGAGGGGCAAAAGAAATCGTAGGGAGGGCTTCGCATCCTTGCGCACCCCTAGTTACGGGCCTGGGTGCGAATCATTGCGAAGTTTTGAAAACAATGCATGGCAGACAGACTCCTGGAAACCTGGAAGCCGAGAACGCGTTCAACTATCTACAGTATTTCGTTGTATGTCATTCGTTCGTTCCGAAATACGAGGCAAGGACAAAAAAGATTGAACTGTTCACATCACATCATGGCGTACCAAAACCTAAAAAACGACCTGCAAAGATGCCCACCGGTCATTCACCCATCCTATGTGAGACAAATGCCATGGGATTCCCATGGTAATCGCTCCCAAGAATTAGCTTGTTTTACATAAACCAACCACAGTCACCTCGTCCTTGAGCATATTATATTATTTTTAACCAGCAGCATGAAGGGAATGCAGATTTACGCAATTATGTTGATTTCAAATCAAATAGTAATTTCCGATACTAACGTAAGTGCGGCTTTCTTCGGTGTTTTTCGTGAGTGACGCACTGATTTAGATTCTACTAGATGTTGTTCCATTTACTGAAAACGCAATCTTAACACGCTACCACGGCACGTGTAGTTAACATCAACGAAGTCACAAGAATGCATCAGAAGGAAAAGGATTCTCTGGAAAAAAGTTTTAAACCGGGTGCATTCGACCTTTTTTCCTAAACGAATTGGGGTAAAAATTTTTTTGACTTACACCCAACTTAATTTGGGTGTCTCCAGGAGAAACGTTTGTTATAGACCGCCGCTTCTCCGCAGGTAGGTCGTGAAGCAGACCAAAACATTATACAGTGCAAATAGCGGATCGTAAATCTGTAATGACTGCGCTGAAATGTAAAATTCCTTTGAAAAATGTTCACAAGACAGAGCGCGCTTCCACAGGCTTTCAGTTGGATCAACACCTTAATTAAAACAGTCAATTGTACTTGTAGGGGTTCTTAACGTTTGCCTCATTGAGATTGGCATTAGAGTATTTCCTTTCAGAAAGAAAGAGATCCTTTTTGTAGAGAAACCTGGTAACGCGATCGTCAATCCAAAAAACGCCACCCACGAAACAAAGATACTTTCCTGCAGTGAAACCATAAATGCGCAAACTGAGCCCAGCTTCTCGCTGTTTCGTGTGTTGTAAAATTATTTTTCGGCTTAATTAGGGATGCTGAGGCTAAAAACGTTAAGAACCACTTACCTAATTCATCTTTTAATTCAGATGTTTTCTACAGTTGTGCTTCTAGCTTCACAACCAAGCAATGGCAAAGAATATCTCACCGTACAACGTGCAGTGAAGTGCTTCACTTGGCCATACTCACAAGCACATTTGAAACGAGCCGTGACACCAGGAGAGCTAAACGTAAGTGGAGTCGAACAAAGTCGTTGAAATTGAGTACTTACGTGGACTCAAGTAGTCCCTGGACTGCCTGCAGTTAAGTGCGATGGTGAGGAATCTGACTGCAATTTGATAACTTCAGCTCGCTTTTCGCAACTGTAAGCAGGCGTAGCCTGGTAATTTTACCAATTCCCTCAACACAGACATGGTATGAATGGCTGCTGCAACGCTAACATTACTGATTGTCAGACCTACGCTGCAATACAGTCACTAGACTCGCTACACAAACTCACCACAGTTGCGAAAAATGCTTCGTAAGTTTAGAACCGCGCATTTATAAAAAAAAAAAAGCTTCTGCCCTTTCTTTTGTTTTCCCGGATGTAGGTTACTTTTAGCGTAAGCTGCCAGTTGTGCCTGTCCGCCAGCGAGCACAGCGTTTATTCAGCGTACCGTACTTGCCGTCCTTGAAGTGTGTCGTGCTCAAGATTTTCCGAACTCGTCCAATTGCTCGGCAGTGCGACAAGTCAGCAAAACGCTGCTTTAAACGTGCCGGAAAGTGCACTGGTCATCTCTACAGCGGCGTCGCGCAAAACGGCCTGGCGTCGGAAGACAAACCATAAGTGACTAGTCAGTTGGTTCGTCACCAGAATTTCCTGACGGGGGTAATCATCACAGGTGGAAAGTATGCTTCGAGTACTGCACTTCAGCTCCCGAAGCGAAACAAATTCCTCTGACGTGCAAATAAATTTCACTTTTTTTTGCAAGATTTGCTCGAGTCATTGGTAATTTCCACGAATGATTAGAAAATGCTAACGCAATCATCTTCTTGAAATTAAATGCCTACCTACAATTGTCCACCTTCGTCCAATTATTTGCAGACATTTGCTGCCTTAGACCTTACCACCTTTCCCCGGTGCGACCGCATTTGTTTTTAATTGAAACAATCAAATTACAATGGAGTATCTGAAGTAAGGGTCTTACAACTGACCTAGCTGGAGATGACCCTGCTAGAAATTACTTTTGAATGGATGCGTAGATCAGTTTCATAGTTTGCTGTCACAATCAGGGGTGGGTCCAAGGGGGGAGATTGAGGCGATCGCCCCGTCTACCTACGGAAGTAACTTTATTCACCATGATTTTGTACAATTCGGGAAACAGCATTCGCGATGTAAAATCATTTTGCCGTGCATTGTTTTGTCATAGCAGTGTTGTAGCATATATTTCATCTCTTACAGTAGCGAACCCGGAATAAGACTTGACTACCTAACAAATACTGCTGAAATCGCCGCCCCCCCAACCTTACTGGCTGGACCCACCCCTGGTCACAATGCCGTTATCAAGTAATAGAGAGCTGTTTCATGTCCAAAACCGTCAGTGAAATCCTTGTTTGACCTGGAAATAGACCTACAGTACACAAAACCTGGGCAAAATGTTTAATCAACCTTGCTCCGTATCTTTGCGGTGCATCTTCCAGAGCTAAAACCTATTTTTTGCATGCAGGACAAACTTCAGCTTGTGTATGAGCTCATAAGTTCCGATAGCTTTGTATCTTGTGACGCACCACAATGTGAAATACACCTATTGGCAAACTCAGCATGGCGTGCAAAACATTGTTTGTCAAGACCGTTGATTTAATCAGTTTTAAGATGCCGGATCTGTCTTTTAAAAGGTTTATTTCTTGTTGGACATGTTTAATGATCAACTAGGTTTTACAGGTTTGTTGCCACGTTTCTTGGTCAATTACCGCTACATTTCGTAAAAGAAATCTCTCCTGACGTTTGCAGCATCCTTACCAAGCAATTGTTTCAAAAAAGCGATTTGCACGCTTGCAAGTTGTAGAGACGCACGTAAATCCTTTTTGCATAAGAATACAAATAGGCAGCCTCGAGTTGGTGAATCATGCCCTTTTATCTCATTCAGCTGAGATCAATTCCAGAAACTGCTACCACTGCTACCATCACTTTCCTTGCGAACTCGTACTGAAGGTCAGGTATCGCTGTTCAGCATTTCGAGACGCATTAAAATACGAGCTGCACTGCGGGTTTGTAAGGAAATCTGCCATAAGGCCCGTTGATCAACTGTGCTGTACCTATTTCAAATTGTTGCTACACCCTAGCCAGCAACAAGCAGCTTTTCTTGAACAAACCCTTTAAACGTTCAACGCTAATCGTTTCAGCGAGCAAATGAATGATTGCAGCAACGCTACCTGCAGCTCGGCGATGCCTTTATCATAGTGATGATCGAGGTTGGTCGCCTGCGGACTGCTTCACTTGGCTTAGGTCTCCAGTTTTTCATACCTGTCGCGTGAATTCGTGTTCGATTCGCGTCTACGTCACGGGCATTCACAGCTTGATAACCACGTGAGCTCTGCTACAGTGGAAAAGGCTGCGGTGATTGTCAAAGATCAATGCGAAAAAATGCGCAGCAACTGTTGAACTTGGCCTCAGACATAGGAGCAGCAACAATCCATAAAAACATAAAGCTTTCTCTGCTTCCGTCAGTGTCAAGTTTCGCGTTAGATTTCTCGCAACTGGTATTGCAGCTATGGAAATGAGACAGACTTCGAATTTCTCTTCATTTTTCACAACGTTGAAGGGTACAACTTTTACAGCGTCAAGTCATATGAAATATTAGCCACTTGTTTCAAATCACTCGTTCTTCCTAATTGGTAACGAGGTCGTTTCCTTGAAAGCAGTTTCAAATAGTCACAAGAAATACCTGACTAATATTTGCCAGGTTGTATTGGGGAGGGAGGAAATTACTATCAACAAGCCAGAATCTCGTAGATGCTGCAACAGAAGACGCTAACAGTTTGCGTCACTCACAATAGTTCGGCTGAAATCAAAAGTACTACTGCATCATGCATGACACTGTCACCATGGTAACACAGTACTTTTGATTGAGAGATAAATAATGTTTAAACAAAAGACAAACTGATAATGATTTTTTAGCGTAATTTGTTTTATCTTTAATATTAGCATCATAAATTCCGTTATTATGGCTTAATTTCCTATTCAGTCCTTACAGCAGTTACGCAGTGGTTCGCTTTGCGAATTCAGAATGGCGTGCGGTGCTTGGAGAAAGTAATGATGCAGACTATGTGTTGCTATAAAATCTGAAAAAAACAAAACTCTAGACTTAATATGAATCTACTTGAAGAAACCACAAGATACGTGGACATGATTTACTTGAAATTAAGTAACATACCAAATTGAGAACAATTTACCGAAAAAACAGACAGTTTAAGCAAACTGATCAAACTTACAGAAGAGAGGAAAATTGTCATTTGCCAAGCAGATGAGAAAACAATTGCCATTTTAATTGCGAAGATTACAACGTTATAATATGAAAGAACTGCGGCAGTTTAAATGCCGATAGATGGATACGTTTACCTTAACAAAATCAGAAAAGATCGTAACAATCGTGTTAACGAACTCCACACTATTGGTGCAGTTGGTCAACTGCTACTGCACAGAACTGGGATGAAATGGAATGACAACTCGTATCGCAAGGTCAACGGTGCGCACCAGCAAAATCTTTTCAGTGTACCGGCTTGGGCTAACTCGTTTTCCCAGACACACAAGCTAACCCCGAAGAGTTGGTTGAACGTTGATAGCAAAGACATAATGGCTCGCTTGTTGCAACGTGACCGGGAACAGTAACACGTCACGCATCACTGCATTTTCAGAATTTATCCTGAAATATTTTGCAACAACAGCACAGCCCAAACGAGTTTTGTCATGATAGCCGTAAGACCGCCAGACTAAAAACCTAGGAACTGAAATGCAAAGGCCCCTTTGTGGCGTCACATGTGAAAGCACTTCAGCAAACTTGTGCAGATTGCAGAGAGCCAGGAAACAATGTAGTTGAAATTCTTGAATGCACCCCAGCTCCAACACTAAGGCCACAAAATCATTGTTGAACTGAACGAAGTTTGCCTTAACAACGCTGTCACCCAATATAGCAACCAATTATATACCCAAAAACTGAATTATAACCGGTGACAATCACTCTGTTTCACTGGCAAACATGACTGTGCATTACATCCAGCAGCCGAGTATTACTCAGTGAGGCGGAACGTTACCGTAGGTTCATCGATGACATAATTTGGATAATCGCATCAGAAGCGTGTAATCATTCGACATGTACTAACTTCAGTATTTGGTCTACAGTGGATTGGAACTTAACGTTTCGCCATGCTTGACCAGACGAGCGTAGCGGATTCATCGACATTAAATCACTGCGTAATTATTGAGGATCATTTTGTATTTGTCACTAAAGACTTTGTAAAATCAACAGCGGAAGGAAGACAGTTCATTAACGGTAAATCACACCACAAAAACGTGACGTTTTAAGTCAATCTTATTCGGAGAGGTAATCAGATTGATTGAGGCGACTCAAACCAAAGGAAAGAAGATTATCTCACCAGCCTAAACCCTAAGCCGACTTAAGCAACAACCGATTCGCTCTAATTTTCCTTGGCATATGACAAATGACAAGGTAGCATGCTATGACATTAAAATGTGAAGAAAAAAATCCGACCCAGTAAATGTAACCAGAAAAACGACCTACATATGTCCCCACCTGCTAACTCTATCAAAAGAACGAAAAAGGCTTAAATACGCAGGAAATAATTATCTACAAAAGGCCTATGGCAATTGTACAAAAAGCACTTTGCTTCAAATAAGAAGCAAAAAAGAGCACGAGGGTTCGTCAGGGCTTTGCAAGCACCGTGCACCTCGTGGCCACCATGGAAACACTACATCCATGGTCCCAACTGTTTCACAAATCCTGGCAAAAAATAAAACTTTCCCACTGTATCAAAATCTCACATGTGAAAACTATGGTGCTTATATGACGACTTATATGATATGCATTAAACAATAAGTCGCCCAAACAATACAATATTTCCCAAGGAATGGCCTGCACACCATGGTATTTGGAACAAACCATATACGAGGGATGACAGGCAAATGGCTTTTTTGCGGCACTACAGTATTGCATGGAAGATGGAATCCTAAATACGCCACGTATTTATGACTTTTACACTGATACTTTAGTAGAACAGCGCAGTTTTGACTCTCTGGATACCTGTGAAGATAAATGCTTAACAAACTAAATGCACAAATTAATATTCAAAGCATAATCCTCCTTCGTGCTAAACTAAATCTTGTTCTCTTTGGTCTATCGAAAGGATTCATTTCACACTCAAGAATCAGACACTATCAAGTAAGTTGTCTCCACAAAGGCGAAAAAGTTGAACCAAACAGCAAATTAAAGAAAAAAGATTACCTTTTTATCTGGAATATGGCCTGTATTTTGCCTGCGGCTTATACGCGCAACATAACCAGAGGGATAAAGTTTTCGCATGACCTATCACCGAATTTCAGTCATCCAGTCGAACCGCAAATGCCATTTGGCTATGGGGGAAACCAGGGCGCTATCGGCGAAAGTAGGGCACTACCACGTACTTGCAGACGAACTTCCTTCTTCCGACGAAGAAGATTTCTTTGGTTTTTAACAATAAAATTGACTTTCATTACATTTGCCTCTAAAATTCAATATTTTGTGGTTGATTGATCGTGCAGGGTCTTCACCGGTGAAAAGGCCAATTGACCTACGGCTTATTCGTGAATTATCCTTGATTCTCGGTATATGGCTAAAATTTATACTGCGGCTTATCTGCGGATGCGGCTAATAAGCGAGTATACACGGTGTAAACAAAATGCTGATCGATTTAACGCCTTTGTGTAGGTTAGTTACTTGAAACAGATATGTGCAAGTTTGAATAATAGCAAAGCGACGAATCGGCTTATCCATCGAAAGCTTGCAGAAACCTAGAGATTTAAGATCTTATCATAGTACAGGCGCGCAACCAGGGGGGGCATTTGGGGCATTTGCCCCCACCCCGAAATTTTCAAAACATTGCATTGCAATTTTGGCATTTGTAGAAACTTTCAAAGAATAAAGATGAAATTTTATATTTTAATCATTTTTAAGAAATCTTATTGGAATTTTTCTTTGTCCTACTTGTAAATTATCTCCTTAAAAGATTTATCTTGAGATAGGTTATCTGATCGAAAGTTTCGTAAATGATTGGTATTTAACCACAAATATGCTGGAAGTGTCAAAACGTGGGAGATAGTTTAAAATGTTCGTATTTCTAAGGAATTTTTTATCTATTTGTTCGTGTACAATTTTTTTAGACAGGCGTCAATTTGCCCTCATGAAACTTTATAACATTAGGGTACTGTTGAACCGTGCAAATTTCTGAAACTTTCAAATTGATGAGAAATCTTGACATAATAGTTAGTGCCTCGTCAAACCGCTTGTTCTTCTACAACCTTTTGATTATTTTTGTTAGGGACAAACCAGATCACCATTATTAACGTAGTACATTTCTTGAAAAAACGTTGTTTAGCTGCATTTTCGCTTCGAAACCTGATAGTTTTTAACTAAATTAAAGTTGAGGACTGTTTCACGTTTCAGTGTCTTTCTGAGTTGATCCCAGTACTACAGCTTGGCAATAAGGTATAGTAAAGTGTCATATGAGTGCTAGTCAAGTGTTGAACGCACCTACCTACTAGATCGCTTTGGCTCCAAATGACGCTTTACAAGACCCTAACCTTTGCAACCAGTGCAAGCTCTGCAAGCTCCTAGCTAGCTTTAAACGTGCTTTTAAAAACTTTCACACAATTCATAGGTGCCAGAAAAGGACAGTTTGCACCAAACACACCCTTGATCCGTTATGCGAGAAAGGCGCAAGACAGATGTCAAAGATCCCCTCTCCCTTGACATAGGCTATCTTTCAAGTTTGGGGTCTTCATTTGTGATAGAAATTCAAACACATGCTAAAAAAATAGGGCTAGAACGAATTTGCTAAAGCAAGACGAAAATTAGGCAGGTTTACTACTGTAGTAGGCTATACATCTGTCACACTAAAGCCATGACTACACTAGTTGAGTACGGAACCAAGTGTTTGTGTGAGGATACTAATTTTTACTCTGTCCTAATCGTTCGGTCTGCATCTTGATTAAAACTGAAGAGTTCTCATTTTCGGAAATGTTGCGAAGAGAACTTTTATCTGTGTGTCAGGCTTATGCAGAATCACATGGAAATATTTTCAACTGCAGCAAAACCGTCTGTATGACGTTTAAGGCTAAGAGTGCAAAAAGCACAGTCACCCCATTACTGACACATGGGTGGTAAAAATCTAAAATATGTTAACCACTATAAATACCTGGGAGCTGTACTGGATACTGAGCTCTCAGATGACAAAGACATTCAGAGACAACTGCGTTAAAAATATTGTGAAGCAAACAAGCTGCGAGCCTCTTTTTTCCTATGTTCAAATGCAGTTCAAAATGTACAGTACTGTACTTTTTTCCTTTTGTACCCCTATGTATGCATCACAATTATGGTGGAAATTCAGAAAGTCATGCATGCAAAGACTGCGTGTGGCCTATAATTTTGGATGCAGAGCTCCATACAACCTGCCCTGGAGAGCGAATGTTAGTAGTCATGACTCATCAGGTTCAATGTAACATTCCTACATTTGAGGCATTATCAAGAAAAAATATGCACTTGTTTCTCGAAAGAAAGATGCAGAAGGTCTAATAACGTAATGGTTGCCTGCTTTGACGCAGTCAGATTGTTTATATTCGTCCTTAATCTTGAACATTACAACCCCATTTCACTTTGTGACTGAGTGCTCAGACACTGCAGTGTTTGTTCGTTTGAGGGTGTGCATGTCACAATGCATTCGTACTTTACCTGGCCTTGACCAGTTTAGGAATTAACGTCCCACTCTACTGCAGTAGTGTTGTACCAAGTGAATAAATAGTGTTAAGAATGCGTCTGTAAACCTGAGGCTCGGCCTCCAACGCCGCTACAAAACGTTCTGTTAAGTAAGTTTCTGTAGCCCGATGTCAAGTGAAATTTTTGACCTCTGCGAAATTTATGACCTATTATTTTCTGTCAGTTATTTTGCTTCTCAGAGCAAAGGAATAAAGTTTGACGATTACTTTTTTGATGTGTGTTGTGTGAATTAAAACTTTTTGGTTAGATGTCAGATACCCACAACAAGCTACAGTACGGGAATCAGCAAAACCAGTGAAAATATTGGACTTGATCTTATACTTCAAATTTTTCTTTTTCTAACTGTAACATAAACCCTAACCCGAAACACTTACCTAAACACCAAACCCTAAGCCCTAATCATCAGTTTTCTCAGCGTATTTCATATGTAGAATGTTGCTCTGTGCATGCGCATATGGCATGAAGTAAGAAATTTCGCTTGACACCGGTGATTCAGCCTCCAACACTTTTGTAAAACGCTCTGTTTTGTCTGTTTTTATTTACCAGGGTTGTGCAGAATGTGTGTGTTTGTGCTATGGACTTCGTGTCTGCGGGCGCAAAAATACATTATTATGATATGTGACCGTTTGCAAAAAAGTTGTCCCACGGTTGAATAAGCACGATGACGTCATCGAATGAAATTTCATGAAAATTGCCCCCCCCGAAATGAAGAGCTGGTTTGCGCCAAATCGAAGCTCAGTTGTACCTCTTTGCGCTGCTTTTTTATTTACCGATTTTTGTGCCTCCCAGACATTGATCATTTGAAAGCCCTCGCTAGAGATCGTCTGCCAAACTTTCGACCTTATCACCGCCTTGCTGCTTACGCATTCTGCTATCGCTTTGTGATGAGTCATAGCAGCATTACTCATAGCTATGATTTTGCTGTTCCGTATCTAATCGGCGTCAGATACTTTTTCAGTTTTAGTGAAAGCAAATATTTGAGAACAGCGTATTTTCCAGTTTTTACTTGCCGCAGCTTGCATTTTGCTTTAGTCTTAGCGTTTCGTTTGCTTCCTTTCCCCGCCCTTAGTTTATATCTTCAGCATTTCATCCGTAAGCATTGCTTACAGATTCAGGACTGAGGCTGCATAGACTTCCTTGTAATCGATCTCCCATTAAAAATTTTTGCTGACAATTACGACTGCGTCGCCTTTGCGGAGCCTAATTACTTGAGCATTGTGAATCGTGGCTTACAGCAATCTGCATTTCTAGCATGCTTGTGGTAGGCATACCACATTTTTGCGATTGAAAACCGGGACGCTTCAGAACAACGAGCCTTATCAGATAACTGTGGTTAATATCTTACTTGGAGTATGGAACTAGTCTGGATTCCTATAGTTAAGACACCAACAAAAACTAAAATAATACATTTTACTAAGAAACAAAACAATGTTCCAGCATATGTAAATTTACACATTCGCCCAGTCATACTTTTCTGCGGAGAATATTTTCGTCAAGAAGTCTTTGTTCGATTTTATTTTCTCGTAAAAATCACAGCAGGAAAGTCAATATTAATTGACTTCTACAGATGATTAATTGACTTTTACAGATGATTAATCGACTTTTACAGATGATTAATTGACTTTTACAGATGATTTTACAGATGATACAGATGATGAGGGCTTTCACATTCTGCTGCAGAATTCTTCTGTTATCAGACCACATGCTATTCATATTGGCTGGCTGAATGCCAAACCGGGACTTTTTGGTTGACTGCCCGGGACGCTGGGACAAAGCCTTTAAACCGGGACTGTCCCGGCTGAAACGGGACGTATGGTATGCCTAGCTTGTGGTGCAGCGATTACTCCCGACCGACGTGACAGTGCATGACTGCAGAAGCCGGTAATCAAGTTTCGTGAATTTGCTTGACTGTTCAGGCGCATGCCGTGCAGCAAAAATATTTGAGGTATTTGCTTTGAATGGGGCATCCAGATTTAAACTGAAAACGACGTCACTGGTCCTGCTCAAGTTTCCACGCTTTCTAGAAGTGAAAAAAAAAGTTTGCAAATGCAATCCGAGCATCAGTTCTAAATAGGAATACCATACGTCCCGTTTCAGTCGGGACAGTCCCGCTTTGAAGACCTTGTGCCGGCGTCCCAGTCAGTCAACCAAAATGTCCCGGTTCAGCATTCAGTCAGCCAGCATTGCCCGACACGAATAGTAGCAGGCTGTGATTGGTCTGTTTAACTCACTTGCTGAAAAAGTGTGATCTTGTTTTTCTTGTTTCGTTGTGTTAGATCAGGGGTCTCAAACAAGCGGGCCGCATGTGGCCCATGAAGGACATTTTGTGCGGCCCACGATGCTTCTTGTTTAAATGTGCTCGGCTAGTGAGTGAACAAGTTCCTAATGAACGTACAAATAGCTAGATTTGCCTATAACTCATTTCCTTATGCAAAAAACATTTATAATATTCTCATTTTACTGAATCACTATGAAAACGCTAGTAGGCCTATGTAATTTTTCTATGTCTAACAATCATGCTATTTAGGTTTCGATTTGGACCTTGTCTAAAAATTACTGTGTTGAATTGGAATTGTCTGTTTTTTCAATTAGCCATGGCGAACGCTCAGATATTGACAACCACTTGGAAACCGAAAAACACAAATCTTCTGTTGAGGCAGCAATGTCGTCATCTCGTGTGACACGCTTCTTCAAAACTGCTCATTCTGATGAGTCTCTACTCTTAGCAGCAAAAAAAGCTATTTTTGTGTATCACGCTGCTATTTACGGACAGTCTTTTAAAGTTCTGATTGCAATCTCTGAGCTAGTTTCAAAATTTTTTGAAACTAAATTTGCCATTGCAAGAACAAAATGTGAATCAGTAATTGTTACTTGCGTTGCCCCGATTATTGCTGCTGAACGATGCCGAGAATTTGATAAAGCGAATTTTGTTTCCGTTACTATTGATGCTTCGAAGAGTAAAGAGCAGGGACGCCGGAGAGCAGGGAAATGACGGGGCGTTGCTCCCCTGGCCTTTCATAGTAGGGGCAATGGGGAGGTGTTTTTTTTATGAAAGTATCACAGGTAATTTCATGGTTTATCAAGATCGACTTGAAACATATTTATTGCAGCTATTCGCACACCCAGATACTTCATAATGGTTTCCTGTAACTTCTGTTATGATTTTTGAGGTCAATACTGTCGCTAAACAGAAACAAGCATTATTGGTAATGATTTTTTTGTTTTTACAAAGTTTTCATTACCCTCAACTCTTTTACTATCCCTCCTGCCCTACCGCTGTTCCGGCGTACCTGGAAAAGACGGTACATTTTTCGTTGTGGTTCGCTACTTTTTACCTGGTGTCGGTGTGAAAGTGAAGCTTTTTTAATTTAAATCGCTTCAGGTGAAACTGTCGCAATAAATAGCGAAAATAGCTGCATACTCCAAGTAAGATATGAACCACATTTGTCTGATAAGGCTCGTTGTTCTGAAGCCCCCGCTTTTCAATCACGAAAATATGGTATGCGCAATTGGTCTGTGGCGCTGCGCAATTGCACGCCTCAGAGCAGTGGTTCCCAAACTTGTTGGATCGAATTTCCAGAAAAATGCAACGATTTATCACAAAAATGCATTTAACAATATTTAATTTCAAACGGCAATTGAATTTCGCAAACATTTTCAATGCGACGGTTGACTTTGCTATACCGTATGGCCAACGTCGAAATTCGTGGTTGAGTGCTTGGCAGTGCTAATCTCATATCATCTTCGACTATCCTTCGATTTCGTGCCTTCGTTTTGATGTGAGCTGGGCAGTAGTGGTCTTAGTGAGTGTGCAGGGTGCTAGAAACCGGGGCCCCTATTTTAAATTTACGCGCTTTGAGGGGGCCCCATTATTAGTTTACGCGCTTTGAAAAATTTGTGATCGTTTGTTTATGGTTGTATTTTGATTATGATTGCATATTACTTACTAGAAAACTTGATTTAGTTTTCTATATAATCTTGTTTTAACACATTTAGGGTTTCAACCTGAATATGAAAAGTCACGCTAAAATGACATAGCACAGTGCTCTTCAACCTTTTTGTCATCATGGAACCCCTGATATACTTCCGCGTTTATCATGGATCCCCCATTAACAAATATTAAAAACACAAACTACTTGTAAAAAAACAAATATTTCGTTATTAGACACTTCAACGTATAAACAGTTATTACAGAAGTTAAAAGCAAGAAATTTAATGATTCGGTTTTTCTTGCATTTCTGAAAAGTAGCTGCTTCATTCAGAATTTGGTCATCCGGCAAAAAGAACCCCTATCTTAAATATGTGTGGTTCCTTTTTATTTTATTCCCACATAGGTTGAACAGCAGCTCTAGTCTGTGACCCAGTCCACTCTCTACTAGACTAAGGCTAAGTCTACTTTCTACTCATCTATTGTGAACTGTACATCGGCAACATCGTATAACTTTGATGCAACAATAACGTCCTTCTTAATTGCACAAGTGACGTAACAACTCTCAATATTTCTTGTTCTGCTATCTGCACTCAACCTCCTATAGAACTAACTGGCCTATTTGGAGTGTGAATGCGGCAGGGCTATCTAAAAAGTTTCATAATGACGCATCAACATACTGAAGCAAACAATCATTTCCCCTAAAAAACGAGGAACCCTCACGGAACCCTTAAAACTCACGGAACCCCACTAATTATTTTGCGGAACCCCTGTTGAAGAGCACTGATATAGCACAGACTACTGCATGATTAAACAAGTTAAAATAAAAAAATTACAGTGCTGTACAAATCTTTGGTATGTGCTGAATAAATGGACATATTCTATTGGCTTTCTATGCATGGTATTTTGCTTAAGGATATGCAAAGTGGGTAATTCATAGATTTATAAGCAAGAATGGCAGGCTACCATTTAAATCTTGCAACTATCAAAATGATTCATAAAAGTAAGAGCTCTATATTCTTAATTCGAAACCTCTCAAATTGGTGGTCCATACATTTTGTTGAATGAAAATATTGGGCCCACTTATCCATGACCAAATAATAAAGGACTTACTTATCCTTTATTACGGGTCCTTAACATCTTAGCTGGGGCCCTCTTATCTTTTGGCTGGGCCCCCTGTCCTTTAAGTATTTACTGCCAGACGTGAAGTGGTTGTAGCCTATTAAGGTCAAGGCAACAGTGAAATTTTATTAAAATATGTGAGTCAATACTGCATATTTCATCCATTCCAGTCTCTTCATAAACAATTGTTTGCCTTTTTCTTTCTCAACGGAATTACTGCAGATAAAAAGTATGTGTATCTGTAGTTTTGGAGGGTGAAAGTCCAAGAACAATAAGTTCTTACAAAGCTTAAACTTGGCCCTTGGGTAACTTCATTGTTCAAACAGTTATCTGAAAAACTGGTTTTGTTGGACAGAATTATAACGCAAACACCAATGTACTTGTGCATTTTTGCATGGTCTGCTGTATACCTCAATACCTGCTAAAGCTATGTTGCATCAGTTGCTCTCAATTTCAGGACCGTAAAATTCTTTTCGCCCCTCCCTAGAAAAATGTGTTGGACATAGTTTAAATCTATTGGACATAGTTTAAAAAATTTTGGCCCCTCTTAGAAAACTCTTCGCCCCACCTGGTGTATAAAATAGGTTTGTTTTTAAATTTGACTTCTGGTGTGAAATCTGAATCTTGACGCTTCCCTCAGCCAAGAAGATCGGTCGTTCAAGCAAAACCGTCGCCAGAAAGTTTTCAATAGGGGGGCTTTACCTTTGTTCAGGGGGGCTTGACATTCTGAAATTTGACAAAAGCTTCACCGATTTATAGTACTCCATAATTCAATTTGGGGTCTTAGAACTTTGTTTGGGGGACTAAGCCCCCAAAAGCCACCCCGTGGCGACGGGACTGCGTTCATCCGCGACTGTATTGACAAGATGTTATGTGAAGACAGGGCCGCAACCAGCTGATATTTTCGGGGTGGGCAAAGTGATTGCAACTTGTTGTTTTACCTTACAACTAAAAAGGTTTTTGGCGTTTTCATAATGCTTGTGAAAATTTCCGGGGGGACGATTGTCCGATTTCCCCTCCTGTTTGCGGGCGTTAATGAAGTTAGCACATCCCTTTGTCCTGCACAGGTACTTATTGTCAAAGACCAAGTGAACCGTTATAAGAAAAGGTTCTGTTATTGGCTATTCTCACACAGTTAATATCTATACGGAAGTGAATCCGTACCCTTTATCTCAAATAGGTGACATGGTAACCAGCGTTCCCTCTAAGAAAATTCTATATTGAGCAAATGTTTGTTTTGTTGCGTACTAAGCGCATGCAATTGCGCAACCATGCAGACACACAACCAGTGAAGCGTTCCAAGCGTTAAAAGGGCTATGCAGTATATCTATACAGTATACAGTATTGAATTTGGATTGTTTGAAGGGCGCGATATTGAGATAACACTGCGCAAATTTTCTGGTGGTACTGCGCATTTGCGCACCTTAGAGGGAACATTGACGGTAACTCTCAAAATATACCGTGTTTTCGACGTTCTACTGCATTTACACAGCGCTTATTATCAAGTAAACGTGTTGAAACTGATTGCAAATACATGGCATTTGAAGCCAACGGTGAAGCTGCACGGATTTAACCGGATCCCGTCTGGTGTCACAAACGGAGTTGCAGCTCTTCAAGGAAATATGTCGCAATTTATTGAACAGATAAATCTACGAAATACTTTTCTTTATTTGGAGAAGGTGACAGTTGCTGGTCGCAACCAGGAAGAACACGATGACAAAGTGAAGTCTTTTCTTGATGCAATACACCGACCGAAGTGTATTGTAAAGGAAAATCCAGATCCTCGGATACGTCGTTGGAGATGCGACGAGTGCGACATTGGAAAGTCTTTACACCTCGTACCACTTAAACATTAAAATCATCCCGACGGGTTCTTGAAATGCACGCTTGTACTTACTGTGCCAATTGGGTTGATCGTTTCGCTGACAACAGCCGAGAGTTGGCAACAACCAAGTATTTTCCATTAACATGTGAGGCTTTGAACTCGTTTGAATTGTTAAAAACTGGACTTGAGAATGTTGCCCAGAATTCAGATGACGTAACTGCACGCAGTCCAGGCAGATGTTCACAGACCAGCAACACTACTGACATACAGAAATTAGTATTGCTAACGTCAATTGTGCTTTAAAATCTTTACTTGTTTGGTAATTAAATTTCATGACAGGTAGTGAGTTGTAAGACGAAATATTTAGTAGTGGGACATAAGCCTACATAAAAACAAATTAGGAAAAGGCGGGCTTTCGTCAAGCTCGTCAAAATTCCGGCATCTATAAACTTAGCACTGCACTTCGGCATTTTTCAGTGTTCTCAGAGCAAAATCATTTTCATGAAAAAGAAACGTGTCTCAACACAATGATTTTTCTTGTGCCCAGTTCCACCTCAGTTATTATAATCGCAACACTAAAGTCTAGGTTATGTTGACGAAATCAACAGCCGGGATTAAAGGTTGCCATACGTCCGTAATTTCCCGGACATGTCTGGAATTTCGGTGTTAAAATTTTTGTCTGGCAATAATTTATTTGAAATGCTCTAATGTCCAGAATTTTGACGGTTTTGGAGGATCTTATCAGTAGATGCTCTGAAAAATATGAATATTCAGGATTGGGAGCGACAAAAATGCTCTTTGTATTTTATCGCTTGTAACCTATTGACTCTTGTGTAACAATTGTGTGATATTTTTCTTTTGTGATAGTGGTTGTTTTGCGGTAGATTGGTAGTTGTAAGAACGTACTGAAAATTGCCTCATAACGCTTGTTTCTTGTCGAAAAAAGTAGCCACTGAGACTGTCAGGTATTTTGCCTTTTCAGAAATCGTAACCCTAGCCTGGATAAAACGATAAGTTGCAACTTGGAATGTTAAAGCTTTAGCACTTATAGATGTCGTCTATCCAGGGCCTCAATGCATGCTCACCTGTCAGGGAGAGTGGTTAATGTCAGCTGTCAGGCATCGGTACATTTTAGTGGTGCGAAACCTTATCGTATAATGTCATCACCAGCACAGTCTCCTGAACGCTTTTTCACTTCAACTTGTACGCCTTTTACCCCTGAACACACGCTTGGCATCACCGCACGCGGAAACGTCTGTCGAAACGCTGACCTGCTTGATCGCATGTATCCGGTGGTTGAGGAGAGGATTTAAAGTCTGACTGAAAAGTTTGTTAATTGCTTTCAGGCTTGAGTTTCGCACCGGATTGACGAATAACTTAGTTGGGCTTCAGAATCTTTCTTTTCAAACGCGTCGCCTTCAACTATAATACTGTTGTGGAGCTCTCGGTTTATAACTTCGTGTCCGTGGGTGCAGGCCTTGCTTAATTTGCTTCCACTTTTTCCGACATTTGCACCAAACATGAGAGCCTATTGCCGAATCACTTACAAAAGGCCTCTGGTCTACAAATCAACAATTCTCCAACTTCGACCCTGGAAAAGCTGAACGTTCAATTGAAATCCATCGCAAATTGCAATTGTTTCGTTTTCAAAACTGCTTTTTGCAAAACCTAACTAGATTACGTGAAAGTTAGGACAGCAGTGAAATTTCACATTCTAGGCCAGGTTTTTTGAAGGAAAAATGTTAGGTACCCGGTATGGACCTTTAGGGACTCGATTTTTTTGATTCTGGGAATCCGATTTCCTCTGATTCTAAGGACCCGAATCGGGCCCCTAACACCTTTAAAAAACTGTTCTCGGCTTATTACGTACTGGAACTGTACGATTGTATAATGCAGAGCTTTTCACAAAGCACTACACACCTCATCCCGCCGCGGGGCGAGGTGACATATCATGGGTAGGGTCAAGTGGGGGGGCAGGAGGATTCCTGGATCGTTAATAGAAAATCTACAACTAAGAGACTTTGACATCCACGAATCGAAATTCCGTAAACTGGCAAAGCTTCTACATGACTGAGCCTGACATACACACATTATGACAAAATACTAGGAATTTATTTAAAACTTACAGCAGCAACGAAGCCTGAACAATACAAACTACGGAACGCCTATGGATGAAAGCAACGAACTAGAACAACCTAAAAATGCACGCATGAAATATACAATTTAGGCAAACTCTCGAAAAAATACTTTTCGGAAAATCACAGTCGCTAGAATCGCATCGAATTTCACAGAGTTTAACGCGCGCCGTCGTCGCCCCACAACAGTACAGTGTAAAGTTTCAACAAAACCACAGTAGAGTGCAGCAGCACGCTGACAATCGCTTCCGCCCGGGGGAGGGGGGGGAAACTAACGCATATTATATAATGTATATCGCGAAGATCAAACGGCGCAACTCGAGCAAGAGGTACGCACTTCTCGCGTTAGGTCAACAGGAAAACGAAACCCTTCGCAACGTTGAGCACCAGAGAGCAGGAGCACCGAACAATAATATAAGTACAAGCTTCGGTAAGTTCCCCGTTTGCTCCATTCTGCTCGAAGTTGAAGAACGGGTAGACTTGAATATCGGCACAGGGAGCGACAGACGCAAAAACACGCGCTTCAGGTAAAAATGAGCCACGCGCGGTCCGCTCGCAACGCGCGAGAGGCAGTACGAGCGCCAAGTCGAGCGGCGTGACGTGGGGTGGGGGGGTTTTCTCCGATCGCGCGGGTCGGGCGTTCAAGAGACCTGCTTCTCTGTCACGTTGTTGCTCATCTCGATGTTGAGGAACTGGTTCAAGGGGTCGTCGAGGCCGGCTGACAAAGAAACAGCGAAAATAAACACGAAACGGTGTGAAAACATGGGCGGCGAATTATTCGCGAACTTTTCGAGTTTTATTTCGCGCCTGGGGGAGGAAGCTCGAATAAAATTTAACCTGGTTAAAAATTGGTTGGTTTTGAAAAAACAACAATTTTATTTTTTTGGCCCTAACGCTAGCAAACTTCTCAATACAGTCACAGTAAGGCCGGGAGGCGCGGAAAAGACACTCCGGTCATCCTGTCTGCCATCCACCCAATCGCTAATTAAAAACAAAATCCTTCATTTCATGCACTTCCGTCCAAAGCAAGCTTGTGCACGGTTTAATCAAGGCAGTTTATTATGACAACGCATACGTACAATCATTCGACAGCAAGCTGAGAAACGTTTGCAATGAGTGTCACAGTTGCTTGGCTGACATTTCCGCTTCCCACGCATGTTTGAGGAGGGTCAACCATGAATTGGCTCCCCTCTGACGTAAGCAGCCAATCCTATCGTGAACCCATAAAAATGACTTACCGCGGGAAGGACCAGGGTTTTCCGTTAAAGATTCAGCGAGGGGGTGCTCAGCTCTTAAGCCTGCCGCTACTGCTCAAGCAAGGCCAGAGTTGGAGCGCACAACGAACTACTAGAGCAACTAGGCTGGTTCTGACTAGTACCCCCTCAACTTGAAAACTTGCAGAAAAGACAACTCTGCTGTGTGATATGCGCTGATAGTGACAAACATTCGACCTGACGACAACTTATCTCAGCAACTTTGTTGCGAGGCACAACTGTGACTAAACGACCCTGTTGTTGTGCAGTTGAAATATAAAAAAGAAAATGAACAGAACAACGGAGGCCGCTGCTGCGAATGGCTCACCTTTCTCGTTCAAGCACTTGACGGGCGCGTCGCCCACGTTCCCGTCCGAACCCTTTATCTGCTGCGACCGGAGCGGGAGCAGGCGGGAGGAGCGCTTGTACCCGACTGTGATTCCACTCTCCCCGGCGGTGTAGATGTGGTTGCCATGCAGCTGGACCTTCGGCGGGTCGTAGACCTGGATTGTTTGAAACGAAATCGCAAAATTGGAACCGCAGAACGAGTTTCCAGGACAACAGGCCCGTAGCCACGGGGAACATTCGGGGCAGTGCCCCCTAATTTTGTTGTGCCCAGAAAAATGTGTTTTAAACAAAAAAACGACAAAAATCTTACCCCGCTAAAATGTATTCCCCGCCAAACCTGGCCACGGGCCCACGGGACAACGCGTCAACTTTTCTCGTAGGCTGCCTACGTCGCGGCAACTGCTATCAGTGCGAATGAGCCCTGCGAGCTTTACTAGGGGCTATTCACGGTGGCTCGACGCGTTCTATTTCCTCGTCACATGAATCGTAAAATGGCTGCGGTTGGATTTGCGTGTTAAGTCGGAACAGGCTGAGAGCCAGGGAGCACGTTCAGCAACAGCTTCGCACTCAGCAGGGAAGAGGATGTAAGTTCGCGAGCTCGTTCCTTGCAGTTTGGCCAATACCCAGGTTGAAACAACATGAAGATACTGAAAATCTTTAAAGAAAAACTGTCTGTCCGCAATTGTTAGCGATCACGTTTGAAACAGTGCAACGAGGGGGGGGCAAGCGGGCAATTGCCCCCTCGAAATTGTCAAAAACATTATGAAAGCTCTAAAAACTATTTATTACTAGGTGAAAGAACAAGTTGCAATGATTTCGAACCCCCCCGAAAATAGCTGGTTTGCAGGCCTGAGTGGAACCCGTTGTTGGTTTGCTGTACACAGCGGCCCCCCAAAACGAATGTCCATCTCGTAAACGGAAGCGCTGCTTTGTGTGAAGAGGCTGCTGAGGTAGAATGTTTGCAGCCTTTCTTAATGATCCAGTTTCCTGCATAGCATTCCAGGCTCATTCGCAGATCAAGAGTTTACACTTTTGAAACACTATTAAATTCCCGGCTCAAGTTGTTTAAAAAAAAAGAAAACACGTCATGTTGCCACCTCAACAACATATTTATTCCAGGGCCAAGTAGTGGGCAGCATGCACAAAATGCTTACACCCAAATACCGTTCAGCAAGACATAAACACTGAGAACTGTTAAACAATTGCGTTTCACAGTCACAATATCCATCGCGGCAACAGCTGACAACCCTCCCACTCACGTGCAAGTGAATTCCTCCTTTGCCGACCTGCTCATCGCCTCCGTCGTCCCCCTCCGCGTCTTCGCCAGCGCTGTATATATGATTGTTCTCCAGACTTGCCAGACTTCCAGGCATCAGCTCCACACCAGGTCCCTGGTGAAGCCAAACAACGTCCGCCACTGTTGCGTTGCATTCCAACCACAGAGAGAACGAAACATCATCGCTGAAGCTATTCTATTGTTACGAATGGCGCCGTTATTAATTCAAGAGAACTTAAATTGTTAGGGACTTTGTACCGTACTCCCAGGGATGTAACGACGGGGGGCAAAGGGGGGAACAATTCCCCGGGCGCCGAAAAGTCCCAGCAATGCCACAAGTATTTTTTCAATACAGTAAATTTGCTTCCGAAAGACCTCAGGTTCGAACATGGCGACGCCAAACTTGCTTCTTGCCCCGGGCGCCATCTAACCTCATTACGCCCCTGTGTAGTCCCTACACAATTCTGAAATGAAGTCTTCGGATAAACCCACAAAACGAATGCGTTGTTTTTTTTGCAGTTTTTCAGAAACCAGCAAGGTAAGAATGGTTAAAATGCTTTCGAAGCATCATGGATCTTGGCAATATGTCTTGGTCGTACTTTTCTGATCGAAGGAGAAATGTTGAAAAAAGCTAAAAATCTCGAAAATTTGCGTGAACGTTGCGATTGCACCAGCAAGTTCATCATGCTTCCACCTTGTCGATCTTGATATTGACGCACCATTGCTGCATGGCCCGCCTCTGCTCCTAAAAACCATACTTTGCGGTCACCTTCACGCCAGTAATGGTGCTGTCCTTCAATGTCAGCTTCGAACCTTCTCGAACAGTGATGCCCGCGCCGTCACACTTGAACGAGCACGAAGTCACCCGGGCGTGACCACTTTCGACGCGCAAGATTCCTTCAGTGTTGTCCTCCTGTGAACAGTAAACAGGTGAGCGACTGCAGGCGTGCGTGGTCACGCATTTGCACAGCACAGCAACGAAGTAAAAACCTCCCGCCCGTGTCTTTGCAGCAAATTAACATTCTTTACTATTGTTGCAACCTCTCGGTTGGTGCTGCGTTGCATGTGCTGTTCACCGCGAACTGGAAGTGTGCGAAGAACAACACCCATATATACGTGGCACGAACAAATAATAGAGTGATCGCGGTACGCGACCCCTCGTGGCTTGCTGCCACAGTGTGAAGTTTTGTTTTGCGCACTTGCCGCTCGGGCTTTCGGATCGCAACGTTATCCGCCGATCCTGTTCCTTCGAATCCGATTTCGATCAACTGACGTGTTTGTTGTCTTTATCATCGCCTCGAGATGTTTTATATGCGTTGATTAAAAGCAAAAGCGCGATCAATAAATGTTTACGTTTGTTCAACATATGCGTTCGTTGGTAACGAAAGGAGTGTGTTCTTGAGCGCAGGCCGTCAAGTAACTCAGGCAGCGCGTTTGACATGTGCTTCAAAAAAGCAGCGTCTTCTCAGAAGCAGACTATATGATCCGTCGAAAGGAATCGTTTTACGTCAGAAGCAAATCCCCACAGCACGGATTTCTATGTCAACTGCGAGTATAAACCATTCACTCATTGCAGCAAAACCTTCAAGCTCTCGCACACACACACACACGTCAGGGCTAACCTGCACGAACGTGAGATTGACCAAGGCAACGTCGGCACCACAGACGTTGACGAAGAGATCGTCGTAAGGCACAGCCTCGATCACGATCTCGTCCCTGTTGCCTTCGCCTGAGCGGATAAAGAACAGCCTGTTGCCATGGAAACGTAAAATTCAAAAAACGCAAAATACAGTATACGACAGCGATTTTCAATTGGGGGTGGTGGTACGCGACAACGCAACAAAGCCAACTATGACGGATAGCAAAGTTGCGTCATCAAACAACACCCACGTCGAAGCGTTACGCGTGTGACGGGGAACAGCAACGTGATGATTGAAAGATAAAGCTTTTTTTTGCCATAAAGCAAGATCCAGAAACATCCCAGCTCGAGGGACTGTTTTTCCAGCCAGGCTCATTTTAAGAACTGTGGGCGCTCATTTGTCTGTCCGCTTTCACAACGCCGATTGCCCGAAGTCAAATGCTACTCAGTTGCAAGAAGAACTCCTACCGATGCTCCAGGCAACAAATTTGAAAAAATGCAAATATACGACCAAATAAACTTTCACATGTTTGACGTCAGCTAAGCACGGATAGTCAAAACTTCCAATCGATGCAAGTACACGTTTCCAACACTACAGGGTGTCCACAAAGTCTGGGTACACAAGGGTTTTCGCTAGAGATCGACCGACATGGCTTTGTTGAGGCCGACACCGATGTATCGGCCATTCATGGGCCGATAGCCGATATTTCCAAATTTTTTAAATCTTGTTTTCTGCTTCATTATCAAAATATGATGTATTTTATGCCTTACCTTTTTTCAAAAACTTCAAAAATCAGGACTTATGAGCTAAAATTTTTCAAATTGCAGCTATTTCAATATTTGATTAGCCTAACTTGTTGGCATTTTGTACACTGTATGCAATGAACAAACGCAGTGCCACAAAAAAAAAGTAAAAACAACAAAACAATAAGAACAGAACACTGAATGAAAGAACTGCTTACGTCACTTACAACAAAAAAAGCAAAAACAGTGCTTGAAAGTTGAAAGATGGTGAACAATGAAAAGGAAGTGCAAAATGATGTATCAAGTTAAAGAGGTTAAAATTATAATTAACCATTGCCAAAAATGAGAAATTTACCAAAATAGCAGTAAGTTTTTGGTGTATAATAGTATGTTTGTTAACAGTTACTGTACTACATATACCTTGTAAAAATTTTTTTGCATATATTTCACAAATCAGCCTTTCGGACTCTTCTGCAACTCAGTGGGTTTTCAATTTGAGAAGTCAATCCAAGCCTTAAAGAATCAAGTTTGGAATTTCGATGTAATGTAACATTAAATAACTGCATGTCCTTGAAAAAGCAAACTAGTTGCATTAGTTACAACTGAAGTACTGACATTGGTATGAAATGAAACACCTCAACTGATTTGTCAATACTCAGTAGTTCCATCTCAACAGTGTAAGATCTTCATGCAGATTGCAGAAAGCACAGTTTTTCTGCATTTTCACCAAGCAGCCTGCAGTAAGTTAGCCAGTCATCTACAACCTAGCCTGCACAAAATTATTTTAAATTAAGCAGCACTAGGCTCTAACCCAGTGTTTCTCAAACATTTTTATTCCATCGCACCCTTTTCACTCGCGACACGCGTCGTTTTCGCCCCCCAAGCCTGATAAAACGAACACAAGGTAATAAATTTACAGAATTTTATTTAAACCACGTATTAGAAAGATGAACCAAGCCATCAAATAGCTGAACTAACAATTTTATTACGACGCTAATTTTACGTTCAGAATTCTTGTGAAAATAATCCACACTGCAGCCGGGCACATAGACGATCCAGAGTAAAAATTTAGCAGATAAATTACTTTAGCAACAACCTCCAATGTTTATTACAGTAAATTAAAATTGACAAGAAACCGAAAAGTCATAATATGCTACTGAAGTTAACTCAATGATCGATTAGTGGTTGAGCATATTCTCCCCATTGTGTTGTTTTGCTCCCCTACAGCCCCCTTTAATATTTTTGCCCCACTGCCCTTCAAATTCGCCCCATTCCGCCCACTTTGAGAACAACCTAGCTTAAACAAAAGCAGCACTAGGCTCTAACCCAGTGGTTCTCAAACTGTG
>Ga0210059_1001558_pt1 | contig 34788 bp, 25 predicted proteins | sample Ectturendosymbi2_FD_188042 | JGI IMG/M metagenome (GOLD analysis project Ga0210059, IMG submission 188042) | Ecteinascidia turbinata endosymbiont from Florida, USA - Sample 2 (SPAdes) (version 2) | ecosystem: Host-associated > Tunicates > Ascidians > Unclassified | place: Key West, Florida... | reverse complement strand
GTTTCTTTTATAAAACCTCTGCAGACTTCTTTCACCTTTGACAATAATGTTATGGCAGGAATCATTCTCTGCAGCCGTTCTGTTCGGAAGCGAGCCTTCGCCAACACGAAGGATTTCGGATAAATCCAAGCCAGCAGCCAACGCTGAACCGCTTGAAGCAGCGTTTCGTTGTGTCGGCGATGTAACCGGGCGCGGAGGTGGAGATGATGCAAACGAAACAGACCCTGAACTTGCAACTCGAGTCCTGAAAAGCAAATACGTCGCTGTTGCGAAAAAAGTGACCCTAAAGCTTTTCAGCCTGCAAATAAAAAAATTTGTGAGTAGTCAATCTCCAAGCGGTCCCTTTTCGGCCTTTGTGATGTCGTTTGTGCGTCATACTGCAGATTAGATCGTTCTGAAGTGTCCCAAACCACCGACCTCCTAGTGGGACATATGGTCTGGTAGTTTTATAGGATGAAACCAAAAACTGGTTGCTCAGTGCACGCCCCGATGTCTAGCTCAGCTGAGATGTATCATGAGAAAGACAGACGCAAACGACACAATGACGAGTGGAGAGCAGAGCTTGAAGCCTGCGCAATGACCAACCCCGAAAGTTGCATGTTTGTTAATACCTGGTTAAAATTTTAATACGCTTCGTTTGTTTTGTGTACTGAAGCGCCGATTAAACACTTTACATGTTAATTTGGATGAAAATTGAACAGGTTTTTCTGAGCTTTGTATACACTCTTACAAAAATTATTGTGGCTTAAAATTGTCGGTGAAATATTGAAACTTTTACATAGGTTGAGCAACTTTTTTCTAACGTTACTGGCGAACTAATTTAAAAGTGTAAATGTTACACTGGAAGTGAAAAAAAAATTTCTTGAGTCGGTCTACATGAAACCTGCATTGCTTAGGAAATCGTCAACACCTTAGCAAGCCCGTAACCAGAAGGGGCGCAGGGGGGCGAATCGCCCCCTTGAAAATGTTTCGTCCCCCAGGAAAAATGTGTTGGACATACTTTACAACTATTGGACATAGTTTAAAAAATTTGGGCCCCTCTAAGAAAATTCTTCTCCCCCCTTGGTGTCCCACGTTGATTACGGGCCTGCACCTTAGGTGCTTCCAAACAAACAAAAAAGCTCACAAATTCGTTGCGGAGGTTTTCAGTGATTAAGCGTTTATTTTGTGCGACTTGATTTAAATCTCAACGTAATGCTTTTATGTATTGTGCCATGCAGACGTTACAAGGAAAATAAGCAAATGGATTTTGAGTCACGCCGAGATATAGAAATGATGGATTACTTTGCTGATCTTCGCGGAGGGGCGATGGTTGATTCATAGCCTTTGGATGGCGGGCTCATATCAAAGTCTTTGTCGACTCTGGCCACTACCGAATGTGGACGGTATCCATTGCCGGTCAGGTGTACAAATCCAATCGGAAGTTGTTCGTAGGACAGCAGTTTGTGAAATACCACTGGAAAAGAGTCGCTGACTTCCTGCAAAGTTCAGCATAAACCGCGTACTGTGGATGACCTGTAATTGGTACAACGAAAACACAAAAAGAAAAAGGTTGCGGTGAAAAGGTTGCGGTAAGTTTCACTGCCGATAGGTTTATGAAATGCAGCCGACTTGTCACAATGCCGTTGTTTCATACAGAATATGATTCCGGACTACAAAAGAACTTCCAAGGTATTATTTTTTCTACTCGTTGAACTTCTGTCGGTTGTTTTATCGGCAGAGCTTTGTGTTGTCAGAAAACTGAGCATGGTCGACGGCGTCTCTCGCCAACCCATCGCAGTTGCACGGGTGTTTACACTACGCGTAAAATCTTTCGTGTTGACAGGAAGTGAAAGGGAGATTAATTGTCCACAGTTGGTTCGCATTCTTTTGCAAACGAAAGGCACGCCAAGGATTTATACATAAGTGTAAAAATCAGCGTACAATTTTTTGTTTAGCACGTCAAACAATCTATGTCACTCATAATCAAAACAATTTTGCTTTTTCCACGATTCAGTTGCATTTGTCCGAGCTGTATCTGCACTGTATCGAGGTTAAACTTGATCATCATCATCACGGCCCCTTTTTCGGTCATTACTGACGATGCAGTCTGCAGTAACTGATAAGTAATTGGGCATTCCAGGAATTCAATAAAAATTTTTATCAAGAAAATTCATGGTTAATATTTAGTCTGCAGAATTTGGGTAGAAACAGGCCATTCGCTTTGGATATTGCTAAGCATTGCAGTATACGGTGATATAAAACTATCTCGAGCAAGTACCACAACCTTGCTAAACGCTGCTTTGCATCCATCAGCTTTGTTACTCGGAAAAGCGCAAACCTTCCTAGTGGTTCGCCTACGGACGGACTATTTCGAGTCAGCGAAGGATACAAGAAAAACGACAAATTTAAGAAAAAATTTTCGGTTGAAATTATTTCCGCGTGTGTTGGCAACGGGCATTGCATGTACATGGAGCTGTGACGTTGATAAGACATTTTCCAAAAATATTTCTAAGCTCCGCTCAGTTAAGTTTAGTCATCAGTGGTGAACGTCATTACCAGCCTGCACAACAGGGTTGCGGAGTCGGTGTCAGAGTCGCAAGGAGTCGGATATTTTTGGGTGGATTCGGAGTAGGATTCCTAAGAACACCAGGAGTCGGTGTCGGAGTAGGATTTTTTATCTGACTCCAGAAGTTCAACTGAATCATTTTTTCCATCGCACTCTTAAATTTGGAATACTTGCTCGTGCCTGTTGAAATGGTACAAATTCTTTTGAAACTTTTATTGAAACGGAAAATTCTTGCCGTGTACCACGATTTCCATTGATTGCTAGTTGCTACAAAGTTGTTGACAGCCAAACTTCATACACTTTATGTTAAAGAATCGGAAAGTTTGGAAAAGTCGGAGTTGGAGTCAGACATTTTACCTCCGGCTCCGCAAACCCTGCTGTAAAATTTCCTTTTCTCTGAAGTATGACGAAAGCACTTCATACATTTGTGCTCTGTAGATATACCTGCCACAGACTCAATTTTTTAGGTCAGCCATGAGGTTGATCCCGAACACTACATGTCATGTCCGCTCTTGCTGCAGATTGAATTTGACAAAAAAGGCAAAATAACTCTATCGGAGGACGAGTAGAAAATAGGAGGTAAATTATTCTCATTTTTTTTACTGAGTTCTGTTGATCAACGTTTCGTGTAGACTCCTTTCCACTGTAGTTCTACACACAACAAACATACAAACAAAAAAATTGGTAACAATCGTTTTTGGTGTATTGCTCATCAACCTACAATGAGTAAAACATAGATTTGTAAATGGCGAAAGCTTAATTTTAGATCTCATTTACGGACGTGGACTCCAGTTTGTTGCCCAAAGTTATCTGTCTTTTCGCAGTGGTAACGGATGAGACAACAATTCTTCTTCCAGCGTCATCTACACAGGCTAGTTGCCTGCAGCAGTTGCTTAAGGACTTCGGACTTTTACATGTTAATTTTAATGAAGTTCAAGCTTTCAGCGGTTGCTCGTGAGATCTTGTTGCAGCTCTTCAGCTTTGCAACGCCCAACAACAAAACAATGTTCGCTAGATATTGAAACAAATACTTGAGGAACAAAGGAGATGATTGGCCTTTCAATGCTACAAACTTTTTCTCTGTTTTATGAAATACAATGTGTAAGTTTTGCACACAATGAGAAACTTTTTACAACTTTGGTGTTTAAGTCGAGATGTAAAGTGCAATCATCAGCGTTGTAGTCGGAGGGAATCGCGTTCCCCACGTGGGACGTATGTATCAATGGTTGTGTCGTTTTATTTTATCAAATTACTTAGACAAAATTCCCTAACTGTCTTGACTGTATCAAAGTATTTTTTCGTAACAGAGCGTTGCCCATTTCAGTTTTTGGCACTACACCAATTGTGTGTTGTCAAATATGTAAAGCCGGTAAGGCAAAGGTAACTGAAAATGTTAAACTCGGAGTTAGATAGGGACTCATTTCATTTCTGAGACGCAACAGCGACAGCAAACGATCTCACAGTACTGATGCATTGCCAGCGACCTGTAGCCAGCTGCAGTTCGATGTGCTGCATGGTACAATATTACAATCACGGACTTAGCAACATTTGCACAATTTAGGATATATAGCTTATGCAGTACAAGTGGTCATATTCGCAGTCTGCTTTGCCATGTTGTTTTGTGGTACATACCTTGGCGGAACCATTTCTTTGCTTGGATTTTACTTCGAGTACTTTAGCGTCGGTTTGCTGTAGTTGCTCTTTCCAAGACAGCGGCGAAAGAGCTTCGTGCTCCACTGTCATTTCTCGTTTAGCTTTCTTTTGAATTAGTTTCTCTCGCATTTTTCGCCATTGGTCTTTTGATATCCAGAATGATGGAGAAGCTTCTTTCAAAAGCTTCCACACTGCTTCGTCTGTCTGCGATACCCCACCGTTTGGAAGCGAGGGCTTCGTTTTCTCTGCCATACTCGCAAGCACGGCAGTAACACTGCTAGAACTGGTAGAAGACGACGTCGATTCACTCACGTAAGGATTTTCGCCGTTAGCGACACCCACGAAACGAAGCAACGTGAACTTTTTATCTTCCGGCTCGCTTGTCACCGTGCCATCAGCTTCTACCGGGGATTTGTTATCTCTGCTAGAGGATGCATCGCTGTTCCTACCATCTGCTGTCAGTTTTTCATCACTGCGTCAAACAAGAATGAAACAATTACTGTATATACATAAAATCAGTCAGTTTTAAATTCAGTTTTAGAAATCACCACAACCCCTGTCACCAAAACTAGCGACATTTCTAATAAATCCTCACCTCAACTTCATTTATCACAAACGAACTACTATCACCATTTGTTTGGTCATGACTCATCAACGCATCATGTACAGTAGTTAATGAGCGCAAGCAACCTTTCCCTAAGGTGTTTTTGAACAAAAACAAGAGCGGTACTAAACTGATTTGCTACTTCAATTTTTCTAGTAAACTTGTGGCAACTATCAGCAGTACACCACTTTGCCGGCGGCCGCAGCTCTTCCAGGAAGATAATTGTCGAGATGCTTGCAATGATGGCTGCTCCATGGTATTGCAATAAAACGTCGAAAACATACAGGAACAAGGGAGTACGCAAGGGAGTTGGGGGTTGGGGTTGAACCCCTCCTTGAACTTGATATTTTACAAAAACTTTATTATCTGCGCAAAAGGGGTTAATTGTTTTCGCATACTTTTTGCTTGTTAATTTGTCGACTTAATGCAAATGCCACGGAATGAATTTGCATGCAAATTTCAAGGAACATTGTAAATGGGCCAAAAAGTAATACTGTGATTAGGTTTTGGTGAGAATCAGGGTTATCGTCTGCGTCCAGAAACCATCTCAACACTTTTTGCAGACCTTTCGCCCACAACGTATGTTTAAGATTGTGTTCCGCGATAGTTCACTTTATCCAAAATAATTGTCTTTATTTTGTCTGCTATGGCTGATCAGCGCAAACTTCGCCAAAACGTTGGTTTGGAAAACATGAACATGACGTCACAAACAACGCACACCAAATACAAATGACCACCATATGCCACTGAATGAAGCCCCCCTATAAAAATTTTTTGCCTACGCCACTGTACAGGAAACATCGAAAAGAGGCCAGCATTGAAAAACAAAAGCGCTCGCCTAAAACTTGTTTTCTACCCAACAGTAATATCCCCTAGCCTCTTTCTTGATGTCTGCACTTACTCTGAAGTTTGAGGAGCTCCGTCATCGCTATGCTCATTAGGGTCGGCAGACTGATACCCTTCTTCGTCGGTCTGATCACTTGGATTATCTTTCTTTGAAAGCTAGAAAACATATTGCAAATTAAGGTCAAGTTTTGTTGAAAGCTTACTAAAGGTTGCGGTTCCCAATTACTGCTTTTCCATGGTCGCTTTACTAGGCCGGCTTATCGGCCTGGTAATTATGTATGGAAGTGATTTTAATGACTCAGCAGAATTACCAGGCCAACAGCCAGCCTTGTGATCCAGGTGAACGAATGTCGGCACTGTTTGCTGTTTAGCCTTAGGTCAGTGGTTCCCAACCGGGGTGCCGCGGCACCCTATGGCGCTATGTACAATACTGAGGAGTGCCGCGAGAAAAGACGTTTTTCAATATATTATTAAAAATACATTTTCAAAATGTCATTAAATCTTAAAGCAAATTGCTATGGGTTGTCCACTGGGTGCCGCAAATTGTATTTTTTTCCTGTAGGGTGCCGCAAACCTGAAAAGGTTGGGAAACAGTGCCTTAGGTGGTTACATTTACGTGTTAGGTTGTTGCAGCGAGCAGTTTTGCGACTGGCCCAACCTAAACAAACAAGATGAGACAAAATGGCTGGTGGCTCCTGAACAACTATTTCTCGAGCGCCTGAAAGCACAGTTCGACCAGGCACTCGACCACCCAAGTTTGTGGCCAACGTTTCACTGCGGCAACTTGATCTAACTTGAATTATTGCATAGCTATATAAGCAATTAACTCACAAAGCAAACGCTAAGTTTAATCAGCTCGCTAAAAAGAGAAATGCAATTAACTTGCAAAAAGTGCAAAATCTGCTGAAATTCTTGATGTTCTTTTACACAGAATCTTGAAAATTTTGGATCAAAGCACAAGATTTGTTCTTGGCCCTGCATTTTTTCTATTAATAGCGGACATAGTCTATACTGCAACCTGCAAAATGTTTGGCTATTACAGAAGTGAGAGTTTGTCGCTTGCACAAGATACCAACCGTGTTATATCCTGGAGAACACTCCAATGATAAAACTTAAAAACCCTCTACAAACAACGCTCCTGATTCAGTTATGTTTTGAATTGAAATCTCTGAGCAAAGTGAGTTATTTTATTGTTTTGGTCTACTTCTTTGTTTGCTTAAGTTGGCAATTTTTTCACAACAATCTGTCAATGCAAAGCAACACGCATTTTGAGTGCGTTCGAATTGTTTGAGGCGTTTCTTGATATTCGAAAAACAAACTTGAGAATACCAGTGACAAAAACAAGAAATGAAATACTATATAGTACCTGAAACGTTCATAATTTTGTTATTGAGAAAAACTAAAATGAAGTTTTGTGAATAACGGTAGTAGACAGTATAAGAGAATGTAGAAGTTGCCAGTGTATGGATTGTAAATGCAAGCACTGTTGAACAGCCAAGCACTCCACTGAAGCTGCTTCTTGAAAATCAGTTAAAATGAACACTTTTTTTATAGATGTTGCTTTGTAATCAGGGCCAGCTCTCATTCAAATGACGGCCCTGAAAAGACGTTTTTGTATTGTATTGATTTGTATTGTATTTGGCTGCTGGACAGAAATATAAATGACCACCAGTGAATTGCGAGAAAAAAATAAAGACAGCCGATGAAAATAACATTACCAATTCTGGCCACACTGTATCAAAATATAACTGAGGATAGAGCCAAGCCGAAAAAAATTGCGATTATCGAACCGAAGCGCCCTTTTTTGAACAAGCCTTTCTTGAAACGTAGACACTATACTTTTCAAAAAACATCTTTGTGTATAAAACTTTTTGCAGACGTTTTCTGGAAGCTCTTTGCTATCCTGTTTAATTGGTTATAATTCCATCACCGACTGCAAATGATGTTGCAATTTACGTGTGGCTTTGGAATGATTTATTAGCATTGAAACAAATGTACCAATAACCTTTTTGGTTATTATCCAGCAACCTTATTTAAGCTCTACTCTCGTGTTTCCAATCAGTTTGTGCTGCCTACCTTCATTGAATCGGCAATAACAACACCATTTCTTCCAATTCGTATTCCTGGACTTGCTTGTAGCTGGTCAGCAACAGTCGCACTTATTTCAGATTCTATGTTGTAGTATTCTTGGGTTTGATCGTCTGCTGATAGAAACGGCAATTCAAATGGCAAGCTGCCGCACATGCTAAGTTTGTGAAAATGTAAAACAGCACACTTTTGATTGTAATCGTGCAAAACGTAAGTTTTGAACAACAGATGTTGCACAATTAGATAAAAAACAAGTTACGACCAACTTTTTTCATATTTACCAGCAAAAGATGTCAGAATCGGGTGCTTTTTGGAAGGGTCCACCCCTGAAAATGTGTACCATTGTGAAGTGGGGCCAAACTGAGGAGGCGCACCCAGTTTTCGCTCAAACCTGTTTTTACAAAAATAATGGTGTCAGTCGTAAGTCCCTGCGGACAGATTAACCGCATGATGCATATCTTTAAAGTAAGACCGCAGCATGAGAAACAAACCTGGGTACTGACTTCTTTTCTTCGCGAGGAACTGAATCTGCAGTTTCGTCCCAGCGAGGAAGTTTCGAACCTTCGGTGGAACCCACAGTTACTCCATTCGCCAAATCTACATCGAAGTAAGCTGAGGGTGTGGATTTAGCTACAACCCACATGTCAGCCTCGGAGACCTGAAGTAAAATTGTTGTCTAAGCACTGCATAAACAATTCCAGCGCAGCCTGTTAACTTTTCCGGCAACATCAAAAAGAATGTGACCGCCAGATGATATATACTTTCGAGCATTGCAGCAGTAGAAACATTTTTCTTAAGAGCATATTTTATGTGCCATTCTATTAAGCGGTGCGCCTCATTAAGAGTGTTTCATTGCATCAGATGCAAATCTCGATCACCTTAACTTATTATTTTGCTTCCTTGTTTTGGATTGTGTGGTTTCTCAATAAAGCACATACAGTCGAGGGATTTGTGACAATTTACGGCGAAAATTATTGGGCTAAACTTAATCACAACTTTTGACTAATATTCTTAATCGCAGTGAAAGTCGATGTGATGATTCAGTGGTAACATTGTTATGATTGTTGGACCATTTTTAAACTGAAGTTTTTCCTCTTAAAGAAATGGAGTTGGGTCGATTAGGTACTTACCGATAGCTATATCAGTATTGGTCGCTTTCAACCAACATAAGTATAATAAAACGAAATAGTGCATACTACTGTATACGAGAAACATCAAAAATCCTGCGAGTGCTAATATACATGTCTGCGAATGTTATTGCTTGATGTTCCTTATTTGACGCGCGCGCATGCAATGGCTGGGTAAACTAACTACCAAACTACTTATTGCAACAGTTTCTCTACTATTTTCTCTTGTTTCAAACATTAGGTTTAGCATTATACCCGAAAATTCGTCAGAACCGCAGTGCTTGGCTCCCAACCGGTAACACTCACCGTGGACTTGGATAGTTTGTGCAGTGAAGCGTTACACAGGACGATGTTAGTTCGATTGTTACATCACCAATCTTATATCTTGTGCTTTGTATTCTTTGTAACAAACTATCAAATGATTTGGTTCCAAAGTGGCAAATATATTTTTTTTATTTTGGAATCAATTCAGAATTTTAATATATTCTATCCTGCAGAAATCGCCCCCCTGGAAACCGAAATCGCCCCTAAATCTGGTAAATATCACAAAATCGCTCCCATAACGCATAAAACCACCCCCCATGGGGGGATTTTGCCCTCGTTGAATACCACTGGTTTAGAATAAGCTTAAGAGCGAGTATTACTGAAAAATTACACCTGTTTTGCTGTATACTCCCAGGCACATATGATCAAAAACGATTAGCGTATGGTACATCAAGTGCGGTTCAGTTTGTGAGCTAAACGGTCACGGTTTTTTGAAATTCGATAATATTGGAAAGGGTACTTGTACAGCATTACATTCAATTCAAACAAAAGCATTCATTTGAAACCTAAATAATTAATTGTTGTCGCGTTGTTGGCAATAATTGCTGTATACTCTCAATGGCATCACACGACCTAAAAAGGCTCGTTCAATTTTACCTTAACAGTAGTAAAAGGTCCAGATTTTCCATCCCATTCCATTTTTCGGTTGTCTAAACGATTCGATCGTCCATGAAACGTTTTAGAACGTTTGAGGGAAGTGAACGGTCTGCTTCCAACACTTACATTCCCTCCTTTTCTGGGAAGTTGAGCTGAAGAAACTTGCCTCACTTCATGATCTGAATTTCGTATCTGAAAACAAGCAGAACAACTAGGTTTTAGCGGTTAAATGTTTAAGGGACAGACATCAAACGCGCACAGGTGAAAAAGATCGAAAGATTTGCTGTGTACAACATGTGCTGTACTTCGCAAACTTTTCCGATTTGTCTATAAATTATGTTATTTCCATCTTATCCAGAGAACAGTAAAATCAAAAACGTAGCGGCAACTTAGGTATACGTTTATAGCAAACAATGATATATTCCATGGCTAGCTAGGTCATAACTTATGGGCAAGCAGTTGTCCATCCGTTCACTCGCCCTCTCAGTCAAATCACAGGCGTAATGTACATAAGGCTGATCAAGCAGCCGCCTCCCTATACTGGTGGAAAATATATGAAAACGAAGCGAATCTGGGGCAGTATCGGTTAAACTTTCGAGGCAAAAAAGGGATTCCAGAGGAATGGCGATTGACTTCTTCAGGGCAAAGGCAAAAATATGCGCTTAGGCTAATGTCAGTTGAGGGAATAAGACTATTGAAGTTTGGATATTGCGATAAAAATGCCGATGGTGTGTGGAAAAGTGAGTTGGTGGCCGTTTTTCTTTTTTGGTGTGCTTTACTGTTTTACTGTTAAAAAACAAGGTGTCTAGTGCGGAAAAAATGGTCAACGTTTTATATTTTTGTTCTTTTTCTTTATTAAGAAGCAAATTGAATTTCAGCGTATTCTACGATAGACATACCCTTTTCAGATGAAAGCAGAACCGATGTACGGTCTCAGAAACCAAGACAATGGAATTTTATTAGGGCAAACGGTTCTCGTCCTTTCTGTCAGACGTCTTCCCGGACGCCGGTGGTCAATGCTACTTGTTAGAAAACAATGTGTAAAATTCTACAAATGTGCAAACCTCCATAAGAATGCATTATAGTGTTGTACCAACTTGGAAAAACGAGAATAGTGAAATAAATGACGTTGGCAATTGAATATATGTTTCTCTTGCAACAACCGTCTTCAAATTGTTTTAACTTTGCATTTTATCCTGCATTCCACCATTCGGTGCCACCAGGGACAACTAGTTCGGTTCTAAATCACAACGCGGTAGTGATATGCGTGCACTTTTACTCAAACAGACTGCGGCACATTATGAAAACAAGGCACTCCAGTGTTTTCATCACTTGTGTACGCGTCCAAGGCGTTTGGCAAAACTAACCACAACATTCTGTTCAAAATACTACGCAACCGCAATGTACCTACGTACATAGCAAAAGGATGATGAGTTGGTATGGGAAGCAGACCATGCAAGTGAAATGGGGCATTTGCCTTTCAGACCTTTTCACTGTAGCCAGCGAGGTAAGCCAAGGGTGCTTTTAAGTGCATATCTATTCGCTGTTTACTTTGATGAACTTTAGTTCAGCTGAGATCAGTCAGAACGAGATGCACTCTACACCAGGGATCGTTTAAGGTGTTTTAGGGACCGGATTCGGGCCCCTAGAATTGAAAATCGGGTCCCTAGAATCGGAGAAAATTAACATCGGGTCCCTAGAATCATAGAAAATCGGGTCCTTAGAATCAGAGAAATCGGGTCCCTATGTGTCTATACCGGGTACCTAGCATTTTCCTTGAAAAAAACCTGCTCTACACTATTGCATATATGTTAGTTTCAATGAATCACCTACTGCTTGGCGATGATATGTGTGTGTTTGACCTCAACATTAGTGGTCTTCAACGCTTTCTGAGTATTTTTGTAACTTTGATGCTGAACATGAAACAGTTTCTAACTTTCAAAAGACAGTTGTACTTTCCTCCCCCAAAAAATATAAACATTCTGCAACAAGAATGTGACTCTAAACGATGCACGTTAAGAATTTTATAAGCAACACAAAATCTCGTTGAACTGCCTCGTGCCTCAGTGAAGAATGACAGTAGCATTAAGTGACAAGTAAAACTACTTTATCGTGCAGCAAACCGGCTCAGAACTACCTTTACTCAGTGCCAGTGGTGGGTTTAAGGTTGGGGGGGCCCGAGACAAGACTAAAAAGAGGGGGCCCTCTGATTACGTCATCATACTCAGCCAACCGTGATAAGCACTTCTGATCAAGCCTAAGATACAGCCACCGAAGGATAGGCTATCTTCCTGAGACTACGGGATGACTAACATAGCAGAAGGAGAAAATGCAAAGGGGTGTTCATGATACGCAACTTTGAAAACACTGAAAATCGGGAAGACAAGGCTAGCAACACACAAAAGTTGGGCAATAGCAAGCTGGCATCACCCCCACTTCTTTATTTCCACGCCTAATTTCTCTGCATTCACCATTAATAAACTACAAAGTTTACCCCTTTGAAAGTTTCACACTTTGCCCTTTGATAAAATGCTTGGTAGTTGGTAAACTGAATTTGTTCACATTAACGTCTTTATGGGAATGCATAACACCATAAACAACCAAGAAGATTTAAAACACTAAATTTGCTTCAAATTTCATCCTTCATTTTGCTGCTGTACTTGGATACTTTCTGTTCAACTGTGGCATTTTCATAAAATTATCAATAAACCAAACACTCCAATCTCTAAAAATCATCATTTGGTGTAAAAAATTATCATTTGGTATAAAAAGTTATCATTTGGTATACATATTTGCTCTTATTTGATAGGGTCATTTCAGAACTTGTTGGAAGAAAGTTAAACCCACAATTTTTTAGGTATAAAAATTGCTTTGAAGCTTTTCTTTATTTGCACACTGGAGATGGTCGTGGGGCCCCGTTGAAAGTATAGGACTTAGCCTACACATTAAAGTTGTTGTTTGGGTCGCTTTCAAAGAATAGTACTTGTCCCTTTGAAAGTAAGGTACTTACACATTACACTTGCTGTTGGGGCCCCTTTGAAAGCAAGGAATTTTACATTACAGTTGCTATTGGGGGCCCTTTAAAAGCAAGTTACTTACACATTACAATTGCTATTGGCAGCCTCTTTGAAAGCAAGGAATTTTACATTACAGTTGCTGTTGGGGGCCTTTGAAAGCAAGGTACTTATATCAAGGTTTTTTTAAGGAAAATGTTAGGTACCCAGTATGGATCTGTAGGGACCGGATTTCTCTGACTCTAGGGACCTGATTTCCTCTGATTTTAGGTAACAGATGATAATTTTCTCTGATTCTAGGGACCCGAATCGGGTCCCTAAAACGTCTTAAAAAACCCTGCTTAGTGCTTACACATTAAAGTTGCTCTTGGGAGACCCTTTGAAAGCATAGTACTGTACTTACACATTACAATTGCTGTCGGCAGCCTCTTGGAAAGCAAGGAATTTTGCATTACAGTTGCTGTTGGGGGCCCTTTGAAAGCAAGCTACTTACACATCACAATTGCTGTTTGGGGGGCCTTTTGAAAGCAAGCTACTTACAGATTACAGTTGCTGTTGGGGGCCCCTTTGAAAGCAGAGTACTTACTGCAGGTTCTTTCAGGGGCCCTTCAATGAAGTTTAAAAGCAGAGTAGGCTACTTACACATTTCAGTTTCTTTTGGGGGAGCCTTTGAAAACAAAGTACCTTTACATTACAGTTTCTGATGGGGGGCGTTTGAAAGCAGAGCAGGCCTACTTGCTTGTGATAATGATCTGCTTTGTAGCACATTATATGAGTGAATAATAAATTTTTCATCAAAAGTAAGGAAAATTTATGCGCGTAATACCTGAAGGAGGGCCCCAAAAAGGTGGGGCCTGAGGCAAGTGCCTCGCTCGCCTCCCCTTAAACACACCACTGCTCAGTGCAGTACTGCAGTAAAAATACTTTATTTCGTGCCTATTGCATGCCAATGCATGCGTGCCAATTGTGGATAGGATACATGTACATAACGGCTGGTATTAAATGATTGCGAACAGCCTATCACAACGCCTGTCTAATTTTGAATTGCATCCCCAAAAATGTAAGTGATCATAGCATCAATTTACCTATTTCGTGAAGATATTTGATGCCTTTATTACAAACAAACTGTGGGGCTTTTTTCAGCGAAGTACATCATCATCATCTTCATGCCCACTTTTCCTCTGAGGAGGGTAGCCGGGACAGCAGCCCTTGGAGGACTCGAAATATCTCACGGTCAATGAAGTGCATTCTCATTTCAATTCTTTATCCCCTCATTTCAAATGTGTGATGCTTTTTACAAGTCTTTTCTTTCTTCCACTACGTAATGCTTCTGTATGACGATCAGCAAATGCAGTAGCATCTTCATCTCACATTTTTATCTGCTTACTTGAAATGCTTGATGCGTTCTGCACTATTTCTCCACCTGGAACCGCTTTTTTATGACAGTGAGTAAAGGCAGTAGTTTCTGTTGCGTCCGTTCAGTATTAGTTCGTTTTTGTTACCGCGTGCGCCTATATCTATCCGAACTATCTTATGATTATGGGTTCTAATAACACATACATTACAGACTTGGAAAACTAAATAATTCTGTTTTCTAAGTCGATGAATAGAGCGAAACGACGGTAATTCTAATTCTAATTTGCTAAAAGCATCAGTGCTCTAATTTTAGTACTAACTTAATTTCCGGTTTTGCCAAAAATGCTAATTTGTCCAACGGTATTTTTCAAAGATGAAACGAGAATGCACCGTCATGCAGGGAAAGTGCAACAAAATGTTGGCACGTGCCATGCCGCCATCCCATCACTTGAAAAGCGAAAACAAGCAAAACCTCGGTCAATTTCTTTTCTCATTCACAGTTACAGTACAAGCTATGCGGCCTCATCGATGACTATTATTACGTTATTTTGCCTAGCCGCTCACACGCAGAAGTCACAATAGTCATCAGTAGGGCCATTTCAAGTCATAAAAGTCATATTTTTTCTGTGCTTCAGGAAGCTATGAAAAGAATTTTAAAACAAATATCGCACTCCTGCGAAGTCTTCAAGTAACTTCACTCCACAAGTGAAAGATATGCGCAAGTTTGAATCATCGCAAAAAGATGAAAGCAGAGCCCAGTCGGCTGATTCCTCTAAAGCCTATAGAAAACGTAAACCTTTTATTTGTCCTACGAAGTCTATAATAAAAGTTATAAAGTCATAAAAAGTCATATTTTCCATGTTAGATCATAAAGTCATATTTTGCATATTTTTAACCTAATTCAATAAGGAAATCATTAAAGCAGGGGTCAGCAACCTTTCCCTAGTCGCGGGCCAAAAATAAACTCTCCAAGGTCTAGCGAGCCGTATTAAATTTCCACCAACGCTTATGTTCCTTTCACTGTTTATGATGTTGTGAAAACTTGCGAATTTATGGAATTTTAATCAGATTAACTCCGGATTTTCACAGTTCATAACCAAGCACAAAATACGGCACATAGTACAATTACAGCACAACAGATGTGATCTTTGATGTTGTATTTCATTTGAAAGTTTCTGAAGTTCAGGTGGTAAGTTGGATGATTTGAACAGCATCTTGCAAGTGGTCATCAGTAAACTGAGCTCTCAAATTGCTCTTGGTGATTTTCATTGACGAAAAGAGTTGTTCACACGCATGTGTACTGCCAAACGTCGATGTCTTCTTTTTGCCATGATTAATCAAGTTGGAATAGTGCAGCTATGTCCAACCCGCGTCCCGCGGGTCGCATGCGGCCCAGTCGAAGGTTTTGTGCGGTTCAGTTTAGGTTTTCGCTGTAGCAAAAGTATCCTATATTCTGACAACCTGTCCTCATTTTGATACTCTTGAATTTTACATTTTTGATGCAGGTGGTTCTCAGTGCCTCTTTATCACGTCTGTTATTGTTTGAGTTAGGATACGAACGCTTTTATTGCATAAGGTTTAGCTAAATTGAGTTTGCTAAGAGCAAATCAAGTCATTCAGTGTGCAGCCCTGGTTAAGATATTGACACAATTTTTAGCTCAGCAAGCCATTTGGGTTGGACGTAGCTAGGATAGTATTGGCATTCAATACATTTTTAATAAAATCAAGTAGTGATACACCATCGGCGTGAAATTTTGATTTTAACTCGTTATTGTACTGCAGCTCAACTAGTTCCATTTGATACTTTTCTTGTACTGCAGTTAATACAATTTTTAAAGACGCTGCGGGCCGGATGATGTTGCTTGGCGGGCCGGGTCCAGCCCGCGGGGCGTAGCTTGCCGACGCCTGCATTAAAACGATCTCAGAATATCAGATGAAACTATTATATTGCTAGGTCTACAGTGCATCCTGCAAATTAAGCTTCAATGTTGGCAAAGACGTAGGTGAACCAAGTTATTTGGATGAAATGTAATGCACTGCCTAAAATGCATGTTGTTGTTGTCCCAAATAAATAAACCAAAGTCAATGCATGTTTTCAATTTGCTTCAAAAAACTACATGTTTTGCTCATGTTTTGAACTGGTTGTTTTAGTGAGGCTTCAACAAACCATGGGTCTACCAACTCTTATGTCTGTTTTCGCTTGTAATGTTTTTTGTACAGTAGTTGTATGTTCTAGCTCAGTCATTTTTGTTTGGTAATATAAAGTTATATTTTCTGCAAAATAAAGTCATATTATCAAATTTTTAGGTCATAAAAATGGCCCTAGTCATCAGGCACTTACTACGACAGGCAATCAGCTGTGATGTTTTTCAGTCTAAAATTTTTGACTCCGACTCCACTCCTGCTTTGGCTGAATGTACTGTGACTCTACTCCGACTCCAAAACATTTTTAAGCTTTGCGCCCCGACTCCTGCTTGAACTCCAAATTCAATGCCATAAGCTATCCAAAAAAAGTTCAAAAATAGACCCCGGCTCCACTCCTGCTTTTCGGGAAAAATCAACTCCGGCCACACTCCTGTTTTGGAAATTCGTTAAGACACCACCCGGAGTCCACTCCTACACTCCAGCTCCTGTACATCACTGCCCTGCAGCACTGCCGGGTCAAATGTACATAACCAGATTGGTCCCGGGGCCACGACTGCACGTGTCAAGCTCTGCGGATTAAACAACTCGCTGGCTACCCATGAAAGTTTGGCAACACCCTTTTAAAACTGGACCTTTCCGTGGGCCACAAAAACTGTTGAACATCAATGTTTTTGTGTGTTGGAAAAACGAACATCGTTTCCCTTATCTAAAGGCTGCTGCTCGAGAACTCCTGGGTACTACAGCAACATCGGCTCCGTCGGAACAAGTCTTTAGCCATGCAAGCGAATTGTACAGCGCGAAACGCGCCAATCTTGGCATACGAATCTTTGCTATTCTCATGCTTATGAAAATGAATCCACATGTAGGCATGAATTGAACTTGGATTAAAGATGCTTTGATTTGAATAAATGTAATTCTAATTCGAATTTTAGTTCAATTTCTGGTTTTAGAAAATCCGATAATTGTAATTCTAATCTAATTTGTGACAGTTGAGTTAGCTCTAATTTTAATTCTAATCTAATTTCGAAAAGCAAAAAAACTTTAGTTGTCCAATTGTGTTCCATTACTAAGAGCGAAAAATGTGTTCCATGTCCACTACTGAAAATCTCATTATTCGTATATAACAGAGATTAGCCACTGATGGGTGATTTGCGTTCTAGGTTTTGAAACACATATACTTGCCTTTGACTGAGTGTGGGTGAGAGGTTTGCTCACTATTTCCTTCATAACTTCATCTCTAGCATCCGTGGGGCCGACAGTGACACCGGGTGGCGTGAAAGGTACGTGCTTGATCGACGTGAGCGAAGATGACGTCATTTGCGAGTCCGGGCGGATTGTTCGACTCTTGCGATCCCTGCTGATGCGTGAGCTTGAGGTCAAGGGCCGTGAAGACCAGCCGCTTTTGGCGGAAGGCGACCTGTGGAACCAACGGCTGTTGTGTAATACCCTATTTTGGATTTAACTGAAAAAAATTTGTCTTTGTTTCTGTTTCATATCTTTTCAATGTTGGGTGAAATCTTACATTGATGTACATGAAAATTTTGTAATTAATGTTCTGCGAAAAAAATACTGAAAAAGTATTGCTGACGAGCCGTTGTTGGGCACTTGTTTTTATTTACGTAAAACACAATGATTATGTTCAGAATTCACAATAAAAGGCATGGTGACATAAGAAGGTGCACTGGATTTAAAGATTTACGATTTAGTTATTCTTTACTGAAATGTTCTCTTAATAGAATTTGTCCATTTTATTGATATTATTCTCAAAGTTTTCAATTAAAGTAATAATGGGAAAACAAAATTATTTAAACAAAGTAACTTTTAAAATATGAGCAAAAATACTGACGGGTAGAGCAACAACCACATTTTCTCATGACAGAATTGCTGTCGGAATCGCAAAAAAATAAAACAATCCGTAGTCAGGATCCGAGCAAGCCTCATATGCTTAAAGGAAGAAAAAGATGGGATAACATCAAAGCTTTCTGTAATAATTTCAATCACCTGCAGCAAACACTGTTCTTATTGCAGAGTTGTATAAAAAAGGAGCGTAGTTTCTAACTTTCTCAGCACTAGCAGATTGTATGTACAGCAAAACGCTATTTATTCTTTGTCGCCATAATCACAAAAATGGGGTCGACTTTGACTTTAACTTATTGGGTGCACAGTTGCTGATGTCACAAATTTGTTTTAAACACCGTCTGCAAGAGCACATTCTTAGCGGACTGTGGTACTCTCAAAAATGCTGAATAACAGTCTTTGCTCTTAATGCATTGTTATGAAATGCACACAATAACATGAAACTCCGTGCAGATTACGCTTTCCTCAAAGCAGAAATACCATGAAAAGTTTTTGTAAATCCGATAATTCCGGCTGATCTACCAAGTATTCAAATTATGTGAAGGAGTAAAGATGCAACATCGCCGTAAAACCGCTGCACTCCCACGCAACTCACTGACCTTTCCAAACGCTATCACGCCACGCAGAAGAATGTTGCTGAAATTAGTGACAATGTCAAGTGTTACGTAAGTTGACGTACGGCATCATACTAAAACAACTGCCCTGATTTCTTATCTGTGACGTTAGTATCCAAAAAAACACGTTTTTGCACAATTGATACACGCAATTAGTTAAAAGTACTGGTGATCTGAAACTTGCAGACGCACTACTTAACCCTGTGATTTGATCCAATTCAGTAAAACACAGTGGTTGGCACTGAACTCACAATGCAGTTCTGACGTTTGTGTTTATAGCCTACAGGCAGTCCAAGAAAACAATCTTGTAGAGTCTGCCATATCTGAAAAAAGCAGATGACATGATTGTAAAACTTTTTTTCGTTGACCGAAAAACATTTTTCAGTTTCTTCATGCACTACAGAAACAGGTATCATATATAGTACTAAGCACCCCTGCAAGACGCAGCCAATTCAAGTTTTGACCTTGTCCCAAAACATGCTGTAGTTTAACGCAAGCATTCCCAAACTGTTCGTTTATTTAACCGTCACAAGCTCAGTCCCGCAGTTTGAGAAAAACTTCAGATCAAGTTCTAGTTAATTTCAGGTTCTAATAAATTATGTTTTGCTGGGAAACCACAGCATAAGCGCAGCTATTGTATTACCATACTTTATTTGGAGGCCCGGGGGGCAGTGTACACATTTGTAACGGCAAACTCAAACATTCCGCCAAAAATGAATAAGAGTCAACAGCAAATCTCCTAAAAAGTTAAGGAAGCGTTGCTCGTTTGTCGTAACGTACCAGGTAAATCATTTCACAGAAGTTTTTCTTTGGTTGGCGCACAACCAGGAGTCGCAGCGTTAAAAGTCGTGACGCTTGAAATGACGGGCACAGCTTGAAACCCTTCAGCGTGAAATGCGCCGAAACGCAAAACTTCTGCTCAAGAGTTCAATCAGGTTTATGTGGCAAACCCTTTAAAGTAAACCTGAGGCATCAGAACGACAGGGAGCAATATTTTAATCTGTGTAAGGGTTCTAATTGGCATTCCAAACACCCGCGACGACCAGAAGCTGTTTCGTAGTCGCAGATAAGAGACGTTCTGGTTTGACTAATAAAAGAACCATTGCACTGAACCACGAGCGTCCCTATCGCCTTGACAATATCAATCAAGCATCATCCGATACGTATTGAATCGGGTTGACTGTGACAACACTGAGCCTGGCTTTGTGCGTAATCGAATCCGTCGACCAAACACTTCTTGCCACAGTCGAAAGGCCTCATACGGATGCGCCACAGCGTTGTTAACACAAACTGCGCTGTAGCGAGTTGTGCAACGAACACTGAACAAAAACTTATTCACCTGTTAGGCATGGTGGACGTTGTTGCATATATCAACACCGTTACGCCTGAGACAAAGAAAATGAAGAGAAAACTATGAGCTGAAACGATGTTTTGCTGTTAATGGATCATACCGATATAATTGAAAAAGCTATTGTCAGATGTATGCGTTGCAACGAAGTGCTCGCGGATGCCACCTTAGCGTGTAACGAAATCCACCGCTCTGTGCTCGCCACCGATCTGAACTGTTTCAGCGAAGAAAAACACGCCCACTTCGCCAGAGTCAACAACCTTTCGCTCGCAAACGACATCCTGGAAATGGACAGTAATCAGGCAGCGCAAAAAGCCGAGGCAATTCATCATTTCCATGAAGAGACCTCACTGACATTGATGCAAATGTTGTGAAGTGGAACCAGGACCGGCTGCGCACTAGGAGCGAGCTTCAAAAGCAACACTCCGCTCGGCGCTGGTCGCGAGGTAATGGGCCACTCGGCGAATTAAAAGTGGCCAGGTCGAAGTGCGTGCACGGTGTTCTTGAGGCACTGGCAGAGCAAACGTATATTTCAAGAGTCTGATTCACGAAGTTTCAAAATTTCGCGAGCTGGACGCAGTGGCTTAGAAAAGCTGATTCAAGCACTGTTGATTTGTTAAAACGAAAATATTTCAACGTCCTTTTCTCCTTCGAGTCCGCAGTCCATCCAAAACAACGAAATTAATTTTCAGGAAGCACAAATACAAAACTTACCTTTAATTACTAAAGACAGCAGCGCCAAGGGTTGGAAACAAAGAGTATCGAGTTTCTGTCACTGCTAATGCATTTTTACGGTTTCGAGACCTATCTCTGGTTAGTTATATTTAAGATATCAACATAACATTTTCTGTGCTGGACGCCTTCTTGCGCAAGATAAATTGCGCGCCACACGGCGTATGTGATCAAGAGACGCGAGAGCGCACAATTGCATGAAACGTCAGCAGCATATCAAACCATCCTTTCCTTGTTCAAACCAAACATGCCGTAAGGAAATACATATCAAACGGAATAAGACCTTGCAAAATGGGCAAAAACTGTTTTCAAGTGTTCCTGAACATATGCCAGGAAGAAATCGAGCCGCTTGCTGAAATCGAACCACAAACCTTACTGCTTCACCTTGATGTTTGCTAAATACGATTGGCGTAGAACATGACTGCACTGTCCACCTGATCATCCCTCGCGTCAATTTTTCACGCCTCGCTTCGCTCATCGCCGTGTTTGTCAGTAATGCGGTTCAGTATCGTTCTCAAGTGCAGTATTTTACCCGAATTGCTCCACAGTAAAAAGAAACTACAGGTGATTTCTCAGTCATTGACTCAGCAGCAGTTAAAAATAGGAATGTTCGCACTCAAACCTTCAGTTATCTGCTGAGTTTATTTTACTTGTATTTGATTGAGATTCACATGCATGGAATTCTTTTTTTGTGGTCACTTGCATCATTGAGCATGACACTCTCCTAACACAATAGGCCACTAGTCATAAGACAGTTTTCTGCGCTTTACATTGGTTCTATGATAAAACCTACATTTTTGCCTTTTACACGTGAGCTTATATGCCTGTGGTGACGAAGACAGTTGCAAGCAAACACCTCGGCGCATTCACGGAGATCAGCTAACGTAGAAACAATGTCAGGACTATTGATACCAACGCGTTTCCTTGCTGCACCAACCTCGTTCCTTGTGCAGACTGCACCAGTCTCTTCCTGTCTTCATCCACAATTTGATCAACTGTCTTCTGCTTTGATAGGTTTGTGCGTTTCGTACCAGCAAGACTAACGCTGTCGTGCATTGCTTTTGACAACGGCAGCTCCGTGGGATCGATTACCTCATACTTGGCGTCGATGTCGCCCAGCGATCTCTGCAATCATAAGGGAATTTTGGTTCGCAACCAGTAAGTTGCGCTCCTACGAACCACATTACGAAGAAAGTTTCCAAAGACACTTGCTGCCAGTGTTGCCACTGGGGTCAGTCTCGTCAATATCAGATTGTTGCCTTTTTCAACATCAGATAATATCAGATTTTTGCGTTAGAGTTTAATATAAGCTAAATGCTGCTATTACCAAAAGCTAACAAAGCGCGATAACCCACGTGGAATCCGAAACAGCCCGAAGTATCGTCATTAGATGAAGTCGTTTTTGTGTAACGTATACGTTATTCTCAACGCAGTGAAGAGAGCTTCTTCAGTTTCGAACGATAACGAAACACACCTTAGGTTAAGAAAGTTATGAAAAATACCTAAAAATCATGAATCTAACTTATATTCATCCTAAAAGGAGATGAAATGTGACAAATAAAAACAACAGCCCTGTCAACATCAGATTTGTCGCCAAAACATCAGACATCAGAAATTTCGTTGAAAACATGGGATCTGATGTGAAAACATCAGAAGTGACACCGACTGCTGCTGTTTTCCACCGCGCTATGGCAAACTGCAATGTAAGCGAGGAGGTTGATTTCAACGATATAAAATATATAACAGTTTTATGACGTTCAAGTGCACCGGACAACTGAATTGGATGGAACAGCCAGGTTAACCCAGAAAGCTTAGAAAAAATGATCAAAATCGATTATACGTCAAGTGCTGTTGCCACGTCCAGATGATATTTTTTAGAATGTTTTATTAAAGTAGAAAATGTGGCATTATGGCACTTGAAATATAAGGGCAAAACGTTGGCATTCCCACACCATATTACTCTTTTTTGTACAGATACTGTACATGCAAGAGAAATTCTCAACCCTTTACACCTAGTGTTTTATATCATGGGAACGACGCCAAGCCAAAATATCTGCTTCTCTGTCATTCTGAACAAAATGTCACCAAAAATTTTAGTTTTTTTGGTACATAAAGTTAGTGTTCACTGCGTGCCTGTGCGGTACAATACCCCTGTCAGTCTTGGGTATGATGATGAACTGCAACCGCTGGTGGGGTTGCAGTTCAGGAGTTCTGTAGTTTTTCGGGGAACTGGAATTTTTTAACCAACATTGTTCCCAGGTGCACTCTGGCCAGGATTGATGACGCCTGCACCTGTGGATTAAAGATTCCCTTTCAAGGGCAGACTGAGTTCTTCAGCCAAACAAGGCAATCAGATTAGGTATAGGGAACTGATAGGCTGGTGGGAATATTTCTCCTCTCTCGCGGCCCTTGCAGATGAATCCAGATCCAACGTAATGGCCACGTCTTTCGTTGGGCTTTCTGGGAGATGAGAACTGCAGTTTACTGATGACTGGGCAACTCAGTGGTCCTAACCCTTCCCCAGGCTCACTTTGGAGCTTTCTCAAAGCGATCACCTTCTCTCGTAGAGGTTCTGCCACACACACGTGCAACGGTAGTGATTTGCAAAAATTAGGCAAAAGATGGAAAATTTATTGTTATTGTTCTTTTAACACTTTACAACAGACATTACCACGGCTTGGTCAGCTTACGTGTTTATGCTTTTGCAAAACCAATGTTGTATGTGCATCCAAATACTCCAAGGCTGCTACGATCTTGTCAGCCATAGTCACCATGCAATGATGGACTCAACACAAGGGCACCACCTACTACATTTCAGTAGTTTCACCTGCGCAGAACAGGAAAGTAAATCAATCCAAAAAAATAATTTTGCAAATCAGTAATTTCTTCAATGCCAGAACTCCGTGTTCACAACAACGAGGAAGCAACAATTTTGGTATAAATCAAATCACTTAACCAAAAAAGTAAAAATAACTCATGAAAGTTAAGCATTATACCGAAAACAGTAGTACATGGCTAGGTGCTGCCAGTAGTGACCTGCTTGCACTCTGATCTAAAACTTCGATCTGAATCATCCAAACGACCGCATAGTATTTTCATGATTCACCTTTGTACAGCACCGGTAGTTTTCTTACATCCCATAAGTGTTTATATACAATGAAAAACCAGTTACATTGCATAAAGAGATTGACGCAGCGTGGATAAATTAACAGCAGTGAGAAACAAGATGGTATACTATAGATAGGCAGTGAGACAAGAAAGGCTACATTAGAAATACGGCTGATGCCTGTTACGTTTTAAGCGGAAGATTCTACTATTCAGGTTTTGTAATTTGGGTGAAGTCCTGCTAAAGCAGTGATGTGTAGCTGTCACTACCTCGAGATACGGGCTAACAATCCAGCTTTTTGCTGCATCGACGACGGGTATTCGTGGCCGAGCGTGTGAAAAACCAACACCCGGCTTGGGACCTGAGACACTTCTTGTGCTGTTTAAAAACACGCTACATGTTTTCTTTTTGTATCAAAGTCAGGCCGCAAATTGCTTTTGGATAAAGTTATCGATAAACTCAGGTTCGTTGGATTGAGAGGGGTGCTGGCAGGGACGGATTTAGGGAGCGCGGGGCCCTAGGCCATCTTAGTTTTTGGGGACCCACGCAGGTGTGACCTATTTGGTCGCTTGTCTTTAAAGCGTGTAAGGATGTTCCTTTTATGTATTGTGCACCTCAAAAGTCTGTCTTTTGTGGTGCCTCTAATTCTACGATTGCCTGCTTGGATCTTCAACAGAAATTAAAGCCTTTCCTACATTCTTCTCAAGAACAAATGGAAATGCGAATTGTCTTGGAATTTATAGCTCTTTTTTGTAGTTCAGAAGTTCTCTTCGTGAAATTTCCGTGGTTTCTTTTTTTTCAATTTTGAAAAACAGCCAAATGAAATTTGGCTTTTAATGGACTTTATTGACCAAACCAATTTTATGTAGGTTTGGCAGGTAGATGATTTTGGCAGATTTCCGGACACTCACAGATATCTGGACACTGTTTCTGGACACAGAATGTTAGATTTTTGGTGCAAACTCTGCACTAGAATTTTATAATTTTGAATTTTTTTGTAGCATGCTTTTGTTTTTGCTGTTTCAAGTTACTCCTCAGCAAAACCAAAAATTCTGAGACGATGACTAATTAAGTGAGCTTTATTTTGTATATGTAAAAATTGTCTTTTAAAAGTGCTGTGCAACCTTTACTGGATGTTTACAAGTGTCGTTTTGTTTTTATCTTGTATTTGGCTTTTTACGGTTGATGTGGCCTTTTGCACTCATGACAACCAGGCAACCCTGGTTTTCTGTAACGTAGGAGACAAGAACAGGTAGTGTGAGGAAAAAATAGCTGAATGAATGAGAGATCCATATTTAGCTGACCTAAACTAAGTTCATGACGACGAACAAGACGAAATTTCCTTCACTTTCGCTGTCGTGTTTCTGGGCTTCTTAGCTGCAAACGTACAGTACTGTGGCTGTGATCACATTGAAAGAAGTCCTTCCTTGACACGAGGCTGGTTTTTCAAAAATCATGTCAAAATATCGAAACAGAATGGATGTGAGACAAAAAATTCGACTAGCTTTGTCCAAAGGCACGTCTAGAATATCCAAGCTTGTAGGATATTGTTGTCAGGACCACAAAACTCCCTGCACATCAAATGTTTACGAGACAACTGTACAAATGTTAACATGAATAAAAGACTTGTGCATTTTGTTCATGCGTAGCCCGTCTGTTGTTTTATTCATTGTTTGCGGTATTCGCCTCGGGGGTCCGCAAAAAAATGAATAAAAGAATTGGGGCCCCGTGAGATGAAAAAGTTTTAGAAACGCTGATCTCGAGCTTCAACAAGCAAGCACTGTATACTGGGTATTTAGTTGGAAACAACCAAACGTAGATCCGCATCAAACGCATTATAATTTTTCCTACTAAGGCTCATGTATTTCAGAAATAGTGTAACTGAAAAATCGTTCACTACTGTGCTAGGGTCCATTGTGCTGCAGTGACTAGGGTTCTAATTTAGACGTTTTTATTTTTGCTCGTTTCAGAGTAAATTGTGAAGTAATGCCTCTGCACAGTTTCGCAAATTTTAAGTTACTAATGAGTCGTCATGTGAAGGGGTAGCGTGGAGCCCTGAAAGCGCGGGGCCCTAGGCCATGTCCTATGCGTAAATCCGTCACTGGGCGCTGGGCGCAATCATTTCCTGAATTTGATAAAACGAGCCTCACACACTCGCCAGTGGTATCGAGTTTTTTCATTGCTATACTCAGCACCAAGAACAGATGCACAATGGCTGTACAACATTACGCCATTACCTCTTGCGAAACACTGATGCAACAGCCCTGGCCGAAAGCGAAATTTTAGTGCGATGTTAGTTGACAGTTTCAATTTTATGAAAACAAAAACAAAGCTATGGACAACAAAAACTTTTCAATAACGCACCATCTGCAGCAGCGCCGTGCTAAATGCCATTACTCTTTACATATTCCTGTTTCTATGTCAATGGTCAAGGATCACAGTTAAAAGAAATATATCATTCAGAAACTGAAACAGCTCAATGGAATGTCATCAATCTGTGCTAGTGATCATGTAAGGAAGATTTACGAATATGCAGCATTGGCCGACAACTGAGGTTGGACTGCTATTTGGTAAGGTTTCATGCCTTATAAGTTGCAAGTGCCAACATGCTGTGCAATGTAATGAATAAACCATTCACGAAAATTGCGAAAAAGTGCATTCTTGTCTACAAACGGTCTGATTTATGTTTATTACCTTTGACTCTCTATTTACTTCAATGATCATACCACTCTGTTTAGAATGAATAACTTCTTTTTAAGTATCTAGCAAAATTCAAGTGAGATAAAAATGACGTAAAGCGAACCCTTCCATTTTTAAGTACCACTAGACAATGGCAATTGGGTTCTTGCAACCTGAAGAAAAATAAAATTGCAAAGACAAATTGAAAGTGAGACCTTAAAATTTTTCACCTTCCATCACAATTCAATTAGGCAAGAAGTGATGCATTGGCAACAAAGCTATAGCAAACTCAAAACATGCAGTTGAATAGCCAGTTCTGGGCAGCTCTAAGTCTGAGGCTCGATTCAGATTCAGTATCCACGGACTTAGAACACCTTATTTGGTCTTAGATTCAAGTCTTTGGCAAGATGTTGGACTGAGACTTGGATTTGATTCCTTTGCTGTGGACTCAGACTTATCAATCTAACAATTATTTATATTTAAATACGTTGTGCAATTACATTTACTTTGTTGTCAAGAAGCAGTTGCTGCAATAAAGCAATCTGATTTGAAACACTGTCATAAAAGAGGTTGCATCATTGCAAAATCATGCATCAATATTATCACTAAGCCATCGACCAAATATGTCGTCTCAGATAGGCCTCAGTCTTAGAATCTGTACGGCGGAAGTAGAAGGAACACTTCAGTTATTTCTCGTTAGAAAATGTTAAAGATATTTTGTTAGCAGTCACATTGCTACAACTTGTGCAACGTTGTGAAGCCGATAGGGATGAAATGTGGCACATTATATAGCAAAAACAAAATCGGATTACCTGGAAAGTTTGTTTTTCCGTGTCAATTTGCTTACAAGTGAAAGCTCCAACGTTTTCATCATTTCCTACATAGCATCGGCAAACAATGAAGTGCACCAGCAGCACCACGCCTATCGCAAAGTGATGATTCAAGTCTTCCTGGTTACGATGAGATTACAAGAATTTTTTTGTTTCGGCCGTTGGACAACTTACTTTGTTTTCTTTTTTCAGTCACGTGCTTGCATAACAAATGGAACACTGGAACATGATGTGCCGATGCGTGTCTTAGCCCCGGTGTAACAAAAACAGAGAAACTGACCAATAAAATTACAAAGTATGATGTACACCTTGGTATTGTTGCTAAATGCAGAAATTCTTCAAAATAGTAAAAAATCTTATCTGACAAAACGCAAAGTAAAATGGCTGTTGTTCGGTTTCGCCTGTCGCTGACATTTAATGTTGGCATACTACATTCGTCTAAAATATTATGCAAACCTTTGAAACTTTATTTCTGGAAATCAATATATGTTTCTTTAATTTCATTCAGCTGAACAGCTACTTTCACAGGGCTGGAAACAGGAGCGTCAAGAGTGGCTGCTTTAGAAAAAGGTTTTCCCACTTCCTGTATGTTGCAATGTCTTGTGCTATCCTTCAGAAGATAAGAAAGAGGTAGAAAGCGTAATATTTGCCTTGAAAATAGCAATTTAGCTTGAGATTGGCGGACCACATAATAAATGAAGAAACATTAAAAAAATTCTGATCCTGAAGATTGAAGAAGTCTTGACTTTGCACACAATTTGTTCCATGCCACTGGTTCCTTTCAACCAAGCTCCAACATACAATGTGTAAAAATGTACATGTTCTTGTAAAACACTTTCAAGACCTTACTTTTGGGCGCTCTTCTGAATACACCGTCCAAAATTTAGCAATCCAGAGGCATCAGAACTTACCATACGTGAAGAAAAATGTCTCAATAAAGCGCAAACGATGATCCCTGGGTCAAACGTTAAAATATTCAAAATAACGCATTTTCACGCTTAAAACTTATACAAGAAGACGAATAAGTTAGTGCTGATTTTCGTTAGGGTGCTGCAGGGCTGCATTGCTTACGCGTACACATTCTTCGATGGCAGCATAGAAAGTTTTGCCAGCATTAACAGTGAAAAGCTTTTCTACATTCCACTTAAGTCTTCGTACAAATTATTCGATAGGCCAAAATATTTTGAGAAATGTGGATGCTCTTTAGAAAACGTCCTAGAAGCAGGAGGTTTATTGAAAACACTGAACATCACCAGAAGTTTCTGAGAAAACTGCCATTTTGCCATGAAAACCACACTTATGGACGTCATCGAAGGCTCGGAAGGAAAATTTGCAACCGTTACAAATATTTAGCCATTATACAAGAAATCAGGTGATAACCATTTTTTCTTCTCTTTTCTGGCCAATTTGACTCGCTCTGACGCTTTTGGAAAGTTTGCTTTTCCGTAGAAATTGTTCTCCGCAAGAAGTAACGAACCCAGTGAAATTGATGACTTTTGTGGAAATTTTTGACAGGCAAATAATATTGAAGGGGACATATACCTAACGAGAAACCTAGAGTTTCTTTGCATTTAATAAAAAAACTAACCTCCTCTGAGCTTATGCAACATGCGCGTTTTCGCCATTTTATACTGGATAGCAATTAGATGCTTCAAAATTAAATTTGAATAAAACGAAGCAAACAATGGTATAAGATGTAGAGCAATTAGAACGAACGCTTGTACACGAAGTTGTGTTGACTTTAAAACAATTTGCGGCAGTGTTACTTTGCGCACTGGTTAACCATCTTGTCAATCACACAGCCTATATAATGAGACCGCAGCGTGAAAAAAGTTGCGTTGATTTTAATGACATACTCACATGAAAACAAAACAAAACTGCGCGCTATCCGATGTTTTCAACTAGATACACAGCCATACTCACACTTTAGCATTGGCAGTTACTGAGTCATTTATGACTTCTATTCTGCCAAACTGATTATTATCCATCATCAAACAAATCAAAAATTGGCAATACTGTTAGTAAATATCATTTTGAATTCTTTATAGAGTGTTGTTCATTGTGATGAAAGTGTCAGGCAAGATATTGAAGGCAAAAACCTGAAAAATTTAATTTTGACAGACCACCACATTCTTCACATAAAAAAAGCAAACAAGACAAAATCAGCTGCAAATCGACTTTAAATTTTTTTGTCGTTTTGCAGAAAGCGATTCGTCAATTCTGATTTTTTACATTTTATTATAAACCCAACTGGCAGAGCGTTAATTGTCTTATGATGCAATAGGGCTCCTAAAACCATATTAAAGAATCAAAAATGCAAAATACTACTTCACACGGAACAGAAAAACTAATGCGCACGGAACAGAAAAAGAACAGAAAAACTAAAAAAACTAATGCATTAAAACTAATGCGCTGGGAATTTCAAATACATACGAATAAAACTATGTCGAAACTTTTTTTTTTTGCTTTTCAAAACTGCCACGCGATTTGTGTATTTCCAAGAAATGGCAGTATACGCACACACAAAAAATATATCGGCCATGACTACTGCATGCTGAGTTGCGACCACGGCCAGCGACGGCCCAGACCAGTGCACGTGAATTATTTACGTGAGGTACGCCTGACCCCTTGCCACTTGTTCCACCTCAAAGATGCTTCTCATTTTCGATCTGTCTTTGGCTTGCTGGTCGAGCACCCTTAGCGATGTCCTCGCTGATCATTGTTAGGGAACGAATAAGCTGTTCGCACGCGCAACAACGAGCCTTCGCTTGAGGCTGCAGAAGGCAATGAGCGCACGTTTTCGTTCACACATTGCCCGGTACGGAAACGGTGGGCAAGTTTCATGGGTCAAAACGTTTTTGACGTTGGGGTCTTTAACAGTTCAAAGTGCGTCCTTAAACGCCCAACCACTGGCAAGTTGGTCGAGATCAAATTCAAACCTGCCGAAAAAAATTACCAGAAATATGACCTGCGTTAGTTGGATTTTTCGCCTAAGGTTTCTAAAATCTGCTTCGCCCCTATCTATGTAAGTCGTTTTGAACTTTTTGCTCACCACCTTCCTTTCGTGTGTGGTCTATGTAGCGAATAAAAATGTTTGCGTCTTGGATGCTCAACATATATTTAGCTGTTAGTTCAGAAATTGGGCTTTGCCGATTTGAGTGAATTGCTCAAATTTTGAGAAACCCTTCCTCGACGCAAGGCTAATCAAATAAACTAATCAATCGACTGCTTTCCATTAAGCCCTGGCTTTAGTCAAGCCATCAGACAAGTTGTACTATTTATATTCAAGCAAGCAGTAGCGCGAAAACGTTGCCAGGAAAGCCACGTTTGTGCTTAAAGAAATAATCGAATAGGCTTTCGAAAGTAGCTCCGCCGGTTCAAGTTTACCACTGGCAAAGGCCATTCACCTTCAAGCGATTACCACGCCTTTCACCTTCAAGCGATTAAGAAAAGGTCTCAAAATATCCTTCTAATTATTAGAATCTAATACCAGGATTAGTACTGGGTAATGGTAAATAAACTTGGGTGAAATAGGGGTTTGATACCCCGATTGGTATTATTTGTGGCATATTGGCCAAACCATAACTTTAAGGCTTGTACTTTACCACTTAGTGTTGTTCTGTTCTGCTGCACTGCAGTAAGAGCCGAAGCCCTGCTTTAAAGAAATATATTGCGAAGATTCACCCAATGAGGCAGTTTCAGAAATAATATGATTTATGTGGGAGAAGTTTGAAGGACAGATTCTGTTAACGATTTTTGGTTCAATGAAAGCATTATACGCAGGCATACGTTTCTTTCCAAGATCATCAGGATGGCATATGGCTCCTGCGAGGAGTTTGTCAACAACAATCGGTCTACATCCCTGGTTACCACTGCTTTTACAGGTTAGCGGCCTCTCTCGAGCAGCAAATTCTATATCATACATCAGAAAAAATATTTTCTACAAGAACAAGCAGCAACTGACTAGATGGCACCCACAGCAACTTCCTACTTTGGATTTCAAAAATCCGCCCGACGCTTAAACACAGAGTTTCGTGACTTGCGCTTTCAGGATGGAACTCGCTCTGGACGAAACCTTCCTGTCCACCGCTGTAAGCTGCGCAACAACAGCGTGAGGTGGCCGGGTTACATCCCGTACGATTTACTACAAGTGCATCCATCCATGCTTTGCGATTCAAGTAACCTAAATCTAGCGGTCCTTGTTGCTCTTGCCGGGTTCCACAGGCAAACGATCGACTGAATGCGCGGTGAAACGGACATAGGAGAAACACCAGCCGTGAAACTTTTGTTATCGTTTACTCGTTCCGCTTAAGCTGCTGTCTGTCAGGGGAAACAATGCATTTGCCATGTTTGGTGACTACGGCTTTTTTGTGCAGAGCGCATTATAAACGGCCCCACGCTCGCAGGATTGTAACTTTGTTGGTTTTATCTTTGGTTTCACATAGGGCAAGCGCCATGTTTGCCAAGGAAAATGTAGGTTTTGAACAGGACAGCCATCAGAATAAGCCACCTTTTCTAAAGGTTACACATCAAACATTTCGCTCACCATGCTAAATTCTTGGGCACTCCATTTGTTTGTACAGCACCGGCAAGTGCCGTCTGATCTCCAAGTGCTAGTGTTTCCAGAATCAAACGCGTGAGCATCGAAAGTTACAAACAATGTCACTACCAATGATTGTATAAGTGTAATGATTGTGACAAAATCACCACCACTTTTCCAATTCGTTCTAGTACCTTTAAGAAGTCGTATTCGAGTGCAGTTCTGGGCTGTTAACAGTTGTATTGGAACGCAATGCAAAAGCTGACAAGTACGTTTAATGTGGAAAATATTTCTTAGATCCTTTTCTTGTTGAGAAGTCGCCAGAAACTTGAAACAGCTCCAATGTGATGAAGTTAAAAACATTACAATTCGTCTTTTAAATCGCTTCCTGCAAACATTGGTTTGGTTCTCTGTGAAACGTGGATTGCTTTAGTTCACACAGTAAACATAAGATTAGAAAGTCGGTTTTCTGGTGAGGCTTCGCTTGGCTAAGTATTAAACAGCATCGTGTTGTTACACAGAAGAGCAGGTAACTTGAACAAGGTAAGTGTTTTTGTCATTTGCAAATTCTGTAATAATGGGAATTGAAAAACGTGTTGCATGTCACGGGCTTCTATCTAGTTCAACTATCTTACAAAAAAACGACCCGTGGATACCGTAGTTTTATTATAGCAAACATAGAGATAGCCTCTTTCGCAACTCCGAGGATGATTATCTAATTTGGTTCTGTTTAATACCCAGCACATTCAAAGGTCCATATTTCAACAGTAGAAGAATTTACGCATTGCAGGAAAAAAGTGCTTGCAGAAAAACAAGCTTTCACATCACGGTGTTTCTGTCAACATCGTAGTTTGAAAAGGAAAACGTGAGAGGGATCCATTCACGCCATTGTCATGAAATGATTTGCTTGAGATGTTTTTATCATGCGAAGATTGCAGATTTGTAAGCAGGTAATGGCATTTTTACACGCTAGCAATCGGACAGCAGACATGTAAATAAGAACACACTATGATAAAATTGATAACGGAAAATTTCATGAAATTGCAAAGTGGCTCAGAAAAAAATGGCACGTAAATTTGTAGATATTAACCATTGTTTCCGAAAACATTTCTTCAGTCTATCAACTTCTTACGAAGGAATAGAATTAAAACTTGCACGTGTAACTGTACAAAAACTGTAGGTGAATTGCTGTATATATAGGAAACTGTTTTTTCTGTTACTTTTCGTTCAGTCGCTAATGAATTGACTGGATTTAAATTACTCCGTCTGCAAACAACTTCATCTAATTATCGAGAGAGGTGAAGACGAGATAGTCCTTCTGGCTGTGCTACTAATTATCTGCAATAGCATATATGCGTGGTTATTAGATATCACCACAGGCTTTTAATCTTAAAAGTAATTTACCAGATTTTTTCAGATACTCAGTTTTTGTTGGGACGGAATGCTAAGAATTTTCCACAGTGTCCCTCGCTGCTTGGCGTTTGGATGAAGACCTTGGCATTCCGTGATACTTCTCTTGTGTCTTCACGGTCACAAAACTTTAACGTTACTGCCAACGCTTGAGGTACTGTGTTTGAAATAACCTTAGGCACAAAGAAGTCTGATAATGGCAGCGGTTGTAATGAACAAAGTGGCTGAGGTGCGTTAGTTCAACGCAACGGATTTGCAAACATAGGGATAGCCTCTTACAATTCCAAGGATGACTTTCTGTTAATTTGGTTTCATTCCTCAGCGTAATTGAATTGTTATGCTTTTACACATTGTTATGTTATCGGACACCACATTCGGACTGTTGATCACTTTTAAATGTTCAGTGTAGAAATGTTTACATACTGGGTTGTTTTGACATGTTACGCAGTAATTTTGATCTGAAAATATTACTGTAGATAATACAATTCAGACTTCTGAACCGGGTGAATAGCTAAAGTAAATTTGCTTGAAGCCGATACCGATAGATAGTCTATGAATGTACATAACTTGGTCTTCATGAAACAAAGGACTTTTTTGTCATGCCCCGTGTTCCAAGGAAACCCGTCACCAATACAGCTTTTGGGAAGCTTAAGTTTGAAGAAGTGCTCAGGATTTTAATTTTTTTATTTTTTTTAACAATTAGCACTAGCACTAGGCTATACATATGTGAATCACTGTAGTATAACGATTATGTGTCAAGAAATGGGACGGAATCAATGAAAGCCACACCGATTCCTCTGACTTTGATAACATGATACAGAATAGAGCAGGCTTCGAGGCTTGGACAACCTTCCACAAAACACATTATTTAGTGCAAAAGCATATGCTACAAATCGCACAAAACACTGCTGCAAGAGAAGGTTTCAGTACCTTCCAAAAAATTTGCTGCAACAGGTGATATTGGCATGCACAAACATCAGATAGCAGGTAGGTTTATTCATGCAATTTTGTGACTCAAACCAAGAAATAACAGAAATGCAAAAAAAGAAAAAAAAAACAAAGCAACAAATGGCAGAAAAAATAATTGCAAGTTTGCTAAAAATATAACGTGAGAAACCACTAAAATAGGGGTTCCTAACCTGGGATCCGTGAACCCCTTAGGGGCCCATGAATGTGTTTTAAAGGGTCCGCAACCATAATCAAATGAAGAAAAACCGCTAGTTTTTATCCGCCCATCTGGGCCAAGCTCTTCTTTTGAGCGAGTTCTTCTTTTATCCACTGCTTGGCCGCGCTAGATTTCGGGGTAGGTGTTGAGCAGCCATTCGGCTGTCTCATGATTCAGAACCGTCAGGCCGTGCAGTCCATGGGGA
>Ga0210059_1001557_pt1 | contig 34789 bp, 21 predicted proteins | sample Ectturendosymbi2_FD_188042 | JGI IMG/M metagenome (GOLD analysis project Ga0210059, IMG submission 188042) | Ecteinascidia turbinata endosymbiont from Florida, USA - Sample 2 (SPAdes) (version 2) | ecosystem: Host-associated > Tunicates > Ascidians > Unclassified | place: Key West, Florida... | reverse complement strand
CCGAAATTGAAAAGTGACTCCGGATACGGGTGCGGTTTTTCCCAAATTATTGACTCCGGGTCCGGTCCGGGTCCAAAAGAAAAATGTAAAATCCTGCCGGAGTCAACTCCGGTATTCCGGATCCGGTCCCACCTCCGATTGGAGATCCGGCGGGCTGGAGGGCCGTGTTTCCAAATGAAAAACGTGAATTTTTGGCTGGCTGGCGGGCTGCACAGAAGACAGAAGGGCGAGCCGGCGGACAGCACAAAAAGACGATCCGGCGGGCTGCGGAAAAGGACGGGTCGAGCTGCAGAAAAGAGTAGCCCTCCGGCCTGCCTTTTTCTGCAGCCCGTCGGCCCTCAGTGTGCAGCCCACTGGCCGATCCTGTGGTGCAGCCTGCCGACTTGCCCTTTTGTGCAGCTCGCCAGTCTGCAGAAAATTCATGTTTTTCAATAGGCAACCACTGCCTAAACCTAAGACTAAGCTAACGCTAATTCTAACCTAATCTCACCCTTACGTAACAACACTGACCCCTAAACGTAACACCTAAGCGGAGTCTGAAAAAAAACAAAGAAATAAAAGCAAAAGGAAAGTCAGCAAAGTGAGAGTTGACCCGAAACCACGGGCAGGACAGCCTTACACCCAGGGTTACCAGATTATTTAACCAAAAGTAGCCAAACACTGTTCCAAAAGGAACCAAAATCCAAAATATAAGTAGCCATGTACTCTGTTTACGTTTCGATGGTGACGTCGCCATGTTCACTCAACCGTAGTATGACCTTTTTGCAAAGTTGGCAAAATGGGTTGGCAGCAAAGTATGAAAATGACATATGGTGACCATGGCCCAAGTGCCTCCTTGGCTACGTCCATGATGGTGTAATTATAACAGTATTACTGTTAGGAATTCAACATTTGTTTTTCAAAGTAGATGACAAACACAACACATAATTCACTTTATACTAAATCTGTAAATCCATTTGTCTTATTCATTCCCGGCTTTGTGCTTGGGGGTTTACAACATCAATGTAACCAGAAAATTTTTACAACTGGATTATTTTTCAAAATGAAAGAAACTTTTCCGCTAGATTAGCTACTGCAAGCAATGCATGAGAAAAACCTAGCAAATCTCAATATTTACAACCTAAACAGAAGAAATCATACAAGATTTGATGGCACACCATTTGTGGGTCCCGTGCTGTCACCGACGAAATCTCATTCGATAATAAGTTTGGCAAACCAGACTTGACACAATGCGGCATGAACGAAATGGCTGTTATAGCTGGAACAATCCTGACGGGATTTGAAACCAAATTAAATGTATTCATAATTGGAACACAATTATTTTAAATATTTCTCCAACTTGCTTAAATTGAAAAAAGATGGAAGTTGACAGTGATTTGGAGATATATGCAAAGCACCTAAATTTAAGTTAAGACTTTGAATGTAATCTTTGAGGACCTGTAGAGGATGGGTGTGGCCACTAGCGTACAGAGGGGTGTGGACACTGTGCCATGGCCCTCCCCTCAGACCCTAAAAATATACAAATGTATAAACAGTTTTCGGTAGTGTATACTGTCAGTATTCGGCAGTGTATACCAAAAAGTTTAATTTTAGGCGAATAACACTATTTTGTTTAGAAAAACGCCTCTCAAAGCACAAAATGACTACATTTTCTACAAATTAGAGGGGAGGCATGCCCCTTTGGCCCTCCCCTAGCTACGCCTATGCTTGCCCCCCCTTCGTAAATGGGCGTGCCGGATTGGATTGTTACTCTATTTGATTTTAATGTGCAAAATGCAGACATTAATTCGCAGTTGCAAGATGAACTCCCTGATATGCATGTGGATCTCGAAGCTCAATCACTGTTTAAACGCAAAAACCTGCGTGACAGTGACATGTGAATACCGCTGTTAAATACCCGAAATTTTGTGCAGATGCTGAGCCGTTTTTACTTGCATTCTCAGTTTCCTACATGCTGGAATCAGGTGTTAGTCATGCAAATGCATTGCTAAAGCAGAAGAACTGACTGAACTTTGAAGAGCGTGGCGACTTGCTACTAAACACATCAGTCTCCTGCTAGATAAAAATGCTCTTGCTGTTTCTCACAGGAAACACCCTTCTCGTTGATGGGGTCTCAAATTGCAATGAAAAGTTTGCCATTTTCCTTTTGTGCTTGTATTAATAATAATGTTTCTTGCGCATTGATTTTCAATTACAGTTAGATAAATGTAATATCAGTAGTTGGTATTAATCCAAATGCCCCCGTATTTGTGAGGTAGTGGGATCTGAGAAGTTCAACTCGTTCGGGGCTCGGTGAGATGTCTGGGATTTTACCAAGGGTTCGACAGCCAAAAGAATTTGCAGACCCAGGCTTTACATCTATTCCTTCAATATCTGCACAGTGTACACTGCCTTCATTGGCTTCCCTGTTTTGGCTTCTGTATAAAATTGAGTTAAGTTTCAGACAGGAATTTGGAACCAAAGTCTTCACGGGCGGGTGGAAGTTCGTAGCCTCAATGGTTACAGACCCTCGTCAGAAGAGCAAAGATTTGTAATGAATGTCAATATGCAGCTCATATGCATTTTCTGGGTCAAGCTTTTCCGACAGAAAAAAGCCGAATTTTGTCTGTTTTTTCGATTTGAAAAAGCCCAGTGCGTTGAAAAGCATCCAAAATTTCAAAATCTGTAAAAAATCCCAGTGCGAAAACAGCCAAATTTCAAAATCTTTCAAAAAAGAAAAATTCTTAACCCTGCTCTTGGAGTACACTACTCTGGATGTAGTGTTGTACCAAGTGTTACGAGTTAGCGAACAACTGTGATTACAAAAAGTGTCTCTAATCTTGTGGTCCTATGCCAACGCCATTACAAAACCCTCTGTTTCTGTTATTATCAATCTGCGTTGTGGAGACAGTGTGTGCTTGTGCTCTATGGACTTCGTGTCTGGTTCAAACATTGAAATTCAAAACAATGCAGTGTACAACAGGAACAGATTCAATGGACACTGCATGAGGCAAGTTGTGCGTTCCACTTGCACATCTTCTCTGTCTCTTTTTAGGTATATTTGGGTGCTCATTAAGCATTACACAACTGTATAGTGGCCCACTTCTCGTTTTATGGTGGAGGGGACAAGCTACACGCACCACTCGCAACTCTTCTCCAAGAAGAATTTGTGGAACGAAAAGTTGCAAAAGAGCCAAAAAGTAGCCAAATAGCCAAATGAGAATTTTGGAGCCAACTTCTTTTCAAAAGAGCCAAATTTATGGTTTTTGGCTCGAAAAGAGCCAATCTGGCAACCCTGGTTACACGATGGCCAGGACAGCATTTTGCTGACAAAGTGACCTTTTTCTTTGTATTGCGTCATGCCACGAGACCGAATCTTCAACTGCCGGCACAATAGCTTCAGCCTATCAGTTGCTGCCAGAATATCGCCAGTAAAATAGACAATAACTTGCAAAAATTCTTTTTATGATTGTGTTGGCGTCAAATTCCAAAAATGAAATTTGAAAATCCTGATCCTGATCCGGAAACTTGAATAAAACTGTAGTCCTGATCCGATCTGGCTTGTTCAAAATGTGTGAATCCTGCCGGATTCGAGTCTTGAAATCCGGATCCTGTACACCTCTGAGAGTCTGAGGTCTACTACATCGACCTATCATGGAACGTGCTGATGACTGAAGCCTAACCAAACAGAGATTCCACTGGACTGAAGCAACCGGCACTGGTACAATTCAGAGGTGTCCATGAACTGGATTTTGGACTTTTGGATCCGGACTCCGGTTGCTTCCAACAGCATCAGGGGAGAGGGTTTCTTTCCTGTAGCCGGATCCGGATTGGATTTTGTTTTTACTGGAAAAACATTACTGGTTGTTTGCTTGACCTATATATACCCAGCAGTGTTGAACAGCAGTGTTGATCTGGTTCCCGGATTGCGATCCAACCGGATTCTGCAATTCAGAACCTGACCCGGATTGTATTGGATTTCGAAATAGCTCAACCGGATCAGATATGGAAATCCAAACTGCGTTGATCACTGCAGTATAATGCTTAATCAGAGTTTTTTCGGATATAAACCGGATTGGATCAAATATTTGGGCAGGTCTACCGAATTAGGATCGGACAGGATTACTCAATGAAAATATTGGACTGGATTAAAATTGCAAAAATCTCCGATTTGTTCAACACTAATACCCGGACTCAAACAGGAGTCAGATTACTTGAATCTAGTTGGTACCGGATCCGGATTGTATGAGGATTTAGAATTTGCAAAACAGGATTGGATTCGGACTCAGAAAAATCAGAGTCCGAACACCTCTAGTACAAACGGCCTTGCGCATTCGGAAACCATGAATTTGGCGGCAGTAAACAATATTAAGTGGATTTTTGCAACTTTTTTATGTACCGAACACTTGTTCAACTCTTGTACAAAAATCCGCCAAATTTTCCGCCAAAACATTGCAAAAGTAGCCAAAACATCCACCACCCGCCAAACGCAAATTTTACTCGCCAATGAAATCAAAAAATAGCCAAATTTAGCTGAAAAATAGCACATCTGGCAACACAGGATTGAATGTAATGACTAGCAGAGATGATCACGGAGCCGGAGTGGACTCCGGCCGGAGTTTGCATTTTGGGCTGGAGCAGAAGCCGGAGTCAATATTTTAATATCGAGCCGCAGCAGGAGCCGGAGTCGGAGTCAGCATTAAGGTCTGTGCAGAAGCCAATCCAAATTTTTAAGGGACCTAATTTCTGTAATGATGCTTGTTGTTGTCAAACAGAATGGAATTAATTGAGACTTGTTTTCTGACCAGTGTCGTCATATAACACAAAGTGTGACACTGGGTGGGAGTTCCGAGCATTTCACCACCAATGATGGTTTCAAAGTTATGGCCCATGCACAATACAATGTGTAGTAAGTGACAATGCAGTTCGGGAATTTGGAATCCATGCCGTAACTTAGCTATGAGAATGTTGGGCTGATGATGAGGGCAGTAATACAAGACACATGACAAAAAACAATGGTTAACAAAACAGATTATAGAGAAGTAAAAGTGTGCCGAAATGACCTACACATTGAGTGTAGTGTAGGCCTAGCTAGTGACAGGAGTTGACGATGATGTTAGAACTAAGTAATATGCAGTAGTACAATAATGTTTAGGCCTATTCACACTGTGCAGATTTCTAGTCTAGCCACCGCTTGCATACGACAACCTCTGCTCACATTTTGGAGCCATACTGAACAAAGTTGGATGTTTGCCCTGATAGTTGCATCTTTCAAGCTAACCTATATTGCTTTGCATCTCTATTGCCTATAATAAATTTGAAAGGGAGTGTAGCCAAATTATGTGCGTGTAATGTAAATGTTCATCTTGTTGATTTTTTTGTACGATTTGCTTGCACATTCATGTTAATTGCTCAGTTTAGCACAGTCATAGTTCAGAGTTTTATATGAGCACATGGTTAAAGCACGATTCAATATTTGTGAACATGTGATCAGCTCCAGACCTCGGAGATTTTAAATGAGTCTTTTGTAAAAATTGAAAATTGACACCCACTTCAAATACTTGTCACCTATCTGGTTAATTATTGAAGCATGAGCGACTTAACTAAAGCTAGTGTTTCAATGGTTGCCACTTCATAATTTAATGTACTAGAACCTATGCTTTTAAGGTGTATATTTGATAAGCAGCATCTCTTTTGGCTCATGAGACAAAAACAGCTCTGAAGTTATTTTTTCAGTAGCTGCACACACTTGCTTGAAGTCGTCACGTGACAAGTTTGGAATGTATGACCTACATAGCTGACTATAATGTCTAAGTTCAATGTGGGCAAGCTTTTAGTGGCTGTTTGTGCACGTTGTGTAAAGAATAGGTTCAGCCATAACTTTAAACCTCAACATGTTGTGTCTCTCTGTATTGTGCTAGTCACATGACCATTTCAACCATTTGTGTTCTATTGAAGGCAAGATAGCCACGACATGTATTTTGCCTCATGGGGCAAAATAGACAGCATCTTTTCAAGATGAATTACTTGGAAGTTTTCGGAGTGTCAACAGGAGTCTGAGTTGATGTTTCAAAATTTTTCGGAGTCGGATCAGGAGCAGTCATCTTAAAGCGTGGAGTAGGATTGGAGTCGGAGTCTGAAAAAGATGACTCCGCTCATTTCTGATGACTAGCGTACGCCAGAGGTGTACGGAGTCTGAAATTTTTGACAGCGACTCCGCTCCTGCTTCGGCTGAACATACTCCGACTCCACTCCGACACATTTTCAAGTTTTGGACTTGGACTTCTGCTCAAGCCCCAAAGTGAATTATCTAAACATTTTGGCAGTGTCTAAAGGACAGTATCCGGTTTTCCCATTAAAAACACTAAAAAAACGTATCAAACGAATTTGCTGATCACTGCAATACATGTCAATTGCTTCTCAGATAATGGATTAAGATGGCCATAATTATTTTATCCTATACCCTAACTGTAATGTTGTGACGTCAGTCTTGTGATGTCACGAGTTCCAGACAGGCATGGAATGTTATGTTACCATATATGATCATAGTACACCGAGCGTAAAGCATGTGAGTTTTCGTGTGACAAGGCAGTTTTGCATTTGGAGTCGAACCGTGATGTATGTCTACTGTTTTCTGTTGATATAAGTTACGCCCACAGTGTGTCAGAATGTTAACTGTATTGTGAACGCGTGCTGAGCCATCTGCTAGTCAGTACAAGTGTGGAGACATTACCTTTGGCGACGAGGTGAACGGTGAACAGGCTTGTGATTAATTGATTTTCTGCCAGCGGTCTGTGCTTGGAAGAACTGTGCTGTTGCCAAGTTGATTGACGGTGAGTGGACTTGCAAGTCATGTCGCAGAATTTCCTTTCCCTACCACCATTGTGTGAGAAATTTGACATTGAGAAAATGTCACGGAATTGGAAATTTTGGTTTTTCTTTAAATTTAAAAAAAAAACAAAAACGTAATATTATTAGCTCTGGCATGAAGTTTAAAACTTCATGCCAGAGCTAATAATATTACGGATGATGGCAGAAAAGTTGCTCTTTTACTGAACCGAGCAGGACGACATGCGCAGACATTATTTTATGCCATAGTTAGCCCCAACGCTGATGAGAAAACGTTTGACGAAACAATTGCTTTATTCGCTGCAAAATTCGAACGTAAGCCTAATCTGTTGTACGAACGAAGTTTATTTTCTGCTATGCGACAGCACAAAGAGGAATCGGTTGCCTAATTTGCATTGCGACTTCGTGAAAAGGCAGACGTTTGTGAATTCGGTGACGCTGACCGAGTTGTTAGGTTTTTCTTGACCAACTTGTTCCTAATTTGTGCAACCTCGAGTTAAAGTACAAACTCCATGAAACAGAGGACTTGACTTTAGAAACAGCACTTGCTAAAGCAAAAATCTTTGGGACATTACGGTCCCAGGTTCCGCACATGGGAGGGAAGCAACAGACAGTCGATAATCACGATGCGCCGAACTCAGTGAATTCTGTTTCTGGCCCCAAGCGTAAGGACGCATCGCGAGGATGGCGAGGACGTTCATCTACTAACGTGAAGTCAGACAGGCCTGCTATAGTGTGCTATGCTTGTGGGCGGAAGGGTCATCGGACCAAAAGCTCTCAATGCCAGGTGAAGAACAAAAAGTATTTTAACTGCGGGAAATTCGGACACTTCAAAAACAAGTGCAGGAAACTTTCTCAGCCCCAGTCCCAAGTGAAGCCAAAATCAGGGGGCGAACATCAAGTAAGTGGTATAAATATGGCTTGGCATGATGCGATTGACTCGCAGACGTTTGCGTATTCGGTAATGCCTCAAAGGAATGAAAATGCCCACGCCTTTGAGTGGGAGGGGTGACTATTTCGAACGTTATGATAGACTCTGGAGCTTCTTGTAATTTAATGGGCGAGGCGGCTTGGGAAAACTTGAAGCAATCCCAAGTTCGGGCGACTTTCAGGAGAGAGTCGATTCGTTTGTTTACATATGGTAGTGAAAAATCGCTGTCAATTCACAGAATTGTTACTACTGATGTTGTTTCAATCGATACGAATGAAAAGTGCACTACAGATTTTGTGGTAATTCAACGAGATGCCATTACGCTGCTGGGAAAACAGTCAGCCATAAGTTTGGGCTTATTGAGAGTAGGACCTCAAGTAAGCCACGTTGAGCACAATCCTGAATCCAGGGATTCGATTATTTCCCGGTGCAAAGATTTGTTTACCGGTGTAGGCTTGCTCAAAGATTATTCTGTTCATTTACATATTGATAAGAACATTAAATCGGTCGCCCAGCCAATGCGACGAACTCCATTTCGGCTGAGAGAGAAAGTCGATAAAAACTCGACGAGCTGTTGGCGTATGGTATTATTGAGCCAGCTATGAACGGGCCAACTAGGTGGTCTCGCCCTTGGATGTTGCACCAAAACCCGACGGGGATGTATGCGTTTGTGTCGATTTGATGTGCGCCAACGAAACTATTGTCCGAGAACGCCACCCAATGCCTCCAGTTGAAGATTTGCTGCACGACATCAACGGCAGTATCGTGTTCAGTAAATTGGACTTGAAATGGGGTTTCCATCAAGTCATGTTAGATGAAGCCAACCGTGACATAACGACATTTGTCACACACAGAGGTTTGTTCAGGTATAAACGATTGATGTTTGGCTTGTGTTCAGCGCCTGAGAAATACAACAAGATCATTCGTGACGTTTTGAAGAACTGTCAGGGTTGTGCGAACATCGCAGATGACGTAATAGTCTTCGGGAAAATGTTAGCCGAGCACGACAAAAATTTGATTGTAGTTCTGGACACATTGCGCGAAAGTGGGTTGACGGTGAACGAAAAGAAATGCAAATTTCGATTGCCTAAGCTCACCTTTTTTGGGCATGATCTGAGCAGACGTGGGATTGAGCCCAGTGAAGAGAAGATTGCAGCTATTCAAGATTGTGAATCGCCAAAGACTGCTAGTGAAGCTAGGTCGTTCATGGGTCTTGTGCAGTATACTGCAAAATTCATACCCGATTTGGCATCAATTGCTAGACCAATTCAAGATCTGACCAGAAAACACGTTGACTTTGTTTGGGGGAAAGCAACAGTATGCTTTCGATAAGCTTAAGTCGCTGATGACTAAGCCAGACGTACATGCTTATTTTAGGAATGACTGTCAGACACGAGTTGTTATGGATGTATCGCCAACTGGACTCGGTGCGGTTTTGACCCAATGTCAAAATAGTATTTGGCGTGTAATTGCATATGCATCTCGAAGTTTGTCTGATGTTGAACCCAGATACAGTCAAACCGAAAAAGAAGCACTTGCTATTGTTTGGGCAGTCGAACGATTTAATCTTTACTTGTTTGGAATGCAATTTGAACTGGAAAGTGATCATAAACCACTAGAATGTATTTAAGCCATCGGCAAGAATCAAACGCTGGGTTTTGCGGTTGCAGGGTTACAGTTTCAAAGTAGCGTATCGTCCTGGTAAAACCAAATATGCTGATGTGCTGTCCAGACTGAATTTGAAGGTGAATCGTGACTATGGTGAAAAGTATGATTATGTTACAGCACTTGTTGGTAGTAGCACGATTCCTGCTTTGCGGTCAGACGAAATCGACGTTGCCTCGAAAAACGATCCTGAACTTTTTGAACTTCGACAGTGCATCCAGACAGGTGATTGGTCAAACTGTTCCTGCAAAGAATATTTGCCAGTGCGGCAAGAACTATGTAATTACGGCAATTTACTGCTTCGGGGAACTCGCATTATCATTCCCAAAGAGTTGCGCAATCGAGTGCTGGAACTCGCGCACGAGGATCATCAGGGAATTGTGAAAACAAAAAGTATGCTTCGCATAAAGGTTTGGTGACCGGGAATGGACAAGGAGGCAGAATGCCTTTGTAGAACTTGTCACGGGTGTCAAGTAAACAGCGAGTTCAGCAGACCTGAACCAATTACAAGGACTTTACCACCTTATGGTCCTCGGCAGGATTGTGCCATAGACATTTTAGGACCTCTACCCACGGGATAAAATATTTTTGTAATCGTTGACTATTATTCCCGATATTTTGAAGCTGTTATCATGAAAATCGTGACTAGCGCCACGATAGTCAGGGTGCTAGAGGGAATTTTCGGACGATTGGGTTTGCCATATTCTCTGCGGAGCGATAACGGCACCCAGTTCGTTTCCGATGCTTTTCAGAACTTCTTACGTGACAACGGCGTCGAACATCGACGGATTACTCCACTTGCGCCTTGGAAAAATGGAGATTGCGAGCGACAGAACCGTACGTTGATGAAAGCAATCCGCATCGCACACTCTGAGGGAAAAGATTGAAGGCGTGAGCTGACCAAGTTTCTCATAGCTCACAGGTCGACTCCACATTCCTCAACCGGTGCAATGCCATTCTTTCTGATGTACGGACGTGAAATGCGAACGAAACTACCAGACTTATGCCGCGAGCGAACTGTTCTTGACGAGGCGAATCGTGACAAAGACTGGGCAAATAAACTCAAGGGGAAGGAATATGTTGATAGTAAACGCCGCGCTCAAGAATCGTCTATTGAAGTTGGCGATCAAGAGCTTGTTAGAGTGCCAAAATTGAATAAACTGTCTTCCAACTTTGATCCAGTTCCACGGACTGTCATCGCGAAACACGGAGGGGAACTGACGATCGAACGCGATGGTGCTTCACTGCCTCGTCATTCCAGCCACTGCAAGCCATATCAGCGCAGTGATGAATCCGAGCTGCCGCTCAACAGCGCTGACAGTGGCAATTCGGACAATGACCGTGATAGTTCGATGTACAGCGACGAAGCGCGAAAAAATGTTTCTTCTGAAGTTAACGTGCCGCCTGTATCTTGCGAACATAATGCAGTGCCGTCTGAACGTTCTCTGAGACCACGATGTAACCTTAAACAGCCAAGTAAACTGTGAGACTATGTATGTTCATGTGATATTCGCTGATGATGACAAGCGTGCTTTTTCTTTGTTATGTTGGTAAAATATTATTTTTTTTATCGTGCCTCCAAAATTACTTATCACGTATCTTTCACTATCTTATATTGTAAAAGCGTGAGAATTGTAATGCGCAACTGGGAGAATGCTCAATAGCTAGTAGTTATTTGTGAAATGCACAAACATTACCTGTAGTTTGATGTAATATGCCCGTGCTTTATTTTCGACGAAAAGAGGAAATGTAATGTTGTGACGTCAGTCTTGTGATGTCACGAGTTCCAGACACGCATGGAATGTTATGTTACCATATGTGGTCATAGTACACCGAGCATAAAGCATGTGAGTTTTCGTGTGACAAGGCAGTTTTGCATTTGGAGTCGAACCGTGATGTATGTCTACTTTTTTCTGTTAATATAAGTTACGCCCACAGTGTGTCAGAATGTTAACTGTATTGTGAACGCGTGCTGAGCCATCTGCTAGTCAGTACAAGTGTGGAGACATTACACTAACCATTTACCTTAACTGCAAACCCTAACCATCAACACTAAACGCTAATCCTAATCCCTAACCATAGACACTAGCACTGAACCCTAACCCTAAACGCTAACTATAAACCCTAATTTTAAACACTAACACACAACCCTAATCATAATTCCTAAAAACCTTACTCTAGTCCAAAAGCTTAACTTAATTATAAACACTTGTCTGCTTTTCGAAATGTACATCACAAGCGTCAAAAAATTTTGACTTACAATCTTGTGTACGTACACCAAAAGAAAAACCAAATACAACAAAGGAGCCACTCGAACTGAGAATTGTCTTGTCGCTTCCCACTCGACCATGTTGATAGCAGAGGTGGCCGGAGTCACTTTTTCAGACTCCAACTCCGTTCCTGTTTCAAAATTTTGGAATCCGGGTCCAGTAATGTTTCAAATTTGAGAGTTCGACTCCTGTTCAGACTCCGGCTACAATCATCAATCCAACCTTAATTTACCCATGTTTTCACTTACGAAATGACCACACAGACTCCTGCTACTGCCGAAATTGAAAAGTAACTCCGGATCCAGGCCCGTTTTTTTTTCAAATATTTGACTCCGGGTCCGAAAGAAAAACGCAGAATCCTGCCGAAGTCGACTCCGGTATTCCGGATCCGGTCCCACCTCTGGTTGATAGTAGTGAGATTTTCCCCAACACAGCTTCATATCTGACAGAAAACTGGATGCGGGATACGGTACTTTTTGTCCTTCGAAACAGAAAACTGGATATGCTGGTTGTTGAGACACTACCTAAACTTTTCGTGTGAGCTAAATTTCATTGGCCAACAGATTTTTAACGTATCACCATGAACAAGAAATTGTCCAAATCTTTAAACACATGAAACTCACCAACCTAACCTTACTTACATCCAAGTTGTATTGAAATTTTAAGACATCCTGTGAAGTAGTATTGCACATTTGAAGGTTGTGTTATACCATGCTTTGTAAAAAACAATCTGCAATAATAATAATCAATAATAAACAAACTAAGCTTTTATAAAAAAAAACTGACTCCGGCTCCACTCCGGCCCTTCCTAAAAAAAATCAACTCCGGCTCCACTCCTATTTTCGAAAATCGTTAAGACTCGGACTGTAGTCTCTTCCGACACTCCGGCTCCTGTACACCACGGGTGAGCATGGATCAGGACTGGATCGGACTGGATCAGGACTGAAGCCAATTTTGGCCAGATCAGGACTGAATCGGACTGCATTTTTTTTGAATTAGCGGATCAGGACTGGATCGGACTGAGAAAAATTTTGTTGTTTGAATGTGAATATTCTGAAAATATCAAAAATTTTAGTTGTAATCCGATTTCACAGGTTTGCTAAATGGTAGTCTGTATTTTGCCATCAAATGCAAAACTCTCCTGGGACTATTTTGCATTTCGAACTGTATCCACTTTTGTTCGCATATAACGTTGAGGTCTACAGCAGCAATGTTAACATAGTTGAGTGCTTAGTGTCTATGCCTGCTGTGCAATTGTTCGTTGGTTCTGCTCTCACCATTTCCTTTGGCTTAGCTTGTAGAGGTTACACCTTTGATAGGAATGCTTTTAATGTACTTTTTCAAAACGTTCAGGGTTTGGGCTTAGGGTTTACGTTTAGTTTGTATGTTTAGGTTTCGGTTTAGAGTTTACCTTTAGGTGTGCAAATTAGGTTTCAGGTTTAGGTTTTTGGTTCAACTTTTGGGTTTCGGTTTCGGTTTTGGGCTTAGGTTTCGGGTTTAGGTTTTGGCTTCAGGTTTAGGTTTCAGGTTTAGGTTTTAGGTCGTGTAACAAGGATCGTACGCCAATGCAAGCAAGTGTATTGTCCTTGTCACTTGACCAATCGAAGGAATTCTCCTAATGGAAAAATAACTCCAGCAGTGCTTTTCCCTCTGATGCCTAATGGACACTTCCTTGTTAAATTTTAGAAATGCCAAAAGTCTGTGTCTATTTTGCCTCATGAGGCAAAAGCACTGCTGGAACCATTTTGCATTCAACCAATCATATTTGGCTAAAGGCAAAATAGCTACTGTAGTTCTTTTGCCCCATGAGGCAAAATAGAAATATATGATTTTGCATTGGCGGATCAGGACTGGATCGGACTGACGATTTTCAAACATTTTGTGGATCAGGACTGGATCGGATTCAATTTTATAGGATCAGGACTGGACTCGGACTGAAAAATTTCACAGTCCGCTTAGCTCTGCTGTACACCTCTGGCGTACCCGGAGAGTGATCACGGCTTGTGATCTCTATTGTTCCTTGTTGCCACAGTGCGAAGCTTTGCGCGCTTGCCGCTCGGGCTTTCCGATTGCAACACTTTCTATCCCAAATACATCCAAAAACAAAATTAAACGTCCTGTAAGTTTTCATAAGGCATGTGAAACAGACATCAATGCCATTTCCTTCATTTTATTTGAATGAGTTGGTACGGTCTGTACTTGCTTAAAACAGGCACAAAGTAAAATTGAGACACCGTTTGGATTTCTCATGGATTCCTCGTCTAACTCAAAACAAACCATGACTCTTATCAAAGTTTTTTGATAACCTAAATAAGGTCTTGAATTAAAAAAATCAGCTACACAATATGTGAAGGGTTGTAGAGTATTTGTTCATGTTGGGACAGCGGTATGCTGGAACAGACTGTTGCAAAAAATATACGACTGTCCAAAAGCTTGCTTGGATTTTCCTTAAAATGCCTACAGTCATATATTATTGCAGGGAACACAGCAGATACCTGGCGTAAAACATCTTTGGAAAAACTAAAAACAAACCAAAAAATAAAAAAATACATTAAAATAATAAACCATAAACCAAATCGTAAAAATACAAACCAAATTATTGCAAAGTAAACAAGATTTGATTTTTGAAAAGACCAAAATAGCAACACTGCATTTGTGACATCTTGAGATGGCACGGGCAGAGGTGTACGGAGACTGAAATTTATGACTCCGACACCACTCCTGCTTCGGCTGAATATACTCCACTCCGACTCCGAAACATTTTAAAGTTTTGGACTCTGACTCCTGCTTAAACTCCAAAGTGATTTATCTAAAGGCAGTGGCTATAGATACGCCTGTGGATCTTGACATTTGAAAACTTATTCATACACCACTCGTGACGTAACAGTAACGTACGGTGAAAGTGCAGTAGGCTTGGTAGAAACGAAGTAAACGTAAAAGATTAACCCTAAACCTAACTCTAACCCTAATCCTAACCTAATGCAAGCTAACCCTCAGCTAAGACTAACCTAACCCTAACCTGATGCCAACCTATCCCTAACCCTAAGCTAACGCTAATCAAAACCCTAACCGAATGCTAACCTAACACTAACCCATGAAGGTAACACGTAAGCCTGAAAAAAAATAAACAAAAAAAGTAAAGTCGGCAAGGTGAGAGTCAAACCGAAAACCAGTCCATTGGCATAACAGCCGTAACGCCTAGCTACTACACCACGAGACCCACGCCGTATGAATGACAAACTGACCGTTTTATTTGAATTGCGTCAGGCCAGGCGTAACCGTGGTCACTTCCTTATCTAAACTTTTGGCAGCGTCTAACCTTTGACACTAACACTGAACCCTAACTCTAAGCGCTAACCCTAAACCCTGACCTTAAACTCTAACACAAATCCCTAACCCTAAATGCTAAACCTAACCCAAGTCTAAAAACACTTGTCTGCTTTTCGAAATGTACATCACAAGGGGTCCAATTATTTTTACTTACAATCTTGTGTAAGTACATCAAAAGAAAAACCAAATACAACAAAGGAGTCAATCGGACTGACGATTGTCTAGTCACTTGCCACTCGAACATGTTGACAGTAGTGAGATTTCTCCAACTCAGTTTTATATCTGGCAGAAAACTGGATATGGGAGACGGTACTTTTTGTCCTTCGAAACAGAAAACTGGACATGCTGGTTGTTGAGACACTACCTAAACTTTTTATGTGAGCTAAATTTCATTGGCCCACACATTTTTAACGTATTACCATGAACAAGAAATTGTCCGAATCTTTAAACACATGAAGCTCACCAATCTAACCTTACTTACATCCAAGTTGTATTAAAATTTTTAAGACTTCTTGTGAAGTAGTTTTGCACATTTGAAGGTTATGTTATAACATGCTTTGTAAAAAACAATCTGCAATAATAATAATCAATAATAAACAAACTAAGCTTTTATAAAAAAAACTGACTTCGGCTCCACTCCCGCTCCGGCTCTTCCTTAGAAAAATCAACTCCGGCTCCACTCCTATTTTCGAAAATCGTTAAGAGTCTACTCCGACACTCCGGCTCCTGTACACCTCTGGGCACGGGCCGCTAGCAGTCCAGTCTTCAGGCAGTCAGCTAAAGGTTTTGAAACAGCCGGCTAGCAATTTGTTAGCGGTGACGTCATTCCAGGCCGCTGCGGTCTGCTCGCCAATTACGAGAAAATTTTTGTTTCTACAAGGTTTAAAATTCAAAACAAGGAAATGTTTTGCTGCTGTTCTCTCCATTTTACCGTTCTGTTAATGTTCTGTTTAACTTGTTTCCACGCAAATCATTGAACCATGTTATGAATCAATCAAAGCAACAAACACTTTTATTTACAGTCTGTCGCCGAGGTTGAGGCAGAACCGTTGGCACAAAGTTTTCAATAGAGGGGCTTTGCGTTTGTGCGGGGTGGCTTGACATTCTAAAAATTGACAAAAACTCCACTGATTTATAGTGTTTCACGTTTCAATTTCGGGGGCTTGGAGCGTTGTTTAGGGAACTAAGCCCACCAAAGCTCCCCCGTGGCGACGGGACTGGGTTTAGGCCAGGTGTTATGAAACTGTCTCTGGCCATGTACCCCTTCAGCATTTCGATAGATGAGCATGTATACCTAAAATTTCTTTTGACAAAATGGCTGTTGAAAATAACAAGAATGTGTTTGCCAATAAGCATATAATGATTTTGAAAATAATATTCACTGATGTATGTATAAATATTTCGAAAGTAATAACATGTAAACATATTTTTCCTTCTATTGCTAACCTCAAATGTACCCCTGCTAGCATAGGGATACATGTATCCCAGTTTGGGAACACCTACTTTAGGATTAGATGTTAGGTTCAGTATGTTACTAGCAAATGTAGTGCAGCCTAGCACACACTTGTGGTGTGTTAGTGTCACGTTACAGGCGGCGGACAAATAAGTTTTCAAAAGTGCTCTGGCGGACCTAGAGCCATTAAGGCTACACAGTTTTATTGTCCAAAAGACAGTGAACTGAAAACTTAAGTGTTGTTACTTTGTTTTTGAGGTTACGGTATATTACTGGCCGATCTGGGTCAGAAAATAAGTTGTGGTTTAGAATAGACGGGCCGGGTGGTTTCTAGTTAGCTCCAGGCGGGCCGGGCTACAACAGGGTTGCCAGACATCTCTTGAGAAAAAAAGCCAAACCATGTCTGAAAAAAGCCAAACGGGGCAAAAAAAGCTAAATTGTTAAATAAACATGAAATTTAAAATTAGTTCTTAGTTGTAGGACATTTTAGAAAAATAAAGTTGTAGCATTACCTCTACACTCTACAGCAGTGATTCTCAAAGTGGGCGGAATCGCCCACTTGGCGGCGATTTGGAGGGGCAAGGGGGCAAAAATTCTCAACCACTAATCGATCATTGGGTTACTTCAATAGTCTACTTGTCAGTTTCTTGCAAATTTTGATTTATTAGGATAATCGTTGAAGGTTGTTACTGAAGTAATTTATCCGTTAAATTTTTTACTCTGGATCGTCTATGTGCCTGGGTACCAGAGATGATCGGATAGTGGATTTTTAGTATCCGATCCTATCCTGTGTTTGAAAAATGGTATCCGCATCCGAAACGAATCTTCTTTTGGTTGAAATCATACTATCCACATCCAAAAACTAGCAGAGTGTATTGTGATGCACAACATAAACTTTTTGTGCTGTGTCTGTTTTGCCTTGAGGCTATTTTGACCTTGTCAGACAAAATAACTGCTGGAATTATTTTGCTTTTAGCTGAACACGATTGGTTGAAGTTGTCACATGACAAGTTTGGAACGCATGTCCTGCTTAGTTGACCATGACATCTGTAACAGTACAGTTCCATGCATGGATGATGGTTGTCATGGTTTCAGGGCTGGCAAGCAGTTAGCACCTTCTTGTTTGCATTAAGTGAACTGCAGGCTAAACCCTAATTCTAAACACTGAACCACTAAACGCAAAAGTTGACCCTAAAGCTTGACCATAAGCCCTGATCCCAAACCCTAACCATAAACTCTTAAACCCCAACCAATTGCCTCTGTGTAGTGTACTTGTCACGTGACCACTTCAACCAATTGTGTTCAAATGAAGGAAAATTAGTCCCAGCACAGGTTTTGCCTCATGAAGCAGAATAGACACTACCTGAATGCGTTGTGCCACTTTGGGCCCTGTCATGCTTATAAACAGAAAGCTTGACATTTCATGCAAGCTTGATATATCGCGTAACCTAAGTACTTTTCAGAATCAATTGCATGAAAAAGCAAGCAGAGGTTTTGTCACACAGTCCCGTTGAGCCTTTGGTGGGCTTAGCCCCTCTGAAACAAAGCTCCAAGTCTCCCCAAATTGAAATTTGAACCACTGTATAAAACAGTGATGTTTGTTGAAATTTCAGAATGTCAAACCCCAGTGCACAAATGTAAAGTCCCCCGATCCACAAATGTAAAACCCCCCACAGACTTTCTGATGACGGTTCTGTTGCCACACCAAGCTTTTCATTAGTCATTTCTTTGGTAACAATCCTTAAATTTCAACACCATCCATGAGTTTACATTCATAATTTCATTTATTAATCCTACCCATTGTTGTACTTGAACCAAACCTAACTACATAGCATGCTAGTCTAGTCTACACACCAAAACAGCATTCAAAACAATACATTGGTGTGGTGCGTTTGAGGCAATGTGCTTAATCCGCTGATTGCTCTAATGCGTTGATTGCAGACGTCAGGCACCTCTTTGCAAAACGGCCGATGTAACTCATTTTCGTGCTCGGAGGAGTTGATTGTTGTTGCTGGTGAAAGAGTTGGTGAAAAGCATTTGTCCACGAAGAGAGCTTATTGCCGTGTGAATTCGTCTCGGCGTTAATTTTTATATTTTCCATTTTCCGCTTGTTCTTTGGCATGAGTTGTTTTCTTATTAGGGTGGAGATATTCCATTATTTTCCACGAACGTGCTCGAAGTATCGAAGGCGGGTGCGCTTGGTGCCCAGAAATGGACGACGATGACCTAGACACGTCGGAGTATTATAGGAATGCTCAATCTTTCCGAGCCCTGAGAAAGCGAAAATCGAAAACCGATTCAACTGCTGGCTCCGGTGAAAGTTGCAGCAAACAGAAGAAAGCCGTGGATTTGCTCCCGGTTGTTTTAGAAAGCAAGACAGGCAGGGAGTTAAAAGCTTATAGCCCTGTGTTTATTCATAACTGCGTTAAAGTGTATAGGCTCGTACAAGAGTTGCTTTCCGTTGATAAATGGCAATCTGATTGTGAAATGTTGCAGTGTGCAGCAGATGACTACACTTCTACAATGCACGAAGCTGACAGATGGTGACGTCTCGGTCAAGATAGCGGCTAGTTCGATGTGACCGTTAGGCACACGAGTCGTTATCTATAACGTACATTTAGACATCTCCACAGACGATCTCGTGCCATCCCTTGCAAGTCAAGGGGTTAAATTTGTGAAACGTTTTCGTTTCAAAAGTAGTGATTCTTCTGAATTGAAGGATTCTAAATCTGTTTTTCTGCAGTTTACTACTGGTGACCTCCCTGGTGAGGTCAAAAGTGGATACTTGTTTTTCCGCTTGAAACAGTATGTTCCGAGACCATTCTGGTGTTTTAAGTGTAACGCTATGGGCATGTTGCTGCCCATTGCCGAGCGAAACTGCACTGCTCAATTTGCGGTGGCGAACATAAGTATAGTGAGTGCAGCGCTGCTGCTCCAAAATGTCCAAACTGTGGAGGCGGTCACTCCGCAAATGATAAAATCTGCCCGAGATACAAACGGGAAACTGAAATCCTTAAACTGAAAACAGAGGCGAAACTGTCCTATGCTGATGCCTGTAAAGCACATAGAGTTGACAGAAGTCCTCCCATTCCGAATATGGTTTCACAATCCGCTTTTCCCCCTCTTCCGAAACAGACAGTAGGAGTAGATCATACACAAGCAAGATCTATTGTTGGTGCCGCTCCATTTCCGCATGCTGCTGATGTCACACTGGATCAAGACGAGATGATAATTACTGAACAACTTCATTTTTCCAGCCTCTTGTTTGGCAACCCAGTGAATTTCCTTGCCTTTTTAGAGGAAGTCATCAGGCAAACCATGCTGGCAAAAGGCAACAACGAGAGTATTGACATATGTCAAATTATCACTAAGGCAGCTGGTGATCGCATGGGTCTACCAGTAGATGCCGACCAGTTACAACTTCTTTCTAGTTAACAATGGGTTTTTCAATACTACAATGGAATTACCGCTCCATCATTAAAAAATGGCATGAATTTAAAAAACTACCTTTCTGCACTAGAGGACTTACCTAATGTACTCTGCATCCAAGAGTTGCATCTGACACCAAAATACCAGCCTTCCATCTCCTACTATCAGGTAATTCGTAAAGACTGGAAAAGGTGACGGCCTCATGGTTTGTGTCAAGACGTCTTTAGAATTTTCAAAGATTGATGTCGCTCTTCATGCCAGCAGCAATCTTGAAGTTCTAGGCATTGCTGTACACGGCTTTTCCATCTTTAACATTTACAACCCCCCCTACAACCCCTTGACCTCCACCTCCCTTGATTTTTTATCCAACTTTGCAAAAGTTATTCTCTGTGGTGATTTTAACGCTCACCACGGGATGTGGGGAAGCGAGTACACAAACTGTAGTGGCAGATCTTTGGTAGAGGCTCTCGTAGTACACGACTTAGTTGTCCTAAACACTACTGCTCCAACACATTTTCCACTCACTGGACGTAATGCATGGAGCCTATTAGACTTGGTCCTTGTCTCTAGCTCATGCGCTTCCCTCTGCACCTGCACAGTAACAAGCGAATTCTTGGGCAGTGACCATTCTATTGTTCTAACAAATGTCAATGCGAACACCACATCGGAAGACCATGGTGTCCCGAAATGGAACTTCTCCAAAGCAGACTGGCAGAAATTTATCGCCGCCTGTGATCAAAACCTTGCCTTCTTTATCTGTCTCACTGAGCTACGCCTATTGCCTCTTTGAAACGAGTGTTCGCGAAACTGCTCTGGAAGCTATTCCACAATCCAAGAAGTCTCTTAAAATCGCTGTTCCATGGTGGAATAAGCAGTGCGACGTTGCTGTGAAAAAGAAAAAGCATGCCTTTAACAGAATGAAACGGACTTGGCTTTTAAGTGATATTATTATTTTCAAACGGTGCAGAGCCAGGCTAGAAGGGTTATACAAAAGGCAAAGTCGTCCTCCTGGCAACAATTTTGCACATCGCTCACATCCAACACTAATCTCTCAAAAGTTTGGAAGGTAATCAAAAGCTTCTCCGGTCACCGCTCTAGTTATTTCATCCCAACGTTGCATGTCCAAGATATTTCTGCCAAAAATAAACAACACAAATCCAACATGCTTGCAAACCAGTTCGCTTTATCCAGCAGTTGTACAAATTATCCGCCGCGTTTTGTCAACGTGACCCTACCAATCCAAACGCAATTATTGCTAAATGCGATGTCCCATAGGACGTCAATTGATCCAGGTCTGAATCAGGCTTTTACCATTAATGAACTTCTCTCCGCTATCAATGACACTAAGAACACTACACCCGGACCAGACAACATCTGCTACGAAATGTTTAACCCTTTAACAAATTTCATCAGTTCCTTATGTACAGAAATGTCGCGACCGAAATGTCCCGTGACCGAAACGACCAGACCGAATCGGCCAGACCGAAACGGCTCAGACCGAAACGGCCCAGACCGAAACGGCCAGACCAAACCGGCCAGACCAAAACGGCTCAGACCGAAACGGCCAGACCGAAATGGCCAACCGAAACGGCCAGACCGAATCGCCCAGACCGAAAAGTCGTGTACCCTCTGGGGGCCCCACGCCATGGTGTTTAGGTAGATTGTTCATTTTTTCCAGTCAACCCTTGCACTTTAGAATTCAGTAGAAACGGCTTATAAATCTCATTGTTTAACAAACAACGCTCTTGTTAGAACAAGAAATGAAATCCCTGTATCATCGAACGTTAGCTAACATGCTCAGTTCTCGTGGTACAGCTTTACATCTGCGCTCTACCATGGTTGTATAGCACGGTTGACTGAATACGATGACGTCATAAAACCACTGCTCAGAGGGGCCCCGCACCTAGGTCTTGCATTGGGCCCGCACCTGCCAGGGCCGACCCTGGCAGGCCAATTGCATGACAAACTGACAGCACGCCAATTGCATGACAAACTGACCATTTATTCAACTTGAATCATGCCATGAGACCGAATGTTTGACTGGCGGCACAGTAGCTCCAGCTGATCTGTTGCCGCCAGAATCTTGGCGGTAAAATAGACACTACCTAAATAGATATCAAAACATATGAAGCATTAATATAGGCCACTGCCAGGGGTCTCTTACCTATACGGTGTGGCAGTCCCCTTCTAAAGAAGAAGACCATTACACGTTTAGGACAATTCCACGAGAGCGCTGATTAGTAGGAAGTGTCCATGGCACGCCCAAGTTAACAATTAAGAAACTTAGACCTGCTGGTTTCGCTCGAATCGCTCAGTTTATCACAGCAATATTGTATTCGCTCATGGTTTTATTAGTATAACTTTAAGCACTGCGACATTCATGACAACAAGGGTTTATATTAATAATCGCCAATTAAAGCACGTAACATAAGTTACTGCAAACATCAGGGGCTAACAACAGGGGTTAAATATGACTTCAATTCTTTGATGGAGGAAGAGAGTAAGCTTTCCTATCAGACTGACCTGAAACGGTTTGTCTGAAAATTGGTTATAGCCTGAGTTTTTTCAGGTCCTAACCGTTCTGAGGTATTAGTTAGCTACAAGCGTGTCCTGGTTCACGAATTTGCCAGACCCCACTCGTTCGCCAACTGTTTCTTTGTAGTCTAGATCTAACCTATCAGACTACCTGTAGGTTAGATGCTTCTCTGGGATGACCGTGAGCAAGGTTGATTTTAGTGATGCGTTTTTGGTCGCGAGGAAAACACAACAGGTCGCGTCGTGGTCAAGTGACGGCATATCGCGCGGTGCGCTCGCAACTCTAGTGGTCACGCGTTTTAATCGCGAATTCCGAATCAGTATTTACAACAATATTTTTATCTGTTTTCATTATTAATTCTGTTTACAATTTGAAGTTATTTTTTAGTATAATAGTTTTCTTATGCCATCTTAAGTTACTCTCTCCCAAAGATGATTCACAATAAGTGTGCAACGTACAGATCCACAATACATCAAATAGATACACATGACAACATTTTAAAGTGTTAATGTCTTTAGTCGTTGTTTAGTTTTCGACTTCGTTTGGCCTGTCGTGAATTCGTCGGTAAACTTCTAAGTAGCTTTCTTCAATTATTTTTCTTCAGTAATCGAAGTCTTCTTTCTTTATTATTTCAGAGTCATAAGACGTTTCATGTTGAGGAGCCAAGACGAACTCAACAACGGCCAGCAGGCCAAATGCAAATCCAACCCACAAAACCATTTGATTTTATTCGGCCTGGTAAGACATTTTGTCAATTATGAAACTATGATATATCAACAAAGAACTTGTTAATTTGGAATGTAACATATCCCAAAACAATGACATATAATCGATGTACAATCATCGCTGGTGTCTGGTGAATGAGTAGCCTAATCAAAGTCTTGCCAAATGTCACTTTTCCCACCAGTATAAGGCTTTTCTGACAGCTTTCCATCCTTTAGCAGCTTAAGCACAGAGTTATGTTCTGCCATATAAACGACTTGAGACTACTAGTTAGGCTATTGCATAATGTAGTGTTACGCTTACACAGATAGTACAGTAGCCTACCTGAACTTTTCAGCACTTCCTCGAAAAAGTAGCCTAAACATGTCTTAAAAACGCAATCCCAATGAAACTAATACAGGAATCTTATATATATACGTAGGGCGTATAAATTTTATTGGAAAATCACAAATATAACACAACAGCCAATCCAAAATGCATGGGATTGTCAAGAGTAGTTCCAAGACAGCATAGTTTAATCTGTCATTACACTGCCATACAGTATCACGCAGCCATGAAAGTAACCTGTGCGTAAATCACTCATATATTGCATCTGTGTAGTGTACTTTTCTGTCATTGCGTGGAACACTCTGGAAGACTTGCAAAACTATAGTAACTATAGCAGGTTATACGTAATTAGCAATTACAGGCACAGCTCAGTCTCACAAACCATTCTTCATCAGAAAATTACAAAATTCAAATCCAGTCCGGACCCGGTTCTTGTTAAAAAAATTTGAATCCGGATCCTGCTGGACGCAGCCGGAGTCTGGGTTCAAAAAATCCTAAATCCAGTCCATGCACACTTCTGTTGTGAGGGTTTGAACTATTCCACAAATGTTCCAAACGTTGCGAAAATAACTTTTAAAGAATTCGTCAATAAGCATATTTTATGATATTGTAACATTTCCTGCAAATGTCGTTTCTTTAAGTACCGTTGTGTCATAGCCACCAGACCAGCTATATAGAGACCACGGTTGTGTTGTCACTGCTCATAGTAAAACATCTCGTTTCGTGACTCCGATTGCGTCAGTATCCCGTTAACAAGATCCGCACGTCCGTCTCTAGGTACGGTACTGTATATCCCAGTCCCAGACCAGAAAAAGTGGCAGTTGTCGACAAGATATCGTGCGTGACAATGAGTTTTTCAGACGTGACAAGGATAACAAAACTTTGTCGCGTGAGGTTCTCGCGTGACTGGTTTTCACTGAAATCATAATGGCGCGTGAAATCTCTTCCAAAAAGATTTTCTGAATAAAAAACTTTATCAGTTTTTTTTTGAGCAGCTGCAGTGTTTCGTGTGTTCAGTGGCATTACTAGAGGTTTGATCCAGGGAAAAACTTAGCTGAAAGGGCCCACTGGTCATTGTTGGGGGACTACTAGCCAACACTCAGAAAAAACATGAGAATTTAATGTGATTATGGATGTAGCCGGCTATATTCTAAATCCCTAAATAACCAGAAAATATTCCGAAAAATGCAAAATAGCATTAACCTACCAAAAACCAAAACAATACTAAAAATGAAATATATGCTTATGGAGAGGCCGGTTTTTACATGTAGCTTGCCAGGTGTAGCAATTCTCTTCTCTTCCCCTCATCAGTTACGCCACTGCATGTGTAACCTTGGTAAGTCATACATCTGTATGATGTGTATCTGTTTGTCATTCATCAAAAAACATATTCGTTCCACCACAAAGTTGCATTCCCGTCGCCACGAGGGTTTTTTGTGGGCTAATCCCCCCCAAACAAAACTTCACCCCCACAAATTAAAATAACAAGCACTACAAATCGGGAGTTTTTGTCAAAATGTTGGATGTCAAGCCCCCCTGAACAAACCTAAAGACCCTTAATGAAGATTTTATGCCGATAGTTCTGCAAAGTTCCATGGAAGACAGGATAAAGATAGTAATTCATCTTAGAAGCACATGGATGACAGATCGCATCCAATATTTTCCCATTGTTCAGAAACAATATTTCACTAACATTTTACATCCCCGTCAGTGTGAAAAAAACAGTTGCCATCCACCTGTGAAACAGCAACTTCCTATGATTTCTTTCTTGTCACAGTAAATTTGTTAGATGCAATCTACTGTATTATTCACCATTTCAAGTGTTTTTAATAGCATAACCATTGTAGGACACTTTTACTTGGAAAAACAGCAATTTCATGTGTTTTGGCAGTTTTCCTAGGTGAGGGCACCTGAGCAATATTTGGTGTTAGAGTTTGGCCTTAACCTAAATCAGGGGTGTAGTGGGGTGGGAACGGCGTTCCCACACCTATTTTTGCAGCACTATACCCCTGATTACCTGGCAAAAAAGATGCTCTACTTTTTCATTCAAAATTGTTTAGGTGTTATTATGACCACTACAGCACTATTGCGTTTGGAAACGCACGAATAACTTTGTGATGTAAGAATGTGCTGTGTTTGTAATTGGATATCTGATTGCGGTAGCTAACTTGGGAGTCATCTAGTTTTCAATGAGTTGCGTTGTGGAGTGATTTATATACGGCACGGGTCTCTCTCACTGATGTTGCCATATGCATTAGTTAATGAGTCTTTGTTAAACATAGGGATATCGTACGTTAATTTTTAGTCATTGTGATTTTCTATTGTGCAAACACAACTGCATTTCATATGCATGACTGGAAATTTTTGGAAGAGGGTCGTTGTTAGGTTAAAATGGGTTGCAAAATGGGTCGCTGTATGAAAAATGTTGAAAACTGCTGCCCTAAACTGCACACATACCGCATTTAAGGACCACTGATCTATGCAAAAAAATATTTTTGCGACGACGTTGACCTTCTGAAGAATGGTACCGTGGTAGATGGAAGTTTGGTTTGGAACCAAGGTATGCATACTGTTATACATTTTGTGTGAATTGCTGGATAGCTAAAGGACAGGGTCCCAGGCGCAATTTTAATGCAAGGTTTTCGCTCAGTTATGGAAAAAATGTTTGTTTTCTTGATATAGCTTAGACCAGTACTTTTCAACCTGGAAGTGGCGGGCCCCACAGAGGTTGTAAACCATTTGTTGAAGGATCGCCAGAAGGTATTTTATGTACATAGCTGTATTGCATTTGCTTTACCCGAGTTTAGATGGGGTCGTTGCGTTATAGTGGATTGCCACAATGGGTCACGGTACAACAAGTGTTGAAAACCACTGGCCGAGACGCTTCATTCGAAATAATGATCGACGTTTGGGCCCACTCCCCAAAGTATTGCTGTATAGCGTAAAATTTTTAAAAATACATATGTGAGTTGCGGCAAAACAAGAAACTGTTACTTGTAATTTCATGTTTTTTGGTTACACGTGGTTTACACATAAACAAAAGACCGGAACCGTTTTAGGTAAATCATATTTCTAATGGGTTCGATGATATTTACCAAGGCTATATTATCATGAAAGCTTAAGTTTACTTAACCTTGCCTGAATGTGAGTTACCCCGAATCTTAGCACAGACAAACTTAATTGCAACTTCTTTATTTTTAGCAACGTGAAAAGTAACGTACTTGATTGTTACAGATCAGTCTTCGGTAAAGTTCAGATGTCAGACTTGTTTTTTAAGCCGAGCTTCATAGTCTGAAAAGATAATACGGTTGGATGTTTTTATCTTTGATGGCAATCATTCAAACCATATCATCTTCTAGTTATGTTCTGTGAAGAAGAGTTTCACAGTTCTAGTATAGCACGATACAGTTGTCGTACTCTGAAAATAACATAATACATGCAAAACATGATTGTTTTGAGAATGTTATTTCATATACATTGTCTTTACCTTTAATTGAATTCTCTTGGTTGTTTGATGAGGGAGTGAACAGAGTTCACCTCGTGAAATAAACAGGTTTAGTTTCACGGTTCGATGTTTTTCTGAGGAAAACAAATTGCGGGCATAACAGCGTTACTTTACTATATACCGTGCACATTGTTCTCACCTTTTAGTGATCTTCTTTATGTTGGTAAGCAAAGCTTACAGGAGTGAACAACTGTCATAGCTGTTCACCTTGTATAATCAACACTACGTTAATTATACGGGCGGACGAATCTTCTTGGAGTGAATAACTGCCATAGCTATTCACATCGCATAACCAACACCACGTCAGTTACACGGCTCGATGAATCTTCTTTGAGTGAATAACTGCCATAGCTATCCACCTCGCATAACCAACACTACGTCAGTTACACGGCTCGACGAATCTTCTTTGAGTGAATAACTGCCATAGCTATCCACCTCGCATAACCAACACTACATCAGTTACACGGCTCGACGAATCATCTTCTTGAATGCTTCTCTTGAGGCCTTCTTGCTTCGAGTTCATGCCGCAATACAACTCAGCTGGTTGGTGTTTTTTTGGCTGCTTTTATAGTTGCTGAGTTATGTTTGTTCTTTGAAAACGCCTCGTTTCCATGGTCTAGGGCGGTCATGTGACTCTCCTACAGGTGGGCGTTTTGTTGTTCTTTCTTTATATTTTGTTGTGATTAAGCCTCAGTCATATGCTGCTTGTGCCTTATGTCGCTTCCTCATGTTGGCGGATGCTGCCCACAGCAGCACATGATCTTTCTCTGTTCTTTATATTCCAGCGTTTGTGGTTTACGTGGTTGGAAGTCTACCACGCTTTCCTATCGTTGTGTGTTCCTACTGACAAATCTTTTCTTTATGTGGGTGTTTATCGTGTCTCGTGCCTTAGAAGGCTTATGGTTAAACCTGTGTTTCTTCAGGTCATAACCTCTTGTAACCTTTAGTTCATCATTGCCTCAGTTATTCTTTCTTCTAATGTCACGAGGTCTTGGTTGCTTGGGTACAAGTTGTTGGTTTTATCCTGTTTTGAGTTTATGGTTTCGTATATATTATTCAATGTGGGGTGTTTAGTTAAGGTTTCTTTGAAATTGTGTTTTGGGGACAAAGTTCCCACAGCATATTGAAGGGATCAATATCATAAATTCCCCAGCAAGCAAAATATTTCAAGCGCATGTTTTGACTCGCACTGGAGGAATCATTTGAAAAACCATTAGTGAAAAATTTTGACTTCTCTTGCATATTTGATTGGCGATTGTGGATGAATGGCTTTGGTAACACGTTTTTGAGTGGCGAGTGCTGGTATCTTTTCAACGAAATGCAACCTCAATGTCTATACGGAAAACTGTTTCAAATTGCCGTATATTCCACAAGCAATTAAAAAATCAAAGATCTATATAGGATATACTAAATATATAAGAATGACTCAAATATAAAACGTATAAGATTTCTTAGACAACCTAGGCTATTGTTGGCTACTTTAGGTAATTCTATATAAACCGGATAAAACGTTTTCCATGCATTTTTCATAAAAATTGCATAATCCTAGCTCAGTAACGGATTTATTGCCATAAAACGAAACTATGTAAAAACTAAACATTCAAAAATCGTTTGAAACTTTCAGATTTTTATTTTTTGAATGACAACGAATGTTTGCTGTTGTATTTGTCGGATAAGTCTTCTGATGTATCGTTATGGTTAGGACAATTTCTTGTGTCCAGTCGCTTCGAAAATGCAGGAATAGGAGCTAAACTTTGGTGTTCTCGGAACTTTTTGGTAATGGTCCGAGTACACAAAAAGCAAAACAATCACAAATAGGGAACATCTAATGATTGTTCTACTTCCTCATTTCCAAATTATAGTCGATGTTATCGAGTACTATGCATCGGCATGAACCTTTGCAATGAATGGAACAGAACTGCGTGCTTCGGTCTTTGTGGTCGGATTTGTACCAGACATGCTAAGATTTTACATTTAAAAATCTTGTTAGACTTTGAAAAATAAATCTAATGATACTCTTACTGTGAAACATAGCTTTTTGGAAAAACTTTTTAATTTGATCAAAATTCAACAAATGCAGTATGTTTTTCTGATGTCTTTTGCAAAACTCAGGTGCGGAATTGTCAACTTACGGCAACAATTAGCTTAGTTAGTCTGGCTCTGTCAGCTTATTGAAAAACGTTTACATAGAAATATGGTTTTCTGATGAAAAAAAATGTATGGAGGTGACGGTTTTTGCTGAAACGTGAAAAGTAAATTGCATTATTTCTTGACGTGTGACAAAAAAGGTCAAGAAAAAAATCGTGCGTGCACTTGCCACGGGTTCCAGACTGGGTCCCAGAATCAATTTTGCTCTGCCGACCTTTGAAGTAGCTTAGGCATGGCGTGGAGATTGGAGAATTTGTTTTGTAGAGAAAAAGTGAAGCTACGCTTTGTGTGGCATAGGGCATTGTCTGGCTGGAAGTATTGTATATATTTGAAAAAAAACAAGTGTTTGTTATAGATAACCGTTCAAATCATGACGAGTAATATTAATGTGTAGACAAGTATGAAGTAATAGTATGCATACCATAACCAAGGTCTTATATTTTAGTGCTCAGATTGCACACAGTACAGTAATCACCCTTAAAAGTTAACAGTACTTCAACCCCAATTTCAACTCTGTTGGTCTGTCTGGTGCTGTGTTCTAAATGTTTCAGATTATGATATGAGGATCTCACAACTAGTGGTGCCACTCCTTAGTGTTTTTCAGAGATGGCCGGAGTCACTTTTTCAGACTTCGACTCCGCTCTTGTTCCAAAATTTTTTAATCGGTGTCCGGCAATTTTTCAAATTTGAAAATCCGACTCCTGTTCAAACCCCAGCCACAACCATCAATTCAATCCAACCTTAATTTACCCATATTTTTACTTCAGAAATGACTGCACAGACTCTTGCTACTGCCGAAATTGAAAAGTGACTCCGGATCTGGTGTCAAGCGAAATAAATATCTGACTTGCAAAATTTCTGACTTCACTCCATGTACGCATGCACAGAGTAACATTCTACATATCAAATACGCTGACAAAACTTATTATTAGGATTTAGGGATTCGTGTTTAAGTAAGTGTGTCGGGTTAGTGTTTGGTTTGGGTGAGAAAAAGAAAAATAATTAAGGTCAGCAAATGAGTCCGAAAAATTTTCAATGGTTAAAGTTATTCCTGTACTCAGTACAGTACAGTACTGTAATTGTAGCAAGCTTTTTGTGGGTACCTGACATCTAACTAAAATGTTTTAATTTACACAACACACATCAAAAAAGTATTGCCCAACTTTATTCTCTTACTCTGAGAAGCAAAACAACTGAGAAACAATAACAGGTGAGAAACTTTGCAGTGGTCAGAAATTTCACTTGACACTGGGTCTGGTTTTTCCCAAATTTTTGACTCCAGGTCCGAAAGAAAAACGCAGAATCTTGCCAGAGAGTCAACTCAGGTACTCCAGGGTTGCCAGATTGGCTTTTCTGACGTCAAATTTCACAAATTTGGCTTTTTTAAAAGTCGTTGGTGTCATGTCAAAAAAAATTGTTTGGCTTTTTGGCTTTTTTTTTCAATATTTGGCTTTTTTTGGAGGCAGTTCACGCATGCTATCAGACTGGTGTCTTGGCTTTTTAATAAAGATCTTGCTGAAAAGTGTTATGATTATAGGCTTTTTTAGACAGTGCTTTGTGCATTTTCTGTTCAAACATGTTGCCTTGCCCGTTAGGCCTATACACCATAAACTAATACAATTCATTGGTATGTCATCCTCAAAGTGGAAGAGCATTTATGACAAAGGGTGGATACACATTAGTAATGGGAAAAGACATTTCTTTAGTTGAAGAACTAGAAAGCCAGTGATTGTTCAGAAAGTGCATATTGCAAGTTATGACACACTAGAATTATACCAAGGTACAGACAGTATTCAGTAACTTGATGAATCATGAAAAAACCTAAAAACATAGGAGGAAAGTTCCACCAGCAGGACAAACCTCATGAGGCAAGCCAAACAGGATAAAAAAGACAAATTGTTAAAAACCATGAAATTTCTGCCTTTTCCATGTGTTACCATATTTTTTCCAAGGTGGTCAACAAAGCGAATATTTTGAGACCTTTTGTTTCAGTACATTTGTAATTTGTTAAAAATTCTACCGAATTTAATCATAAATTACACATGACTATATAATCAGTTTTGTGTTAAACTGATGCAAAGTCACTTGGTCATCTGTTAAAAGTTTCAGTGACTTGTACAAGCAAGCACAAGTGTTGCGGCTATCTCTTGTTTTCTTTGTCTCTGGTTTACAATGGGCTGCACAATGTCTGTGGTTGGCATTGCAACGCATTTTTGGGCATTTTCACTGTGTGTAACTCGTAAGTTTGCTTTTTAGTACTAGTGTTTTTTTGTGAATCTAGTGTTTTTTTTGTCATGAAATCTATTATTTTTCTGTGACAAAAGAGTGGCAACATTGTTCACAGCCCTAAGTTAATGTGTACATGGATCTGGATGGCATGCCCTGGCTAGTGATTTGAAAATCATGCTTATTTTTTTCTTTGTACTAGCCTACATTGAGTGAGTATTGGAAACGGATTGAATTGACACAGCAGTCAGCAGTGCCAATGATAGGTGACAGTTATAAAAGGTGCTAGTTAGTAGTTGTAAGAAGTGCCAAAAACAAGATACTGTGTATGCCTAATATAAGAGCCTGAGGTGCCAAATTGAAATACAGCACAAGACAAAAGCAGAGGTGCCAAAATATAAGTGGCAATTTATGTGTGAGAGGTGCCAAAATGTAAGAGGTGCCAGTTACAGGTGCCAAATATCAGAGGTTCTCTAATGCAGCAGTGAAAAACAAGTGAAATAAATTTCTCCGAAAGCTGTATTGACAAAAATAGGTTTCAGAGTGTGAAATATAAAACATGTGAGTAAGAAGGACATGGAAATGGAATAACTTTTTGAATGCATAAAAATGCCAAATAAAAATATTTAAATATAGGAAACGCCAAATATAAGAGTTTATAGGGATGTAAAACATGAGTTTCAAGCAGGGTGGGGTGCACTGGGAAATATGGTTGTCAATCATCTGAATGTTTGCTGATTGTATGGTTGTCAATCATCTGAATGTTTGCAGCCCCAATACTATTATTAGTGGACTCCAACGTCTTGTGCATATTTGTGGTTATTATGCTGGTGACCACAGATGACAGAGTATCCGTTAATTGTAACAAAATAATTTGTGTTCTTTTTTGTCTCAAAAATTGTAAGGAAGTGGCTACTGAACCACCCATGGAAATTCTTATTTTGAAACTTATTGGACTGTACCGCCTCGCATGACACAGTTCAAATAAAGCGGTCAGTTTGTCACTCAAGCAGTAGCATCCTAGTAGCATAGTGGAGACTTTTCAGATCTGCTGTGCCAAATGGTTTTCAGTTCACCTTTAACCATGGTGATTTACATTTTTGTAATAGTGACTGGTTGAACGTTTCAATTCATGAGACCAGTTTTTCTTTACTTTTTTTAAACCTTTCCAAAGTTTTGCTTTAGGGTTTAGCGTTAGGGCTATGGTTAGAGATAAGGTTAAGCTTTAGGTTTATCTTTTGCGTTTACTATGTTTCTACTAAGCCTACTGCATTCTCGTCGTGTGTTACTGTGACGTTACAAGAGGTGGTCGAATATGGTTTCAAATTTAAAGATCCACAGACGATTTTATAGCCACTGCCAGATTATAAACAACCTGCTCCATCAAACAAATGTTTTTCTGAATGGTGTATGTGTACAATTTTTTAACCAAGTGAACCTTGGTGTGTTGATAAATGCCTCACCGACTGAAGGATAATGATGGTATTCAGAAACAAGTGAAATTGCTATACTGTGCTGTGCAGCAAACAAGCTCCAAGAAGGCACTTTTGATCAGCGCTCTCCTGTAGTAAAAAGCACTCATTTGATGCCTATTGCATGCTAATGTTTGCTAGTCAATTTAAAGCAAATTTACACAGGCTAGAATGAAGTGCTTATGCGCTGCATGCAATAATACCTACTGAATTATGCATTACATACCCAGAAATGTAACTGTTTGCCCACATTAAGTTATCCATCGATAATGTCACGACTTTTGATGACTTATTGAGAAACAATCTGTATCGCTTCTTACAAGGTTGTGCATCTTATCCTTTTTATCCCATCTCTTCAAGTCTCTTATGACTTTCACAAATTTTCATTTTTCCTTAATGATTTAATGCTCTTGTGTGATGGTGACCAACTGATATAGTTATTGATGCGCTGTACTAATGTACGCGTTTCATTAGTATTGCATTTGCAAAACAACAAAAACCTTCCATGTGCTGCTTTAAAAGTCAGGAAAGTTAATTGGCTGATTCAAAATTTAGGAAAATTATTTGGCTGTCGATCTTGTGATAAATGTATTGCAAAGCATTTGAAACCTTGATTGGAACAGTCTGCATGCTCCTGTACACCAATGTGCACCTTATCTGGCTTACCTTTTTCTTTTTATTGGATAGCTGTTTACCTCAAAGTTTTGATATTAGAGTGCTTTCATTTCTTTTACACCATTGGATCCCTGCATTATGATGGGTGTATGATGGTACAGTTGGGATGCTGTTAAAATGATTTGCTCTTATCAGCATGGTCGTGTGCATACACCTATTCTGTAATGGTATGCTTTATTCACGCATTTTTGTGACTCAAATCACAAAATAACCCGAATGCAGCAAGAGGAAATACAATAACATCAAAGATCATAAATTGATTTCATGTCAATGAAAATATAAAAACATCAGAAATTTTAGGTTTTCCAGTTTAATAATCATGTTCTAACATGTTGAATCACAAAGGGTTGGTGGAAGACCACCTGGGTCAAGTCATCAGCCAGCCCTGTTGCTAACACAAATCAAATTTTGATTGAAGACGTTTTACAAATAGTAAAAAAGGAATAAAAAGCTTCAAATCAACATTAGGCAAAATAAGCAAAAAAACAACAACAAAACACGGTGGGAGAAAGCATGCCTTTGTACAGGGGTGGGGTGAGCAATTGTAGAGTTAGAATAGGAGAAAAGCAGTGGCATCAACACAATATTATAGAATGTGACAAGCGTATAATATGATGATCAACATAAATTCTACTAAGACAGCAGGACATTTTTATATTGTTTTCCAAATGAGTAAGGCAAAGAAGATTTCAAATTTTCAGGAATGTTAGACTAATTTTGGTACCAATATACTTCAACACTTTGAGAGCCAGGGTACGATATATTCGTACTTCAATTTCGGCCTAAAAAACAGCAGTTTTCTGTTGCCTTACCAATGCCCTAGCTCCTCCGACGATTGCGCTAGACAGCTGTTCAAGGGCTCAAACGGATCGGCCAGTCTAGTAGATTGCACTCGAAAAAAATTTTTGGTTGGGGGGTTGCAGATTTTTTGTGACTGACGTCATAAGTAAAGTAGTTTTGGGGTCATTTTGGCTCATGTTGCTTGGCCTAGGGCCCAACCGCTAGGCCAAAGTGTTTCGCTGAAGTTTCCATTCGAAACTAGGCTCGAGTCCGAGTCTTTTGAACCTTTGATCAACTTTCTAGCGTTTCTGGTTCAAAACTTATGATTTAAAATAAACAAATTAATTAATTAGCTAATTAGTCAAATATTTTTACTAATTTACATCATAACTTTTGAACCCGAAACCCCAGCAGGTCATCCAAAGTATCAAAAGACTCGGATTGTAGCCTAGTTTCCAGTAAAAACTTCAGCGAAATACTACCACCTAACG
>Ga0210059_1001556_pt1 | contig 34831 bp, 22 predicted proteins | sample Ectturendosymbi2_FD_188042 | JGI IMG/M metagenome (GOLD analysis project Ga0210059, IMG submission 188042) | Ecteinascidia turbinata endosymbiont from Florida, USA - Sample 2 (SPAdes) (version 2) | ecosystem: Host-associated > Tunicates > Ascidians > Unclassified | place: Key West, Florida... | reverse complement strand
GACTAGACTGCCTCGTTGGTAGCGTTTGGGGAAACCAGCATCTCTGCATGCAACGACAGCATTCCTCGCAAGCAACGTCTACGCTGGGCAACACCCCAAACCTCAACATTGGGTTCCTACACCAAAAGGAAAACCCTACAGTGGGATTGATGTTTTTTCTTCACATCAGCAATCCAATGTCGAAAAATGTGAAACGGTATTTAAAGACTTGATTGAAAATCCACCTTTATAAGTGGCGTTAAATGTATTTTAGAGCAAATGTTTTAAGGTCCAGTGTAAATCTATCACGCGATTATAAGATCGTTTTTTACGATAGTCAACAAAGCTACCTAAAATATTGTCCTGGCAAATGCCTTTCATTCACGTGTTGTTTTTGAATTGTCGCTTCAACAATAAATAAGTCTTTCATGTACATGTAAATGCACAAGCTTGGCTTGGAAACATGATCGTCTTTTAGCTTTTTATTTGAGTCCTATCGTGGGACATGAGTTGTCACTTCCAAGTCTAAGAAGAACCGTTCTGTTTCTAACCAGGTCGGGAATGCGTTGCAGACACTGTTCTTCACTGATTTCGCTAGGGATAGCCAAAACAGTGGCAAACGCTTGTGCGCAGCATGCTTTTATACCTTTTAAATACATTTTGTAGATATACGAGATCTGTGTAGCTTGTGAAAAATGAGGCCCACTGTTTGAGACCCGTTTCAAACGTTTTCTGAATTAATGATATAAAGCGCTTTTCAAACTGTGTCCCTTAAAATTAGCATAGCTCGACCAACAAAAATAGTCACTTTTTGACCTACAAAAGATAACCTCTTTTGTGTGGCACACAACGAGTGTCGCAGACAACCTTTGGTATTTCAGCAAGTGAAGACATTTTTGGCGCCCCCCAATTTGACTGCCCCCCCCAAACGTCTGGTCTGGATCCGCCACTGATCAGATTAGTTTTTCAATGATTGTACTCAGTTACAACGATGCTTGGAGCTGTTTGAAAGAAAACTATTACCTGAAATTTCGAGAGATGGTAAGCCGGATCCAGCTTTCGATTTCTGTGTTGCAGTTGTTTCATCATTTGCCGTTCGGTTCTTTTGCAACACTATGATGTTTTGGGCGTTCAAGTCATCGTGAATGATTCCTGCGAACATAACAGATATGCAGACATTGTTAGAGCACTGTCTGCGGTCTCCCAGCTTTCCTGACTACTTATCAAAAATAAGACTTTCATGCTTTCATTTACAAATTTCTTTCCTTTAAAGTTTCAGATGTTTGAAAGTCGGTTGTGTAGCAGATGAACCAACAATAACCACTGCAAAGTTTAAGGTCAACTTTTCACAAAGTTACCATGAGATGTCACGGTACACAAACATGATCGGTCTATTTCAAATGGAGAACAACGCGATTGAAAGAATCTGTGTGGCGAGTTCGTCACTAGATTATTTTTCTTAAAATTACAAACTAACCAAACTTAATTGGTTAATCGGCCTAAACTTAACAGAATTGCAAGCACCGAAACATTTTCCAAAAAAACTAAAGGAAAAAACATTTTTCACGCTGATTCAAACCTTTTGTATCAGTGTATCCCCATTCAAAAACTAAAGTCTAAACTGTATTAAGTCAAACACTTTTTCAAATCTTTTTAAGACACGTCTTTATCAGAGTTTATTCTAAATGTATAAATAAAATCTTTCGCGAAACATGTCAGCAGCTTTGTAACATGCAGCATCTGTTTAACCCTTTGCAGACATACGTTTGAAATATAGGTTTTTCATACCTCTAGCCCAGTGGTTCCCAACCTTTTTTGATACATTCCTTCCTTTTCGCATTTTGGAACTTTTCATTCCTCCCCTCTTACATAAATTCAGCAGGGTGGCTGAACGTGCTAAAACGTAATTTTTGCGATGACTCATATCGCACGTTGTGGGCTGAACTATAATCGTAGTGGTGTTGTTGCGTCCTTTCAATAAGCCGCTAGTATACGATAACCTCACACGACTGCGAGACGCGAGTCCACCAGGTTCGTCAACCAGGAGCTGTCCCACCTACGGAAGGTCTGAACACCTGAGGGAAACAGTGTCTCTTGCCCTTTCATGCCAGAGGAGCTTGCTGCCGTCCACAGGCCGGGAAAGCCTCCGGGTCCGGATTTCTATCTTCCCGGAGTTTATAGTCCACGCCGGGTCGGCTCTCAAATCTTGGTTTTGCGATTTCCTCACTTCCTGCATGGGCCAAGTTCTGGAGAAGAGCAATAATAGTTGCGATCCCTAAGCCGGAAAAGCAGTTGGGGAACCCAAAGAGCTATCGCCCTATATCTCTTCTGTGTGTCCCCCGCTCGTGTCGAACTAATCGTCCACTTTTCGACACGGGAGGTCGACGGTTAGATCAGGTCACCTTGCTGACATAGGACATCGAGGATAGCTTTTCGGCTAAGAAGAAGGCCGGAGCTGTGTTTGTCGATCTCATAGAAACCTATGACACTGTATGGCACCGCTGCCTCACCTGCAAGCGGCTGCGACTGCTACCTCACAGACACATGGTCTGTATGATCATGGAGATGGTTGGAGATCGCAGCTTCATGTTTTCCAAACCAACGTTTTGGCGAAGTTTGCGCTGATCAGCCACAGCAGACATACTAAAGACAATTGTCTTGGATAAAGTGAACAATCGCGGAACACAATCTTAAACATGCATAATGGGCGAAAGGTCTGCAAAAAGTGGTGAGATGGTTTCTGGACGGAGACGATAATCCAGATTCCCACCAAAACCTAATTATTACTTATTTCCAATTTGTAATGTTCCTTGAAATTTGCATTAAATCCACAAATTTACAAGCAAAAGGTATGCGAAAACAAATAATCCCCTTTGCGCAGGTAATAAAGTTTTTTGTAAAATATCAAGCCCAAGGGGGAGTTTTAACCCCAACCCCCCCTTGTGTACGCCCTTGGTGGTGCATCAGATAGGATTTACGAGCGTTTTAGGGCCATTTTTTTCTCGTACCGCCGAATGACCGCCGCTCCAGTTGCTTACGAATATTTAGTGGGAACTACATGTGACCGCACTGCTGCAGGCAGGTTTCGGTGTAGTAAAGGCCTTTAATGTTCATAGCTGTGTATTTGGCATACCAGCAGGCTTTTTGCTGTATCAGAATTTTTCTGTTATGAGTAGTCAGTATTTGATCTGTTCATTCCACATGTCGAGGCTTAACACTTTTACACTTTGACCTTTTAGCTATATGACGTAAGTAATATTTGAACAAAAAGTTCCGTCTTGAGCGTTCCGCCTAATATTCTGTTCTAAAATTACTCAAGGTTATCCCACGAACTGGGTATACTTGTTCATTTACGGTCGTCGACAGGATGAACTGATAAGTCCATTGACCTTGGCTTGAAAGTGATTGTCTTGAAAAGTCCACCAATAATAATTATTATTTTTCGATGTCAAAGCAACTTCGTTTACCTTCTCTCAGTTGATCAAGCTTTGAAAGAACGTGGGTCTCAAAGGATTCGAAGGTTTCTTTGCAAAGCAACCGCAAGCAAACATCCTTTACGGACCGCAGTCTAGGAGCCATCATCTCAAGAGTACTGTTGTACATTGACCACATACTTGTGGATGGGTCCCACTGTTTGATGTTGCCCGCCTGCCAAATGAAATAATGGCTTGATATGTTTTGAGCCACATCATGCATTGCAGGCATCACACGATGGTCAAAACGTGGTTAGCTTTTAGTTTTGTTCCGCTTTGTCGCATAATGTGGGAGACGCTGTGTGTTTGCATGAGAGCAGGGGCGGATCCAGGCAGTTCGGTTAAGGGGGGCGATTTCAGTAATTTTTGGTAGCCATGTCTCATAAAGGCTTTGCTACTGTAAGAGAGATGAAGTATATTTCACAACACTGATGTGACAAAACAGTGGACGACAAAATGGCCATACTGTACATCGCCAACTTAAAAAAATTAAGTTATTTCCGTAGGTTTTAGGGACTTGGACATTAGATGAAGTTAACGAAGTATGTTCATCAAAGCAAGTTGATTTTTCATGTCACAAAATCTCGATGTAACTTTTAACTGATTACAGCAAGACTATTATGTCTAAATCAGCGGTTGAAGTAGTTGCCTCAGCGATAGTCTTAGTGTAAGGCAGGGGTGGAGAACCCATTTTCTGTTACGGGCCGCATAAATGGTGGACTATCGCCAGGCCCGTAACCAGCTTGGGACACCAGGAGGGGAGAAGAGTTTTCCGAGAGGGGCCCAAATTTTTTGATCTATGTTCAATGTTTTTGAACTAGGTCCAACACATTTTTTCAGGGGGGGCGAAAAATTTTCTAGGGTAGTTTTGCCCCCCCTGGTTACGGGCCTGACTATGGCTGGCGGGCAGCAAAAACAATTGACTAAATCAAAAATTTCAACCTTTATCTAATTATGAGTTAAGGGATTCTCTTGACAAACTGTACTATCCAAGTATCTGCTTGTCATGAAGCTTGGTTTTGACGCGATTTTGTACTCTAAATTGGGTAACGAAAATTGTGATGCGGGCCATATCAAATGTTCACGCGGGCCACAGGTTCCCCACCCCTGGTGTTAGGCATGCATAGTCACTAACTTTTATGATCGCGTATCTTACACGTGCATACATTTTCCGAATGTTCCAATGTATTTGTTGGAATTTTATTTCAAAACAATTGCAATATAATGTGGATCATACCTGAAGGGCGAGGTTCATCGATGCCACCATGCTTGCAATGCTATGGACAAGATGACAGAAATCAGCTTCGTTCAAACATAATGCACCATCAAATGTTGTTCCTGGTATGTACGTGATCATCACGATGCGGTTTGAAGAGCCGTCAGTGCCTGAAGCGAAAGATCTGCTTCAGATTTGTGTAGTCGTTCATGCCTGAAGCGAAAGATCTGCTACGCCACAGGTTTGCGTGGAGCCGTCAATGCCTGAAGTGAATGAAGCTAAAGCATCGCAGAAACAAGACCAGAGACAGGTAGCAATTAAATTTCAGTTGATGGGAAAACAAGTAGAGAATGTTTTCCACGACACTACGCTTTACCTGAACTCGTAGTCGGCAAACTTGTCCCACTGACGCTTTCTACTGGCCTTGGAACCGGAAACCCGCAACCAGATAAGAATTCAAGAACTTTTGTTTGGAATTGAAATCTTTCTGTATCAAAAAACGTGGCAATGTTTGCTTTAAAAGTTTTGTACAAGTCAACTCACGGAGCAAAACTCTGACGTACTACCAAAATGTGATTTAACTAAAAAAACAAAAATAAAAAATAAAACAAAATCGATCATAGGTTAAGTGAACAAAATCTGAGTAAGTTTGATCAAACAGCGCACACAGTGTATCACTATGTTAAAAATTTTGCTGGAAAGAAATTAGCAAAATTGCTTTTGAGGGAATTTTTCTATTCATTCGCTGTGGTATGAAACTTCCGGTTAATACAACCAGCCACCGTTTGCTGCATCCACATTCGATTCTTTATGCAGATGAATTGTTCTTTTCGGTGTACAAATCGTGACTTATTATGAACGACAGTACCGATATAATACTGTAACTGAGTTTTTCTGGTCTATTTTCGTCCAAAATAGTATATAATGCTATGAAAGCAGAAGTAGATGGCCATCTCCGAAAGACATTCCCACCTAAAGAAACCTCATTGCACAGATTTTTATGTGTTGAAAAATGCAGTACAACACATTTATTCATTTTGATTAGATACAGTACATAATATTGTACGTTGGTTACATTTTTACCTCGTAGGGGTTGTTTTGTTGCAGTTTTAGGATAACCGGTTATTACAACCATAGGGAAATATTAGAATTTAAGGGCCCGAGGCAAACACTCAGACATGGGCCCCAAAACATTGCCACTTCTAAAGGTAGATGTAGAACCAGCCCGGAACCAGCTTGGGACACCAGGGGGCGAAGAGTGGGGCCCAAATTTTTAAAACTATTTATAATAGTTTAAAACTATGTCAAACTCATTTTTCCAGGGGGGGGATTTTTCTAGGAGCATCCACTTCGCCCCCCCAGTTACTGGCCTGTGTGGTACTAAGTGGATAAAATAATTAAATTTGTTTCACATTTCAATTGTGAAATTTGTGAGATTTCATGTGTGCAGTGGTCTTAAAAATGGGGCCCATGGCCCCTACATTTGTTTACCTTATATCAAAAAATGGGCCCCTGTATTTTACACTTACTATGAACAGACTTTATTCCCTGAAAACAAGTCAAATTTTTTCATTTTGTCTGGGAAGTTGCTTCTGCGTGAAAGTCCATTTCACATTGTAAATTACTTGCTGTCTTTTGATTTCAATTGTTCTTTGTCTACACATTAAAGTTGTTGAGGGACCCTCTGACCATAGGCGTAGCCAGGGGTCATGGCCACCAGGGTTGCGAAGTCGGACCCGGAGCCGGAGTCGGAGTCGTAAGGAGTCGGAGATTTTTAAGTGGAGTCGGTGTCGAATTCCTAACAACCCTGGGAGCCGGAGTCGCTGTGCACCACGATTTCCATTGATTTTAACAGCCAAATTTCATTCCCTTTATGTTAAGGAGTGAGAGTCGGGAGTCGAAGTCGGAAATTTTGGGTAGGCCGGAGTTGGTGTCGGATATTTTACCTCCGACTTCGCAACCCTGCTTGTCCACCCCCAAACTTTTAACATATCTAGTCGCTTTGTGCTTTGAGATGCGGCATCCCAAACAAAATACTGTTGCTCGCCTAAAATGAAATATTTTGGGCCTCCAACAATTTTTTGTCCATCCAAAATTTTGGGCCGGCTACGCCACTGCCCCTAGGGCGACCGCCTCGTTCGCCTTCCCTATTGCCCTATTACTGATTACAACCACTCCTTATTACATACACAACTGGTTGGACCAACGTGGATTTATTAACCAAATTCTACTGTATACCTTCATCGCTCGATTCCACAGCGTTGATTATCTTGAGGGTAAATGTTTCGGAACTGTTTTCATGGTTCCTTGTGCAAATTTTAAAATTCTGATCATCGAATCCAGCTAATGTATCGACTGATTCAACTTTAAAACCGTAGTTTGATTCCACAAATATCTTTGCGTCATTTTCATCATACTTTGGCTTCCTGATTGCGTACATGCTTGAAAGATTATCTTGTAGCGAAGTGTCTGTCGTAGACAATGTGCAGCCTTTTCAACGCACCAGACCTCAAACGACTACAAACACAGTAAAAAGAACAATCGTTGAAAGTTTTAGTGCTTTTTGTGTGCCCTGCTTATGTTGCCACAGTTTCTGGGACGAACTTAAAGAGCTCGTTATCACTTGCAGGATCACACCAGTGACTAGCTTTTTCTGCTTGACTTAGAACGTATGATTTGAAAAGTTTAAAATGTTTTTTTTTCATCGAGTACAAGCATTAAAAAGACTTGTTAACTGTGGTAAAAACTTCTTGCTGACGTAAGTGAAAGCATATCATTGCAAATATTTGCACAGAAATGTACATATGTTGTTTTATGACATTTTGTCTGCATCTTAAAGATAACGTCATGTAATATCCCAATTTCTCCCTTGCAAATGGGTTGCAACGCAAAACGGATTCAACAGCAAATTGTATCAGAATACCTCCCAAGTCCATCTTTCACCAGTCTGCGTATCAGTAAATCAGAAATGCATTCTGCCGTTTACTGGAAACAATCCATTGCATGACACCAAGCGCTAAACTCATGTTTTTTTCTTAACTACCACCCAAAAGTCTGAGGTACATTTCAAAAGCATGCTCAAAACAAATGCAATTGAAAAGACATAAATCCTGCCTGTTGTTACTTCGGCCGATTTCTTGTTGAAATAAGCAAAACACTTTTCATTTAATTATGACTATGCGCTTTTGTAGGTGTGCAAAGAGCTTAGATGATATGATTTGAGAACACAGCAATATTTGTAAAGCCACAGCAGTGACCCACACCAAGCGAATCGATCGCAATTTATTGTGTAAGGAAACTAGTTTCGTGTGTTACACATCTTCAGTCCTGCGCAAAAGTCGACATATGAAACAAAAAGAAAAAATTACACACTGAGACGAGGAGAGTATTTTTTGTGCTAAACGCGGAGAGTATTTTTGTCAATCAGAGGTGCCGAATGGCCGTTGCGACCTGTCTTCGTTGAACAGTGTTGTAGCTGTGTTTAGAGGGGAGTTGCAATTGTGCTCAATTTTTGAATTCTTCAATTTTTGTAATCTTGAGTTTTGATCTTAGCAACAGCTAGTAATTTTTCTTTTTGTTTCAAATGTCAACTTTTGCGCAGGACTGAAGATTGTAACGGACGAAACTAGTTTCCTTACGCAATAAATTGCTATCGATTCGCTTGGTGTGGGTCACTGCTGTGGCTTTACAAATATTGCTGAATGATAAGTACAAGCTTGAATAATTGCAAGGAGATGGGAGCAGAACCAGGCAGGAGATTCCTCAAACAGCCGGCTGCAAAGCTAGAGCCTGTAACTATTGATTTGAGAACACATTAATATATGATACCTGTTCGTTTGAGACTAGTTCATTTGAGATCAGCATTCGTTTGTCCATTGGAGACCACGTTCACTTAAGACCACATTCATTTGAAACCCGAGGCATGGTGCATTTTTCTGGCCTCTTCTAGGTTTTCAAAACATAACTGCATATACAATGCAGCGTGCGTCGTATTGGATTCCAAAGACAGTCATTTTGGGAAATTCAACCGCACGCCAACCTTGTGAAACTTCAAGCCATCCCAAAAAAGTGAAGGTATATCGTAAAAATGTGATTCACAGAAAACCAAAAAACTGCATCTAAACATGATTTAAAATGACCATGGTCTCAAACAAACACGTCTCAAATGAACAGGTCTCGAATGAATGTGGTTTCAAATGAACAGGTCTCAAATGAACATGGTTTCAAATGAAAAGGTCTCAAATAAACGTGGTACCAGATCAAAGGTCTCAGTTGTTGTGAAATTTGAAATAGTGGTTCTTACACACATAAGAGATTTTCTTAACTAAACTTGTTTTCGGGTTTTGTTTCTGCTGTTCAAGTACATGTCGGCGTGTCGACTCATCCATTCACCTTCATAACCGCTTTTCCTCTGGGGAGGTCGCGGGAGCAGTGGCTCTTGCAGGACTCGAAATACCCCACGATTTTCAACAAACTCTAATAGTTCTACTAGCGTCACACTAAGACGGGACCAAGTGAGCCACCTAGTCCTGATTGCATATCGGCTATCAGTAAACGATGTAGCCTGCTTTGTTGCATGAAGCTTTTTGTGTATCCACGCCTTTCTCAAAAACTGATTTTTATCCTCTTTTCATAGGTTAATGTTCTATTTTGTGTTGAATTTTATTGTTCTCCCACATAAAAATGTTTTAGGTGAAAAACTTATTTTCAAATCTGCATGTCATGGTTTCGTTGAGGGTGAAAAAAGAAGACAGTGGAAAATTTATTTTTTACATTTTAGGTTGCTATTCAAATTAGAAAAAATGTTATTATTTAACTAATTTAGCTAATAGTTTATCTAATAGTATTCCTCAAATTGGTAAAATAACAACATAAACCACAGTCGAGCCAATATGGTTTTATTCGACAGTGGTAACACTTTAAAGTATTGGACACGAACTTTCCTGACCTATAATTACTGCATATACAGCAGTCTAAAGAACCTCTTAATCTGGCTTTAGTAAAGATTTATTTTTAAAATGATTCAACAGCAGTTTCAATCACGCCGGAGTCAGGGTCGGGAAGCACTTTGATGCTAATGCAGTCCAAAATCGTAGGATGTCTGTATAATCGTTGGTATGTGCTTGTTAATTTATGGAATAATCCATACTTTGGAACATAAGCTCTCTGGGCCGCCGGAGATAAATAAAAAATTACCCAGTCGTATGGCCTAATTTACTTTCATCCGAACCGGACAAAAATACGTGAGTGAAAACAGACGCAACTTCCAAATATTGAAATTCAAACAAGTTCGAATTAAAAGGCGACTTTATAAAACTGTCATAGCCTAGTAGTACTTCTACAAACGCGGTCATAAAAGGGACTTGCAAAGCGCCAAGTGCAGGACTATGAAATTAACATCCATATCGGTCACTGCCAGTGTTCTCTCTAAGAAAATTCTGCACTGAGCAAATGCTTGTTTTGTTGCGCCCTGAGCGGATGCAATTGCGCAACCATGCAGACACACAACCAGTGCAGTGTTCCAAGCCGTAAAAAGGCCATGCGATACATATAGAATATTAAATTTGGAATGTTGGAAGTGCGCGAGAATGAGATTTCATTGTGCAAATGGTCTGGTGGTGCTGCGGGTTTGCGCAGTTGCGCACGTTAGAGGGAATACTGGTCACTGCATGGAAACGTTTCATAAAAGCAATTACAATCTGTGTATGAAAAATTGCCTGATTTTTTTGACATTAAATTGGTTTTATTTGTAGCAAAATGATGTGTACCTTACGGCTTCCTTGCTCTAGAAGACCTAGTAGATTTGCCGCTGTCTTGCTCTTTTCATTTTCTTTTTCTATTTTTATATCGTGTAAGCTTAATTTGGTCCTTGCTGCCTTTTAAATCGTTGCTGAAGACCACTGTTGAGTAAGGTATTGAAACGCTCGCTGGCTTTAACAATTCCATCTTTTTTAGTACCAGTTGAGCGTATAAAAAAGCATATGCTGGAGCTAAGTTTCACTTATGTGCAGAATACCCTCATCTGATTTGCGCAATGAAATAGAGAACAGGTAAGTGTTTATTCTATGCCAGTGGTTTCTAACTTGTGTAAGCACCCGATGGGCGAAGCACTAATCTTATGCATAAAATCAAACGGTGGAGCACAGCATAAAAATATTCACGGATTGGTATTTAACGCGATTCATCAGCTTAATTGCTTGTTGCGACGTAGCATATCAAAAAATGTCTTTAACCTCTCGCAGACTCATTTACACGTACATCGCTTGGGTTTGAGCAGTTTTTTAATTTCCAAGATCTTGTTAGTGAAGGTGGATGCAAGCTTGCGACACCCTTGTAATTTCATAGCGACGCACCGGGGCATTGCGACGCCCCATTTCGGAACCATGGTCTGAGCAGTTAACGATTCATCTCCATGTTAGCTGTTTTAAACGGTCTTGCAGACCGTATTTCTTCCAGCTTGCATACTGGGCTAAAGCTCAACCTTAGCCGAAATTTAAAATATTCCAAGAAATAATAATTTTAATTGGAAGAGTTTAAAAATGCTGCCTGGCAGCATTTACAAGAATATGCGATACCTACCAAAACAAAATCCGATTGTACGAAAAGTTAGAAGTCGATAAAAATGTACGCCCGGGGCAGGTTTCAAACGATTGTTTCGTATTTATTTCAGCACGATAAAAGTTTTCCTGTTTTGTTCTTACGCTAATAACTGTAGAAATCACTTTCATATGCGCAGAGCTATGCCGTCTTTTGCTTTGCTGTTTCAGGCATTAACATGTAATCAAAACCTGTCGTCGCGTTCGAAATTTCCCACTACTCGTAAACTGAAAGAAAAGCTTTTAGCTGGTGCTTTTCAACACGATAATTTCTGAAAAACCTTAAATGTCGTAGTTCCCATGATCCAATGAAGCTGAATATAAAAACACAGCTGTGTTTCACAAGCAATGTCGACAGTCCAACATTTGGTGTGGTAATCAACAGGTGAAAAAAATTTAGGGTAACAATTACGTTCATATATTTCTAAGAACATTGCCTTTCTACATCTGTTGAGCTGCAAAAACATGGCTTACATTGCTGAGATACAGACCTAACTGAACCGTACATCGTGCTCGCACTTTCTATGTTTACCATTTCATGCAGAAATCTCAGATATAAACAGCAACTTCAAAGCAGTCGCTAGCTAAATGGGTGATCGGAAATAAGACCGTCACGCCAATTCAAAGAAGCTGGTGCACGAGTCCAAATGAGCCAAACATCTTAAAACCTGTTATGTCGCAGAAATTGATTGCTTCTGCTATCTACAACAAATAAAGTAAATAACATCGGTTGACTTACGAAATTTTGCTGTTTAGACAAGCGTTGACTGAGTTGTACTAGAACAAGCCCAACTTCTGGAAGGACTCGATCGTACTTGCTCTGACGATAATTGCTGCATATGTCATGATCCGCACGCGAAGTCTCACAGTCACAGCGCGTTCAAAAAAATCGGATCACAGTTGACTTCCAACGGAATAGTAATTTCACTCAAGGCGCATCTTCAGTTCAAAGTACTGACCAAAATCGTAATATTCACAAAAGAATGGCTAAAGCGATAAAGTCGCCAAAAACCTTTAGTGCCAACAGTCTTAAGTAATACGCGCCAAAGCTGGACTTTACCTCACTCGTGACATATGCGCTCTAAATACCAGCGATGAAGTGAAGCACGGTTACAAGTTACAACGACAAAATAGTCAAGAGCGAGCTATCTGCCCTGCAGCAATTGGATAAGAGAACACCAAAGTGAAAACGTGGGCGAGCCCACTTGATTTATCATCTAATTCCACTTTTAACCCATCCACCCTCTCCACCATGAATTTCGAATAATTTCCGCCATACTTGAGCATTCGTATTGCATACAATAATACACATGTTCGAAAGGTTCTCTTAATATTTTAAGTTTCAGTGGTCAATAATAAAGTGCAAACTTATTCATAAACAACGTTTACAAACAACCGACTTAGTCAGGGGTTCTCAACCTTCCCAGCAACCATATGGCCCAATTAATAAACAAACAGAGGGTCCAGGCCCACCGACTATAAAACTTCTCCACTGGGACAACTGTTGCACATGCATGCAGCAGGAATAAAAAAATCGATAAACAGCCTAATGTAACGTGCGCTACAATCAATGCGAAGGCTGAGCCTATTTCTTGTTAGAAAGCGAAGATATTCGAGGCTCAAAACTTGATACTGCACAGATCAAGTCATCTTCCACATTAAGCCTGCTTCTAGATTTCGTTTACATGACAACAAGAGCACCTGTTTTCGAGGGTCATCTTGCAAAACGTACTCAATTTCAGCGGTACAAGGCCGTGCCCCGGCAAATATTGTTCTGTTGCCCACTAGTGGGCCATGGCCAACAGGTTGAGAAACCCTGGACGAAGTGGTACAGTTGGTTGAGCACGCGCCACAAAAGCTGCTAGGCTGGGTTCGATTCCCAGTCGGGTCATGCCGAAGACTTGAAAAACGGAACTTGCTGCCTGTCTATCCTCGTGCTCGACCTTACGTTTCACAAAGAAATAGTTCAAGCGAGGTGCTGCCGTTGATTCGCCATTAACGCAGTTTTCACCACGAAAATAGCCGCGTGGCCGATCATAAAAGTGCTGCCCTTTCAACCCATCAAATTTGCTTACAAAAATTTAAAATCAAAGAAGACCATGTTCCGTGCTTATTTAAAAATATAAGGATTAATAAAGCATCTTGAAAATCACCATCAAACACGCTCAAACTCAAATGGGTCATGTTTTTCATTGTCGATTATGAGTCGTGCTTTTTCTGCTTGTCGCCACCTTTCCCATCATTGATTTTTCTATATTTTGCTTTCTTTACATATGCATATACGAACCCGACATGTTTTGTCAAATGTTCTTCCCTGTTGGTTTTTAATCTCCGGTAAGCCCAACGCATGGCTTTTTAATAATTTGCTCATTCCAGGGGATCAAAGGATAAATTTAAGGGATATGATGGCGGCATACCTACTTTCCAGATGTAAATATTTATTTATGTTAAAATTCCGTACAATATCCTTGTCTTTAACTAAAAAAAGTATATATACTGCATGTAACAAGCTATAATAATAAATCTGATAATACCATCTCGGTGATGTAAAGAATGTTTCATTGTTCACTTCACGTTTCAGTAGTGGTTTAATTCTCTTAGAACAGGGGTTCCCAACCTTTTTACGATCTCATACCACTTGGGCACTCCGTGTTGTCAACGCTTACCTCTTCTTCCAGAACAACTAATTTGATCGAATCTTAAGTTATTCAGAAGAATAATATACATTAAAACAGGTTTTGTTTCAATGTGTTTCAGGGACCCGATTCGGGTCTCTAGAATTGAAAATCGGGTCCCTAGAATCAGCGAAAATTATCATCGGATCCACAGAATCACAGAAAATCGGGTCCCTAGAATCAGATAAATCGGGTGCTTACAGATCTATACCGGGTACCTAACATTTTCCTTTAAAAAAACTGATTAAAATATCAACAAAGTACCACAACAAAGTTTAATGAGATTTTTGTTTTTGATTACCTCCCACCACTCGGTCGATGCGTGGCGTAAATTTGCTAAGAGCGCATCGAAAGTCATAATCTTGCGATACCATAGGAATAGCATGCTACAGGAAAATTTATTTATTTAGAAACAAAGTCCAATACGTAAGCTCGAAAGCAGTGAAACCAGGTTTTTGTGTAAAAATGTAAGTTACTCGCGTACCACCTGGAAGACCTTCGCGTACCACTAGTGGTACGCGTACCACAGGTTGGGAACCCCTGTCTTAGAATATATAAAAGTTTACAAACTTTAACTCTGTTGGCACTTGCGCGGAGCCCTCCACAAGTGCGGGGACCCATTTTGAAAAAACATCTTAAACAGGTTCAACACCGGTTATGGTTGAGAAGCTGTTGGGTTGGATCTCTTCCAATTACACGTGCATAGTGTTATTCCTTACCTTTGTTCGTCACCAACAGAATCATCGCCAGAAGGTCTTCAGTTGGGGGACTTTACGTTTTTGCAGGGGGGATTTACATTCTAAAATTTCACAAAAATTCCACTGATTTATAGTGTCTCACATTTCACATTGGGGAAGCTTGGAGCTTTGTTTTGGATGGCTAGGCCGTGGCGTTGGGACTGGTGACCCACAGACGTCTATTTAGAAAACTGTATTACCAAATCATGCCAAGTGGGACATAGGTCTTTTGGACGCTCAGCACTTATTATAACGTCTTACTTTCGACGGTAATTGCGTTGAACAACGTCTTTCAGTACAGCCATCGATAAGTTATACAACCATTTCGATTAACACTCTTTTTAAAACCTTAACCACAATCATATCTAAACATATCGTTTACCCTTGCGTTAGGTTTGCAGACTAAAGTTCTTGCCTCGAATTCATCAAAATGAGAGCAACACCTTTTCTAAGCTTTTCTTGTTGAAATCAATTTTTCTATGAATGCAAATGTTAAGTATACCGTTGAATAAAAGATACTTTTACGAAGCTCACGCTGCCTATCGACTGGCTCTGATCCAGTCTACTTGCGGGTTCAAACCGACAATCTGAGCTCAAAGTTACCCACGCAAACACACGAACTGCACTACCCCGCTTCAAGAACGTCATTTACCGACACCATTACGTCATGCAGAAAAACAGCCGTTGTACTGAAACTGAGCAACATTACCCTTGCAGAGTTCTTCACTTCAACGGCCAACATTTAATGTTGACAACGCCATCTGATGACGAGGCTACAGTTTATGGCACTTACTGAAAATATCCCACCGAACATTCAACAATAGCTGAGATGTGCCAAGAAACGTTTTTTTAAATAATTTTCGAGACGTCAGTTAGCGGCATGCCAACGTCTGAAATATGCTGCTTACCGGGGCAGTTGAGGGGAACGATCTTGCCCAAGGAGCGCTACAGCGATTCACTCAGTGTCGGTCAATAGGATGGGCAACCTTCCAGTTGAGAGGTGGACACTCCACCACTGAGCTAACGCCGCCCCAGCGAAATCTTCGTCGCCAATGCCTAAGTGTCAGGTTCGAGAGGAGAGGCAATGTGAACCGCGAACAACCGGTTACCGGAGCCCTAACGTTTGCTAGTCTGCCATCGAATGTCATCTCTTTCGTTTGTTCAAAAGAACTTTCAACTGGGCGGAAATGACTTTGTCTGCCGAGGAAGGTGTGGGGAATGTTGCACAATTGTCCCCAAGTAAGTGTGTTAAAACGCCCTGACTTCACGACAAACACTGGGGCACTCTAACACATTGAATTTGACCCAGACGTTTGAGTAAACATTTCATCAATTTGCTCACTACAGAGCCACATGTCGTGTTTTTTAATGATAGCCTACTAATCTAGGGCTTCTTAACAGAAAAATTGAAAAGAGTTAGAACTTTCAAAATTTTCAAAATTTTATTGAAAATTATTAACGAAAAGCTTGAACTTTCAAACTCCTTAAAAAAATTAATTGGTAATCAGCAAAGTGCCGCCTCTTAAAAGGTTCCGCCCGCGACCCCCAGCTCCCCCTTGACACGCCACTGCGTGGCCCCAGCACAAGCACGCGAACATGTGCGTCGCAAACCACTGGTGACACTCCCGAAAGGTGCACTGAAACAGAGTATGGTTGAAACTGAACTGAACGTTTACAAACCTAAAAACGGTGAAAATGTAATACTCCCAGTTCCAATTTGCTTTTCAGCTTTCTCTGTGCATCGTTTGTCAGTGTCAGCAATACTAAAAAAACTACGAAACTGAACCTGAATCCATTGCATTGATTTAGTTTGCTTTGATATTTCGGTCTAATTCGGAAAGAGCATTTGCAACAGCTGTTTTCAACGGTTGCATAACCGTATCAGCTTGCAACATTCCTTCACACAAAGCTCAAGGTAAATTCTGTGCTTTTGGAATAAAGTAAATTGCCTCCAAAAACACCTCGAGATAAAATCGAAACTTTGGTATTTTCTGTCTTTTTTTACAGTTTGTAGTGCATAAGGAAACCTGCGGTGTTTTGAATGACAAAAAGGTAATTTGCCTTGGACAACTTTGTCTTGTTTTGAATTCAAGAGACAGCTGCGTTCACATCTAGCTACAAAGAAGAAAAGCCGCAAGACATAGGCTATGTATCAAAGTTTGCACGTTATTTGGTAGTGAATTAGCTTCTCTCTACTGATATATTTCTCTTCAGAAAGACGCTGCATCTTTTAATTCCAGTTTTATTCGATGCGAACTAAAGTAAATCAACACAGACAACCATTGTCAATAGTTTCATGGCTTTCTCTCTAAAAAAACGTGATCAGTATGGATTTAAGATACACCAAGCGAAATCGCAAAGCTGCCAAAGCATCGCAATGGGCGCCACAAAACAAATCATAGGTTGAACGTCACTAAGATTTCGCTGCATTCCTGCGAAGTGTGGACACCTGAGCGTTAACACCATTTTATATTGCGCGCGGACAATTCATTCACGCTCAAAGTTTCGCTGACCGTAAATATCGCTCTGGAGAGGCGAGACGAGTGACACGAAACGTACAGTGACAACAATCTAATTACAGTGAAAGTATCGCAAATACAGTAAGTAAAGATCACAACAGCAATGCAACTCTCGATGAATACTGCTTAACTTCCACGACGTTAAGAACGAGAAACATGTTTAGTGACTACGACATGATGGAAATCTCGTGACAGAAGAGATTTTTTGCCAGAAATTTTAACTGCGACTGGAACTTTCGCTTGATCAGCGGAAGCTTTTATCTCTGAATTTACGTACAGGTCTGGTCAGCTGAATGATAGGTTCTTTATATGGCGAAGCTGGAAATAAGCGATTGACAGCGAGACAGGCTGCTGTCTCGGCTGAAACGTTGTGACACCGGTATAGTTGCGACCAGCTTTTCGTCCTAAGGAGTGTTAAAAGAACCGAGATTAATCTTGCGCACTGGAGACCCGCGTACAGGAATGTGTGCAAAGGGCTTCCTGTTTCGCACAAAATTAGTACTGTAAATAATGGACGGCTTTGGCGTAACGATGCAAAGATAGTTTCAATTGCGAAAGCACTGCGCACTTCTTCAAAATCGCAAGAGACCGATAAAAACTTGGCGAACGGCCGGAAAACGCGTTGGGAAAATATGAAGAGTTTATTTTTCCTCCTTTATCGAAAAAACGTTCTGATAACAAACGAAGACCGAGCTTGAGACCTTTTATCACGTCAGGCCAACGCCAAGTCGGAATAAATTTTAAGTAAAGTCGCGCTGCGTGTTTCGCCATTACAGCGGAAATGTAGATAGATGTATAACCCCAGAAGATCTAATGTAACAACGGCAATACACGAACACTTTCAAGAAAAAACTGCAAAACCAACGACGAATTACAATTATAACGACTCGAAGACAAAAAGCGACAAGAAAACGTCATTCTACCATGGAATAGTTCTATGATCGACAATAAGGACGAGCTAGGGGTCGGAAAAGGTCGGGCGTAGCCACTGGCGAAAATCTCACACGGCCTTAACTCCTGGTTGATTGCAAAAGTTTCTGAATTATGAAGAAAAATCACTACAATTTTCGCCTTCGACAGTTACGTTTCGTCGTGGTTATCCCTTGCAAATACGTCATCAGCCCTTGAATCTAGTTTCACGGAGGTTTCTCCCTCGCATGAAAAATTGATAGAAGCATCTCACATGCCTTTATAAGTCATTAAAGCGCTTCGTTTTGACATCCATCGCTGCGCTTGTACATCGAAAGTCCGAACATCGATTTGACGAATAAGAAGACAATGCTGGTGAGAGGCGCGCGGATGAAAATCCGCTCACGTACACCTTTTATGAGACCGAGGAAATCCGACATCCATCAGGGTTGCAAGCCATGCGCGCCGGCAGCAGTTCCGTTCGGTATGCTGTGGGTGTTTTTAAGAATGGCGGCTTGCTGATCGTCATCGGTGGCCAGCGCATTAGAGTCAGGCCTGCAACGAACAACAGAGTTAATCGTCCATCGGACGGCTGATAAAACGGAAGAGTGCTGCATGAAACATTGGGACTAAGGTCGCAGTGCACAAAATCCTTGTTTGCTTCCAAAACGCCACGTTTTCTAGTGCTCATCACGCCGGGGTTTGAGAGTTGCACATTGAATTTTCTCCGAGCGATTGGTCACAATATGACCAAACAATTTACAAATCTTCCCTTTCTCATATTTTAATGCAACTGATAATGTTGTTCAAAATCATTTCTTTAAAACACACAACAATGGCAAAGCAGTTTGCATGCATAACTTCCCTCAGTCTACAGCATTGCTATTACGCTTCTATTGCGCCTACAATCATAGCTGAAAGAGGTAACAGAGCAAGGAGAGGAACAGCCCTCACTCAGCCCAAACGTACGTGAAAAATTGGCAAATGTTTTGAAATTTCGAAATTGTTTTAAAAAGTTTCAAAATTTGGAAATTTCTACTGTTTTTCTTTCTTTGATAAAAGTGTAGCGCAGTAATTCAGAATTAAGGGACGCAAAGAATCTTTGCTTTCGACGGTTTCACACAAATCTTTCGTTGTCGCGTTATTTCTCCCTGTAATTAAGAGTTGCATGGCACAATTTAGGCAGTTATTTTCAATCGTTGGTGCAAAAGTGGGTTGAAGATCTTTTTTTAATCGTTCGGACATTTTCACGAAAAAAATTGCAAAACACTGAAGAAGCTAGGCAACAAATTTTGATAAGTGACTTCTTGGTTTAGAAAAAAGTCGGGAAATTTTCTAGGCTTTCCCAAATAACTTTGTTCGTCTACGATTTTTTCCGCAGCATATATTTGATCTCGTAACTCGACTTTGGATTTAGTTATTTTCAAAATTGCTTTCCGGCCATTAATAACGTGCTTTAACATGCAACAGCTAGCTAAAGTGACGACCAGAAAAACAGCTGAACACTCCTCTAAATAATTTCTGAGATATATGCAGTGCAAACTTTTTTTGCACACAGTTACGAAGCTTGTACCTTCTTTTAGTTTTGGTGGAATGAAGTTATCGTTATCTTGTTAACTAGTCAGGCTGTTAGATTATTTATGCATTTTTAACTAATCTATGCTTCATGAATTAGCGGAGTGGTAATATAGTGTTTACAAACGGATACATATTCATTTGTGTCAACCACATCATAAAACTGTAAAACTGAATTACCAATAATTTTATTCTCTTTGTTTCTGCTGGCACGACCTTGCGCACTTACATAAAATCAATTTCGTATCATCAGTTGAACGAGTGCCATACGAATAAACTTGGTATGAATCACTAGGCATTTAATAAAACAAACGCTGAACCAATGCGACTCCATTTGCCTCGAAAATGAGTTGACAAAGCCATTTAACAGAAGAATTTTGTGATAACTCATCCTAGACAAAGGTCAGCAAATCGACACGAAAAAACGTCAAATGACTCGAGTTCAACTTTGGCTTGAAGAGCTTTTTATACGAGAAATATTGCTCGACCACACCATTAACTCTGTAGGAGGTATATAAAAGGTAGCGTAGGTAACTCAAACCTACACCCTAGGCTACCGTATCGAGTACCTCGTTTCAACGAACCTTGCGGTGGTTGCATCAGGGTCTTGGCTGCTTTGGACGGATACTTGGTCTGTGCCAGGGACATCTCCGCGAACACCAAGACCATCATCGACTGGCCGGTCTTGGTTGTCTTGAGGATCTTCGTCTTCGTCAACGTTCGAGCGATCGTCGGCGTCAGGACGCGTGCCCGATCGTGGGGAAGAGGGAGTGAACAAATTTCCGTCGTTCGATTCATCCGATGCTTTCAGCGGAGTTGAGTCTTCGTTTTGCGAGCCGGTCTCATTCGCTGTCCCCGCGTTGGAGACCTCGTCCTGAGCGACGGAACGCTCGCTCTTTGCGTTTTCTACACTTGCGTCGAGCGGTAGTGTGGCGTCGGCCTCGTTCTGCGCATTGCCAGGCGCAGGCGAAGCGTTGGATTCTATCACACTGGACCGCTCGTTGTCAGGCTCTTCTGCTGCTTTGGATGCGTTGTCTTCGTCCGGGCCTCGGGGCTCTTCGACAGGAGAACGCGATTTGGCGTCGTACTCATCTGAATGGCGCGGCGTCTCTGCCGTTTCCGCACGCGAACCGGGTCCCTGCTGTGCAGCGGAGCTTGCAGCTCTTGGCTCCTCATCGTCTGGAGACTTCGACCTGTCATCGGGGAAAGGCTCACTGGGGAGGGAATCGATCAGTGTTGTTATCGTTGCTCCCGGTTGCTCGTCTTGCTGCGAAGCCTCCGCGGCCCTGACTGGGTCAGGGGAGCTCGATTTTGCGTTAGGTTTTCCGTAAGACGAAGGCTCTGGGGTCTGGAAAAGATTTGCAAAGATTTGCAAGATTTGCACGAATGCCTTTATGTCGAAGTGCACGCAGCGACAACTTCTCATTCAAACGAATATGTCATTGCACAGAAAAACAAGTTGTCGTCGTCAGTAAACTTTAAAAATATGAAAAGGTGCACTTAGTATCTACCAAAACAAGAAATTTGTTCTACTTTGAACTCTTGGAAGACTTACGTAGGTTAAAGTGTAACAAAAGTATGATTGGTAATAAAGTCTTGAAAGAGCACAAAAAGCAAGTATATACTAAAGTTCCTTAAACAAATTCTTGCGTGACAACAGGTGGCAATAATTTAGAAATGTTCTAAAAGGAGTTCAATGCAAGTTATATTATAATTAGGGTACCGGCTGTGCGTGAATAGAAAGATGTTCACCTTTTTCGTACGATGAATATCAGCTAAGGTTTAGAAAGAAAAATTTTCCTCCAGCCGTCTTTCATTTGTTATTTTTTGATGCTGGGCTTCTGAGAATGACAAACAGCGTTATACACGAGGGGCAAATCTAACCACTCCCTCTTGAAGTGTTATGGCAAAAATGTTAATTGTGAATCAGGGCGTTAACCCCGTGGGAATTTCGAGTGACGCAAAATGAATCTAGCTATGTTTCATTCCCAGGAACAAGAGTTTCTTGCAGGTGCCAGACATTCTTTGGAAAAACAGTAGATTTAGACTAACTGTTTTGTCTCCAACACATCGCGATATACACGTATGCTTTGCTAATTTATGTGTTGCTTCTAAGCCACTTGTAATCGCATCGAACTTGTAAGGACATCCACTTTGAAATTAGTGACGCTCACAAAGCATTGACAACAGTACTCTCCCGATTCGGACAACCCCGTTGGCAAATCGATAACTATCGACTGTCTGGTGATACAACACGCACGGTTATGCATATGAATAATCTCTTTGAATAATAATACGGGAGTGCTGAATTTAGTTCAACTATAAACGCAATATGAAACCGCATCACGCGATGTTTCAAGTATCTAAAAAAATGTACAATGGGCAAAAGCATACCCAAACATTTATCAAAGCTAATATAACGTTTTCTATCTTCTGTAAGTTACGCCCTATTGCTTTGTTTTCCTATCACCACTAAGATGAGAATTTCCACCAATAAGAATTTCTTCTCAAAAGAACATCGCATTTTTGAGGTAAATTGATGCAAAATGACCGGTGCAGAATACATAAGTGTCTTTAAACTTGCTTAATATTTCCTTCCCAAATATTCAGATGCTGTACGCTCGTTCCCACCTCTAGATTGCTTTCTGTGAAATGTTAAGCAATACTTTCAACATGCTCCCTTGGATTTTGTGATGTCAGCATAGCCAAAGACCAGGGTCTTCGTCAGTGGGGGTGCAGGTGCCGGGCTACCGGTTTGTAGTAAGGCCCCGATCGCCGGTAGTGATGACTTTGGCATCTTTCATTTTTTGCTATGTAGGCTCTCCGTTTTTCGGTTTTGTTCCCCATCAAGCGAAACCTGGCTACGTATCTGCCTCATAATATGATTTTTAGGTGCTCTTCTAAAATTGCTCTGCACACTGGTTTGAACCACACCTTGAAGCATGGACCTTTGTCAGGCCGTCAACATCTCGTCAAAAGAGCTCTTCGCCACTATTCGTTTCACGGGCGATAAATCGATTTATGTATAAGAGAAAAAACGATTGACATTTCTTGAAATGTTTGCGGTTAACTTGTTAGCTGTGTTGTACCAACCGGGGAGTCCGCACTGGATAGGGTCCACGCATCCCACAAGCCAATAGAGGGCCTCCTTTGTGATTTTCGGAGAGGATGCATCATGCCGGAGTGACTATGTTCATAAGTTTTCTGTTACCCGATTCATTAGTTTTCGCACTTTGTTTTTCTTTAAAGTCTGTCAACCTTTTCTTCTCAGCGTTTTTTCATGTGTTGTTCGTTTATGCTTGCAGGCCACAGCATAGCTTAACAAACAAGATTGTTTTTGACAGTGCTGGTGTCCAAAACAGCTATAACTGATAGGTGAGAAGGGCCAAACCGCATCTACACAATACGTCTTCGCATGTTTCGGGGTCGATGCGACATGAGGTGTGCCCAAGAATCACAGCTAAGTTTTTTTTTCCGATGTCTGTCAGAAAGCTTGAAAAAGGTGTCAAATATCTGGCATGCATTTACCAAAACCTTAAAACAATAAAAACTGAAAAACGTTTTTGTGCACTTCGCAACTTCCAGCGAAACGGTAACTTATTAGTGGAATGTGCAGGACGTTTTGCTCAGCCACAAGAAATATTGTTTGATTTGAAGATTTTGGGGAGGGGGCAATTGTCAACTTGCCACCTCCGAATTGCCGTTTTATCGAGTATGTCAGTTTATCACATTTCTTTAGGACAAAGGATTACAGGCAGCAGCAGCATTAAACAGCTGTAATATTGCGCTGGCTTTAATCATGTTTGAAATGCCCAAGCAGTGTCGTGACGATGCAATCAACAGCTACTATGTTCTGACAATACCGGTTCGAAAATCAACAGTTTTGAAGTTTGACAAAGCACACGTAGACGTTCAACCCACTTCCTCCCACAGTGTACGGTTTGTTCACCTGGGGTAATGTTGACTAATGTGAACGGGCCCCTAGCACGCCGCTTTTCGGGTATTTCATAGCGTAGTTTAAAGAGACGGTGGTATGTATTCTTACAATTGCAAACAAGTCCATATTGAAAGTAAACATTAAGCCAGACGTTTATGTTATAAACGTGGGGTTACATTTTTCAGGAACTTTAAATGCCTAGATCTTTCAACTGTATCCATGTCTGAGGTCCAAGTAAATATCGAAACATTATGCATGATTGCCGCCAGTGTTCCCTCTAATAAAATTTTACGCGGAGCAAAATGTTTGTTTCAGTACGCATGCAATTGCGCAACCATGTACGGTAGGTACACAACCAGTGTAGTGTTTCCAGCGTTACAAGGGTTATGCGATATGTACGCGATATTAAATTTGTAATGTTGCAAGTGCGCGAGAAAGGGATGTCACTGCGCAAATGGTCTGGCGGTACTGCGCATCTTAGATGGAACACTGATCGCGGCGTAGACAAGCGTTGAATATTCGGGGGAGGTGAAATCAGCAGGGACACCGGAAACGGAGTGCACGACGGGGGCAGAGGTGACTTTTATAAAAGTATCATAGGTAATTTCATGGTTTATCACGATCGAATTGAAACAAAATTATTGGAGCTATTCGCGCACCCAGAAACTTCAGAATGGTTTTCTAGAATTTCTGGTATTATTTTTGAGGTCGATATCGTTTCTGAATAGAAACAAGCATAATTGGTAACGATTTTTTTGTTGTTTATATGTTTGCATTGCCCTCAACTCTTATTCGGCCACGCCCACCCTACTGCTGTTCCGGCGTCCCTGGAAATCAGTCACGTCTGTTGTATTGGTGCCCTTACGGAGCTCTGTGGGTGAGACGTGAGCTAAAAAACACACCCTACGCAAAACGCCTGCGTAATAGACCGAGATGGCCTTCCTTTTAGTCATCCTAAAAATTACTGGAACTCACGGTCAAAACAATTTTTTGACTTCAACATTCGAATTTTTGATAAGGCGAACATTAGATCGTAATACCAAGCAACAAACTGTTTTGGAAAAGATACTCAAAACTTGGGGGCGTAAGTCCCCAAAGACTTTCCCCTGCTACCCACCCTAACCAGCCGAATTAGTCGCCCTTAATTATGACCACTTCCTTTCAAACTTTTGAATACGCTTAGCTCTTGGCACCGGGCAAAACACTATTACATGTGAATTACTTCAACCATGAATCACACCGTGACACTTCTTGGTGTTCGGGAAAGTTAGCGTCGCCCGTCACTTTGAGCCACCTATTTTGCTTAATTTTATGTTTGCTCGTCTCGCGCTCACTTTTACCGAGCAAACCGGATAAACTTTATCGCTCTTTTCCCGTGCGACGGTTTTCAAAGCCGTAAGCTAAGAAAGTGTAGACTTTTCCTACATTTGAGTTTTTCATGTTTCTTCCTGTCTTAAACAAAGCGTAGTCTATGAAAAATATTTCAAAACAAAGTTTCTAAGTAAAATGGTTAAATGTAGGACCAATGGGATAGGTCATTTACATTTAAACGCAGTATTAAATGTAATTACTTGCTTGCTAAAATCCATGGTGTTGCGTGTCGCTCAGATTGTGTTAACGGGATTGTCCTCAATCCAGTTTAATCAACATGCGATGGTATGGGAACTATTTTGCAACCAGTACATGTCAGCATGATACATACGAGCATGGGCCTCGGAAGGAGGGACCTTGGCACAACGGATTTTAAAATGGGATATTATCCTATTCAATTTTTAGCAGAAAATTTTTTTCTCTCAGTTTCGAGTTTGTAAAATGAAATTTCACCACTGCTGACGCCCCTGGCAATTTTTTGGCCATCCCATGCAAAAATCGACTACTGCCCCCCCCACTGGAAAAAAATCTTTCCGACTGCCATGCATGCGTGTCTTCCGTTGAAGCTACCAGGAAGCGGAAGTTTTTACTTTGTTGAAGTTTAAGGAAAACGTGCAAGGCTGCTTGTTGGTAAGTTGCATACACGCCATTGACAACGTGATTATGAGAAAAGGTGGCTGATGCCAGGCGGAAGCTACACGTTCGTATCATGCATGGTCTAGCTGACTAACGTGATTGCATCTATGAAAAATACAAGCTGGACTGTATTACCAACAGGGTGCATTTAACCCAAGTAGATTATTCTTTGGGTGGTTTCAGACTATACTAACATAGTTTGGTTGTTCATTCAACCACGTAACACTAGCGTTACAAACTAGTTTCAATGCATTATTCTTAGGTCGTGTTAAGAAAACAATAGTACTCTTTTTCTTAATGTTTTTCCCATGTCGAATCGCGTTGCAGTTGACTTGATCTCTTACTTTCATGTTTTCTTTATCAAATCGAAAAAAATGGCATAATGATTTCTAAATTTACTACTATCGTTCCAAGTCTTTCAATCCAAAGAAAACCTTAATGCAACGATCTTTTTCTGTTGACAAAATCAATAAGAAACATAAAGTACATGTGTTAAAAACAAACTCTTTTGTTGTTTTCGAGTAGACACTTGATAAAAATCCCCAGTTGTACAAGTTGCTTTGCACGTATTACGTTGTGTAATCTTCTGAGATTTTGGGAGCGATCTTCAAAACACGACATCGGAATGCGCTTAGTCTTGCTATTTAAGACGTTAACTTTACTCATAAATTGATCATGACGATTTTCCTTTGAATTGCCAGATTTGTATTAGATGGAGTGCAAGTTTTCTGCAACGTTCAGCTTAAGAAACTTAATAAGGGCAATTCAACCATAAAAACTGCGTGTTAGAATTACCATTCCAAGAAAGTCACCAATTAAAAACATCGGGCACTGCAGTGCATTTTTCTACGTTGCACAGCCGCAGTATGGCTTGCCGTACAAATCTGGACTGGAGAATAAGAAGTAACGAACAAACGAACAAAAAAATGGTAAAAGAAAACCTGTCATTTTGTTAATTGCTCAGCAAAGCGCAGCCACACACTTTTAAGATGAAGCAAACGAGGGATTTGCGGTTTGTCAGGATTTCAGTTTTCTTCCCTGAATAAACCTCGGTCTGTTTCAAAATTTCGACGGGCAGTAAACGCGGGCCATTATCCCCTTAAGAAGACGCCCCTCACCTTGTAAATTTGTCGTCATGCGCCATTGCATTTCAAAGAAAAACGCGCCAAGTCGACGATAAGGCAGGACAATTTCGGAAAAGCAAATTAGCAGATGTGAACATACAGAAACAGATCTGGCGTGGAATATGCTGTCCTCGCAAGCCCTGATCGCACGTATGCTTGCTACTGCAAGGCGATGCGCAAGCGCCTCTGAAGGCATTTCACCGACAGAAATCATCAAGCAGCTATTGTGAGCATGGCGCGTAGCTGCAGAGGAAACAGTTAACCTCACATTGACACGCAAGAAACCACCAGTTTCCGTTAAGGCATCCTGTTTTGAAGAGGCCTATGCAAACGTCGCGGTACTTGCAAGTAACTTGACGTGTAGCGATTACCAGCATGCCGCGCACTTACGGTAGAGAGCTGAAGCAACAGTTTCAGAAGAAGTATGGAGACTGCTGAGCAAATAACTACGAACGAAAAGGGTTGCGAGGTAATTGGTTTCCTAATCGCGAGGCTCGATACGGTCGACCACCTGACCGACTTGAAATTGGCAAGGGCTCTCCTTAATACGAAAAATTTGCATCAAGGCAATAGAAGTAGTAGTCTCGTTTCGAATGACGATACGAAAAAATATCCTGTTGCTTTCATTTGTCTTATAAATCGAAAACGATTTGTTAGTTCAGCGAGGACAGTGTGTATGCACAAATGCGAGCTTTTCCAGTTTTGAAAAGCGACCTTTTTCACTCACTGCATTAACCAACCGGCAGTCCAAGCCGAATTGCTTCCTGCGGCACTTTGGTGTGACTGAACATTTGATGCGAACCCGCGCGCTGAGTTGCGGTGCCTTGCAAAGCATCTAAACCGGAAAAGTGCTAATTTGAACTATCGATCTTTTACACTGTAAGTGGACCTGACAGTTGGTCTGGCTGTCTGCAATCAATCATTATCTCAGGGTTTTTTAAAGGCGTTTTAAGGACCCGATTCGGGTCCCTAGAATCAGATAAAATTATCATCGGGTCCCTAAAATCAGAGAAAATCGGATCCCTAGAATCAGAGAAATCGGGTCCCTACAGATCCATACCGGGTACCTAACATTTTCCTTAAAAAAAAACTGTATTAGCTTTCCTGAATAAAGTGATATCTATAGCAATTCAGTTATACTCTTTTCACTACTCATGAAGCTATTTACGGATCTCGAAAAGCCAACTCAAGCACCAGCGTGTCCTGCCAAACATTTCAAGTTGAATCCTACAAATATGCATAAAGTAATCAGAAAAAAGCACTCCATTGCAAGCGAATCTGGCAATATCAGTGCTTTGGCCTGTCATTTGCTGGCACAGAAAAATGTACGAAACTGACCGACCTCGGGTAAACAATAAGTTTAATTGGCGCCAGCTTAACTCACACAACGCTAATGAAAAACATTTGTACTGCAACTGATAAAACAACACGCAAAAGCCAGGTGCTATAGAGACAAACGATCCAATCTTGGCTGATACATGCAAATCCGGGATTCTGCAGCCTGTTTCGTCACCTTTCACCTTTTCTTCCTGCCTCTGTACGGCTTAGTTTTTGTTCTTTCAGCAGCCTTCAACCCACCGTCAAACGACAGAATAACGAGCTAGTACAAGAAAACAAAGCTGAAGGATGAACGGCGACACCGAAAATAACGCTCGTTACTAAATAGACCTGCCTTTTCGCTTTTTCCTAAAGCAAATATTCTGCAATAATTTGCTGTTCTTTAGCGCAGCGACGAAACAGTTCTCAGCTCTCGCCTTAAGCTTACAGCTCACTCGACAGATCTTCTCAATCAACTAAAAAACATACAGGTTGCCCTTTGGTGTCCTTGATGCGAAAGTGAAGTTAGATTTACAGCTTCGCTGCCTCATCACTTGCTCTAATACTGCCATCAAACCTGCGTGGACGTGTGTGCAGTTGCATTATTTGAAGTGGTGGCAAGTAAGACACATGTAGGACAAGGGCAGTGGGCTACAATCGGAGGTCTCCCAGTGGCCAAATGCAATGCAAAATGTTTTGCAGACCTTCTCGTCCGCGAATCCGACAATTACAGGCTCTTGTAAAAACCATCGAACACCTTGTACACTACATTTTTAATAGCGTCATGATTTACCGCGTGGTAAAACAATTGCTTTGGTTACTTTTACAGACAAGGTAATGTATAGCATGCACGACGTAGAGCAGAACCGCAATTCAGTACTGCTATGGACACATTGCCAAGCTCCTTTTTTAGATCAAAAAGCTTGTTAGCCGGTAAGGGCGAAGGTAGACTATTTCAAAAACGCAGAGATTTGCAGCGCAGCGTTTCTGAGGTGGGCTTGACTGAAGGGGACAAAGGTATACCAGGTCAGCCATCAAGAATTTGATAATTTGCTTTCAATAAAGTTGGTGATCGACAATCAGAAATTTTGCAACAGTGATATCTGCACCGCAGCAGACTGCGGAAAACCACTGCGCCTAACCGCCTGCGTGGCAGGCCCGCAACTCGAAAAACGAGCAGGTGGGCTGAAAGAAGCGCATGAGCGCGAACGTGTCGCTATTTACCTTTGTTTCTGTCGGCTCTTTGTTCGAACGCTCGGAAATTTCGCCGTCCGTCGCCGAGTCAGCGTCATCCAACGTCGTCTCGTCGACAATCGCGCCCGCCGCTGGCTGGGGGGTGAGGCTCTCTGCGGAGTTCAGCTGTCGGTTAGTAGGGCAGGGGATGCCGGAGGCGTTATTCGAGAAACCAGGACTGAAGACGTGAAACAAGGGCGGCACTAGTTCAGCTGTTTCCCAATCTGTTCAGGGTCAAGGTGCGGTTTGTTAGCGGTAGCAACGGGAGAAAGACAGCAACAACTGTAAATACCGGATAGATCGCGAAAAGGACGAGAACTACGAGCTGGATGCTTCGACGTTTCGAAAGTTTTGAGCATCAGCTATATTTAGTCATCACAACAAAGCTTTCGCAAAGGCCGCGATTGCAAGAATACAACCGTGATGCAATTCATTTGCTCATCCATTGATCGATAGCGCTGGAAATCAGAACACGAGGAAAAATCTTTGAAACGTGGAGCTCGTGCCTGGACGAATATCGATTAAAGCTTTTTCGAGCACTGCAAAGACAAAACTAAGAATTGCGCTGCAGCGCTGACTGAGTCACGGCGCAGAAACTTGTTCCCAATTTTAAAAGAATGCCCTTTTCGAGGTCCCAAAAATCGATTTAGGCACGAAGAAAGTTTTCAGCGCATTTCCACTCCACTTTTGCTGCCGAATCTCTTTGTTTAACGTCATTTCAGTTGATTTTTCATTCGAATTGCATTGGACCGACATAGGAGAACACCGTCACGCAACTATCACGTCAAGTGACACCCTTTAACCGACACGCGCGTGTGCGCACGGGAGCGCCTGACGTTTTCTGCACAAGGCTACGAAAATGACAGATAATTACCGAGCACAGACTGAGGCCAAGGAGGTAAGATGCAGAAACAAGTTAATTCATGACCAGAAACGAAGTTCACTTTTCTCCGAACTGTCAGGGCATGACAACAAACAGGACAACGAAAACAAACCATTCTCTTTAGATGGATCTTCCTCAGGACTTGTTTTCCCCGCTTCAAGTTCCTCAACGACTCCGTCTCTAGCTTCTTCATCATCTCGTCGAACGACGTCAGTTTCATCATCGTTTTCTTTTTCTGGCTCGGACTGCAGAGGAACAGTCTCTCTCGGGCTGTTAACCGCAGAGCGGTCGTCTTCAGCCGCTATGTCTTCTTCTACTTGGCCATCCGTGCTTCTGTCAAGATTCACAAACCCAGCAGTGCGCTCTTCCTCTGATGGTTCATCGATCTTCGCACTGGCAACTCTATCGTCTTCCTCCTCATTGCGCGACCGTCGTCCCTCCTCCTCCACTTTTCCGTCATCAGCTGGAGGAAGAACCTCAGCAACCTCCTCTTCTTCAACAGTACTTGCAACAACCTGGAAAACCGAGCATATATCCTTTAGTTTACGCCCGGGCGTTTCAAACACTTTCGGAAAACAAGACAGCTCAAGAGTCCGGATGGCGGCGAAGTTGAGACGGAGCCGTACAGTGGTCAGCAGCCGGCTCATATCGAGTACTTCCAACGGGAATCACTTTTGAAGATATCATTTTACGGTAGGGCAGAAGCACTCGGCGAGAACAACACCAATAAGTCAACCGATAGTTAAGCTGTTGTTGTTTAAAGCATCGCCAGCCTTCACAATGCATGCGCAAGCGAACAATTTTCAACTGTTGTTTTAAATGCTTGTCAAAAAGTAATAAACGGAGTTGATTGACTAGATGACCGCGATGGTCATGGTGCTTCACCAATCCTGTGTGGCACAGTGACAAACTCTGTTTACGTTGATCAGTCATTTTGCCAATGTGTTCTCATTTATTCTAATTTTATTGTTTCTGTTTATTAGCTGAGTAATACGAATCAATCAATCAATCAATTGCACACCCAACGTTGAGTCAACGGCAAAGTACGGATAAAAAAGAAACGTTCAGGTGGCTTAAGGAAGTGTTTCTTTAACTGAAACGAATTACTTCGTGCAAAAACAGTTGTTCACTTGGTCTTAATTTTATCTTTGTTGACGATTAATTTAATCTCAGTTGTTTTTTACAGCGTCCAGCAAAATTTCATCTGAATAATTGATTGTTGCGTTACTGTTTCTCACAATAATAGATTGCTTTCGCAAATGAAAACTTTGCGCTTAATCCACGTTAAAGCGCGGGGTTGGTTCAGAACGATTTTGCTTTGCTGTTGAACAGCGAATCACATTTAAATGGCGAGGAATGCCCAGTTTGGCTGATAAAGCATCGCAACAGGCGCAACATATGTACGTCGCCAAACACACAGCGCCAGAGCCATGCTTGCTGCAATGAAAAAAGATTTGTTCGCGTGGACCACTAAACAAACGCCTCTCCAGTCTGAGATACGACTGCAATCTTAGCAGGAAGACGCGTACATCTCAACCAAGGAAGATGTAACACAAGTCGCGATACCTGAAAGTTTTAACGCGTGCAGCTGTTTTGCCGTGACTAGCGGAAGGAGCATCAATAAGCAAAACACCACGTGCCTGGTCTATAGGTAGGTCAACCTTGAGGTTGTCATCCTCCTCAACTTCCTGCGCTTTCACTTGCTTCGCGCTGCCGCGGAACACGGCGTCGCTTTCGTCAGCGGGGACTTGCTGCGCGTCCTGCTGCGCGCGGTTACCCGATCGCTTCACCTTGACTGGCTTCGCGTGGAATACGGTCTCGCCCTCGTGAGTAGGGGGTACTGCTGAACGCCAAACGCTGACTTTTAGCAAAAGGAAAAGAAACAAGCAAACAGAAAAAGGCGTTGACAGGGTAAACACAACGCCGATGATGTTTCTTTAATCAAAAAACAACTTGTTCAACGTTATAGCAACGCTGGAAAAAAAGTTGTTGATCATTTTAAAAGCGGGGATCGGCTTCTAACGCGACTAGCACAGTTAACCCGCAGGCATGATTCAAAATAGGTGAAACAGACGAATTCGCGCTGACAGTCCAAAAAGAAGCGAATCCCACCAGCAATCACCTATTGCAGGGGTGGACAATTAGTTTTGCTTGGGGGCCACGTTGAGAAGGCCGCGTTTAGCGGAGGGCCGTACCTTCTTATGAGAGTAGAAGCAAATCTCGATTTATAGCCTCAACACTAATATTTACTATGAGAAGTTCGAGGAAATTTCAGATTTGAAAATTTTACTGAATGCTTCTGCGGGCCACTGAAAACGCTGCGGCGGGCCACATTTGTCCCGCGGGCCGCTATTTGCCCACCCCTGACCTATTGTAAAGATTTTTGTAAGACATTGCTAAATTACACTCTGTTTTAAGTCAAATAAATCCTGAAGCGCTTACGGTTTCATAGAAAGAAGGAAAACAGGAAAACGAAAAAAACGTCTGTTCGGTCGAAAGCAAATCGCCGCGGAAATGCACAAACCCGCTGTTTTCTGAGGCTTGGTCTTCCTCACGCGCAGTGGTCTGTAACCAGTGGCGGCGCTGGCGCCCATGACAGTGGTGGTCTCATCTTGCTGCTCCGCGGGTTTCTTCCTTCGTGCGTACTGCAAGCACAAGAAGTGAATCTGATGAAAACGTTTGTTCTGCACTTGGAAGTGATTCAGTCAACAGCAAGTTGTGCGTCGTCTCTCTGCTGGTTGCAAGGTTTGGCTAAAACTTGAATCTGCCACTTCGTCAAAATTTACAACATCAATCTTTTTCACGCAATGTTCAACTGAGCCAATGGATTCGATCACGTTATGAAACTAGCAACACTGTTTGCTCGTCACAGCGGTAGTCGAGTATGTTTGTGAATATATGCTGCAAACATCACTAAAATTCGGAGAAACGGTTTATGCCTCAAAACGCCAATAGGTTTGAATTTTAAAACAATTTTTCTGATGCTGCGCCAACTCGACTGGATAACTTTTTAAAGATGCGCGAATGCTGCACATGTCAGATGCGCCCTAAATGTAAGCAATCTGAAAAACCTACCAGCTTCGTGTAGCTTGGGTCGTCTTCTTTCGGAGGTTTTGGTCGGAAATTCTTGCGGATGGGCGGCAACGTCGCATTGCTGAAAATTACAACGTCAACACAAGTTTGTCGTCGTTTTCTGAAATGGCACTGCGTTAACCTTGACTGTACACTGATGTTTTATTTCTCGTAAAAACGCGTAAAATCGACAGTTCTACCATAACAGTGAATGCTCTGCTTGTAGCGAGCGGCCTGTTATCTGTTACCACGTTTGTGGGAAGGTGGTAAACTTCGCATCATGTTTGCATTTTTCATGACCTATGTGCAGCAGCACGTTGCGGACTTCCACTCACTTTTTGCTGGAATTACAGGCAACGTGCTAAACAAGATACTGTTAAAATTGGCGGCCGTTGCCTCGCGCCTGTAGCGCTGGTGAAGCTCTGTTCGCTCCGAAAGTCATGTCTGTAACGATTTGTTTTCATATCACAATGGCCAACAGGCCAAGAAAAACAAACACTCCCTGAAAAAAAACACATTTTTCTTAAATCTTGAAAACACTTGGCATAATAAGAGCGCAAGTAATGCCTTCTGCACGCGGATCGTAATTAGGTATTGTGCGCAACAAAAACGTGGCAAGCACGCTTGCAGTTGAAACGCTTTCAATATTGTGTGCCACACGTGGAAGCAAGCACGTGTCGTATACTTCTGACCTAGAATCAGCACAATTGATGGATAGGTAGTAAAGAAAGTAGTCGCTCCGCTCGTACCTTACATCAGCATAACTGATGCGACTGTCCTTCAAAACCACGGTAAAAAACGAAGATCAGTATTGCCGGTTGGGCGGTTTTCCCGCACATTTTGAGCTAGTTTATATGTTGCGTTGCGGGGAATTTTTTATGGTTGCGGTTACGTTTTTTGGGCTAGTTTTATTAAAGTGCTTGCGGTTTTTTCGACTGTTTTCGCGAAATATTTTTCTTTTGTTGAGGTAATGAGGTTTGTTTTGACTTGAAGTAATGTGATCGCCGGATTTTTTCGTTCGTTTCTCATTTCTTCTTCTTCTTTCGTTTGAGTGAGTTCTTTCATCCACTGCTAGCCCGCCTAGATATCGGGGCAGGTGTTGAGCAGCCATTCGCTTGTCTCAACGTCCAGAACCGTCAGGCCGTGTAGTCCGTGGGAGGGTCGATGGATTGGACAGTGGAGGACGACATGGTCGACGGTTTGTTCCTCTGCGCCACACTCACAGGTCGCAGAGGAGCCCATACCCCATTTGTACAGGCAGGAGCAGAAACGACCGACATCGGTGCGGAGGCGGTTGAGACGGACCCAGGCTCTTCTTGGGAGGGTCATTCCAGGGGGATGTGTACCGGTGTCTGGAATTGAAGTGCAGAGTCTTGTGGGGTTGTCCGCCCACTCCGCGTTCCATTGATGATCCGCCCACTGCGCCGCAACATATGTTGTTGTTGTCAGAAAAACTGATGAGTTGTTGTGCGGCGGGTACAAATGGGTGTCTCGATTTAAGGCGCTGTGCAGCTGCACCAGATGGACGGGTGAGCGCTGAGTGGAGCAGGTGTCCAGGCTCCATGGCACGGCGTACTAG
>Ga0210059_1001555_pt1 | contig 34845 bp, 26 predicted proteins | sample Ectturendosymbi2_FD_188042 | JGI IMG/M metagenome (GOLD analysis project Ga0210059, IMG submission 188042) | Ecteinascidia turbinata endosymbiont from Florida, USA - Sample 2 (SPAdes) (version 2) | ecosystem: Host-associated > Tunicates > Ascidians > Unclassified | place: Key West, Florida... | reverse complement strand
CCTACTACTGTAACTTGAAGTAAACATTTGAAGATTTATTGCCGTGTTACTGTTACGCTATAAAGATCAAGAGTACAACAAACCGCTAGCAAGTTTCGCAAGTTGCCTCTGTAGGCAAAGGATCGGACATGAGCGAACTGCGCAGTTGCGCTAAGCGTTTCGGAGGCCTCGCGGTCACGACTTTGCCTTGATCAACGTGTTTTGTGTAGTGAATTTTGTAAAAAATGTACTATGTCTAGCCCAGGTAGTCTTCTCTTATTTTGTACTGCATAGCAGCAAGACGTGTTTGGTGCTTACGACCAATCAAAGTTGCACATTTGCGCATCCTGCTGTTCAGGCAGTCAGATGGAGTTAATTGTGTATTAGAAGAGTCTATTTTGCAATCATTGCTAAGTTGTCCCAAAACAGTAATGCAGTTAGTGGATTATGGATGTTAATTGTAGCGTCCACGTAGGCCTTATTCTATACTTGTTAACGTTTAAAGGCGATATGAGATACAAAGTGTTATTAAACTAAACATGTACCATGCACCAGGAGATTTAACAAGTCCAGATATCAACAAGGTTTATGCATGCGTATTTCGCCCAGCAAAAGCCCAATGCTTAAGCTTTATAAGCACATTTCACTCAGGGATATCTAGAAACTCCCAGATTTCACTTAAGCTCATGGCAAAGTTTATCAATTTGCGCTAAGGAAAGAAAACGTTCATCGCGGCGCACATGCTTTGACCGGCCTCATGTTTGCTGGTTTGGTAATAATGTTTTCATAACTGAACGATAGGCTTGATTCTGATTTCCTACAATTTTTTACATTTGCATTTCATTACGGCATCTCTAAATAATCACGGTCAATTAAATGACGATGATTTACGGATTACGGTCAAATTCCTTTTGTTAAGCTCGTTCAAAAAATTTTAGTTGGAAACTACGAGCCTATTATGGGTATTTGCGGCAAAATAGTCATAAGTAATTTGCACAATCTGCAAACGCTGTTCATGTTGTGAATTAAGTACAAAGATTCAGAATGTCATTCCCCCAGCACAAACATGAAGGCCCCCAATGGAAGACTGCCCAGGCCCGCGTACACGGGGACATTTGTGGGCAGTTACCCCCAAATATTTTTTATGCCTCTTGAATTTTGTTGTGCTCAAAAAAATTGTTTTAAACATATGATAACAACAAATCTTTCCCATAACAACAAAAATCTTTCCCCCATGAAGTGTATCTTGCCCTCCCAAACCTTAAAACCTGGCTACAGGCCTTGTTCTGTCCAAATTGTGTCTGCAATTAGGATATTTTATTTTGAAAGCCATTCAGCCTCGAGATGTAGCATAACGTCAAAAAATTTTTTTAAGGGGGCCCCTCCAAGCATTTTGTGGGGGGCCAGAGTTGGGCTGCTACAGCACTGCTTGTCACGTCACATTTGTTAACTCAACTGTAACGAAACTTTCTGATGCAACATGGTATTTGACAATGATTAGCGGTTTGTGAAACTGTTGCAAAACCAGTCGCTATAGAAGCATATTCTTTTTTAATATTTCAACGTTTTCATCATCTCTAAACGCCAGTCCTCGCTCAACAATAAATTTTACAACAGAAACCAAACGTTGCGGACAGAAGCGATTTCCAATGTTGTTCGCGTTGATTGACCTGACTGGCTAGTTCTGCATCAATTCTTCATTGTGATTAATTACATCTGCAATTAAATGCAATCGTGGCATCTATATGTTCCATTGAATGCTCGTGGCTCCTCAGGCGCTCAAGAGCGTGATTCCAGTCGAAGATTCATACCTTTTCTAATAAGGAAATGCGCACATTTAGTCATATTCGCGCATAAAAGTCTACAAGTGAAACATTTAACACAAGTTTGTGAAGGAGAAAAACAAAGCCAGCTTCTGCCCATTACTTTGCCATTGTGGTTCTGGCGACGAATAAGGCTTGTGGTACATTTCCGTTACAAGTTTCTGTCTTTTCTGTGTTGTGAAACATCATGTTTTAAAATGACTTTTCATCACAATGTCAAAAAGAACCTATTTCATATTTCAACCAATCATCCCGCATTTCTTCCGGTATATTGACTGACCAGAGGCCCGGAGACCGATATCGTTCCCTTCAGTAGTGGGGTCAGCGATCTTATCTATCGTGTTTTTCGACGATACATCTTGACGATCTTCTGCTACTGCACTGCTGGTTAAACTAGGTCTATTTTCATCGTTACGTAGATCAAACTCCGTAATAACATGTTTTTCGATTTTCTGTCCTCTTACAGGTTCCTCAAAAATGTCTCCATTGGACTTCACTGCCACTGTAAAATAGTCACTTGAATGTTTCTTGACTTGGCTGCAACTTCTTCCTCTCTCATTGTTGCCTCTTGCTTTTTTACGTCTTTTAGAACCACTTGGATAAGCTCGACACTTGTTAAGATGAAGATCCCCCTTCTGTCCGTGTTTATTTATAAATAAGCTCAATAAGGCTGCCACATTTTCATCGCAAAAAGGGAAGACAACTTACGACTGTCACTTACTTGAATGTATTCTATACTTAACAAGTCAAATAACAATTAGGCCTGTTGATAAGTTTTAGGGGACGATTGCCCACCTGGCAAGCTAAATGTAAAAACTGGTCTCCCACTTAACTTATATTTCGGTTTTAGAATTCTTTTGGTTTTCAGCAGGTTATTCTTATTGTGTGTTTTTCGGATTATTTTCCGGTGATTTAGGGTTTTAGCTTAGCCATCCACATCCGGGTTCACCATTATTTCTCAAGTTATTTCTGAGTGTTGGTTTTTGGACCCCGTTCAGTGGCCAGTGCATCCCTTTTATCAAAGTTTACCACCCTGGCTCAAACCTTTAGTTACGCCACTGATTATTATAGCTATGTAAAATAAGAAATGCGAAAAGGAGGATACCTTGACATTTTTGAATGTCCTCGGAGACTATTTCATTTCTCATGAAAAATGTGGACATGCACTCCAAAAAGAGGACGTACGGTAGTCCTTACCAACGCTACACTTATACGCGACTTGTGCAAATCTGAGTAAGGAAGACGCAAAATCTACCAATAACGAGTAGAGACGTAAGCTAATGCGTTCTACTTGGCTTGGCATTGATTCAGATACCTGAGCGACTTTGAGGAAACCAATAAGTGCAATTGTTGTTTCGTCACAATATCAAATAATATTCATGTAAAATACTGCCGTCTGGACGACCGATAATTTAACAGCGTCTACAAACAAACTTTCTTCGCTAATAGAAATGGCTAAGTGGTACGCACATGTCGTACATATGGCTAAACACATGAACATGGTAAGGGGTCCCTTTACGGTGGGGGCCAGGGCCCGGGTTCCTTGGGCCCTCACCTAAATCCGGCGCTGTGTTAAGGTATCCTCAGAAATATGAAAATCAATGCTCATAATCAAGTCATGGATGAAAACTACGTTTTTTACTACTTTTATCATAGGAACGTGCGTTTTGTATTTCTGGAACATGTTCGAAATGAAAAGACTGGCAAAAATTGGGTTTCTAATTGATATGTAGCAGATCAGCAACAGCTTTTTCCACGTTTGTTCATGAGAATGGGATTTGTCCCATGGGATGAAGCAGTGACCTTGAAATTTGTTTTATGTTCCATTGTGGTTATGTTGACATTTGGATATACCTAACGTAATATGATGCTTTTGCTCTTTCACGCACTTTCAGCGCATGGTATTTTGAGATTTTCTTGCAGCTGTTTAGAAACGTCTTATGTGGACACTGTTAAAATTCCAGAAAAGAATTATATCAGATAAAGGCTGGACATTAGACATGTACATGACATACCATATTTCATATAATTGATTTTCGTAGGAATCCCATGGGTGAGACAATCATGAGTTGCGGTGGGATAAGACAGAAAAAAGTGGTCCCATGGACAAGTCTGCCTATTGCACTTGTTTATTATATGCCCGTTTGAGTTCAGCGTACAGTAACGCTAAAGGCTTAAACTCCTAACTTAAAATTTGTTGGCCGTGATGAACGCGCCGACAAAAAGGTTTCCCCAGGTTTTCGAAATAACCAAACTTGTTTTAAACCAATAAGGAAACCAATTAAACGGAAATCGCTAATGAGAATTTTGTCGTACTATGAGCTACACAGATTCCAATGGTTGTTTTGATTTATGAAAACCTTGTCACAATATTTTCTTAGGAGTGAGAAATACCTTCGCCGAGCACATGTTGTCTGCAGAACTCGTGATCCTAAAACTGGTGGTAAGTCGAGGCTCATGCTGCTGATAGGTTTATTGACATTGTAGGAGAATCTTTATGTTATTAAAACGATCCTCTTATAAAAAACACAGTGCACGTTTCCGTCATCCCTGACTTTGCTGGGCTATTTGAAGGCAGAGATGGTTAAATGTTTGCTAAATATAAATTTCACAATTGTTTTTTTTATTCAGTAAGAAATTGCTTTGACATTTCCGTGAAAATGAATGCAGAAATTTTACAAAAGCTTTCTAAGGCCACTTTCCAATATGAAAATTTTATTTGAATGCTTGTTAGCTGTATGTACACGAGCGTGGGTCGTTCTGAGCTGCAATAAAGATTCCGTAGCCCTTTTTCAGTAATGCAGTTATAATGCTGCTTGACGTTGTCTACTGTCAAAAGAATGTAACTTTCTTATGTGAAGTTCTTGTGGTTCGTAGATTTTCCTAAGAATGGAACCACGTGCCTTGTTTTGCACCAAACTCTGAAAGTGGAAATGGGCAGATGTGAAGAAAGCACGGGAACATGCAAAGGACCAACTCTAACTGAAGAGAGCCACTTTAAGTGTTCTACTAAAAAATTCAATTCAGAATCGGTCAAGCTGTCTACTTCTTCACTTTTTAGGAATGTCAGAGCGGGATCAGAACCTTCGGCAGTTGTCACAGAAGAGTCAACAAATGGAGCTTCTCTGATGTGTCGTAGCTGCTTTTCTAATTTGGTGCTTATGCTGGAATTTATCTGTTTGTGTAAGAGTGTAGAAACATTATTGTAATGGCATTTTGGAAACGATTTCTTTATCTGCAATATTTTGAAGCAACAGTTACCTTTATTGGGACCGAACAGAAGTACTTTCAATGCGGAAAACAGTTGCATTCCCGAATATTCCACTTAAACGTCGTTTCTGAAACACTTGCTTGAAAGCAATAAAATAATGTAGCAATTTTTCACTCGGAATTGAAAACTTTTGAAGCTTTTGAAGCATTATTTCGACTAATCAACAAACTGGTTTGTCTGAAAATCAAATTTTGAGAAGTTATCAGAATGAAATTTCGGTGGTTGTTCGACAGGTAAGTCTTTGGTTTGATGAGATACGACAATGTTTCTGTAACCTACCTTTACAGATAGGAGAAAGTTTGTTAAAATGCACCACTTTTTTGAAATTCTATTTCTATTAGTGTCATTAATGTTGGGACCGAAGTACGGAACTTGGTGTAGCGCGCGCTTCCAAGGGATATCCTACTGGTTGAGGGTCAATCTGGTTGCTGCTGGAGCGTGTATCGGGCTCGCAACCTGTAGCGTAACTGACGGGGGGAGGGGTGCGAACCGCCATTTTTGGCAAACTAAATGTAAAAACAGGGCCCCCACTTAGCTTATCATTTGGTTTTAGTATTATTTTGGTTTTCAGTAGGTCATTGTTTTTTTGCCGTTTTTGGAGTATTTTCCGGCGATTTGGGTTTTTGGTATAAGCATCTATATCTGGATTCACTATCCTTTGACAATGTATTTCGAGTGTTGGCTGATGGGCTCCTTACAGAGGCCAGTTGGCCCCCTTGAGCTAAATTTCTCCCATTGGCTCAAACCTCTAGTTACGCAACTGCTCCCAACCTGTAGCGGACTACTGTGTTCAGTTTGTCATTCTGAAGCAATGCGGTTTCCGAGGTTCTCACCACTTTGTGTGTTAATCGCTTTCTAGAAGCAATCTTACTTGGATTGCTTTCCATGCCTATATTCACATTAAGAGCAAACTCACCAACGAACTTGAACGTAAATCCAGCAGAGCAACGTATGTAAAATGATCATTGTAAGAAAGAATTGAACAACACTCTGAGCGTTCACAGTTGCAACCTGAAATATCGAGCAATCGCCGTAATATGCATTAGAAGCAGAGACGGAGGAAGGGCCCCCCGCACCCCCGACGAGGGGGTGCCTGGTAAAATCTTTGTTAGGGTAACTAAACACAACAGGACTGATTTCATCAAGAACTGATTTCACACATTTCTCCTTTCAACATTCATGTTTATCTAATACGTCAAAGAAATTGATCTTCCCACAACCCACAGCTTCCTGTTGTCTCAGCAATCATTGCGAAATGCATTGTGGGTAGCTTCATTGTCAGCATTTGCCTCGGTAAGCTGACAGTTTTGTAGGTAACATTGCTGAAACCACGTTGATTGTAAGCATTTTAATTATAGTCCAGTAAGAAAGTATTCAGGAAAATAGCCGATGTCCAATCACGTGAAATCGTATTCGTAGCCTGCGCCTGTAATATCCAGTGTATTTTGCATCAGAGTTGTCCAATAAAAACTCAACACTGTTACACCAGTGAGAAATCCAGTTATTTAACCAATAGAAATGTATCTTTCATGATAATGCAGTTATTTTAACCAATGCGCAATCATTCTACAGCAGTGTTGAAAAACCTTTATCACAAGATGACGCCAACTTTATTCACATAGTGAAAATTAACATTGTGTGCTTGTCTACAAAAGTTCCCTGTTGCTTGATGATATTCCATAAAGAGGTAAAACTTTTTACTTATATTCGAGTTAGTAATATAGAAAAACATTTTATTTTTGCGTGGTATTGTTTTTATCGTCGTGTTTGTCCTAATGGAAATTACACAGCTATTATGCTAGTCAAGAAAATCGTAGCCTAACTGTTCGTTAGAGCAATCAAATTTTTTCTCTTCTGGTGTAAATTCAGGAAAACAGCCTAACGTGAAAGATAAAGTGAAGCAGTCCTTTTAAATAATAAAGTTAACGATCACTTTCTGCCCTTGTACAGTCATATTTCATTTGATTAATCATTTCAGTTAAGCTTACGCCCTGGTAATTTCTCTTTGTTTTGGCTGTTTGATTTTAAATGACTACCTCTAAAATTTGATTGACAGTACTGCTTTAAATGTTGAACTCTTTGATCTCGTCGCTGTTTTTGAAAACCACCTTTTTCACTTATGCGTAGCTTTTGCTATTGATGCTGTTTATCGCTAATTCGTACCCGTTTTTGTTTGTCCTTTGAAAATGACCTGTCGTATGATATTAAGTCAAAACGGTAGGATTTTCTTCTAATAAATTCACACCAGAAGAGCACAACATTGGATTGAAGAATGCCTGTTGGCAAAAGCATAATATGTTCGTTAGGTCTTCCGATTTATTACTTTAGATCAGGAGTCTCAAACACGAGGCCCGCGGGCCACATTTGTGCGGCCCGCGACGCTTTTTGGAAATTTTCAATTAATTTAACATTTACGTTGCCAAGTGCCTTGAAAAAGATGCCGCGAAATAATTGAACCAATGTTAAATGATACCCAGGGCGGTTTTCGTCCCGGCCGTAGCACTACAGACCAAATTTCACTCTCCAGCAAATTTTTGAGATGTGTTCATAGGCGGATCCAGGATTTTTTTAGGAGGGGGCTCAAGGACGAGCTCATACGGATGTGTACTAACTGCATAGCAGTTAAAACCCAACCGGTTAGGTAACTTTTTTGACAAAACGATCAATAACCATACATATTTTGGCTAAATCGCATTCTCACCATTGCCCAGGCTTACTAGGACGTTTCCGGAGCAGAAGTGGCCTTCAAAACAATCCAGAAATTATTCTCTAACTTATTTAACCTTAAAAAAGTAACTTGTTGAACGTCCGAAAACTTTTGTTATTAGCAAAACAAACACAGGTCCACGCCGAAAAAAATGTGTGGGGTAGGCATAGAAGTGACACAAAACTACACGAAGAAACCTGAAATGCCGCCAATAACCTTTGTTGCCATTCTGTGCAAGATCCGTGCCGTATTGTGTTCGAAAATTGCAGATGTTCATGACGTTTGGACTTGAAAATCGGTTTACTTTCGGTAAATTTTCCGATTTTTATTGCATAACACCGGAGACGTAACGAGGGGGGCATGGAGGCACAATTCCCCGGGCGCCAAATCACTGCGGGCGGCGGCCAAAAAGTACTAACAATGACATAAGCACTTTTTTCAAAACAGCACATTTGCTTCCGAAAGACCTTAGGTTCGAACATAGGGGCGGCAAACTTATTTCTTGCCCCAGGTGCCATCTAACCTTGTTACGCCCCTCCTGCACAATGCACATCACGATTGTCTAGCCAAAATGGCGAAATTTGTTACAAAAATGCCTGCCCATCAGTGGCAAACTAGCAATCACAAAATATTTACAACAAAATGCTGTTGATTATAGAAGTCATTTGACCATAGAAAATAACTTGAAGATCGGAAAAAAGGTATATTATTTCGAAAACAAGCATAACTTTCCCTCCCCCCGAAAAAGATGCGTGGGGTACGCGTAGACAAACATACCAAAAAACTCGAAAGCAATGCTGGCAGTTTGTTCTGGAAGGTGTTTATTGCATCACAAGGGCATTGAAAATGATCAGACAATATTTTCCACGTCACAGCGGGAAAGTGCGGTTTGCAGTGAGCCAACGACCAAATTCTCATCCATTCAATTTTTTGCACGAAACGTGACTATATCGCGGTAACACAATTTTAGAAATACTGTACAGTAAGTTGAAAAAAATTATTAGAGACAGCAGAATATTGGCCGATGAAAAGGCATCTGATTTCTTGCTGAGCTGAATTTTTTTCCAAAAATTGTTGCTGGCAGGCAGGGATGTATTGCTAAAAAAGAGGTGTGGGAACGGCGTTCTCACACCAAACATAAAGGAAGACTGATTCGCCTACAAGAATTTCCACACTTGATCTTCCTGTTTCACTTTAGTGTTACGGTGCTATACACGAGATAACTTGTCATTTATTCATTTATGCTGCTCCAGGCGCTACACGTGGAAATTGAAATTAAAAATCTAAAGCTTCAAGTAACGTGACTAGGGCAAAAAGGTGTGGGAACATCGTTTCCACGTGTTCCCAAACCACTACACCCCTGCTGGCAGGTCTGATGCTAATCAGTAGTCATCTTTACCATAGCCTGCAGCTAATTTAGCGCGCTTCGTTTTAAGCCTACCTGACATGTAGGCTACCTTCTACGGTTAAGTTTGCTGTTTTGGAATTTACGCTGTCGCTGAGGGCTCTAATCTAGCCTGTAGTTAAATCCATTGTAAGTTCATTGTAGCGTAATGTTAATGCCTTCGCTTAAGTACAGTAATAACATGAGCTGCACTCGTTCATAAAAGCTTTAGGAAAAAATAGTATGATCTGCAGACTGCAGCTTATTCAACTTTTGTCCACAGTCTGCTCAGTCCCATCGCCACGGCGGAGCTTTGGTGGGCTTAGCCCCCTAAACAAAGCTCCAAGCCCCCAAATTGGAACGTGGAACACTACAGTATATCAGTGGAGCTTTTGTCTATTTTTAGAATATCAAGTCCCCCCGCCGCCAAACGCAAAACTCCCCTATTGAAAACTTTCTAGCGACGGTTTTGAGTCTGCTGCTTATTCGTCTTTTGTCCACAAGAAGACCAGTCTTACCTAAATGAAACAAGAGTTTAAATACTTACGTGCGCAGTGGCATAGCCAGCCTAAAATTTTGTATGGGTCAAAATGTCTGATTTTAGGTGAGCAAGAGTATTTTGTTTGAGATATTGCCTCTTAAAGTACAAAATGACTAGATATTCTAAAAAATTTGGAAAGGTCATGGCCTCCTGCCCCCCTGGCTACGCCCATGTACGTGCGGTTTTTATAACGTATATGTAATGTAAATACTTTATGTAAACACTTACGTATTTATATAACATTGGGACCATATTTTTTTTTTATATAAAAACGTGTTTATTAGAAGTTTGATTTATAGTAAAATAAACACATTCGGACTGCCCAAATTCAGCAAAATAAGCTTTGCATTTAATACTTTCGTCCCTATCCCTGTGCAAGAAATAGTTTAATTAAAGATTATCCAAAAAAATCACCCTATTGAATGTTTCTGTGTCGGGAACCATCGATCAAAAAACGTATCTGAAAAAATTTAGGGGGGAGATTAAGCCCCCTTAGCCCCCGCTGGATCCGCCTATGATGTTGGGAGTATGCCAAAGACGTCTACAAATGCTTTGTCGACCTCGAGAAAGCATACGACCGGGTTCCTCGTGAAAATCTGAGTGTTGCGGGAGTCAGGTGTTGGCGGGCGCCTCTTACTGGCCGTCAAGTCACTGTATTCCTGCTCAGAAGTTTGTGTCTGTGTCGGGAAAGTTAAATCATGACCGATCACCGTTGGTGTTGAACTCCGACAAGGGTGTGTGTTGTCACCGCTCCTTTTCACAGTCTCCACTACATGAATTGGATAGACGGTCACAGCTGAGCCGACGAGGGTGTCACAGTTGGGAGCTGCAGGATCAACCATTAATTTTTTGCAGACGATTTGGTACTGCTAGCATCTTCTCAACAGAGTATGCAGCATGCACTCGATCGGTTTTCTGCTGCGTGCGACCAAGCCAGAATGAAAATCAGCATTAACAACACCGAGGTATTATGTCTCCCTACAAACCCAGTGCGACAAATGCTGCAAGTGAGCGGCAATACACTGTAGCAGTTGAAGTTCAGGTACCTAGGGGTGGTAGCCTATTTACCAGTGACGGAAGGTGGAGCGAGGAGATTGATACACGGATTGGTAAACCTAACGCAGTTCTGCGTGAGGTTGATCGCTTTGTGATCACAAAATGGGAGCTTTCAAATACCGCAAAGCTGTCAATCTTTAAATCGGTCTTTGTTCCGATTCTTCCCTATGGTCATGAATATTGGGTAATCACCGAAAGAATATTAACTCGGGCGCAAGCGTCGTCAGAGATGGGATTTTTGTGAAGACTTCACGGTGTGACACACGGGCGTACCGCGGTCAGATGGCGCCCGGGAAAAGAAAAAAGTTGGGCGCCCCCATGTTCGTACCTAAGGTCTTTTGGGAGTAAATGTACTGCATTGAAGCAAAAACCTGAGACATTTTTGGGACTTTTCGGCGCCCCCTAGTAAATCGGCGCCAGGGGCATTCTGCCCCCCTTGCCCTCATCGTTACTCCTTTGGTGTGACACTTCGCGAAAATGTGCGCAGCTGTGAAATTTGCAGAGCCCTGAATGTCGAACCACTTCTACGAATTGAGATATCACAGCTACGTTAGTTCGGCCATGCATCCAGAATGCCACACGAAAGACTAGCGATACAAGTCCTACTGGTTAAAACCACGGCAAAGCGACCTAGAGGTCGTCCAAGGCCTAGGTGGAGTGACTGCATCTCCGACATTGCGTGGTCCCACCTTAGTGTGGAGCCAGTAGAACTATCTGAAATTGCTGTTGACCGTGATATATTCCAAGTCCGCCTAGGGCTGTTGCCCCGTGACCCTCCCTAGACGAAAAGCGGGCATGAAAATGAATGAAATGCATAACATTTAGGTTACTTAAATTTATTCAGCGCTCAGCTAGCGAATGAACAAGTTCTTTATGCGGTTAGAACTGATTAATACGAACGTAGAGACGGCTGGAAATGATTTACCTATAATTCATGATACCTTTCGCAGGAAACAAGATGTAAAACCTGTTTTTAGTAAGTTCAGATAGCGCTATTGTTTCGTCAGCGTCATAATGCGGCTCGCGGGTTACCTTACAAGTCCTCATTTGGCCCACGGAGCAATTTGAGTTTGAGACCCCTGCTTTAGATATTAGGCAGCCATTCTTGTGTCATCGGTATACATGGTATACATATACACTGAAACATGCTTTTATAAACATTTGTTAAAATAAATTGACCTTTCTGTTTGTATAATCATTATGTGTCAAATGCAATATATTGTATATTGGGGGCCCCAAAGTCCAGGCTTGGGGGCCAAACCATGTAGCACCGGCCCAGGTTAGAAGGTTACCATATCAACTGCTTGGCTGTTCACGAACAAACTCTGCATTAAATCACGAACCACCGTGACAAGTGTGCGCAAAAGCTCATAGTTGCCAGGCCATCTGCTTTTGGGCAGCGGAAATAATTTAATGTCTATTAAGTCACAAAATGCAAAACGAAAAGCGCTTATAGCAGAATAACTAGTGATTATAATATCGGAGTATACTGAGTGAATGAACAAAACACAGCACAGAAAAACAAACCAATAAAAGTTTATCGAAACATTCAGGTTTCATTTAACGGTTGTGTTTCAACAAACACGGACTTGTTACAGGTATCTATGTTCCAGGGCGCATCTGCATGCACAACCTTAGGTTCAGCTGCAGAATCACCTTCACACTGTGGTGCAGGGTCTTTGAATATCTGAACGAAATACTTAGGCCTGTACATTGTAACAGTCACTCATATTTCGCACATCAAAATAAGTTAGGTGTATCCTACGGTGCCCAAATAGGTCAGAAAGGTGGGAATGGCTAAGTGAAGATTTGGTAACGGAACTTTCACTAACATGAGAATCCATAAGCTGTTGGTAAAGAACTTCATAAACTTAGTGTACGAATGATGATTAAATTCCAGAACTTGTTGAAGTTAGGACCGTTCTCTTCGTTTGAAATTGATGCAGTTGTGAAGTTTCCGCTTCAGTTCTTTAACGACGGAAAGTAAGTTCGCTGATTTTGATACAGTATCTTCCATAGTATAGCGCACTGCTAGCGACAGACAAATCGGTGATTCGACGAGCACTACCTGGTATAATTGGCAGTGATACCGAAAGTGGTCGCATAGGCTGAAGCAATGCAGTGCTGCAGCGAGTAATTCACGTAAGTTCAACTTTTATCTTGAATGTTTAATAGCTGAAGTCGATGCATTTGACATTCCTCGGGTGAAGGTGGCCCAACAATGATGCTTCCCGAATACAGCAGGGCAACAGCAGGACAAACACTCGACCGCGTCTTCTACTGACAAGCGAACAAAGGTCAAGACTTCGAGCTATACTGCCGAGAACGAAAGATTGTTACCGATGTTTCCATGCAGGCCAACTGAGTTACAATGCCATGTCGTAATAAATCAGCTGCTTGCGTTTCGAGGAGTAGTTGCAAAGACTTCGAAGTTGAGCGACAACACGTTGAATATGCCTAAGTTAGGAATCAAAACGACATCATCTGTGCGTTTGACTGTGGAGAAGGAACGATCCAAAACGTGGTTAAAAAGACCAATCAACCGTGGAATAACCAGCCGTTAATGGCTTCAGACATCCCGTGTGTGGAACGAAAGGCCAGAAAGCAGTTGTAACATCTGTGTGTCCTCTAAGGGAGGCACAGCATGCATTTTAACCTAACAAATTATGGTATTATCGCGGGTTCATTTGCTAGATTATGGACCGTATTTACGGGTTCTACACCCGCTTGACGTCCCATAATTATATCTGTGTTAATCTCAAATATCTTTAACTGAGATAAAACTCGGTCTAGTGACTCATCCATAATCGGAATTCATTAAAATACATTTTATTTATCAATATTTTGATTGTTCATACGAAAGAAGAATAAAATAAGTCGCACAAAGAATATAGCACTTACTGTCTCTGGAATAATTCGAGAAGGTCGCTCTTTCCAACACAGCGTTTACCCCTATTCGGTTTAAGTACGGTGTTATAAATAATCTATATTTCTTACTAACTTCAGCTTCACATCGGGTAATTTTAGGGACCCCTTGAATTTAATAAGGAGATTTAGACGGGTTCATAGCGATTTATGTAAGAAGTTAACGGTCGTTGACTAAATGCAATGTCATATCTACTGACTGTCTGAATCGATAGTTAGGTTGCACAATAATCCTTTATTCTAACAGTAATTAATTTAGTCATGGCTCTGGCAGTAACTAAGGTTTCTTCTGCTAAGCCACTGTCATTAGACCGTTGCTAACAAGGCCAATGACACCTGCCAGTTGTTGATTGTTTAGCTGGCATCTTGTTCTAGATAATCGTCTTTCTTCACGTTAGCCTGCCTGTGGCAGTGGCACTTACTAACTGGTTATGCTAGATGGCCCATGACGCTTTCTAGCTAGGGATGGGTCTGTTGTACTAGATGTCCCACGGAGCTGTCTAGTAAGTTGCTTGTTCTAGATGTCCCACGGAGCTGTCTAGTTAGCAATGTCCTTGTTTCCGCTTTCCAGCTGCATTTATAGATAGTGGTTCTTTTTCTTTGCATGCTCCATTGCGGTTTCCTTTGACGCACCTCTTCCAAGATATCCGATTGGTTGCTTCATAGCTGTAATTTTTATGATTGGCTACTTCATTCATTCTGGAACCTTCTTTCCGTTCCTTGCACTTGATAGTTATTCTCTTCAATATCTTCTAACGTGTCGTAATGACGTTAGTTATGTCGTCATATTGTCACGCATAATTTTCCGCTTTTGCTCTATTCAATGTGACTGGTTTTAACCAGTCGGAGCAACTTTTTAGGTTCAGATGTGTAATTCCTTATTACTATTGTTTCATGACTTTTTAGTTTAAGATCAAATTGTCTTCTTATTAGTTGTCTTTATGTGAAGATTTGTTGAGGCAAAACTTACCTGCAACAAAGTAATTGCAAACGATACGGTTGATTTATCAGGACAAAATGATGCTTGATTGGTTTTCGCAGACGAACTTAAAGTACGGGCATAAAAAGACTTTGGATTTGTCCACATGTAAACACGGTCGATGAAAGCACAGTGGCTATCTTTAACATAGCAATTTTTCAAAGGTAGAGACAATTTTCTGGGTAATGGGATTTTGAGACAAAATAGAGACAATTTTCTGGGTATTGGGATTGCACATCAAATCAAAACGCGTCGAGACAAAGTCATTGATTTTCGTAGTTAGCGTTTTCAGCCAAACAAACTCCGGGTGTGGTTCGTTTCACGTCACGAACTAATGAGAAGTGAATTTCTCCGAACTACTCTCATACAATTTTGAAAACCACAATTGACAGATGGTGGACTAGTAGTGGTTTCTGAAGTTGATTTGACCCAGTAGCATCAAAACAGTTACTCGTTGCAGTGATTGTATAGTAGCCGAAGGTTTGCAAGCGATTGCAGGCAACGCCATCTCATGCTGAACAACACTGGAGAGATCAGAAGTCAAGGTTGCTGTGTTTCATGGTTGCAAAGTGCACTGAGGTCACGGAATGGAACAGCAATGTAAAATTTCTGTATTGGATTTCTTGGATCGAAAACCAGCATGAATACAGCAATTCCAAATCCTGGAAAGCAAAATAGGGATCACGCAGAAACACAGACTCCAAAAAAACTATATGCGTTTTCTGCGATTACGCTCCGTTCAATTATCTTCATTCTCATAATAGCAAAAGGTAATCCCACCTTTCCCAGGTTTTTAATGAATTTTTCAAAAGGCGGATTTTACAGGGTAGCAACTCCCTGTTTTGTGCATTTTTCTCACGCCCCCTCTGTTTTTCAAGTGCGATCTGTGCAGACGGAGTGAAGCAACAGAATGTTCTATATGAGTGGTTCCCTAACTTGTTCGAGCCGTTACCCAAATCAAGGTAGTGGTTATGTCTTATTACCCTCAATATTTCGCTGTGATCGCTCATGATATGGAACATCATTGTGGTTTTGGTTCCGCATTACCCCCTGAAGAATGGCATATTACCCACGGGGGGTAATTTACCCCCAGTTTGGGAACCACTGGTCTATATTATATGTTTCGGCTTATTGTTGAAACGCGTGAGAGTGCTTGCATAGCATATTTGTTACTCTGAGCTTTTTAATGCAATCGAGTTTTTCCAATAATTCATTGGTGTACTGACATTCAATAAAGTTGCTGTCACGCAAAACACACGAGATAACAATTGCTGAAGGTCACGTTTTTGAAAATTGTTGAATGCTTTGCGTCTCTTAAGATTTTGAATATTTTTTTTATTTCGTATCAGACTGAGAACCAGGAAAAGCTACCAAAGAGCAAATTAAAAGAACTTTTTCATTTATTTTTAGTAGTTCTGCATTGTTTTATAGTTTATATAGCTGAAGTACGGAAGATACATGCGTGCATAATTGCACTTCAGTTAATTGTTGACAAATCTGCAAGATCTTTATCAGCTGCCCAAATTTTTTTCGTTGATTTGCGTCTAGAAAACTAATTCCTCTTATACGACCCCCATCTGGCAAAGTCTTGTCGGCAATACCGTACTTATCCGATTGTAATCCGTCGCTTATGTTGTCTTTTCATCATTTCTTGCGGCTTATATTTTTGCTTTACCATATCGAAAAGTTCAGATGACGCTCAGCTTTTCCTTGGTTACGTTTTGTCGACCAAACCCTCTTCGTATTCTCTTCTCTTCAGCATCACGTGCACACTCCATCACCAGATGACAGTTGTATGGGAGTAAGAATCATTACCAGGGTTGCCAGTTAAACGCGAAACGTGCCAGTACACGAAAGTATCAAGGGCGGCTAACAATCGAATAAATACGGTATACAATCATTGCTACAAAAATTCTTCGATGTGCTCTGAAGAACTTATCAACCGGAAAACACACTTGGAGAAAATCATGCATTTGTTGGCATGCAATAGCACAGGGGTGGCGAACCAGTCAGAGACCAAGAGCCACATTTTTTCCTGTGTTACTGCAAAGAGCCACATCATAACATGGGAAAACATTAACATCACCCACAGAACCGTTGCCAGAAAGTCTTCAATAAGGGGGATTTACGTTTGTGCGGGGGGGCTTTATGTTAGTGCAGGGGGGCTTGACATACAAATTTGACAAAAATTCCACTAACTTATGGTGCTTCATATTTCAATTTGGGAGGCTTAGAGGTTTATTTGGGGGGATAAGCCCCCAAAATCCCCCGTGGCGACGGGACTGATTATCCATCTCTTCCTCACTCACGCACATACCTTTGATCAGCTAGATTTATTGTAAATATCACACAACAACATGACAATGACAGAACTTTACAAGCCATTTATTGTTATCCATGTTATTTAGTGGTACCTCTAGTAATTACGTAAGAGCCGCATGAAACCGGGCAAAGAGCCGCATGTGCCTCGCAAGCCACGGGTTGGCCACCCCTGCAATAGCACATCTGCTGCTTCACGAGCTCTGCAATGAAACACTGAAAATATTAATTAAGGCTAGAACGCCAAGTATGACATCATAAGAAACAAGAAGGTTTTCACTGAAAAACCAACAACTGACTTTAAGCAAAACATCTAGCATTTAATTAAATGATTGCTGACCTAAAAGAGGTCATTATAACGGGAAAATCTTATCCTAAAAATTACTAAAAAGCAATTTCAATGTCAAGAAAAAAGCTTATGATTCTCAACTTTGAACTCGAATCGATCTCCACTCAACCAAATAAAGCAGCTCCCCAACGTACAGCATTTCATACCGTTAGTACTACATGAGTTGATAACCATGCAGAGAATGAGAAGACACATTTACTGTACATTCAGTTGCATGGTCAGCATAAATTAAAACTTGCTTTCGGTGAAGGATGGCCGAATACAGCGCAAGGGAGTTAAATAATGATGTGTCCAAGCACTGGTGCAGGAGGCGGGGGTGCAGGGTGCAAGCACACCCCCAAAAGTTTTGATTTGGTGAAAATCCGGGCAAAATCCCTTAAAATCCGGGACAAATACGTGGAAATCTGGGCAAATCTCTGAAAACCTTCACAAAATCCCGAAAATCTGAGCAAACTCCCTGATAATGTGAGCAAAATTGCCGCCCAAAATCACATGAGCTTTTTTTGGAGGTCACTTTTTTGGAGTTTTTTTCGGGCAAGTTTGGGTGAATTCGGGCAAAAATCCTGCGCACTCTCAATAATTTGCCTGCTCCTACACTTCTGTGTCCAAGCGATTAACAACATACGAATGTTCAATCCAGTGATCTGTTTGTTTCTAACACCAATCTATTTCGATCGTGCTATTGTAAATCTACAACTTTGTTCTACAGTCTCGGCAATATAATCTTAGTTGTATTTTGCATTTTATTTATAATCTGATACACATCTCAACATAGTCACATCAACACTTATGAATTGAGATAGACAACACTCATGAATTGAGATAGACAACACTCATGAATTGAGATAGTAATGTTATAATTCCTTGCTGAGGTCGCCGTCGGGCAATCGGTTGCATATGCTCAGACGCATAGACGAACTTTATCAAACTGTCTGTTGTAGAAGGGAGTAAAATGCACAGACATAACATGTTCCTCAGCAAATGTTCACACGGTACTCTGCAAGCGGGTGGTTGAATACAATTGTTCTGCATCAGCGTTATAATTCTGTTGAGCTGTTGCGGACCACTAGTGATTTCGTTGATGTTACCAGCTTCAGGTTCATGTGCTTCGTCGTCAGGATTGTGAAAACTACTAATTTTCTAACAAAAAGAGTTAGAAAACTATCTTAACTTGGCAGGTTGTTCCTTTGCCAAGTTAAGGTTATCAACTTAAAAATGACCTACAAGGTTGTTCCTTAAGTTTGTCAGTTCACGTTACACTATGTCGAATGAATACGATTGAGAAATATTGTAAATTAGAAGTGGTTAAAGTGGTTGTCAAACATTGTGGCGATTGATGATGTTTTTATGTTTTTGTAAATGTAGAGCAGCATGGGCGTCCGCAGGGGTGAGAAAAACGGGCAACTGCCCCCCCTGGAAATTGAGACCGAGAACCAAAATTTTCTTGAAAACCTGAAACCAGCAGATTAATTCCGATTAATTGATTTAATTCTTGCATTGTTAGTTTATTTTCCGGTGCGACACTTACTGTACCAGAGCCAGGTTCACTATTCTGTTGTCATGCAGTGATGAGCTTGCAGTTCACTTATGTCCACTCTTTTCCTGCAGAGGCAGGTTGCGAAACTTGCGAGCGGATAGTTCTACGGTTTGTCGTTATTGCCTAACAATGACATGGGGATGAGACAATGAGTGCTGATAGCGGAAAAGCACGTAGTTTTATACTGTGTAAAAAGAAGGAAGAAGCATGGGTTAATCTGACTGTAGCACATCTTCCACAAATTTGAAAAATCCATTGTTAGTGTGAGGTGAGTGAGAACAATGTGCCTGAGTGAATAGCTTGATCAAACTACGCTTATTTGGACTCCTTTTCACACAGTATAAAACTTCGTGGCTTGTTAGAATACGTCTATGCAGGCTTGTGGGATTACGTTTCACAGTTCTTCTGAGTACTGAGTTCAAAGTTACATTTCATGTAGCACCCAGGAGGAGATCCTGGTTTCTACTGAGAAACAGTTCGATATAAGCCTGGTACTCAAAAAGTCCTGTCTCCGAAAACTTGCAACCAGTTCCAGAAAGCTGTTGTATTACCTTGTGGCGATACGTTCACAGATAGATGCCGATAGAGCACGGCCAGTCGATATACAACTAGCCACAGATTTAAGGAAAACAAGGTTTTAGAAAAATGTCCGTACCAGGACCAAGCAGTTACGAATAAATTCCTGGCGAAAACAAATTTGATCAGAAACAACGCAATATTACAAGCCAAAAGAAACTCGACTGCACGTCAACGCGCATCACATTTCGAAAGCAAAGGACCACGCGGCGAGCTGCTACCAACAGTTTTCTTCGGCTCGCAGGCGCCGCACTAATCAACGCGTGAGGAATGCGCGAAACTCGGCCGGAGGAATTGCTTGGACGTAACAATTCATGTGCTCAATTTTTGTAAGCCTGCATGGTACTCTAACTTTAGCAGGGTTCCTACGCAGTCTTGAAAAATATGGAAAAAAAGTTTGTCATTTTCCAGTCTGGAAAAGTCTGGACAAAACTTTTTATTGGTTTGTTAGTATGGAAAAAGAAAATAATTTTCCAGACTTGATCTTTTGACATACATTTTCATAACATTTTATTCAAGACTGTTATATTTTTACATATATCGTATTGAATATTACCATGCCTTCATTTGACATGGATAGGTCATACGGAAATGTTAGGTCTGGAAAAAGTCCATAAAATGTCTTGAAAAAGTCTGGATATTTATTTTCAAAATTGCGTAGGAACCCTGCTTTAGTAAGTTGTCCTGTAGTCGTATCAACACAACGGTCCACTTGTTCGATTGATGTATGATCAGCGTTCCCCGTGAAAAAATCAGCAAAGGCAAGCAAGGTTTTATCGAAAGGGTGATTGATCGACTTGGGCGAGATCCTAGACGTTTGCAGCTCTTGTTTCTAAGTGACGCTGACAAGCAGTGTTGCCACTTCTGATGTTTTAACATCAGATCTGACGTTTTGAAAGAAATTTCTGGTGTCTGATGTTTTGGCGAAAAATCTGATGTTGACTGGGCTGTTGTTTTTGTTTTCCACATTTCCTACTCTTTAGGTTGAAAAGAAGTTACAGTAGCCTACATTCATAATTTTTAAGTTTTTTCCTTCAGTCTCTCACCCTCATGTGTGCTTGGATATCGTTCCACCAAACTGAAGAGTCAAGAAGCTCCTTTTGCAACGTGGGCTGGACATTTTACGTTACGCACGACCGACTTCTCCATTTGCAGTAGCATACTGCATTCTCCAACGTGGAAAAGTCGGTCATGCATACGACACTTCGCTACATTTCGGATTAAAGAGGTTCATCGCGCTGTGTTAGATGTTAACAAAAGAAGCATTTAGTTGATTTTAAACTGTAACGTAAAAATCTGATGTTGAAGTAGGTAACAATGTGTTGTTAACGAGACTGATCCCAGTGGTAACACCGCTGGCAAGTCTTGCTAGGTAAAATAAAGTCACAATTTGTGGTTTCGTTTAAAGACCATGGCAATGCTTCTTTGCAAAGAAGTACCCTGCTTTTAAAATCTGCAGATGACCTAATGTGAAAATTATTGTATTATACCTGGCTATGGCTGCCACGAAGCACATTTTTGTGACCGTTGTTGTAAGATGGGACATTTTCTTTGTGGCGTAGTCGTGTAGCAAGGGAAAAGTGTTTCGTGAACGTACATCTGCATTGCATCGTCAGCAACCTGAAAAAGATTAGCAAGATGTTGACGTTTCCCCCCCCTGGAAACATTTTTGTGGACGCCCATGTAGAGCAGTGTTATGCTGCCACTGCAGGAATAGGAAAGGTTACCAACTACTTCGTGGCGTATTCATGTTCTTTCACTATGTATGCTTGAACCATAGGCCTTTCCCATACAACGCAAAGTTTAGGATGGTTTATAAATGTGTTTGTTGCTGTTTTGCAAATGCAAAACTTTAATCTTTCTTTCCTTAACGGTGTTTGTTCTTTTTTCTGCTTGTTTTTTTCTTTAGCTTCTGAGAGTGCGAGCATCTATGCCAAATAAGCTAGCAGCATTAAGACTCAATAAAAGTTTTACGTCCAAGGTGCAGGATGTGGTTTCAGCACAATCAGCATATACTTTTTTCTAGCAAATAAAGCACCAACGCCATCTGACCATAGCGCAGATTGTACGACACCATACATCCAATCAATGGAAATTTGTTTCAGTGTCGTCTGATTGCAATTTTAAAAATCGCGAAATTTCCCACGTCGTGGAAACTGATTAACTATCACAGTGGTTTCCAACCTTTTTCATGCAGCGACCCATTTTGCAACCGAATTTTACCCAACGACCCTCTTGCGAAAATTTCCAGTCAGGCATATGAAATGCAGTTGTGTTTGCACAATAGAAAATCACAATGACTAAAAAGTAACGTACGATATCACTATGATGAACAAAGAATCATTATTATTCAATGCATGCACCTGGCAGCATCAGTGAGAGAAACTTGTACTGCATGCAAATCACTCCACAGCACAACTCATTGAAAACTAGAATAACTTTCAAGTTACCTGCCGCATTCGGATATCTAATTTACAAACACAGCACATTCTTACGTCACAAAGTTATTCGTGCTTTGGCAAACGCAACAGTACTCTACATCGTCATAATCACACTCAAAACTCTGTAATAGTCAAATGCGCGTTTTCAAATGAAAAAGTGGGTTATCATTTTTGCCAGGTGATCCTATTATTTTGGCTACGACAAAAAGTGGTTCCATGTACGAATTATAAAATATAGAAGTAATTATGAATATTTTTATCAGAAGCTCTCGCGACTACAAAAATGGCAAACGACCTCCACGGGGATCCGACCCCAGTTTGAAAACCACTGGTCTATCAAACGTAATTCTGTACTAGTGTTTGGGTAGGCGTTTGTGCAAGAGATAAGTTACTGCTGCAAGCTGAAATTGACTGCATTGTTTTCCGTGGGCTGTGCGATCTACAAGCAGTGCATGCAGAACCGTTGGTCCTTTTGCAACAAAACCGCTGGTATTGCTGCAAAATGCTTTTACTTCTCAGCGAAAAATTTTGTGAAGATTGCAGGCGGAAAGTTCACGTAATACATAAATCGAGAATCATTACTCTGGAAAATGCTGTAGTTAAGTCATTCACTTCAAAACACCTGGTCGTGCTGCAACCTTCCATTAATCGGGCTTGCTTCCTAAACTTCAATTGTTACACTAAAGAAAGGTGTATTTTCACTCTGCAATGCATGGCTTGTCTGGCCACCAGCTAAATACGAATTTTACCATCACCATGGTCTAACCCGTCGTGTGCGACGATGGGCACGGCGGCGCTCACAGCCCTCCCGGAATGATTGTTTGGATGTTGTTTTCCAGTTTCAATGGCTGACTTCCACTCTCTTTTATTGCAGGCGAGTTTTCCCCATGAAGTATCTGTTTGCTAAATGCGTTTAAGTCACGCTTTAGCACGTCCCGGAAACGCAGTTTTGGACACCCAGTCGGTCGGGGAGCATTGGGTAGTTCGCTATACAGAACTTGCTTCGGCAGGCGGTTTACCTCCATCCGGCACACATGACCAGCCCATCGCAGACGTCGGTGTTTGATGATGGTTATGAGGTCGTAGGAACCAGTCGAAGGTCGTGGGAACCAGTACTAAGGTATTGGGCACGCGGTCCCCCCAGGACAGTCCCATGATACAAATTTTACCAGTGATTTGTAAAAACAATTTTTACAGTATTTCAAACTCTTGGAAATCCCCAGTCACTACTTTTACTTAAAATGAACTTTTCTCATTCGTAACTGCGAAATGTAAGAAAATGGCGAAAATACCAAAGATTCTTTTAGATTTCGCCGAATAGCAATTGGCTTTCATTTAGAAACATTGCATGACTTTTAAGGTTAAATCGGATTGCATGCTGATGTCACCCATGTTTGGTTTCATTTTCGTGGAAAATGTTAAGCCAAAAGTATTGTTTAACTTCCCGGTGTAAATTTTGCATTGCTACATACCTAACAATTTTCTGACATCTTTTTGCGGCCTTTTGGAGTAACACTGAATCACTATACTAGAACGTTGCTGGACAAGCTGTAAAAACAGGTGGTATCTATTGATCTATAAGCTGTCAGGAGAGTTGATGTCACACACACAAAAAAACAAACATTTGCAGTCTACAGATAACGAAGGATTTTCGTAAGATTAGAAATCATCAGGAGTAACTATAATGTATTGTTTTACTGGAAGCTTGGTGCTTATTGCCTTGTTCCAACTGTTACTACTTAAAAGAGCAATTTCAAAGACCGATACATCTGGCGCGATGAAGGTATGTTGTTCAATACTCTAATCTTTAGAGTTTTATTATTATTGTTATTGCTACTTTCTTGTATATTGCACAAATGTTGTAGCATGTGATTGTTCGAACTTTTTTTTCAATTTGATGTTTAATCTATTTTACCGTGCATTTTTGTTTTGTTGCAATTAACATATTCCCAGATTCACTCATATCCTCATATGTATTGTCATTGTTTGAAACTGGGCCGCAACCAGCTGATATTTTTGAGGAGGGGGAAAATTATTGTAACTTCTGTTGTACTATATTCGATTTTTGGGTGGGAGGGGAAAAATAACTTGTGTAACTTGTTGCTGTACCTAACAACTAAAACTTGTTTCTGGAAAATTCGATATATGTTTGTGCGGATTTGTTGCGGCCACCTACCCCATGTACACAACTTAAACAACGTTTCGAATGTGATTAAGAGCCGCTAACAGTAGATTCCAACTCACATCACCCACCTTTCAGTGATACCTACTGCTTATTAATTACAGTTCTGACCACTTCCAATCGTGTTCAGTTCTAATTTATCTACTCTTTCCGTATATTGTCTGTTGAAGCATTACATGCGCGTGAACCAAAAATATACATTGCAAGAAATGCGCACTTCGTTTTCAAAACAAAGAAAAATTTTGGAAGGACTTTGTCCTTATAGTTGTTATTCTTCCGAAATATCTGCAAGTCTGAAATCCCAAGAGAAAGTGAGCAGAACGTCGTTCCGTTTATGTGTTGTAACCGAAATTTTCCTGATGTCCTAGCCCTACAGTAACTTATGTGAAAAATATGACAGAAGTTATGTAAGTGCGAACCGAATTTCCCAATTTAAAGTCCAATATTCTGAGTAAAATTTGACAGCATCCGTTCCAATTTTCTGTTTTTCCGACTTTTAATTTCCAACCCAAGGTGTTCTTTACTTGGCCAATTTTACCGTCCTATAAGCCCGTCACTGGTTTATTAATTTGGCGTTCTATCGAAATGTGAGAAAGGTCCTATGTTGAATTCTGAAAGCTATCTAGAGCAGCGCTCCTTAAAGTTTTTAAGCCTCGATATCTTTAATCAAGTTAAACAAAACTTTTGACAATACACAAAGCAGTTGAAGAAAGTTGTGCCCAATTTGGACTTGTTTATCGCACTTGTGGTTTCAACCTAGGAAATTAATTCTGTTGCGGAATGGCGTGCTTTGGGCTATGGCGATATGCTCTCAAACGAACTGTCTCAAATGAATTGTTTCAAATTAAATGGTCTCAGTTGTCTGTACATCCATTCTTACACATCACTATCAATCGAATGGAATCATTCACCGCAAACAATCGGACACTACGATGTTTATCCAGTACATATTTCGATTACTGAGCAGGTACTAAGGTATCTAAAACCTTAGAGAACTGAGGTATCTTGAGCTCTTATTCAAATAGAATCAAATAGGGTCAATTCTGCCACATCCGCTGAAAGCACGGGATGCCCAGGGCAAAGTCGTGACCGCGAGGCCCATAAACGCTTAGCGCAACTGCGTATAGCGTTTCACATGCCCTCGCTTCAACTTTGCAGAAGCATCGGTCAAAAACGTCAGTCAAAACTGATACGATTTGGCAGCCTACACTTCAGAGACAATTGGGGATGGCCATGTACGATCTACATGGTTTTAAGATGGTCTGCTTTTATTGGTACCAAAGGTTTCAGCGATTTTGGTTTGATTTGTGTGTACAGTTATAAGAAATTTTATTGATAGAATTTTATTGGCAAGCACCATTAGTAATCCAGATGGCTGAAGAAATTTAGCAAACGTCCATAGTTTTTATAAAATACTTAAAACTGTTAGCTCACTTTCTGTTTCTCTCTAAATAAGACGAACTGTTGGGACATTTTCACAAGAATACATCCTGATCCCATAACAATCGATGTTCTTATTAAGATATGAACTGAAGTACAGCAATTTGGTTCTGGAAGTAGGAACAACTGGTTCAACATCATACACGATCCTTTTACTTTCGTAGTTTTTACGTAGATCTTGTTAATTTGAATGCATTTTTTCTTTTGAGCAGGAAACCTGCACGATACGACAAGAAGTGCCAACGTTCCTTGAAGGACAATGTAAAAACTTCCCACAATTATTCGGCATGTCTTTCTGCTGGTATCGGAGTCCAAAGTAAGAAAAGTTTTACTGACTGCAATTTTAAAGATAAGTTTATTGCTTCCTTTCAAATTGCAGTCGAACTGAGAATCATAATCAACCAAAAAAGTGTTTCTTCTTCTCGGGTTGATAATTACCAACGTCCATTTTCCTTAGGTTTACTGTATGCCTACTGACAGGTAAAATACTTCATAATATTTCAGAGACGAAAATAACCAGCCATTGTTTTCCACATTTTCTTCAGAATTCATGTAAGTTGCTTCAGCTTGTTATAAGCAATGCCAGATCCATTTTTGTGAAAATCACCGGTTATTTAAGCTGAAAACCTCTCAAATTTTAGAAGAGAACAAAGTTTTGAGTCATTCAAAAAATTAGCCAAAACTTTACGCCATGTTCTAGTTACACAAACATCTGTTTTTTTCATTTCTACCAAAAAGAACATTAGAACAAAGTCAAAATGTTACTACGCGGTCCAAAATTAAAATTCATATGCTCGTCAAAAGCTGCAATGTTAATTTTATTTATGAAAAGAAAATAAATATCAGTGTGTAAATGGTTAACGGTAACGTCATTTTGTTTTCAAATCTCTACTTTATACTAGCGTATAAGGCGTGATTTAAACTCAAACGTTTGTTTTTTGATAAAAGACCCAAGACATGAATACAGCGAATGCTTTTTGATTCATGTCGTAAGTTATCGTTGGAAATGCAAAACGTCTATGCTCATTTTCTAGAATTTGTCAACGAAAGCTATGTTTTGCAAACATTTCCAACGAAAATTACGTTTTTTGTTTCTGCACATGCCCACAATTAAAAGATGTGAGCAAAATGTGGCGTTCTGATTGATATGAAGCATATCAGCAAAACACATCTCATACTAATCATATTTTTCATTTCTATTCAACGTACAACAACGCTGAATACTCTCCTTGCCAAATAGGAATTAGTTGGCGGTGATGAATGCGTGGATAAAGAAGGGTTCCCATTTTCTTGTGATGTTTACAATCGTGTACGAGCAACGAATAAGCCAATTAACCGGAAATCTCTATTGAGAATGGAGCGCCTTTAAGATTCCATTCCCGATGTTAGCTTATGTAAACCTTGTTACATTATTTTCTTAGGAGTGAGCAATATATTCGCCGACCACACGTTGTCTGCAGAACTCGTGATCCTAACAGTGGAGGTAAGAGGTGCATGCTGCTAATAGGCTTACTGACATAACAGGAGAATCTTTCATATATTAAAACCATCTACTTATACAAATCACAGTGTACGTTTCCGTCATACATGATTTTGCTGCCCCATTCGAAGGCAGTGATCGTTAAATATTTGCAATATGTAATTTTAACAATAGTTTTTCATTGTAAAACTGCTGAGGAATTCCATGAAAATTAATGCAAAATTTTACAAGATCTATATCATAAAACAGGGATTCCCAACCGTTCTCTGACCATGTACCCGTTTAGCGTTTCGACAGATGAGGACGTACCCCTAAACTTTCCTATGACAAAATGGCTGAGTAAAATAACAATAATCCAGTGAATTTTTAACTGAACTTTTAGAAATTTGGAACTATAAAGGTAAACTCCGTCGTTATGTCTTAAAGTTAGTTTGTTGCGGCTGTACAATAAATGTACCCCTTCACATCGGCAAATGTACCCCTAGGGGTACATGCACCCCAGGTTGGGAACCTCTGTTATAAAACCACTTTCCAATATGAAAATTTGTATTTGAATGCTTGTTAACTGTATATGCGCGAGAGTGCGTCTTGCTCAGCTGGGGATTTTGTCGAAGTTTCGTAGCTGTTTTTGAGTTAGGCAGTCATAATGCTGCTTGATGTTGTCTACTGTCAAATGAATGCAACTTTCTTATGTGAAGTTTTGTGGTTTGTAGATTTTCCGAAGAACGGAACCACGTGTCTTGTTCCGCACCAAACTCTGAAAGTGGAAATGGGCAGATGTGTAGAAAGCATGGGAGCATGCAAAGGACCAACTCTAACTGAAAAGAGGCACTTTAAGTGTACTGGTAAAAAAATAAGTGCAGAATTGGTCAAGGTGTCTACTTCTTCACTATTCAAGACTGTCAGAGCGGAATCAGTCAAGCCGTTGGCAGTTGTCGCAGAAGAGTCAACAAATGGAACCTCTCCGATGCGTCTTAACTACGTTTCTAATTAGCCCTTATCTGGAACTTTTCTGTGTATTTCAGAGTGTAGAAAGAATTTTGTAATGGCGTTTTGGAAACGATTTATTTACCTACATTACCTTGGCGAAACAATTTGCTTTACTGCGGCTTTGCAGAAGTACACTTTCAATGCGGAAAACAGTTACATTCCGGGTTATTACGTTTAAAGCTTCACTTGTGAAACAGTTGCTTGAAAGCAGTCAAACGAATGCAGCATTTTTTTCGTTCGGAACTGAAAAGCTCTTTTGAAGCATCATTTCGAGTAATCAACAGACTGGTTTGTCTGCAACAGGAAGCTTTCGAAAAGTGATCAGAATAAAATCTTGATGGTTGTTCGACAGGAAAATGTTTGGCTTGATGAGATTGACAATGTTCCTGTAATCCACCTCTACGATTATGGAAAGCTTGTTAAAAAGCACCACTTTTTTGAAATCGTATTTTTACTAGTGGGATTAATGCTGGGACCGAAATAGGGGACTTGGCGCAGCGCACGATTTCAAGGGATGCCCTATTAGTTGAGGGAATAGAGCCGAACAACAATACCTAATTTATCATGGGCAGTGACAGCGAATGCCATGGCTCTTAAGCACTGTGTTGCAGCGAGTATTTCACGTAGGTGCGAATTTTAACTTGAATATTGAATTGTTAAAGTTGTTGCATTTGGTATTCCTCGGGTGTAGGTGGCTCAGCATAGACGACGTTACTCGAATACCGCAGGACAAACGCTCGACCGCGAGTCATATACTGATAAGCGAAGAAAGGTCCCACATGAGCTTCTCGCCACACTGCAGAAAACAAAACATTGTTACCGATCTTTCCGTGCAGGCCAACTGAGTTACAATGCTATTTCGAAAGAAATCAGTTGCTGGCATTCCGAGGACTAGTTGCAAAGCCTCAGAGGGAAAGGGTTTAGCGACAACAAGTTGAATCTGTAAAAAACAGGAGCGGTTTAACCTGTGGTAATGGCACCTACGTTAATTATAAGCGTTACTTGAGCGGAATGGTGTGTCCAAAGGCAGCCTTGCAACTTGAGTGTGGTGATGGTCATGGCGCAAATGAGACAAGAATCCACACCAGGCCCGTAACCAGCTTGGGACACCAGAGAGGGCGAAGTGTTTTCTGAGAGGGGCCCAAATTTTGTAAATTATGTGTAATATTTTAAAACTATGTCCAACACATTTTTCCATGGGGGGAAAAAATTTTCCCCTGCGCTCCCCCTAGTTACGGGCCTGATCCACACAATTTGTGTGTTGAATTTTGTATCGAGGCGCAAACGATACTTGAAAGTTTCTTTGTGGACGAACGTCATGCGCGAGCAAAGAAACGACTTCCAATTTATCCATGCAATAAAACTGCCAGCAACAGTACAATGTTCATTTCTAATCTGGCATTGTTGATGGTACGACAACTTAGGTAATTTTCTGAGAAATGGGATTATGCCTGTGTGACCCTGGAAAATCAGGACCCATAAAAATTTTGTTAAATCCTGTAGCGGTCCAAAAAAATTTAAGATTTTTGCTGGACTTAAATTTCAGTCAATGTGTGGCCATTCCCCAAAGTTTCAACTAACTGGTTCGCTTTGCATAAAAGTTTCGTTCTTTCCTAAATAAGCTTCAAGTAGGCTCCGCGTCCTTAGAGGAAAACTTGCATACGTCACGCAAAATTGACAATGACTGGAACGCATTCTTATCTGGGGATTCAGCGAGAAAATACGCTCACCGAACCGATTTAACCTGCTTCCAATGAGTGGTAAGATAATCAGCGAATTTGCCTGGAACTGAGAAAAAACATAACTTTATGTGCTTGGAACTTTGTACAACTAGTCTGCTTGTTTAATTTTGGAACAAATAGTCTGTATTTTTAATGTTGTAAAGAGTAAAGAAAAACAATTTAGGCACCAATTGAATTTTAGCTGCTACAACAAATGCAATTTTAGTTTGCGCCAAGCGAATATGATTGAGATAATAAAACACGCAGAAATCCTTTGACATTTCTGGTATTTCAACTCGTATTTTCATATTTTGTGACAAACACAAAGCAATCTTTTAAAAGTTTTACTTTTTAACATCAACGTTTTTTGAAATATTTTTGCAATAACAAACAAGTGGAATATAGGTTCAACTGCACATATGTCTTTGTTTGTAAATCAGGAACACCAATTCCCATGTAAACGTCTGGCCGTCAACGTTGTATTCCTGCAAAACTCCCCAAAGTTTTTCACAAGAGAACTTTTTGTTTTTCGAGGTTGGAATAACAAACATAAACGGTTTGGCATACTCTCAAAATTTCTCAAATTTTGTTGGACAGTGAGAATTTTTGTCTGTGGTGCTACGGCCAGCACAAAAACCGCACAGAGTATTATGCAACTTAAGTTCAGTTATCTGGCGGTATTTTTATTCAAGGCACCTGGCATACACTTCTCCTGGAAAGCTAAAAAGGAAATTCCCCGATAGATAGTGCATTGTTTCCTACTTCCCTTCTCTTGTATGGGGATGTCACTCCAGTTTTACAAACCTTTGGCGCCATCGCAGGTAGGCAGGCAACTTCATGTACACAAGTTGCTAAAGAATCCTTCTTTGTTCAAGAATGTAAACATTTCAAGACACATTTTATCACAGCTTGCCGTTTTCCAAGATTCTATTGACTTGATAGCTAGGGCAGTGCTTCCCAACCTCTTTCAGCTTGCAATCCACTTTTACTGAAAACTTTCGCAGGGCCTACTATCAGTGGCGTAACAGACGGGGAATGAAGGCAAGCCACCGCCCCTGGGAAGCTAAATCTAAAAACTGGACCCCTTTGGCTGAAATTTTTATATTTAGTCAGTTTTTTTTAAAGGAAAATGTCAGGTACCCGGTATGGACCTGTAGGGACCCGATTTTCTCTGATTCTAGGAAACCGTTGATAGTTTTCCCTGATTCTTGGGACCCGATTTTTAATTCTAAGGACCCGAATGGGGTCCCTAAAACACCTTAAAAAACCTGATTTAGTATTCTTCCGAGAAGTAATAGGAGGGGTTTTCGATCTGGATTGTACGGGTTTTGGGTGTGTTCGGGTTCGGGTAACTAGGGGTTTTCCTCAGCCTCCCTCAGCCCCCGACCTATATTTTCAGTATTTTTGTGTTTTTTATATTTTTTATATTTTTGTGTTTGTGATATTTTTTGATATATTTGTTTTGGCGTTATGGTAATTTTTTTCATTATTAATTTCACATTTTAGAGATAACGTGCAACTATCAGCACATCATAACCTGCCACTGATTGTCAGAGCATGCCACATTTTAATCCAATAAACAAACATTCACCTCTCTGGTGCCGACCAACTTACGCTGACCGCAATTTCGTCATACGCACCTGTAATGTCATGACAGATGATGGGGCAGCACTTTTCGTTTACGTCACAAAATACGCAGCGATGTGTTGCAAAGGGCAAATCTGGCGCGCCCTCAGATTAAACGCTTCTGCGTCGTTGATTGCACTTTCGTCACGGTCGGTAATTTTTGCAACAGAAAAAAGGTATTCCGATAAGCAAATACACCACCAACGTGAACTCAACACAGAAGATGATGCAACAAAATTTTTACGTCACTCGCGTCAGCCACGATTTTGCCCATCTCCGCTGCGGTACACAATCTATAAAGTGTTGACTTTTCACCTTGTTCTTTCACTTCACCTTGATCCATATCGGAATTTTCGTGTACCTATTTTGAAAACGAAAAAAGTCGATTTGTATAAAACCCTTGATTGCTTGTTTCTTTATGCCATCGTTAACATTTCGTCTCTTACGACTTATTTTAAACAAAAGTACGAACCACTTCAAAGTTTAAATGCTTCATTCGCCATATCTTGGCCCAAACTAGCTACACCATTACTCCAACCTATGACTGAGTGCGTGGTGAAAATGCATACCGGGTCTGATAAGCAAATATTCACGCAGCTGACCACGTCCGCTTTCACTTGAACATCATTTGATGACCGTACAAACCTAGTATCAAAGCAAACCCTCCACAACATTTATCCTGTTTCAACAAAACCAATCAAGGAATTACTCATTACGGTTGCTTTAACCTAAAGCGCGAAACACATTACAGTCAGTGACTAACCAAGCTTTCCCTGTTCTGAACAAAATTTTTATAACCGTAAGACTGCTGCAGAACAGCATATTAACAAAATTCGCTTGCTTCTTTATGACACAGTTAACATTTCATCTGTTACGACTTCTTTTATACGAAAGTACGAAACACTTCAAATTTCCAATGCTACATTCACGATATTTTGATCCGAACCAGCCACACCATTGCTCGAACCTGTAACTGATTGCGTGGAGAAAATGCATACCGGGTTTTAATCTGATAAGCAAATATTCACGTTCGTTTCACTTGGACTTCATTTGATGATTGTGCAAGCCCTACCATCAAAGCAAAACATATTCACAGATGACAACTTGCTAACTCATTCTATTCTTCTGCGTACCATTCCTCCCTGACCGTTTATCGTGTTTTAACAAAACCAAACAGAAAAATTACTCATTACGATTACGTTAATCTAAAGTGCGAAACACTTTGTAGTAACTGTTGCAGCAAGGATTCAGATCAATACGCCAACTGTGCACCAACCTATCACTCACTGCGTGGCAACAAGGCATGCCGTGACACGTCAGTTTTAAATCGGTTTAACAAATATTCATGTCACTGCTGGCGCCGACTGCAATTTCCACATTGGAATCACAGAAGATGGTGCAAAACTTTGACCAAATTTCTACACACATTTTCGTCATTGGAATCTTATCACAGAAAATAATGCAGCATTTTGAAACTAGGTCAATCGGAACAGTTAAATTCCACAGTTGACAGCCCTGAGCATTCAGTTCTGTTTTGCTAGTCGTCACTCACGTTGACCCACTGTTGAAAGATAAGTGCAAAGTTTTTTGGCAATTAGGGCGATCTTCAAAAGCACCTGACCACTGTGCATGGTCAAGTGTCACAGAAAGTACAATCCCCGAAAAGCGACCGAGCGTTCTCGAGAAAAGATCATTGAAAAGCACATGTCGAATGTGTGCACCGTGAGGGCGCTTCTAAGTTTATCTGTCAACCTTGCCAAAAGTCGTTTGGGACTTCTAGCAGTCTTAAACGACATTTGACGTCCACCTCACATTCAGGAGTTGACAAATTGCCAGAAGCAAAAAGCCAGAGATCTTCAGCATCGAATAGTTCTTCTGCTAACGTCAGATGAGTTTTTACAGGTTAAACTTCTTTTAAGTAGTGTTCGAAAGTTCCGAATCGGTTGCAATAATTTTCCCATTTAAGGGTGAACGTAAGACTGTATTTGTTTTTCCCACTGTGGTGATTCGAGTACGGCTTCGACCTCGGCGACTCGATCAGAAAATAACGAGCAGACCAACAGCAGTAGCATGTACGTTCAGCCGAGTCAATTCATATCTACTTGATTGTTTCATCACCAAATAAGTGAATCGATCACTTTGCTATCCGCGTTATCAAACCGTAGTGTAACAAGAGCGTCATCTTGATTTATTACAATTTCAGACAAACCAGCAAATCGCAACCACGGCCTGGAGAAACGTTTTACTGTCAAGAATGCGATAAAACATTTACCACGGCTTGTCATTTAAAGCGTCACTTGCAATCAACCGCTGCGCATTTAAACATGGAAGCACCACCAGTGAAGTGTCCCAACTGTTTCAAACCATTCTGTACTATCGTGCTATGAAGGAACATTGGATTCGATGCACTCGCAAACTGCAAGATCAGCGGCGACAGGATATTTCGGTGAAGCGCAGAAAAATTACCCCAAGCAGCAGCTGCGCGAAAACAAGGTGTGTGCTTCATATCTAACATCTAACGATGAAAGAGAAACTTTAACTTTTTAATACACAAATATTTTTTAACAGTGAAACGACGAGTCACCCGAACCCTGTTCAGGTGCAAGGACGCCAAGCACTTTCAGCATCGGCTACCGACACTCCATCTTGCAGGAGGTATGCTCGCATCAAAACGTTTTCGATTATTTAGCGCTACCAAGTGCTCTTGTGTCTCAACTATAGCATGATCATTCATGGGATTGCTTTTTCTTTTACTGTGCAACCAACAACGCTTCATCGGATGACCCATTCAGTTGAGTGCAGTTTCACTTTAGTTTTACAAGCTCAAAATTTTTCGAAATTTTAAACCTTTCTGTTTTCACAGCCACTGGATCTGTGAGAATCGGGACCAGATTCGCACAAAACTGCATACCGGAAACCACGTTCAGAATACGTACAACTATTCCTTGGAGGGGCGGCGCTATGTTGACATCGTCGAACAAGTGCATTCGGATATCACGACCCACGAATAAACTCGGTTCAAGATCAATTATTCCTATGCAGTCATTTTGAGAAATGTCGAGACTGATCAGCTTCGTTATTTTTACGGGAGCTTGGGCAACGCACGCATGCTGGATTTTGCTGTGCTGATCTCAAATCAAGACGATCTGCGTAGTTTCTTAGAAGACATTTGTGATTTCGACATGAGGGAGAGAATCGAGCGACCCGATACCAAATGGGTTCCGGTCACAATTATCAACATCATATTTTTTGTCAGCCTATTACCTTACATCCCTGTAGGCTGTCAGGTGAACGTGAGCTGAACATTATTTTTGTACACGGACCGTGGTCTGGAGTTTGCCAACAAGCTTTTGCAACGTTACCTGAAGAAGAAACAGACTCACTTTTCAACGACACAAAATCAAGAAACAAAATCTTCCATCGCCGAGCGAATGATCAGAACGCTTTTGTCTCGAATCTGTCGACACTTCACATTCGAAGACGCCAAAAGATACGCCGACGTGCTTCCAGACTTCACAA
>Ga0210059_1001554_pt1 | contig 34853 bp, 19 predicted proteins | sample Ectturendosymbi2_FD_188042 | JGI IMG/M metagenome (GOLD analysis project Ga0210059, IMG submission 188042) | Ecteinascidia turbinata endosymbiont from Florida, USA - Sample 2 (SPAdes) (version 2) | ecosystem: Host-associated > Tunicates > Ascidians > Unclassified | place: Key West, Florida... | reverse complement strand
CGATCTCGACTTACAGTACAATGTTGGTGAAAAACTAAGAAAATAAACATCAATATTCTGATCGCTAAGGGGGGGCTTGAGCCCCTTCAGCCCCCCCCCCTGGCTGCGCCTTTGGTACAATCTGCTGTACATTTTTAAAGATGTAACAACTACTGAAATTTTTGTCGAAAATCGCATGGAAATTCTTATTGCGAACAATATTGCCATAGATATCGAATACATTATTTTATTCAACGTTTCAGCTTAGTCATAAGCCATCATCAGGAATATAAATGAAATACGTTCAAAGTAGGGAATCTCAAAAATATGTACGGGATCTCAAAAATATCGAAGGCAGACAGCATGTGTTTGTTTGTGAGGATCTCGCACCTCTTAGGTAAAACTTCTCAAGTACACGCAAAATTGCTGTTCTGATACATTTACTTCCTGCTACACCTGAAACGGCAATATACAAGCTAAGCTAAAGATAACTGATGGAAAATGGGTTACCATCACTTCACCTGATGATCTCTTCAAGTACGGAACTGATGTTGATTATAAACAGATGGGCTATGGAAAAATACTTAGCATCTAACTCTGCAGAAAGATATTCACTTCGGTGAACTCTGAAATGAAACATCCAATACAAACGACTACTTACACTTGGACAACAAACTGCAAGAAGCAAAATGCATACGTAAATGTGATCATTTTATCTGCATGGGTTGCTTTTACTGTTAGCAACACAAGGTTACCAGCGCAGCAAGGCAAAAATGCACTTCAAACCTAAATCCAAATGACTGACTGTAACCATTGTAATGTACAATTGTTTTCTGACTGTCAATCCTTAACAAATGGCAACAACCACTCTGCACAGTTCAATAAACTCAAGAATACAATATGGAATTATTGCCTATTTGCAGTTTTTGAAGAGTTCATATTCAAACATCCTCTTTTGGCATTACACTGCGTCTTGTAGAAGCCATTTAGTTTCTGGAATAAGTTGTTAAAGAAGGAAAGCAAACATCCACCGCAAGGAAGCATATTCGTGTGGATAAGAGGGGTCAAAGAAAGCAGGTCTTCGTATGGTACCGTTTTTTCATGGTAAAAAGTGCTGGATTACTAATTACTGGATTACTCTTTCAATAATAGTCTCACCTCTTCGTTGATGAACGCACGATGTTCTTGGGAGTACTTCCGGGATCGCATAGCCACAGGATGGCAGTCGGCAGTGAGGTTTTTGAACGGTGTGGGTGACTTTGTCCGCAGTGTAATAAATCCACAAACAGTCAAAGTTGTTTTGTTACCACCGAATGTAAAAACAACGCTAGAATGCTGTGCTTGAAAGTCAATCCCTACCAGAATATCGCAGCACAGATGATCTAACAACACCAGCCGAAAGCAATCAGCGAAAAACTAATCAGCGCGGTGTGTGCACAAGACGCATAATTTCAAACAGTGATTTTCATTACAATTACATCATAACATATCTTATATTTTTTGTAAAAGGAGGCCCACGTAGATTTCTTGTGAGTACAAGCAAGACGTTATTTTTATGTTTTCAACTAAACATTGACTAAAGACAGAGTTGTAATTCCGAACTCTATCGATTAATCTCAAATTATGTTGATTTCTAATTCTTTCGTAAGAATGTCGGATTTATGGGAGAATTAATGTTAATAAAATAAATTGAAAGACAATCTTGCTCAAAAAAGTGAACGAAGAGGTCATCCACGTATTCAAAGAGAAGACGCAATCACTGCTAAAGCCGTGGTCGGTAACTGCAGTTCTTGCTTATTTTAGTTTACAGGTTCTTTTCATTAGCATATGGATAAAGAGCATAGAATTTTACTACGAAAGGGCATAGGCTTGTGGTCGTCTGGTGACTCTCAGCCTACGTTGGTTGATACCGCAAACGTTCACCATCTTTCAAGATGTTGGAATGCTTGAGGTTCAGATCACAACAATTCATTTATAGAAATATCCTACACCAAGGTTTTCGGTTGGGTTCGTGAATCTCCTAGCATCCAATGGAATGGTTCTGAAGTGATCTCGTAAAGATTCAAAGCAAAACAGAGATGAAAGATTGAAATCTAAGAACAGAATTTTTCTGTGATGAAGTAACTTCCTTTCAAAAAACTTTTAACTTTTTCGATTTGAGTTGAAAAGTTATCTGGATATACTTTATTGTATTTGCAAAAACGTCCTTGTGTCTGCGCCTTGCTATGAAAGAATGAAAAGCATTGCAAATAAAACGTTTGCTTAAAGCGAAGAAATTTGGTTGTTAAATGTAACAAGTCGGTAAAATTTTGCAAAATTTACGGAGTTAAAACGTGCAATTGTAAGAGATTATATGGATAAACATCGCGATCAGGTACTCCCTACATTTTTACCAATCGCTTAAATGGGATCCATCAATTACAGAAGCTTAAAATCATCGCCTTTTTCCACAACGTTAGCTGTTCTTTTGTCCCACAATAGATATAGTACGCTGCACTTTTAGTATATACCATTCTATCAAATAGGTGCAATGCAAAATAAAAATTTAGACAAAATTGTCTTAAACAACGTTTAGAAATTTGCAATTATCCACAAAAAATGCAAATTCGTTTCTTCAAATTTTTCATGAAATACACGTTAAGCGGTATCAAATCTATTCTGGAGATATTCATTTTATAGCAAAAGCAAATTGCAAAATTGCCTGTGAATCTTCTACTTTTTCACTCTAACTAATTTTGAAAGCTTGTAGTTACTAGGATATAGCAAATGTCTTCACCAGTATTAAGATTTTTGACAAAATCGGTTTAATCTTCTGAAAGATTCGTAAATGCTATTGCTTGCCAGGGAATACTACAATTCTTTGCAACTGTCTTACTAATATAGACCTACGTTATTTACAACAGCACCACCGGTCACTTAAATAGCCAGAAAATAACCCGAAGCTGTAAAAGTTTCGTTCAAAGTTTAAACGCCCTTTTTGTTTCAAAGCAATCAAACGAAATTTCTCTGGCTGATACCGAAAAAGTACAATTGATTGCATTGCTTTGAAATATTAAGTTGTCATCGATTTCAGGACGCCACTGGCCTCACTCAATCATTATGTCTACGTCACCTCTGAAAACGATTGCGAGAAGCACATGGCATTGATTGAAAGATGTCGATCAGTTGGAAATGCACATGCGTCGCAAATAAGCGGGATTAAGTGACAGTCAGCGTATTACAGTGCTTGGGGTCGTAGCTGCAACAAGTTGCCGCTACAAATTTGAAAACCTAATCCGTTTTTCAGTCTCACTCACGCTAAAGATCCTTAGAATGCAGTTAAGTGCAGCTAGCGAGACAATCTGATGCAAAGGTAATTATCACTAGCCATGCGTGAATAAGGGCTACCTGTAAGCAAAACTGGTATCTGAAAGGAATTTTCTCATCTGCAGAAAACTGTGTAACGCGAAAGAGTTGATGTAACGCCGAGAGGTGATTGGTCGGATGCTTTCAAAAGTTACACGACAAATGTCAATTTGAGTTTTTGTCAGAAGTGAGGAGCCATGACAGCAATAAAACCACATACAAAGAGAAATCAGCTGCATTTTGCAGATATCAGAACTAAAAAACTTGTACACACTAGTCACGATGCTTGAATGTTGGATAATGCTCAGAACAAAGCTTTAGCAAATCAAAACTTGTCGTTGCACATCTGTGCAGCCTGGAAAAGAATAAACTTATTGAGAATCATTCAGAACACGAGCAATGTCCTGTATATCCGGTTCTTCCAAAAGATTCGTACATGCGTGACACAGATTTTGCAGTGCATAATTGAAGGATCACTGTAATTCGTTTGAGTTACCCTTAGTCAATGCATAACAGCATTTCCTGCCGTGCATCCTTATTACTGATTTATTTTACGTTCAATGTAAAAGTAAGCTAATTTTGTAAAGGTAAAGATACTGCTCACAAGCAATTTAGTTTTGTTTGATAACGTGCAGGTGTTTCGCCATTTCGTAAAGAGAAGGGGAGAATTTCCCAAGCATTCAACTACCGTCATATTGCGCTAAAACCAGCTACTGGCTACCGATTAATAGCTGCTATTCTTTCACATGCAGCAGACTTTTCCTGTTGCAGTGCAAGTTTGGTCGACTTATCGAATGCTTGAATTCCTGTCAACTGCTTGTGCTGAAGTTCAGATTTTTTGGCCTTTAAAACAGAGTCTTAGGGCTATGTTCAGAAGTCGACACACTCTGAATAGCGGCTTGATTGCTGTGAAAGCAAAATAGTTCTAAAATATTGATCGAATTACATTGCAATCTATCACACAACACCGTTTGTCATCTTTTGATGATCATTATAACCAAATAAACCGCTATAATTTTGCTGGTCTTATCTGCAAAAGAATCGGATTGCGCTTGTTCTTTTTTTACCAATAAATGATCTTTAAACCAACAAGACAACTGTCAGAAGTTTCATCATTGAGGGACAACTACAATTCTCTGCAACAGGTGAAATGGTGTCTTTGTCTCAGACCTTTCAGATGCATGTTCATGTGGTTGGCGCGTTACGCTTGCTTATCGAAATATCGATTCATCCAACCTGCAATAGAAGTTTCAGTAGTTGCCTTGAAAAAATGTCTGATAGAGAGTTAATGGGTACAGGCTGTTCAACGTCTGCCACCTGTAATTACTCAGCCTGGCTTTATCCAGCAAACAGAGCCCAACGGGAATATGGTTTGAACTATTTCTGCGGAGATAACAAAATCCGCAAAAGGGATGATACTTGGTATCAATACACAAACGTGCTGTCGGGTTTGTAGGCAAAACAAGTTTCAAGATTTTACTGTACATAATTGAACCAAGCGCTTGTTTAAAAGTGAAATAATTGCTCATATATCATTTCTAAAATAATTGAATCTCTCAGAAACCGGTTTTCTGTAGATGTGCAGAGGGGCATATGAAAATTGGTTACGTTTTACAGCATTGAAAGTTGTTGAACAACAACCTGATGTTTGGAATGCAATTAATTTGTGCGTTCTCTCGTAGGTTTAGCTCAGTTTTCGTCAATCCATCTGCTGAAGGTGCCCTTTGTCACTCGCAGTGCCCACTTAAACCTCTTGAACCGTTGCGTCTCCACATGACACACCATCGCGCGATCCATTCTCATATTTTTGGGGTTACAGGATGAAAGGCATTCTATGCAATAAATCGATGCTGGTCATTTCTCCACCGATTCGCGACAATCCTTTATATCGGAATTAATGCGTGGAAGTGTCAATTCAAGCAATGTCACGCAGGCACCTTGGGCATGTACGTCGATGACACGTCAAAGTGCATCCAGTGTCATGCTGAATGTCGTGTTGAACAAGGAGTTGATAGAGGACGAAAGCTTTTCCGAGAGGTTAGATAGCTTGCTGAGAAAAAACAGACCTGAGTATATATACGCTTTGCCTTCTGTCAGTTAGTGGTTGTCAGGAGCAATGACCATCAACTGCCTAACCCTGTATTTGTTTCTTGTCTTTGCGATGTATTCATACTTAGATATACAGCGACAGCTCGGTGTCAATCCCAATGAGTTTGGGAACAAACGAAGACACATCCGCAGAAGGAAATGCTTTGATGACTTCGCAGAAGAAATGCATTAAGCTTTGGTGGCAAGAAGAGCGCAAAGTTTGAGCATGGCTGGTAGACAACGCATATTTCCGCGCAATTACAAGATAACACATTATTCATTAAGTCTGCGCTGGGAAAGGGCTTTATCATTTTTGTGTTCTTAACTTCAAAAAAGATCTGCAGTTTTTACACCATCAGAAACGATAAGATAAAGATTCATTTGAGATGACTTCCAACATCAATTTTTCGCTTACAGAATTAAAATCTAATGCAACATTAGCGGTGTTAGTGAGAAGAATATGAGGATTAGCAAAAACGCAAAAAAGTGTTTCTTCTTTTTTGGTGCCTTCGTCCGGATTAAGCTTTGAAATATTCTCAGTAAAGGACTTGTTGATCAAGGTCGTACTTTTACGTTTGGCGTAGTTTTAACATTAGTTGAAAACTGGCAAACATTGCAGTAATTTCTTCTTGAAGCTTGAGGAAATATATACGTCACGCTGTTCACGTTTTTTGCAAGCGAGCTACTTTACTATTAGTCGCTTTGTTCGCAAGCTTTGATTTCCACTCATACTATCTTAAAATTGTGTTCCAAATACAGACCTTCCCGGTTGCTATAACATTTCTTATAGGCACATATTGCTTACATTAAAAGTATTTTTTGCTACTATGGTAATTTCTCAACACCTGGTGCAGTTTCACAAGAACCTAAAACGTGTTTTGCATCATCACTTCTCGTTAATGTTTCTACAATCTTTGTGCTTTTTCGTTTAGGCAGCATGTGATTACAGATTAATTTATTTGAACAATTGACTCGGTTGCATCTTCACAAATTCTGAGTTCGGAAAATGTTCCACCGATCACACAATCAATTGCGTTTGGTTCAAAACAAATCAACTGTGACTGTATGCAGTTTCCAACAAAACATCAAAACTGCCTTTTTTTACTAAAACTTAAGCAAGTTTCCCATAGCAACCTTGTTAGAACAATGTAAGGTAGTTTGAACGTATTTCTACATTTTACATCTAATGAAGTGAATCTACAGTAACATAAACGTTTGTTTATTTAAGGTCTACAGTAAAACCTGAAACCGAACGTAAGAGTTTATTTAAATATGTCCGCCATTATCTCTAACGCAGCTCTCTCTCCCTCGGTTCATTAGATTTTACGTCAAAGCAGGCATAACTCTTTGCATGCCAAACCTAGAGGGTTTCAAACGAAAGCCAGAAATATTACACATTACGCAAGGTTGCACTAACTAATTTTGTTTAGTCAATAATATAAAGCACAAGGGTTTGTTTTGTTATAGCAACATAGACAAGATGTAGATCGACTGAAGCCTTGTTTGTACCAGTAAATGCAGCTGCCATACAACTAAAAGAATTTTTTTGGCCCAATTCTCTGTCCTACCACCAAGGACGTAAAAATTGATTTTGAAGCAATACTAAAAAGGTTCTCTTCCTTTGAAGCACTTGTCAAACCGGTTTTATTCCAGCAGCGTTTCACCCGACCTTCAACGTTTTGTAGGAAGTTTGCGTTTTATGTCAACGTTACTTAAAAACACCATAATGATAGGTAACTGTCGCAGTAAAATAAAAGGCTGAGCTCTTTTTAAAAAATAAATATGTAATCCTGTCACAATGGGTACCTTCAAAACTAAGCAAATGCTACCAAAAGCGTTTTGCTGGAAATATCCAAACGCTTCCTTTCACCTTGACAAATACATGTAAAAATACTTAAACATACCCCTGATCATGAGGTTACTGCTTATTTGGGTTACAAGATGAAGAGTAGTTTTCGTCAAGCCGAGATGTTCAGTAAACCGAAGGTGGAAAATTGTTTTTGAACTATCTGCAAAACAAAGAATTTTGAAATATTTTGGAATTGACCTAAAAACTAACTGAAGATATTCTGTGGTAATTTGAAGTAGGACAATATGTCTATGGCCTCGACAAATAATATGCAGTGTCACGAGCTACTAAATCTATTTTTGCTACTTTGTATCATATTAGCACCGCTGTGTCATTTTCTAGTTCACTGACATCACATTTAATGTAAAATGTTTTCAGTTTGTAACAAGACCATTGGTTCATACAAACAAGAATACCTATTATCTTTTTATTGTGTGTGCGTGGATCAAGAAAGGCTTATGGCAACCAGAAGAGGATTTCTTTTTTTTCGGGTTTTTCTTTTCTTCTTCGTCTGGAACCTCGGGGTCCATGACAATAAAACGTCGTGGCCATTTGTGCCCGACAAGAGTAACCTCTTCATAATTTGGTCAGTAATCCCGCAACCTATACATCGGTCTGCGACAGCACGTCTTGCTGTCGGCACAACCTTTCATTATGGAAGTCTTTTTCAATCTCAGCTAATTCATGGGGGACCTGACCAGATAACCTCTGTTTTTTCGGTGCTCCGGCGGTTTTGCTGTTTTAGAGAGTACATCTAGCGCAATTAATTCAGTACCGCCAAATAAATCTATGTATCACATCATTCGGTAGTATTTTGGATATGAGCAACGTAATTTTGGATATTACTAATGTAAAGCTGAAGAATCACTGTTTTAGCGTTGCTATAAAGACCAGAAGTTTTCATCTGTTTTATTTTAAAATTTTTGCCCATCTAATAGCATCTTCGCAGGAAAAAAACTCAAGTGCTTTTGGCAAGGCCAGCAGCTAGAGCAGGACATTGGGATTAGACCCCTGCGGCGTTTAGCCGTACATCTTCATCAGTGTTTTAACTCTGGTTAGACATCGAGAGCACCGGGAGTACACACTTCGGTTGCTCTCAACAGCCAATAATTGCACTCACGTAGTTTCGTGGTGGCGACATTTCCGTCAGTAATTCAATTGACTCTCGGACGAGCGGTTCTAAATAGATCCAACTGAAATCAGCTTTTTCATCTTGAACAGAAGGCGCTTGACGCAACTGCTGTGGCAAATCTATCAATGGAAGTTGCAAAAATCAGAAAATTGCTGGCCGATTTGAAGGATTGAATACACATTTTGTTTTTGTTTTTAAAAAAAACAACAAATGTTTGCGATAAAGCTAAAAGCAAAAACATTTCGCCATAGCTAGCTTTCACGTCAATTCAAACATCCATCAACTGACCCGATATCAAAGACAGAAGTTGAAACATTTTTACGAATCACTTTTCATCGTCGAAGTATTTTTGGTTTCTCACAGTTTCTAAAAGTTGTATTACAATAACGAAACGATTAAAGAGAAATATTGTTTCAACAAAATCGATTGTTGAAAAACAAAATACGCAAATTGGGACACTTATTGAAATATTAGAAGTTTTATATTAAATTTTTGATTCAATTTTAAAAAGCAAACTTATTTGAAATAAGCCTATACCTAAGTACTTGTTGTGAGAAACCCGAAACATTTTTGAACGAATTAGAACGAATTACTTGGTTCTTTTGGCTTCTTCACTTTGAAGTACAAGGAAGTTACTGCGTTATTGCACTGTTAAGATACTCTAGTTTGTTTTTGACCGGCAATTTTTTGGAAAAGTTACTTTTTTTAGTTGAGCTAGCAGATTTTTTGCTATTTCCTGCAAATCGTTAAGGCAGACATTTAGAAATTTATCTGGTTATCTTTTACAATGTAGACAATTTTCAAACACAGCAAAATGTAAGGAAGACACAGATTTAAACAAGGTTGTGATCATGTTGCAGATCTAAACATACCCACACAAAACATTTACTGACATATACTCACAACAAGCCACACAAATTCTGGTTTTGCAGTACGTGTGTCTTATTGAAATTTGGAAATGCAACTATGGACAATTGGCAAAATGGCCAAATCTGAGATGTTAAAATACGCGTTGCAAGCAAAACAGAGTGACACTTGAGATTTGTCTGCGTCTTGCAGATATGCAATCATTGTCTTGTCTTGCATTCAAAGACAGGTAAGTAGGCAATGTGCCAAGGCGAATCTCAAGTAAGGAAGCAAAAACTGTGAGGCCGACCTCAATAGTTCATTCAGGTTTAAAGGCGATTTGTGCATTAAAATACTAATTTTAGCAAATTTTATCGGTGAAAACAAAACCTCGGCTATATACAACACTATGTATTGCGCAGGATCAATAAATATGTGCTCGGTGTCCAGAAATAAACTTGCTCATTTTTCTCTATTTTGTTCACGACGCATGAAGCTTTTCATCTGCGCCTTAAGAATTTTTCTGTTGTTGCATTTGCAATATGAAGTTCCGAACGAGGAGCACTGAAAGTTTCTCTCTCTGGACTTGCATAATCACTGCATTACTTCAATCATTTTTGACACTGAGAGTAGCTGCAAAGGTTTGCTTGCCTTCGCTTTTCGTCATTATGTGATGTCTGCCCTTCTCCAAAACCTCAGTGAGTGCGACTCACACAATGAAAGTTTCGTGAGACATCAAAGATTACGAAAGTGTTTTCGAGAGCAAGTACAGAAAGATTTCAGGCATAGGCAAGAAAACCGAGTTAGGCGTGAAAGAGCAACACGCCCGTCAACCAATTTTTTTACTGTTAAATAACACAGATAAAACTTTTGTTTGCCTATTGTAGGTTTCAATTTGTAAGAACAAACGCTTTGTTTCGTCATTAGATTTTTGGCTCCTGAAGTTAATTTTTCACTACTAACGGTAAATTGTTTTGTGTTTCACCATAAACAGTCCTGGTGTTGTGTCACAAACCTCTCTTACTCCTTACGTGTGTTTTTGGCCTGTTTATGATGGAAAATTGGTTGTAGTTGCATCGCTGGAGAAAAACTGGATGAACGCGCATTCAGCAAAAATCATTCTTATTGCTTTCTGCGGACAAGTCGATTTCAATAAATATGCAGCTGAAAAAAATTTTAGTGCAATTTTTGCAATCATTATCTTGCTGGTTTCAGTAATAACGCTCTTGTACGATATTTTGCGAAATAGTGACGAAATGCGTGACTTTTGCCGTTCTGTTCATCTACAGCGGATTACGACGTACTGCATACAGTACGAAAAGGTTGGAAAATAGTGACAAAATCTATAAGCCTGAAGGCAATGATTTTCCAAGTTTGTTTTTCACTTGTTTTCTGGTTCTCAACATTGCTGCCTTAGCTTGCTATTAAGCAAATAGTGTGGAAAATACTTTTGAAAGTGGAAACCCGAAAGCACGTCATAAAAGAAAAGAAAAACATGAAATATAACTTACTGCGTAAAAATTGCTATGGAAACTTGCATCTCGGGTAAAAATTGCATATGATGACTCTTGTCACGGTTGTGGACTACGTAATAAATAATAACGAATCATAACTATACGTTAGTTTTTAGAACAGGGTTCCCAACCTGGGGTGCATGTACTCGTAGGCGTAGATTTGCCTATCTGAAGGGGTACATTTAAGGTTAGCAATAGAAAGGAAAATTATTTATATATTATTTATTTCCAAAAAAATTAATATTCATACATATATTAGTAAATGTTGTTTTCAAAATTTATTATATGCATTTTGTTAAATATATGTATGGTTAGTCATGATAAAATATTTGTCACAAGATATTTTAGGGGTACATGGCCATCTGTCGAAATGCTGAAGGGGTGCATGATCGGAGAAAATTTGGGAACGTCTGTTTTAGAAGGACTTACTTCAGACCAACACGATACTTGTAGCCATCCTATCCAACGAAAAAGATATGGAAATACTGAAACATAGAGCACCGGATTGCTTTCTCTTTAGTAAAGGCATGACGAAAAATGTTTACGTTTTTCAAAAAACGTGTTGATTTTCGCGGAGTCGTTTTATCTCGGTCAAGTGATCTGACAGACCAGCTATGCACAGCAGTATGACAGAAGAAAAGAAAAATCTGCAAATATTGACCTTGCCGCTGTTGAACAAAAAAACCTCGGAACTATTTTAAGGAGCGAGCAATTAATACTTGAAATTAAAGTGTTGTCACTATGGTAAAGTAGCAGTGGTGTGTTTTCCAAACAAATAATGCAGCATTGTAGAAGATGCACGACAATCAAAAAGTTTCGTAAGTTACTTCATTGTCTGGGGCGGCAGTGACGTGTCCAACACAAAGCATCATGACGGTCGAGGTCATCAAGAACACCAAAAGCCAAATTGGCAAATGCGTTTGAGTTTTGTGGCTAACCGTGATTAAGCTACATTTTTGCCCAAAGTCAAACACATGTGAATTTCTGGACAACAGAGAACAAAACATTAATGATGTACGATTGCAAAGAAATGTACGGCCGCGCAAATTGTAAAAAACAACTCAAGCTGTATTGTCACACAATACAACACAATTTGCAATTCTCTTTTTTTGCATGAATATTTCGTTTTATCACCACTGGTTAACTTTATTACATTTAATCAGATTTTAGGGAAAACTCGGAAGTTAAATAAAACTATTTCAAATGGTTTTTGAGTACTTTTGTGCACTTTTATGCTGTTCAGTTTGTGCGTAAGACCGTAGATCGATTGATTCATCAAGAAGTAACGTTTTCTTTTAGCTTGTACAAGATACAACATTTCATTTACCAAACATGCTTATGATTTGGTTTGACTGACTGAGGGGATTGTCTGTTTTAGTAAAGTTGATAATGAAAATTTACCCATTGCTTTGAATCGCTCTCAAGACCTTCTTAATTAGAAATCATTAAAGAATAAACAAACTTGCACTGCTTATACACTTCAGAAAATTGGTCACGGTTCTCCTTCCGTCATTTACGTAAGAGTGTTTCTTTATCAGCTTCAGTGGTTTTCAACAGAAATGGGGTGAGTGAGAAACAACTTATGATTCTCTGTATTGTATACTGTGCGTTGATTTTCATGTCTTTAAAAATCGTTTCACCATACAGAAGCTTTTATAGGTTAATGAAGAAACCTCAAAAGGTTTTCTTGAAAGGTAAAATTATTTCGATAAGTAATGCTACAAAAATACACATTCTTTCTGTAATACCTGCACAGCATTTGGGGATGGAAGATGTTTCAGATTTTGCTTCTATTAAGTTAACATGAAATGATGAGGTATTTCATGTGTCTATGTCAGTGTTTCTCAAACATTTTTATTCCATCGCCCCCTTTTCACTCTCGACACGTCGTTTTGGCCCCCCAAGCCTGCTAAAGCAAACACAGGGTAGTAGGTTTAAAGAATTTTATTTAAAGTAAGTATTAAATAGCTGAACCAAACCATTAAAAAGCTGAACTAAGCCATTGTATTACGACGCTCATCTTACGTTCAGAACCCTTGTGAAAATAATCCAGGCCTACGGAGTCAGAGCGCCGGAGCTGGGCATTTTGCCTGGAGCCGGAGCTCAAATGAAAAATCAGGAGCAGGATCCGGAGTTCAGTTGAAAATTTAGGACCGGAGCCGGAGATATGGCCATTTGAGACTCCGGGTCCTTTCCTAGATACTAACGGTTTGCCAAATCAACTTACGTGTGCTCTTTATAGCACACCAAACGCAACTGTTGTGAGTTACGACACCAGACTGCAATAATGGATCTGCAACCCTTTGATGTTTCTTTGGTTTAATAATCGCTAAGGCTGTGACATCGTAGCTGGCAGTCGTGCAGAGCCGGATTAAAGGGCAGGGGGCCAGGGGAAATTTTTACTGGAGGGCCCCTATGATGTAATTCATGACGTCATCGTTTGTAGAAGTTATGTTTTCGCTTATTCGCAAGGTTCCCGTTTGCTTTTTCCGGTATTCGAGAACGTGCTTACTCAAATGCACATACAGTTGGCTGCGAGAGGTAAATACTAGAGTGTATTTTTACTAAGAAAATATATTTCTCAGGCTAGAGAATGACTCGGCAGGAAACAACATTCACCCAAACCAGTGCCGAAGCAGCACAACTCTGGGCCCCCCAAAATGGTTGTAAGGCCCCCCTAATGGTGATTTATGAAAAGAGTTTTCGACGTTATGCTACATCTCGAGGTCGAATGGCCTTCAAAACAAAATATCCTAATTGCAGACACAATTTTGGCAGAACCAGGACCGTATCCAGGTTTTGAGGTTTGTGGGGGCAAGATACATTTGTAAAAGGGGGAAAGATTTTTTTATCATATGTTTGAAACAAATTTTTCTGAGATCAACAAAATTTGGGGGGCATAAAAAAGATTTGGGGGGTAACTTCCCCCAAATGCTCCCCACGTGTCTGCGGGCCTGGGCAGAACCGTTGCCAGAAAGTCTTCTATTTTGGGCCTTCATCTTTGTGCAGGCGGACTAGGCGTTCTAAAAATTTATATTTAATTCCCAACATGAACAGTATTTGCAGGTTGTGCAAATAAATTATAAATATTTTTCCGCAAATGGCCATAATAGGCTCGTAGTTTCCAACTAAAATATTTTGAACGAGCTTAACACAAGGAATCGTGTCGTAAATCTGTCATTGTCACTTAATTGACCGCGATTATTTAGATATGTCGTAATGAAAGGCAGATGTAAAAAAAAAATCAGGAACTCAGAATCAAGCCTATCATTCAGTTATGAAAACACTACTACTAAATCAGCAAACATGAGGCCGGTCAAAGCATGTGCGCCGCGATGAACGTTTTCTTTCATTTGCGCAAATTGATAAACTTTACCATGAGCTTAATACGAGTTAAATATTTCCATTACCAATACTTAAAAAAGTCCGATTACTCACGTTGAATCCGAAACAGAGAGAACTATCGTCATTAAACGGAAAAGTCGGTTGTTTATGCGTAACGCATTATTTATGGGTAAAGGTCATTTATGTGTAACACTTCATAGCGTTTTTTTTCCCAACGCTTCTTCAGTTTGGAACGATTACCAAACACACATGAGTGTGGGAAATTGATGAAAGAAACTTACAAATCGTGAATCTAACTCATCTTCATCCTGAAAGTTTAGAAATTTGGGAAAAAACAACGGCTCAGTCAACATCAGATTTGTTGCCAAAATATCAGACATCAGAAATTTCTCTCAAAACATCAAATCTGATGTTAAAACATCAAAAGTGCCAACACTGCTCAACGCAACTGTGCAGTTTGCTCATTTCCGATCCTTTGCCAGCAGAGGCAGGTTGCGAAAATTCCTAGCGGATTGTTGTACTCTTGGTCGTTATTGCGTAACAATAACACGGCGATAAATCCTCAAACGTCCACTTCAAGGGGTGGTCGGCGTTTTGCCGCGTGTGACTAGGGCTCCCACTGAGGGTTTTTTTCACCCATATCTGAGTTTTTAGTCGACCTAGCTATGTAGGTTTAATTATGAAAAATCGCGTTAAATCTGTTTTTGTTGAAGTGATAAATTCATTAGCAACTTCAACTAAATTCATCAACAACTTCAATGTGTTCAATAATGTAAAGATAACTTCATATAACAGTGTTTACATGCGCACACCAGGTGAGAAAGTATGTATATCGGATGAAGTAGAACGTGTTCAATCGGTTTCATATTCTCATATAAGATCGTTTTCAGGGTTATATACAGTGGCGTAAGTAAAGGCAAGCGAAGCACTTGCCTCAGGCCCCCTTTCCAGGGCCCCCACTCATGGCATTTCGCACGTAAATATTCCTCATTTTTGGTGAAAAAATTTATTAGCCGCTCATACAATATTTTCCTAACCACATCATAATTAAAGTACTCTGCCTTCAAAGGGGCCCCCAAGAGCAACTGCAATGTGTAAGTAGGCTACTCTGCTTTTAAAGGGCCCCCAAAAACAGCTCTAATGTGAGGGTACTCTGCTTTACAAGGGCGCCCAACAGCAACTGCATTGTGCAAGTACTCTGCTTTCAAAGGACCACAATAGCACATGTAATGTGTACGTAGGCTCACTACGCTTTCAAAGGGGTCCCCAATAGCACCAGTAAAGCGTAAAGTAGGCTACCTTGCTTTCAAAGAGGCCCAACAGCAAGTGTAGTGTATAAGTGCGCTACTTTGCTTTCAATGGGGCCCCCAACAGCAGTTGTAATGTGTAAATACCTTACTTTCAAAGGGGCCCAAAGTAACTGTAATATATAAGCACTTTTCTTTCAAAGGACCCCCAACTTCACTGATTTCTAGTGCTTCATTTTTCAATTTGTAGGGTCGAAGTTTTCTTTGGGGGCTAAGTGGTGACGGGTCTGAATTTGGGGGCCTGTGGCGGCAGCTGAATTTGGGGCCCCTGTGACAGCGTGCGCCCCCAATTAGGGGGTATGGAGTGCGGCTGATACGGCTCTGAACCGTACAATGAGCAGAAACCAGAGATTACAAACAAAAACATCGGAAAAAGAACATGGCAGTATGGCCAGCCAGGCTGAGTGTTAAAGTTGTTTCCAAGCTAATGTCTTGATTTTCACCTTCATTTTCAGGTGCTCTGGTTAACGTCATTGCTTGAAAGTTTTGCTAGAAAAAGCGATTCAGTCGCGATGTTTTAGCTAACACTGCCAGATTCTTGCGCTTTTTCTTCTTTGAAGCTTTGCGCTTTTCATAACTCCTGAATATGTGATGCGGCGTTTTAGCATTACAGGTTTTGGCATTGTTCAATCTAACCACTGCAATCTGGTTTTCTGCTCTTTTGTTCTACGAATTGACTGATTAAAACGTTTTCTGACGGACCACGCAATAACATGTGGTATAAATGGTTTGAACAGGTTCATATGTTCATGATGTAGCATAACGATAGCAACCATCGAAAGAAAAGTGCGTTTCCACCACACGTTACCCTTTATGACGAAACAAAGATGCAGTTCGGCTGCGGCAACCTGGAGACTGCACCAGAAGTTTGGGATCATTGATACCAGTGTCAGTGTTGCCACTTCTGACATATTAACACAGCGATTCCCAAAGTGGTTTCCGCAGAACCCTAGAGTTCCATAGACAAATCTGAAGGGTTCCACGAGCTATTCTTTCCAGTGTTAAGGAAAAACTGCTGATATGTCCTAACTCTTTGGGCGTGTGGCAGCCGCTGTATCGTTTGATCTAACTTAATAACGGTAATTTGGGTGGAAAAAGCGTTTATGTTTACTTGGCACTTCTGGCGGGGTTTCCTTGTCCACTAAAAATAATCTTGCAGTGTTCCGCGGACAAAATGACATCAGATGTGATGTTCTCAGATACGTTTCTGATATCTGATGCAGGTTTTTTTTTAAGGAAAATGTTAGATACCCGGTATGGATCTGTAGGGACCCGATTTCTCTGATTCTAGGGACCCGATTTTCTCTGATTCTAGGGACCCGATGATAATTTTCTCTGATTCTAGGAACGGTTTTTCAATTCTAGGGACCCGAATCGGGTCTCTAAAACGCCTTAAAAAACCCTGATCTGATGTTGACTAGGTTGTTTTTTTGTTTTCAACATTCGTCTCATTTTGGGACGAAAATAAGTTAGAGTCATGATTTTTAAGTTCCTTTTATCAGTTTCCCACCCTAATGTCTGTTTGGTTATCATTTCAAACTAAAGAAGCTCTCTTCGCTGCGTTCAGACAAACATTTTACGTAAATTATAAACGTCTTCTCCATCTAAGGGCGATATTTCTCTCTGTTTCAACGACGGTAATCGCGCTTTGGTAGGTTTGTTAACAGAAGCATTTAGCTTAGATGAAACTGTAGCGTAAAAATTTGATGTTATCTGATGTTGAAAAAGGCAGCAATCTGATGTTTACGAGACTGACCGCTGTGTCAACATTGATTGATACTAAACAGCGGTTAGCAACCATTAGCTTTAGCACGCAAATAGCAACGTTTTCGTGACAATTGTGCAATAGGCGTGATGCACGAGTAGAGTCATACCCATGCCAAAAGAACGACTATTAGGAAAAAGTTACGAGGAAAATCAAATATATTTGCATTGAACAAAACCAAAAATACTTGTAGGCTTTTCAGTAGCGATTACTAAAACTGGCAGACAGTCAAACTTGTAGAGAAATCAGTTGCTATTGGGGGCCCTGATACTTAACGCAACATTGGAATACAATATAGCGTTGTGTTCCTGTATACTGTAGCTTTTGAGTCACAAAAATTTTTCAAACGAGTATTTTATTTGAAACAAATAAATTTCATCACGGGGGGCCCCCTTGCAGCGGGGGGCCCGGGGCAATTGCCCCCGTTGCCCTCCCTTAATCCGGCCCTGCACCCGTGGTGTTACTTGTTGAACAATGGTTCTCAAACGCTGTTTTAAGTGCCACATGCAACTCCCGAGCATCCTTTGTGCGGCTTTTATCAATCCTTCTGTAACAGATTCCATTTGAATAAGAGCTGAAGATGCCTACTTCTTAGTCAAAATATATACTCTGTAAGAGCTTCGTGTCTGAATCTTTGCTGGGAAAGGATCCCTTTCGATGGGCAGTGTCTTTCAGTAACACCTCTAAAATTTTTTGTAACAGATTTTTTTGTAACAGACTTGCAATAAAACAAAACGTGTCAATTGTCTTGTGGTAAAGTTTTTTGTACGGCTCTCTACAAATTCGTAGGTTTGGATTTGGCTCCCTTCAGCGAAATGGTTGAGAACCGCTGTTGTAGAAGTAAGTAAAACGTTAACTACCACAACATCCTACTTTCTAGTCAGATTATCAAACCAGGTCTGTCGTAGTGTAGCGATCTAAAAAGAACTGAGTTATAATGAGTAGGTATATAATAAAATATCCATAGCTTTTGTAGCTGTGCAATCGTGCTGTTGGCAGGGAGTATGATTAAATATATGATACCATTGCAAATTTAAGCGTAAAATGCACGACACGCCATTGTAAAGCAGGCATTTTTAATAGAAACCACAAGGCTTACTGCCACGTTTTCCTAGATTACTGCCAAAGTTCACTAGGAAACATTACGTTTACAAGCAGTGGCATAACATGAAAGTTATACAAATTGGTAGCGGACTGGCATTGTTTTGCGCAGCAGTACATTATCAGGAGGATATAAAAATCAGTGTAAACAAATGTGGACTTTTCTTGAAGTTTACATCTGTGGAAAAAATCTATGTTTTCAGCACGGTAACCAGTCTTATTTTATCCTAAGCTTAGCGTGTTAAATTATGCGTTACTTTGCGATTCATCACTCCTTATTATGAGTGCAAACGATAAGAAATCAGAAGTTTTCAGCAGAAATTAAATGTTAATTTCTTGCTAGAAGTCCTACTATTTCTTTGAACAAAGGACTTTTGAACACATCGCATTTGGATTAATGCAAATGTGTGCGTGTTTGAAAGAAAACATGAGAGTCGACTGTATGTTTTGCGCTCTTTGTATGGTTTGCCCGGGCAGCGCTGTTAGCTGGAATCGTCAATACTGCAACAGGCAAAGCATACAACGAGAGCAAAACACTTGGTCAATTGGGACTGGTCTATGTTTAAATGCTCGGACACGAATTTAGTTTTCCAAACAGCCATTTTCTTGATTCTGTCGCAAGAAATCATAAAAGGCCCTCAGGCATTGAAGGCAATACCAGCGACTGTCTTTCCAGAGATTGTTTGTATGTCATTTTTTCGCTGATTTCCTCATGGTATCAGCGCTGCTTGTAAAAAAACACCAAATTAAATTATTCAAAATGTTTGGAATATTCTCCTGGTTTTGTGTACTTGATTTCATTAATTTTCCGTTCAACTTGAGGCACACCAAGACAATTAAAATATTAATGTGTTAAAACGAATAGAAGCCGGAGGTGGAACCTGAGCTATGAAAAAAGAGAGCTCCGGAGCCGAAGCCACACTCATGAAAACCAAAAGCTCCGGAGCTGGAGCCATGTTCATGAAAAGAAGAGCTCCGGAGCCGGAGCTGTGTCATTTTTACGACGGCTCCGCAGCCCTGAAATAATCCACACTGTAGACGGGCACATATACAATCCGGAGTAAAAATTCAATAGATAAATTGCTTTAGCAACAACCTCCAACGATTATCATAGTAAATTAAAATTTGCAAGGAACTAACAAGTCATAATAGTAGGATACTGCACTTAACTCAATCATCAATTAGTGGTTGAGCATTTTCGCCCCTTGGCGTTTTTTCTCCCGCCTATCACCCCCTTTGGATTTTTCGCCCCCTTGCCCATCAAAATCGCGCCCAAGGGGGCGATTCCGCCCACTTTGAGAAACACTGGTCTATGTGATAAAGTGCAGAACAACTGAAAAGTGATCTGGATTTGATATATAAAACTAAAGAAAGGGAAAATTGTTGACTTGATAGTGGAAGATGATGCAAAAAAGATTCATACAGCTATGTTAATATCTGCAAGCCTGGCGTTGTGGGTCTACATTTGCATTTGAAGTAGTCAGTGTTAAAATATTTTCTTTTTCTTGCTTGCGTACTGCATTTTGATGGTACGATTGTCAAAGGCACAATTTTCACCTAGAGCTCTTTTTTCTGATACAAGTTTCAAGAAAACGTCCTTATTTTATCAAAACTTGACCCAAGTGAAATTTTTGTGACATTTTGTGACACAAATTCTCTGTTTCATATTTTTCAATTTTTCTGCAACCTACAATGAAAAAAAACAGGTGACTCTGATGGTGGTTCTCCTTTTGCTGGATGAAGTTTCAATTTTCACAAACGTAAAGAAGTCATTGCTTTCATAAGAAACTTAGAAAAAGAACAGTGAATTGCTCAGAAGCTTTGAAAAGGGCGATAGAGTCTGCGTGTACTTTTTGTTTATTCTTTTTTTTTTTTTTTTTTTTTTTTTTTTTTTTTTTTGTTCTCAGGCTTTACTTTGTGAAGAGAATGTCTATCATGCTGTTGATGTTGGGCATAAGCTTCTGCCACAACCATTACAAAAAAGAAGAAGCTCCTGGTCAGTTGCACGCTTTTCATCAACACTGATTGACACTTTGTTGCTAGGTTTGTGAATGTTGCACGAAAGGGCAAAATGATATATTTGTCGATGCACTTTTTCGATCTGCAAAGATTAGCGGCAAATTGTAAATGCCTTCCGCCAAAGAAGAAGATATTTAAGTTTTTTGCAAAGTTTTTCCAAAAGACATGCGAAACACAGTAATCTTCACGCACAACTGATGCACAGGATTTCTGTCCGGAAACGTCAATGCCGCTTATAGACATGCGGTGTCTTCTGACACATTTTGATAAAAAATGACGACTGAAATATGATGCAACATATGATGTTTTTGGTCATAGAGACGAGCAATTTTGTAGGGCAGATTTTACTTATTCTAGTGTTGAACACTTGATCCTGGTCTTGCGGAAACTTTATCATTACAGGTTCTTCAAAGAACAGTCCTGATGAGCACACAAGCAACGTCACTCATTATTTTCAGAAGTTGTTTCTGACTCACTCATATGAGCTCAGCATCAAGCCAACGAACAACGGTTGTAGAATTAACGTTGTGTTACTGTTTGCAGTTTGCACAGCGTTAAGTGAAACTATGAAAAGATTCGAAAATATTTTGAAACAAAATATAAATATGCTAGATCGAAATTTCCACTTTCGATCGAAGCAATCAGATGTACATTTACAAACACCAAATATTTTTGTATACATTCTTCCGAAAAACCCAACTTTCAAAACGGCAAGCACTGGTTACAACCATTCAATAAAAAAGCAGAGGGAGGTTTAGCACACACATAACCTTTTCAAATGGTAATTTACATGTCAATCAATCGCGATTTTTTGTTTCTGAAATAGTCATACGTTCTGCTGGAATTTTGACGCAGATATTTTCTTAACTTTGCTTGCATGATATGACAAAATAATATTTCAGCATTTTGTCATTTCATACAATCAAGGGTTTAAGAAAACGAATAACAACTTTTTCTTGTTACTGAAACCTGAGTAAGAATGTCATAGGACCATTAACTCAGTTGTAAAGTGTCCGCCTCTCAACTGGAAGGTTGGGTGTTCAATCCACCATCACTGAGTGAATCGCCGCAGTGCTCCTTGTGCAAGAGCATTCACTTCAACTGCCACGGAAAGTAACAAGCTTCAGGCTTCGGCCTGCCGCCAATTGCCGTCACCAATATCAAATTAAACCAAATGTTGGGAAAAAGGTGATAAGGAATTATATAATCAACGTAGCCTACTAAAGATGCTTCGCTTGATTTGCATGCTCACGTTTTTCCTGTACGTCTGCTATTATGTCTCTCATTAAATTAAATAACAGGCCAACCGATTCTTGTTCAAGTGTCTTTTTTGATTGAAAGCATCACGGACATCTCGGAAAAGAACATGGTGAGTATTTGTAATACGCATCTTGCATTACTCAAAGCATCACAACGTCCTTGTAAATAGCTTACGCTGTTTTCAATGCTTCTTGCTTGTGTGACTTGACTCTTAAGAAGTCACCTAGCAAGTTACGAATCATGAAATGTCTGTTTTGTGGTCTCGCTGAAAAACGAGCTCTTTACAAATAATTTAATTAAAAGTTGTGAAACCCAACTTAATTCTTATCTACTTACTGATACTTTTTAAGACATCATTAAGAAACAAACCCAGCAAAATCACTGAATTTGTTGAACGTACAAGTTCACGGCCAATAGAATGTTCAACTTAAATGTAGTTTTTTATTCAATCCAATGTCTAGCAGCCACAAGGTAGAAAATAGGTCGTGGTCCCTAGTTTCTCATGCAGTATATAAAGCTTTTTTAAAAATGTGTTCGTGTTTTACGAAATTTCAAGATGTTCCACTTAAATCTTAGTAATTGGACATCTCCCTGCCTCTTGCAACAATCAACAATGGCATTAGCTTAAATATACCAGGTTAGATACTACCAAACTACCATGCCTTACATTTTCTACCTTCACCAGTATTCTGTACATTGCGAAGACTTGTAAGCCAATCGATCTTAAAATTTTATTTAATTTTTGTTTCTTACCTCTGCTTGAACATTAGTTTTCCCGTGCGACTGATGAAACTGAATCAAAGGTGTTTCATATCTTTTTAAGGTTAATTTTTTGTGTTGCATCTCGCAAAGTTATCTAAAAGTTGAATCAAAAATGTATTGTTATTGCTGCTATTAGTTTGCAAAGTGATGATAGTATGCAAATGTGGTTATTCGGCAAGCTAACATCGTTAGGATTGTTTGCGTCTTAATAGTCATATCTGAAAGAAATGGAGTACTTTCCTGCGATATTCCTATTCGGTTCAGTCTTTTACGAGTTTTCAAATGCATTGGATATTTATATTTTTAAGTATTTGTTTTTTTTTGTCTCAGGACTTGACATTTACACTTTGTATCCATCAGCGCTGGAAAGATGGCAGATTTCGGTTCGAAGACAACTCTGTCAAAAGCATCGTCTTGCCAAGCCGCTTACTGCAAAAATTATGGGTGCCTGGTTGGTCAACTATTTGCCACATAGTATTAGTTTCTCAGTGCAAGCAGAATGAAATGCGTTTTAGTTTTTTTTTTATCAGAAGCTCGTACTGTGAGTTTGAGCAGACCCAGAGCCCCGGGGTCAGTCGGGGGAAGTGCCCCTCCAATTTTATCAAATTTTGTTTTGCCCAGAAAAAATTATTTTAAACACATAATAAAAATAAAAATCTTGATCCCCTAAAACTATATTTTACCCCCCAAACCTTAAAACCTGGCTACGGGCCTGAGTTTGCCCCAAATGGACAGTAACCAGGTCCGCAACCAAGGAGACAACCGGGCAATTGTCCCCCGATATTTTCAAAAACATTATGAAAATGCCAAAAACTCTTTAGTTGTTATAAAACAATTGGTAATCATTTTGCGCCCCGAAAATATCAGCTGGTTGCAGACCTGCCAGTAACGCTTTGGTGTTTTGTGCCGATTCTTGTTTGGAACTTCATAGGATTGTATCAAGCTTACAATCAGAATTTTTCATAAAGTTTTAGAGAAGACTCAATTGTTTCCAGATCTATATTTTGTTGGCTCCAAGAATTCCTTTATTCACCGTACAGCAGTGGACAACACAGTTCTAAGAGTGTTTCACGATGGAGAAATATACTACAGCGTAAAGTAATCTTAAGAACGTTTGCTTCTTGCAGAGGTTAAAATATTTGAAGGATTTTGAAATGTTGTTTAAAATCGGGACGTTTTACAGTCTCTCTTGAAACCGATAGTTTCGTTGTTTGCCACACAAAAACAACTAACGAAAGTGGCGGAATCACAAAACAAGCTACGACTTTTTATATGAGGTTATCTATATCATATTTGAAAATCAATGTTTGAGTTAATCATAAAAGTTTTAGTGTACAGAAGCTGGAATTTGTGAACGCATTTGTCGTGAGACTGGTATGCTCATGCACGTGCTTCTTAAACTGGTTCGCACTTTCTTGCAGACTGACCACAACAGTTGCTTGCTTAATGGAGCTGAACAACTTTCCTTTGGATAGAGAAACGTGCTCGTTATCATTGCAAAGCTGTAAGTATTGGATAAACTTAAACTTTTGTTGACAAAGAGGAAAAAGGAGCACCGTAAAGATTTAAGCCAACATTAATGAAAGCAAAACTTTACTATGCACTTAGTTTTCCTTTGCACGGTATCAGCTAACAATGAAACTGGGTGTAAGTCACTTTTATTTTTACCTACAGGGATCTTTTTCTAATTGTGAATGTACGATTTTCCGTTTCAAAGTTCTCTTTCCCAGCTTTGCTTGTCACAAGGCAAAAAATTGAACTAACCAGATAAGCTGTTTTTACCATGATAAGCTGTTTTTACCAGATAAGCTGTTTTTACCGCGGTCTTTGAAGAAACTTTATACGGTCGTGCACATGTAATACAACATAGTCAGGATATAAATGGGTTGTTTGCTGGGACGTTGGCAATACATGTAATGGCAGTTGTGCGTTAATAAAAACTCTTTTTATACTGTATGAGGATTCTCAGTAGAAAGACGGTAAAACAGGCGTGCGCAAGCAGGCTAGGCTCAGTGTGTGGAAGCAGAACAGAAGCAATGCAAAAATAAATATCTTGAACTCACTGGCGGCCGTGATAGTGAAAAACAAAGGTAAGGTGGCCGGAAATAGCGAAAAAGTTGTGCACCCCTGATTTATATCAACAAGAAATTATCTTTGTCCTTGCACGTTCGTTCGAAGTTTCCTCATGTGTTTCAGGCAGGGGGGCCTTTTTTGGGCTTAGCCTCCCAAAAAAAGCACCAAGCCATCCCAAATTAAAACATGAAACACTATAAATCAGTGGAGTTTTTATCAAATTTTCCATGACAAGCCAGCTTGCACAAACGTGAAGCTCCCCTACTGAAGACTTTCTGGCCACGGTTCTGCTTTCAGGCTGGCCTCCTCTTGATTCAAAACCGCCTCCGAAGTACTTTATGACAATGTAGATTTTGTTGTTGGGAGAAAAATATATATTTTTGATTTGCTAAGCCGAGCAGCAGCCTACCATACTGTACGTGTCTTCCAGTGGGCTACAACAAAGACGAGATAATTCTGCAATGGGCCCCAGCCGTAAGCAATGGGTCCTTATTCATGGACGAAGATCTGGTTTTCAAAATGCCCAAGTTCCATTTGTTGAACTACAAGTACTCATCAACGAATTTATCCACTGCACATTTTTCTGCATTCCGATGTGAGTAAAGCAAGATTTTGTGCAATGGTATTCGCAGTTATAGGCAGACCTGTAGACACGGGGGGTATTCGAGGGCAATTCCCACCTATTTTTTATGCCCCCCAAATTTTGTTGTGCCCAGAAAGATGTGTTTGAAACATATAATAAAAACAAAATTATTGCCGCCTAAAAATGTAATTTGCCCCCAAAACCTTGAAACCCGGCTACGGCCTAGCTATATGTAATGTATGTGAGCATGATTGGTGACTTGCACATAAGTAGAGCAAGATAGACTAACAGTAATGAAATATTATTGAGCCACTGGAATTATTTTTTGTTACTGTCTCTCAAATAACTTTACAATCTTAACTTATGATTTTTCCGACGCAGCCTCTTCCGTTTCCCAACTTCGCATCGACTTCGTTTTCAAGCGTTACCTCCTTTCAGTGTTCTTTCAGTCTTATTTTCTCGCAATGTCCATGGTTGTTCTGGCTGGACTGGGCATGTGGCTTGATCCGGAATCGGTTCCAGCAAGGGTTGCAATTAGTGAGTTTAATTCAGTTTTACGGTTTACGTTTAAGAAATGGAAAAATTTAAAGTACAACACGTACTTCCAAATAAAACTTCTTTTATTACTCAAACTACTGTACATTCTTCTTAAAATCATTAAAAAAATTTGCTGCCTAGTGTAGCACATGCGCTTGAGCAAACGTGTGAGGCGTGAAACTTTCAAATGATCCAGAAATGTTTCCATGAAAAATGTTCGGTATTTTGTTTAAAAAACGTAATTTGTTTGTCTAAATGCTTTCAAAAATGCCCTTTCCAGGGCTTGCAATGGCAACCATATGGTAATTAGTGACTCAACCCTTTCCAAGCGGTCCAACGTGGTCGTGCCGTGTTAGCATCGGTCTGTGCGCTTTAACGAGATCGCGATCGATTCGAACTCATTTACCACATTTAATGTCGATCGATAAATGAGACGCATTTTTGCCCGGCAGGTATCACATCAGTGTTGGCGATGTCGACAATTATCTCTGGGTTGAAGACGTCTCTTCCAAAGGTAAGATGTTTCAATTCTTGCGCCATCATTTTATGATCTTTTCTGACTTTGTTATCACTGATTTGGTCGTTGAAAGTTTCTGACCAACGTGAAAATCGCATGGACAGGCCCGAGCAAGCAAGACAATCGGACTACTTGTTAACTAGTTGTGAAGGTGCTCCCAGCGCAATATTTTATGACTGTTTTGATAAATTTAGCCTGGACCTCGAAGTAAATTTTATCAAGAATGAATCAATCCAGCAGAACAATACTGACAAGAAATATTAACATGACCTTCTGTATCTACTGCCCTGCACAATCTTCCCACTTTTGCTTGATATCCCTGCGCAAAGTGCAAAGATAATGTTTTTGATTGCTTTGGGAGTATCAGACAGAAAAAAGTAGTTGCTGAAGCCCATGTTGAATCTTCAATCGTAGTGTACCAAATTTTATGCGATTACTGCAATATTCAGTATGATTAATTGCCCATTTTCAGATTTCGTATCTCACTGCAATGGACATCTACGTCTGGGTTTGCTTCCTCTTCATCTTTGGAACTGTTGTGGAGTTCTGCATGTTCAACTTTGCAACAACCCAACAGAAGCAGATCCGTGTCTTCAAAATCTGCGAAGAGGTGACACGCAGAAACTACTTAACAACCTCCACCTTTGTCACTTAGGGACCATTAGGAGAGTTGAATTATTCATGCGATGTGAACTAAACCAATTCCCAGCGCTTATCGATTGAAATTCGTGTAAATAGCTTCAGTCGATGAAAACGACAAGTAAGTTGAGTTTATTTTGTGAAAATACGAATTGCGTACAACCGCAAGTACTGTTCATGTAATTTAAAGTGACAGATACGTACATGATTTTCAACAATGGTTTTTATTGAAGTATTATTTGTTCGATGGTGTCTACAGTGTGCATACACGCCTAAAGCTTTTGCCTGCGCCGTTCTTAGACGTTGTTGCCACCAGCGAAAATATTTTTTGATCCAAAAGTTCGTTTGTGATTGATGCAGTTGTTTCGAGTACAACTCGAAAACGAATCGATCAAAATTAACAAAAAACACCATTTTCACTAACAGTTATACATCATCACCGGCGCGTATTCTCTGCAGATCTCGCATATTTAGCGGCTCTGCACACAGAAAATGTTTACAAGCTTTAGGATTCGATATGAAACGCATTACAGCAGGGGGCAGGGGTTATCAAAGCTTGTCTCAACACCCGTAGAGGGTATTAAGGTTAGAATTGGGGGGTATTGCGTATTTTATTTCAGAATAAAAGATGCATTTTGTACAGTGAAACCTCGTGATAATGTGATCGACAGAGCCATAAAACGCCATCGCGAAACAAATAATTTCCTATGGTGAAACTATAAATGAAATAAATATGTCCAAATTGTGTCCACCTTTTTTCAACTGTTTCGTGCATTGTCAAAATTTTTTTATTTGACCTGATTAGGGGTATTCCAAAAAAAACTTTCTACAAGACTTTTCGTTGTTTGTTTCCATTCCGAAGCAATCACGTATATACTGTAAATGAAATCAGTGTTTTTTCCACTAAATGGCGTGGTTCACCGTTTCCACTCCAATCACGAAATCCACTTCCCACATGAAGTGGAATCTGTATTCCACCTGCAGCAGATTCTGCTTTCCACCAACAGGGATTTCAAATTCCACTGCAGTTGGGAGAAATTCGAGGTCTACGTCCGCTTGCGAAGATTGCTAGCCTAACCTGAAGGGTCAGCTGTGGAGTTCACTTTCTTTCCACGCTTGTGCCTTCCCGCGTTGTTACATAACTAAGGTAGAACCTACAGTAGTTTAAGGTTTCAGAGGAAACGTAAGCCACAGGACAAGAAACGCACCGCAAAAACCGTTAACTACTGTTTGGTTTGGGCTCGTACTTTTCTTGCGATGTCATCCGCGACGTGACATGATCGCCAAAAGCATGCAATCAGATATTATTACGGCGAGCCCAATTTTATTGCAGTCGAGTTTCATAGTGACACCAAACGCTTTAAAAAAAGCGAAACCTGTTTAATCAACACCAACAGGTACAGTTTGCAACGAATTTGCTTCAAATGAAACACTTCGACCATGTTCTGCACAACAATCACATCCTCAACCACATTGTGCTCTTTGAAAAAAGTTCTGCATGAAAACTTCGTGGCAACGCTGAAACAGCATGTGTCACGCCTGATCTTCATGCTAAGCCTGTTGACTGTCTTCAAGAGTTCAAGGCCTTAACAACGCTGTGTGGCATTTTTACATTCGGAATTTTCAACAGGCATCCACAAATATATAACAGCGTTTTATGAGCATATGCTGAGAATTTGATGTTGAACAACCAGCAACAGCACAATAAAGTGACAAGTCCGTCAAAAACATCCTTTACTCCTGTCACTTTTACATCTTCTATCCGCTCTTCATACAACTTGCTCTCCGTCCAGTGGATTAGTGTGGGATATGGGTTTTGCGGTTCCTGCAATACGAAGATTATGTATTGAACGAGCCACTCTGTCCCTACCTACCACATATGAAGCTTGGGAAATAGGAAATATTTTTGCTAGTTGACATAGCGAACAATCATACAGCAGACATTTTTTCCCAAATGTATATGTTGGAATACGTATGCGTCAGTGAAACAGCACAGTACTTTTGATTTGTTTACGATACATGCATGCGCGCTCCTTTAAATCGTAATAAAAACTCTAGAATTCCAAAACTAATTCATACTAAAACCAATGGCGCATGTCATTGCCGCTACGAACACAGACCCGAATACTTAGTCAATGAAAGTTCGATCAACAATTTCTTAGAACCTGGGACAAGAGAATAAATAAAGAGCCTGTCGCTGCAATTTGGGAATGGAGCAGAAGACATGCGCTTAGTGTTGCGGGCAACACGTCTCATTCAGTAAAACAGCATGTGCGGTTGGCCGACGTTAGCTTATCTAACTAAGCAAGCAATTTTTGACATTAACCAACAACCGTAGCCTGGACTAACTTACTAACACAGCACACACTTTATGGCAAGATAATAGCGAAGAAAAAAATCATTAACCTCGTCGAATATGAAGGAAGAACTCCACTTCTCACGAAATGCTCCAGGTGTTGCTAGAACGCGCAACCCATTTTTGCCTGAAAATTAATAAAATAGTCTTTACATTTCACACCAACCCAAAAGCTATAACCAGCTCTAGTAAATGGACGTAATGGTATAGCAGGTGACATATTCTACGAACACCTACATTAAAGACAAAATGACTTTTCGATGATTGTCCAATTACAAGTAGCAAAGTTTTACTTTAACTTTTTCTCACTTCTGAATAACACACCTACAGAATCAATGAAAGGTTTGACATATTTTAACATTACGTCAAAGTCATGATTCAAATTTATACATGGCAAAACGTCATATGCGGATGCGTTTGCTTGCGAAATTGTCTGTTTGCTCCACCGGTTTTCCTCAACCATCTGCCAAAGCCATACGCGTTTTTTCTTTTTGTAGCTTCGACAAGTTGGCCCACCCACACCGATTACCACCTGATAAAAGTGCTGTTAACGAATCATCTCAAGTTGATCAATACCTCGTTTCAGGCCCTGCTCAGGTGTAACCGCCCAATTTAGGCACATGGTTTGTCAACTTCAGTTTAGAAATGCTTTAATCTTCACGTATGCTGCGGGTTGTTTCAGTATCTGATTTTTATGCGCTCTCGAGCACTCCTACAGAAATCTGCATATATTTTGTACTTTGAGTAGGAGGGTTGTCCAATTGGACCCCTGGTTGACAGTAGTGCCACAACAGAAGACCGCGTGCAATTTCGGGGAAACGAATGTGCTGTAGCCTACATGTCGGTGCACGAGCAAGCAAGGTAAATGCGCATTGCGCAACACGACGAGGCGCTAAGGACATCAACCGATTTGGTGCGCAGTCGACCTGATTTTGCACTGACCACTTTGTGAAGTTTGATTGGTAAGAACACGGCTGCACGTACTTGTTTGTAAACATGACAACATTTGCAGCATAGATAACACAAACAATAATCAGCCTACACAAAATTTGCATTCTGGACTACCTGTAGGCCTACTGTACAAGCAACGTATATAGCTAGGAACAAACTTACAACAACAGTTTTGTTCCCTCAACAGCCGATAGTCTTACACTCGGTCGGTCTTGCTCAAAGCACAATTCGTTTCAATAATAGTATTACATTAGTTTGTTCACCAACGACATTAACCGACACCACAAGTTACAGTTAACAATTTTCAGTAACTACAACATGGATTATTCTGCAACAGTTTGCAACCCTGCATCAACACGTCAGGTGGAGAGCAAAACGCAATCAACGTGTTGAGAACCATGTCGTAGATAAATATTATTACATTGGAAATCAGTCGATGTCGCACTTTAAACAAGTTACTTACATTCATAGCAACCCGACGAAAGTAGACCAATGATCACGCAGTCGACATGAGCATCATGCCAAATGATCTTCTTGCTTTCCGTCATCTTTTTGTTTGCGTGAGACTGAGATCCACTGCCGAGAAGGCGAGAACAGAAGACGAAAACGCAAAGTTATCTTCTCAATGCACCGCGTGAACGTCATAATAGAGCTTCCTCAATGATTGGTCAGGAGCAATTTTCAAATGAACTTGGTCATCATATTTGTCCTGCTATAGCGTTTCGAAGGAGTTCGCTACTCAAAAGTGGATTTTGTTTTCAACACCGCACGCCAGCCGGTCATTTTCCACTCCCCCACGCCATGCATTGCGTAATCCACCCCTTGCTGTGCAAAAAAGTCCACTAACCACGCCGACATTGCAGTGTATTTAGAAATCCACCGAACCACCGTGGAAAAAAACACGCTTTTCGTTTACAGTGTATGATATAACCGATGGCGCTTCAAGATACTTTTTTCTCACTCTGTCCTTTTTCTACAGAAAAGGACACAAAAGAATGGGTATGCAGGCACAGCGCATCTTCCAACCACCAAACAAAGTAGAAGGAGGTTAGTTGCAAAAATACAAAGAAGATAAAGTAGCACAAATCCCCTCTGTTTTAAACTATTCGTGTTATGTGCAGTTTCACTGTCATCAATGATTTGTAGGTTCGTTACTATTTATTCGTCTAGTTACACAAAGTTTGTAAATAGTGTCCATCTTGTTTTGCTTTCTAAGTGAAACAATATCAAAGCCATTAAATTTAATTAGTTGAAGATCAGCATTTTCTACACTTGATGCTTTTATTGTTGAAAATTATTGTTTAAATTTTCATTTTATGAATGTTGCTTCCAAAATAAATCAATAATTTTGCGCAATTTGTGAGCCATAAGACGCAGTCCAGTTTGTCAATAACTCCAATCGAAAGGTTTCATTTCTCAAGTTGACAAAGGAATATTTGAAGGTGCTCTACAGACTGATATACGTTGTCACGTAGTTGAGTGATAAAACAAACAGAAATTACCTTACTAGCAGTGACGTCGTGCTAGCAAAAATTTGGAGGGTTCCGGCCACGTTTCTGGAAAAGAAGACCAAAAAATGATCATCTAACTTTACTTTTACTGTTTTCGTTAAAACACTGTATGCCACAGATTCCGTGTTTTGCAATGTGGCAAAAATTTGTTGCTTAGAATGGAGATGACCTATAAACCCATATCTTGCAGGCACGACGCCACTGACCGTGAGTCTGATGTCTCGTGCTAGAAAGTTGGTTCAAATACGACATTGTTTGCTTTGATATTTTTTAAATACCCATCAACAATCTATCGACAGTGAAGACGAACACTTCGACTATTCGCCTGATCAGCCCTCCGATGCAACCAGATCTAGAACCTTTGCAACACTGCGACAAGAAACTTTACGCTTTCCAGCAAATCTAGTGAGTTTATTTTGTCCCGCAAAGGTAATTTATTCATAAGCTAGGGCGTTGCAGAGGTTTTTGCTTTACAATATGTAATTTCTACATGTCTTTTGATCCACAATGTAAATTCATGTTTTTACACGTAAACAAAAGATAGAAACCGTTTTAGGTAAATCGTATTTCTAATGGGTTCGACGAATTTCACCAAGGCTAGGTTGTCACGAAATCTAGTTCGCTTAACCCTGCCTGAATGTGCGTTTCCCGGGATCTTAACACAGACAAACTTTGTTGCAACCCCTTTATTTTTAGTAACATGCGAGGTAACATGCTTGTTTGTTACAGTTCAGTCTTCATTGAAGTTCAGACGTTTAGACTTGTTCTTTAAGTTGGGATTCACAGTCTGAAAAGATCGGAATGGGACAGTTCGGCGCCGCCGTTTCGGCGATGAACGTTTCGGTGATGAAATGTGAAATGTATTTTCCTTAGGAATGTCACCAAAGTGCAAAAGTTCGCACAGCCGTCATGAAGCGTGTAGGCGCAAGATTTGGTCTAAAGCTTGTCCCAATCGTACAACAATGAGAGCTGTTTATCCAAACGTACATACACTTATACAATCGATGCTGACAACCAGCTGCACAAACTGCGTCCGTGGAGCGCGCTGTCTGACAAGATGGCGGACGGCGGTGTTATAAATATACTTGCAAAATCCCTGTGGAGAAGAATGATTGAATTGCAATTGCCCTGATTACTTTGCGTCGTAATGTAAAAGTGAATTACTCGAAATCAGTATAGGACTTCGTGCACAGCAAACAACATCGTCACCTGCTTAATTCTAAAAAGGCTATTTTCGAAATTCGACGCTTGACTGATATTGTGTTCAGATAATGCGGCCACAGTTTTTGAGACTAGCTGTCGCTCCTTTCCACAGGAGAAGTTGCTTATAAAAATATAGTTTCAGTGGAAACGAACTCACGTTACTTGGCGTGACGTTGAGGAAAGCCTAAACTTACTTAATTTTGTCATAACCTAGTAAGTGTAAACAGCAGATAAAATTAGCCCGAAACTGCAAAACGAAACGATCGTGATTGGAGACTGTCCTCTCGCCATGAAGGGAAATTTTACAAAACAGCTCTTGAGTGTGCGTGGCAGTGTATGAGATTCTGACAGAAATGGAACCGGCACTGCCAGAGGGGGAAATTCAGAAACACGTGAATTCGACGCAATATCAATTTCGAGTGTTCAAAAACGTGGATTTTTCATGTCGCTGCACAGGCGCTATTTAGACAAGGCAGCAATGTTTTTGTTTCGCAATGGTACTATGCAACGTTGCAAGGGAAATGTAGGCTGTTCCTTATTCTAAAACACACGGCATTTGAGACCTGCAGTGACAGCGTTTATTCTTTTATCGGCTTTAATGCTGAGCGCTTGCGGTGCAAAGGAGTCTGTCATGACAGCCAAACAGACGCCCTAGATGCCCGCTGCCTACGAAAGATCAAGCAATAGATGCTGTCCAGGCTTAACTTTTGTATAAACTCACAAACGCCTCATGCCAGCAAAAATAAACGTCCCAAGCCACAATTCTTTACACACGTGGTTACGTCGCACTAAGTTCTTCCAAAATCCTGACGGACAGGAAACTACACTGGCCATCAGGAGGACAGCAAAAACACTTATGAAGCAAACATTCTTTGTAGTCTAACCTTCAAAGTATTTCAAAAACACACATTTTTGTCACATAAAACATTTGCGACACCATCGCCGAAACGGCTCGTCGCCGAAACGGCGGCGCCGAACTGTCCTAGATCCTGAAAAGATAATACGGTTGGGTGTTTTTACCTTTAACGATAGGCATTCAAACATATTCATCTTAACCTGTAAACTTTAATTGTCTTCATCTTCTAGTTATGTTCTGTGAAGAAGAGTTTCACAGTTCTAGTATAGCACGATACAGTTGTCGTACGCTGAAAAGAACATAATATAGGCATAACATGATTGTATTTAGAAATCTTATTCCATATGCATTGTCTTTACCTTTAATTGAATTGTCTTCGTTGTTTGATGAGGGAGTGAACAGAGTTCACCTCGTGAAATAAACAGGGTTTAGTTTCACGGAACCGATGAGTCTTCTTAGATGGGGGAGTGAACAGAGTTCACCTTGCGTAACAAGGTTAGTTACACGGAATCGAGGAGTTTTCTTTAGTTCTTCTTTGCTTCTTTTCTTGAGGTTCTTCTTTCTTCGAGTTCGTGCCGCAACACAACTCTGATTTGGTTGAGATTTTCCAGTGGCTTTTATAGCTACTGATCTTGGTTTATTCTTTGGAAACGCCTCGTTTCGCTGGTTCGAGCCGGTTTTGTGACTCTACTTCAGCTGGGTGTTTTAGTGTTCTTTTATTATATTTTGTTGTGATTAAGTCCAAGTCATGTGCTGCATGGGTCGAGGTATCGTTTCTGTATGTCGGAGGATGTTGCATGTGACTGCACGTGATTTTTCTTTGTTCTTTATATTTCAACTGTTGTGATTTGCGAGACTGGGTGTCTACCACGCTTTCCTACTGTTTGTCGTCTCCGGCCGACAAATCTTTTCTTCATGTGGGTGTTTAGTGTGTCTTGGTCTTTGGAGACTTATGGTTAAGCGTGTGCTTCTTCAGGTCATAACCTCTTGTAAGCTTTGGTTTATCAGTGCCTCAGTCATTCTTTCTTTTGATGTCACGAGGTCTTTGCTGCTTGGTTACAAGTTCTTGGTTTTGTCCTGTTCTGAGTTTGTGGTTTCATATATATTGTTCAATGTGGGGTGTCTAGTCAAGGTTTCTTTGAAATTGTGTTTTGCGGACAAAGTTCCCACAACAGCATAGGCGTAGCCAGGGGGGCCAAAGGAACCATGACCCCCCAAATTTTTAAAAAAATAGTCATTTTGTGCTTTGAGAGGCGTTTTTCTAAACAAAATAGTGTTATTCGCCTACAATCAAACTTTTTGCCCCCCCCCCCAC